>ERZ1066138.647-NODE-647-length-11573-cov-5.907102_pt1 | contig 11573 bp, 7 predicted proteins | sample MGYA00382785_ERZ1066138 | MGnify/ENA primary metagenome ERZ1066138 (study PRJEB33369, sample SAMEA5778368) | biofilm metagenome | biome: Industrial cooling water; feature: Water cooling tower basin; material: Biofilm | place: United Arab Emirates | collected...
GCCTTGTACAAAGCGGGGCCGAGGCGTTTATGCTCTGGCTCACAGAGTACCCGAACGCCCCAAGGGAAGAACGAGAAGTAATGCTGATTGGGTTTGCCGAAAGACTGAAGATCGACGTCGATGAGCTTGCGTATGAGGTCGGATTCAAGTTCGGCAATGATTGAGAAATGACACGAGAATCGAAAACAGGCGACGGACATTTTATCGGTTACTCCTGCCGGACATATGATGTGCTAGCTCCCCATCGGAAAAAAAGTTATTGACACTTGAACGGGGTACGTGGTAGTTTTCTCGACAAGCTATTTTCGTTTTTCTGGCCGTGCCTAGGTGCGGCGATCGTCCGGAGAGATTCCGGATGCTTAGCTGGGGTATCCCGCATTTTCAGCTAGATGGCTTTACATTTCTTCCCAGGTTCACGATTTCAAAATGGATCTTCCACCGGGATTCTCGAGTCGGAGTGTGCCTTTTCGATGGTACAGCCGCTCGGCTCTGAGCAGTCGGGGTGCGAGGCATCCGTAAGAGAAAGTCGTTCGGAGAGACGAGCGAGCAGCGAAAGCACGAGAGAAGTTCGACCATAAATGAATGAGCCGGCCGGTAATTGGCGTTACCGACCGGCTCTCTTGGTTCATAGAACGGGACCCGAGGGTTCCGTAGTATGCCCCCAGACAAGCGCATACTACACCCAGAAGTCCCCAAAAATCAACATACGACCGCCGCTGGGCGGCCATCCGGCCTTTGCCGAAGGGCTCGGTCTGGCCTTCCACATGAGAGAGGTTCACCTGATGTCAAGATCGAAGAGTTCAAAACGGGCGAAGCAGATGGCGATGGAAGCACCGACAGCCGAGCCGACCGTTACACACGAAGCCGCAGCCGGAGCGACACGTTCTGTGATCCGCTATTTACGGCAGCGTCTCTGGCTTGTCCCCGTTGTGCTTCTGCTCGTGGCCGGAGTTGCCGGTGCCACGCTCAAGTACATGGAAGAGGACGCCCGGCGGCAGAACGCGATGAAGCCGCGTGACCGCTCGCTTCTTTCGGCGATCAACCCATATGTTACGAGCCCGAGCCCGACGCCGACACCGCAGCTCTCGAAGGAGTACATCTACGCGGGTTCGCGGCTGCTTGCGGTCGAGGATGCGAACGCCAATGCCGCACCGCCGGCGGATCTTGCCGTCTGGCGGCCTTCGACCGGCGTCTGGTGGGTGCTCGGTGGGCCGGGTTCGCAGCAGACCTCGTTCCAATGGGGCGGTACCGGAGACAAGCCGGTCCCGGGCGACTTTGACGGCGACGGCAAGACGGACTTCTCGATCTATAGAGGATCGACCGGCGAGTGGTGGATCTACCGCTCATCCGACAGCACCTCGACGACCCTCGCCTTTGGCCAAGCCGCCGACCTGCCGGCAGTTGGTGACTACGACGGCGACGGCCGCTCGGATGCCGCACTTTACCGGCCATCGAACGGCACCTGGTACATCACCAAAAGCTCGGACAGCTCGAGCTATCAGGTCCAGTTCGGGCTCTCGAGCGACACGCCTGCACCGGGCGACTTTGACGGCGACGGCAAGGCCGACATCGCCGTTTACCGTGGCTCGAACACGACGTTTTACACCTATCGCAGCTCGGATCTGACCGTCGCGACCACCAGCTTTAGCACCGGCGGCACACCCGTACCTGCCGACTACGATGGCGATGGCAAGGCTAACTATGCGGTCAGAAGCGGGGCCGATTGGAAGATCCTTTCGGCTTTCCCGAACATCGTCACCGGCTCCGGATCGCCACAGTCATCGGAGAGCGTTCATACCGTTTCTTGGGAGAACGGAGGCGACGTCGCCGTTCACAACGACTACGACGGCGACGGCATCGTTGACATCGCCGTCTGGCGCGACTCCAACGGTACCTGGTACATCCGCCAATCAAGCAAACTCGGCCAACAGGATGAACTCCGACAGGTTCAGTGGGGAGCGAGTGAAGATGTTCCGGTCCCGTCGTTTTATCGACGATAAGGAAATGTATCGTAAACGGATACGTTCCTTCCTTACCCGAGTAAACTGATTTCGAAAGAGAGTGAGTATGCTAAAGAGTTTGTCCAAAGTTGCAGTGGGAATCGTTCTAGTAATTTCGTTTGCTGATGTACCTAGATCCCAGTCGATCTCGAGGCCCGACAGGGGAACTAGCCATATTGCGCCTTTCGATTCGTCTGGAATCGAAAATGTAAATCTCGAAAATGGAAATGTCAGTATTTCGATTCCGTTGGCTTCACTTCCCAAGATGGCGGGCGGGAAACTGGGGTTCACGATCTTCGCACAGTATAACTCCAAGCTCTGGGATACGCGATTAGAGGAGCGGGTGCGGTGCGTCCCTGGTGACGGTTGCGTTCCTTATGTGGTTTCAGTGCCGTATGTGAGCACATACGGCGGTTGGCGGATTGGCGGAGGGTACAGCATCGACTGGGATGCTGGAGACACTTGGGACTATCAGAAAGATCTGAATTTTGCAGCTCCTGATGATGAGATCTTGTTAAGAGACTATAACTGGACTCGCGCACATTTGGTGATGCCAGATGGCTCCAAACACGAGATCAGGCCTCTTGGAATGGCTCCATTTTGGGGGACTGACGATTTCTTTAGAGGCTATTACAAAGACACGCCTGATTCTACGGGGGCGGCGATGAGCTACTATACTGCCGACGGCAGTTATACCAGAGTAACGATCTACCCAGCGAGTCATCCGGATCTTCGGTGGGAGGCATTCTTCCCGGACGGCACAAAGGTACAGCAGTTTCAAACTTTCCAAAGAATTAGTGACGCAAACGGAAACAAGATCAAGATATTTAACGATGGTCAGGAAACACGGTATCAGGACGAGCACAGTGGTCGGGAAATCAGAGTCGGCAGTAATGCAGTAACAGGGAAGAGTGGGGTATCTTATCAGTCCGTTGGCGGCACATGGCAAACGGTCGAAATCGTTTACGGGACCACTACAGTTTCCGGAAAGTTTCATAACGTCGACTACCCGGATATTGGACCAAATAATGGATGTGTTTACCAAGAGGATTCACTACCAGGCCAGATAGATTTACCGGTGGTTCGGGAGATTAAATTCCCGGCCCCCGCTTCAGGTGAACCGCAGGCAACCTATGCTTTCTCTTACAACGCGGATGTCGCAGGAGCCGGTGCCACCTACGTTGGCGGCTGTGGAGCGTCGCCGACTACCCATCCGAATCCGTCGCTAGGTTGGGGTGAACTTAGTTCAATGACTACCCCACTCGGGGCGGTGTATGAATACGAGTATTACCTCGATGATGCCCATACTGTTGGCGGCACAGGGGTGGGCGGTGAAATTGACGCGGCCGCCAACACTATCTCCGAAAAGCGTTTGAATTACGATGGAATGACCGATACATGGGATTACCTTATATCCCCACATACCTCAACCGTGACGGGTCCAAGTGGTGCGGTCAGTACGATTACAAAAATTTCGGGATCCCTGAATGGTTTAAATGGACTTGTTGTTCGAGAGGATCATCCGAATCGAACTCGAATCGAGCGTCAGTGGGGCCGAATAGTTTTTGATGGTGCGTATGAATACACAAATGGATTTGTCAAGCTAACTTTCAACCCCGTGGTAACGAAGGAATTTACGAGCCTTCTCGACGCGAGCGGAAACGCGACGAAAATGTCCGCTCGCGCTTTTCAATACGATTTCAACGGCAATGTGACGCAGGTGTCCGAATACGATTGGTTCGACCCGGAATTGGTGGGCCGCGACTCGAATGGTGTCCCGATTGACGTGCCCCCGGGCGAGCAACCTGTTCGGACGGTATCGAACAATTACCATAACTCTCCTGCTACTTGGAACTCGACGGATGTTTATGCGAAGACTGGTAATTTGTTCCTGAATTCGTTAAAGGAAACTTCGGTGGGGTCTAGCATTAGCCGGTACAGTTATGACGGGCAGGTTTATGGAGCCGCCCCAACTTTGGGCAATTTAACATCGGTGAGTTCTTGGGATAACCACACTAACCAATGGATAGCAACTAGCACGACCTACGATACTCGCGGGAACGTCGAATCGACGACCGACGCAAATGGAACGGTGACTCAATTCGTCTACGGCTCGATCGGTGGCGTCACAGGACTCTACCCGACCCAGACAATTTCGGCTTCAGGGACATCCATTGCGCTCACAAGTTCAACACAATACGACTTCCACACGGGTCTTCCGGTGCGTGTAACGGACGAAGATAATGGTGTTTCCGTCGAAAGTGAGTACGATATTCTCGGTCGGAACACCAAAACGATCACAGCGCCCGGAACTCCGCTGGAACAATGGACGACTACGGAATACAGCCATTCTGAGCGCAGGATCGTGACTCGGAGTGATTTGGAAACAGTTGGCGATGGCCGGTCAATATCAGTCCAACACTTCGACAGGCTTGGGCGGGTTCGGCTGAGTCGCGTAATCGAAAACGCGAGTAACGAGGATCCGTATAACGAGCAGCACGGGATCAAAGTTGAAACGAAATACATGACATCTACTCAGTGTGGTTTTGATTCTACTCAAACCTGCAGCGTCCAAGTCGTTTCGAATCCGTTCCGAGCTTCAAATTCTTCTAACGCATCGAACGAAGAGACCATGGGATGGACACGAAGTTCGAAGAATAGTTCAGGACTTCAAACCGAGATAAAAACATTCGTTGGGTCATCACTTCCGGCTCCATTGGGGGCGAACGAAAACTCGACCGGATCCGTATTGACAAATGTTGATGGTGATCGCGTGTTGGTTACGGATCAGGCCGGGAAGCGCCGGATCAGCAAGACGAATGCTCTTGGGCAATTGGAAGAGGTTTGGGAAGTGCTTGCGGCGAGCGAGGCGGGTTCGGAGAGCGTTGCGTTCCCGAACACAACCGTCGCCCATGGCTTTAGGACCGCCTATGGCTACGACACGCTCAATAACCTGACGACAGTTTCCCAGGGGGTTCAGACAAGGACATTCAGCTACAGCAGCCTCTCGCGCCTGCTTTCGGCCGCAAACCCGGAAAGCGGCACCATCAGCTATCAATACGATCCGAACGGCAATTTAACGAGCAAAACTGACGCTCGGAGTATCACAACGACCTATTCTTACGACGCTCTCAACAGGGTTACTCAGCGAAGCTATTCGGGCGAGACGGGATACACGACCCCGACCGTGAACTATACCTACGGGACGGTCGCACCCGCCATCGGCCGGCTGACGAAGGTCGAAAGCAGTATTTCGACGACGGAGTACACAGAGTTCGACATTCTCGGCAGGATAAAGGCCCACAAACAGACGACCGACGGACAGGACTACACGACCGGTTATGTTTACAACCTGAGCGGGGCTTTGATCGAGCAGACGTACCCTTCGGGCCGGAAGGTTAAGAGCACTTTGGATGCGGATGGGAATCTTGCACAGGTTCACAGCCGGAATAGTTCGACCGACATCTGGCGGCCTTACGCGAGCAATTTTGTTTACACTGCGGCCGGTGCGGTTTCGAGCATGAAGCTCGGCAACGGCAGGTTTGAGAACACGGCATTCAACAGCCGTCTGCAACCCACGCAGATCGGCCTCGGAAGCTCGGCGACAAACCAGGGCTTGCTTAAACTAAATTACGATTACGGCAGTACGAACAACAACGGTAACGTCCTGAGCCAGACGATCACGGTCCCGACGGTCGGGCAGACGCCGGGCTTCACTGCGGTACAAAATTACACTTACGATTCGCTGAACCGTTTGAAATCCGCGACTGAGAACATAGACGGCAATCCAACGCCGTCGTGGCAGCAGACCTATACTTTTGACCGCTACGGCAATCGTAATTTCGACGAGGCGAATACTACAACTCTTCCAAAAGAGTGCACCGAATCCGGCAACCCGGTCGTCTGCGAGGCGATACGGCCGATCGTCAATCCTTCGGCAAACGCGGCGAATAATCGACTGAGTTCGACCGGGTGGCAGTATGACGCCGCCGGGAATACGACCGTCGATGCCGAGGGCCGTCAGTTCACCTACGACGCCGAGAATAAGCAGGTCAAGGTAAAGGACCCGCAGAACCAGATCGTCGGCGAGTACTTTTACAACGGCGACGGGCTTCGGATCAAGAAGGTTGTCCCCGGCACGGGCGAAACAACCATCTTCGCGTATGATGCTTCCAATAAACTGGTTGCCGAGTATTCAACCGTCGTCGAACCGACCGCAACCGCCAAAACCAGCTATTTGACAACCGACCACCTCGGCAGCCCCAGGATCACGACCGACCAATTCGGCCAAGTCGCCTCCCGTCGCGACTTCATGCCCTACGGCGAAGAGATCGCCCGCCAAAACTATGGAGCAGACTCAATCCGCCAAAAATTCACCTCGTATGAAAGAGATAATGAAACCGATCTTGATTTTGCTCAGGCCCGATTTCATAGTTTCAATCTCGGACGGTTTACAAGCCCTGATCCCTTGATGGCCTCAGCGAGGAGAATCGCTCCGCAAACGTTCAATAGATACACCTATTCATTGAATAGTCCTCTTCGCTACGTCGATCCGTCGGGATTGATTGCCTGCCCTCCGGAAGACCCAGAGTGTTACACCGATGAAGATGGAGAAGATAAAACCGGTCCGATTAAGGTCGAGAATGAAAAGACCAGCGTTCCGGGTTGTGGTGGCAAAGTAACCGACGAGTGCGCCAAGTACGTACCACAAGGGCCAGCAGCCGGGTTTGTAGGACCACCGCCGCCGCCAGTAGTCGCTCCAGGAGCTCCGGCTCCTGTAACTGCTCCGCCGCCTGGTGCGGCCCCGAGCGTCGGTCGGACAATCCTCAGCAATGTAGGGCGAGCGGTTGTAGTGGCAGCACTTGCTCCGGCGGCGATAATTCTTGCCGCCCCAGTTACAGTACAAGCACCAGGGCCTGCTCCAGCCGGTCAGACGTCGACAACAACAACTACCACTTCGCAAGACCGAGACCCTTTACAACGAGTATATAGAGTGTGGGGGGGAGGATCCCGGATGGATAGTGATTACTGGACCCCTATAGATCCACGAACCGTACCAAATTATCGAGACGCGGCAGGGTTGCCCGACTGGAACACGGGAGAGTATTTGGTTGAGGGGGATGTCCGGACCTCAAATATCAGGGAGATTACCGTAGCAAAACCTCTTCATGGTAACCAGGGTGGTATAATTGAATATCGAATTAATCCTGCAAATGTGATGAACAAAGTAAATACCAAGCTACTGAAACCGTTATGATTAAAGGGCTTTTCTTATCGTCAACCGATACGATTGATTTTGAAGTTCCACGTAAACTTCTCGATGTCAACCACTTGGAGATGGATGGAACTCCTGTTCTGCGTGTCCGACTCGACCGCCCGGTAACGGTATTTGACCAGCGGCCTTCAGAAATTGTGACTGAATGGGTATTTCTTACAAACCGATATGTTGGAAGGGAGAATCAGATCGAGCGGTTAGAGACATTTCCGATTGAGGTCTACGTTCTGGTTCCGAAACGCCCGGAAACTGTGCCAACCAAACTTGAGGAGTTGAGAAATATTGCGTGGGCAACGATTCACGACAGCATTGAAAGTACGTCTAGCAGATAGTGAAGTGGGAGAAATCGATGTCATCTATGAAGTAACTACTTAGGTTAAGCGCGTTGGTGTTTACAAGATTCCACTCGTAGGCCGAGACGGTAAGGAAAAATTCTTGAAATGGAAGGTAAACAGTCGCTGAGAACTGAGAGGAAGTGGACAGGTCAGCTCCCGCCGAGACTTCATGCCCTTCGGCGAAGAACTCTACGCCGGAGTCGGAAATAGAACAGGCGACACGGGACTCAAATATTCATCCAGTGAAGACGACATAAGACAAAAATTCACCGGCTACCAGAAAGACAACGAAACAAACCTCGACTTTGCCGAAGCAAGGATGTATGCAAATAACTTCGGACGATTCACCGCCGTTGATCCGTTGTCGGCTTCAGGGAAATCAAGCGATCCGCAGTCTTTTAATCGATATATTTATGTAATGAATAACCCGATGACATTCGTTGACCCAGAGGGATTGTGCGCCGCGCCATCTGGATTGAAACAAGGTCAAGTGGGAATTTGTTATGAGGCATTTATTTCCTCGAAGACCGTTGGTTCGGCTAATCTTAGGGGAAATGGTGACAATCGGGGATTCAGTGGTGATAACGCGAACCTAACCGCGAGAGTAATGGTACAAGTAATTATCTCCACCGATACGGAAAAGGTTTATTGGGAAAGCACGACCACAATTTGGCCTAGCCATGCGCGGGCCTCAGTAAACCTAACCGATAATGGAAGGATCGATCTCCCTACAACCTCCGGGTATAGTTCAAATGTGGGCGTTGACGTTTCTGCTACCGGTTCCGCCGAGACCGGTGTAGAGCTTTCCAATATGCAAAAAGTTCAGGGCGAAGAGGACTTCGGTGCTGGTGTTGACGTTACGGTCTCCATTGCTGACGGAAAAAATGGTTTTCAAACCCTCCCGGTTGTTGGCCGGCTCGCACCTGCAGGGACTATCGACGGCAGCGTTACTTTGCGAATTACTGGTGATGGTCAAGTGACGGGAGTTTCTGCTGAAGGTCGGCCCTTCCCGTCTTACGCTGCATACAGCTATACCGTAGGGTCCGATGGGAAGACTATCATTACGAAAAAGCATGTTGAAGAGCGTGAAACTCCACCGGTCGAGAATCTAACTAAGCCACTACAACCCCATCGTATTATTCAGTAGTTTTTAGCAGAGGTGGACGGGATTATGACATTCAAGGTAACAGTTTTGGCCATCGCTATCTCGCTGTTGTTGGCTCAGTCTCAATCGTGTCAAACGAGGGAGACTTCGGGACAGTCAAAAGAAGTAAGAGAAATTTTCAATCTAGACAGCAAGGTTGAAATGTTGTTCTTTTTTAAGAAGGACTCCTCTAAAGCGGATCGGAAAGAGTTCTACGAGAACGTCTTGAACCAGCCGCATCCAGGCGGGGGGTATTGGCCGCGAAATGGAGTAAAAGCCACATTTGGGATTGACCGTAATGGTTATGAAGGATTCGGATCTTTATTTTTCGCAGACGCGTCCGAACAGAACAAAGAAGATCTAAGGAGGCTTCTTTCCGAGTCGTCGTTGGTTTATCGGGTCTATGAAAATGTCGTGCCAAATGAGATCGACGACTTGAAGCCGCTCGAAGGTGACGACAAGAAATAGGATAACAATCGAAGGCAATTCCTGCATCAATGCCAAAATCTAGCGGGTTTCGACGTTGGGATTAAAATCAGGCTCTGGAACTCAAGATGGGCAATTCGCCGACGAATGGCGGTTTGATGCACCTGACCTACGAATACGGCGAGTTTGATACCGGCGGGAATGTTGACGTGACGAAGAATGCAGGGAACATTGCCAAACAGACCATTACTTTCAACGGGCTGGCAAATCCGTTTGTTCAAAGCTACAAATACGATTCTTTGGATCGGATCACCGAGGCGAAGGAGACGGTAAACGGCGGTCAGACCTGGATTCAGACGTTCGGGTATGACCGCTACGGGAACAGGACCTCGCATGCCGAAACGGTCGGTTCACAGGCGAAGGCGATCAACGAGGTGACGCTCCCGGCGGTTGATGTGAACACGAACAAGTTCTCGAACACGACCGATTATGAGTTTGATGCCGTTGGCAATCTGATCAGGGACATACACGGCCGGCAATTTACCTTCAACGGTGACAACAAGCAGGTTGAGGTCAGGAACAGCGCAAACCAGGTGGTGGGCGAGTACAAATACGACGGGCTCGGGAAGCGGATCAAAAAGGAAGCCGCGACGGAGTATGTTGTATTCGTCTATGACGGTTTAGGCAAGTTGATCGGGGAGTATTCAGCGGATGGGCCGCCGGCCGCTCCGACCGTCAACTACACGGCGACGGACCCACTTGGCAGTCCGCGGGTGCTGACCAACAAGCAGGGCGAGGTCGTTTCGCGGCGGGACTTTATGCCCTTTGGCGAGGAGATCGTGGCGATGGCGGAGACGCACCGGACGCCCGGCGACAGATACGGCGTCGGCGATGGCGTGCGGCAGAAATTCACCGGCTATGAACGCGACGAGGAAACGGGGCTCGACTTTGCCGAGGCTCGCTATTACTACAACAACCACGGCCGCTTTACCGCCGTCGATCCGCTCCTCGCCAGCGGCAAATCCGCCGATCCTCAGACTTTCAATCGTTACGCCTACACAATGAACCGCCCGCTGATCTTAACTGATCCGACTGGAATGATTGCTGTCACCGGGGATTTTTATGACCGTGAGGGGAATTGGCTCGGCACTGATGAAGTAGGGGACAAAAAAATATATCTACTGGGCCCCGGACAAGTGCCGAACAAAAAAAAGCCGAACGTCAATTGGGGCGGCAAACTCGACGCTCAAACGGTTGCTGAACTCAAGGCCGCATCGATCGAGGTTAAAGGACTTATCATCTACGACCGAAATGAGGAAGGGAGCGATTATACAAGTGGCACGTTCAAAACGGTTGGCGGCGGGGAGAAGGATGTCCAAGGAGTGATGCTGGAACCTGCGGGACCAGATACCACGGAGCGTAACCAGGACAAACGAGTTAAGGCAGGCCTTTTTGACCTTAGCGATCACTCGGGTAAAAAGCACAAGAATACGTTCGTGATTTCGAATGAGTTCGTTCCGAAGGATCGGGCAATTCTCTTTCACAGGGGTTACGATGGCGGGTGGACCGAGGGCTGTATTATGCCGGGAGGAAGCGTGAAGGAAGGCAGAATTAAGGCCGGTACGAGTGAGTCGAAAACTAAGGAGCTCAAAGCATTCATTAAAGAAAGGGGAGCAAGCAATGTTAAGTTCATTATTCGAAACCGGATTAGCAATTAGAACTGTTGCGCTAGTTTTGCTTTTGGCTACATTCACTTTCGCTAGTGCATGCAATGGAGGAAACAAGGGCTTCTCAAATGGCGTTCCTGCAGATTTGGGAAGCACTCCAACCCCGCTGCCGCAACGAAGTTACGAAGATGGGTCAAACCGGGCAGCGGTACTCATCAGTTCCTTCAACGACAAAAAGTGTAAGGACTTTGTGGAAGCGTTTCCCTCGTCGTTCAAGGACTTCGACAACCTGTATGGATTTGACGATGAGAAAGGTGGCGGTGCTCTATACGCCAAATATCCAGAACATTTCCCGTATTTCTTTAGCTGTGGCGAGGTTTCAGATAAACAACGCCTCGAAAAGGTGATTAGCATTGGATTGGACGGACGCTACAGGGACGGAAGTCCTGTCGACTTGTTTAACGGTCCGGCTATAGACTTGATAACGAAAAATCCAGTTCTCGCTCAGAGCATCCTCGATGGCTTGTCAGATCAGAAGGCGATTTCGTTTTGGTATTTTCTCTTTGACTTCCCCACTCCAAAGGATAAGGAGTCTCAGAATCAAGTCGAATCCGTAAAGGACAGACTTGGCAGGAACAGCAAGCAGGCGAAGCTTTTGGATCAGGCGTTTAACAGGCTACTCAGGGAATGGGATGCCGGGTAGTTTAGTGGTCCTGTGTGGATGTG
>ERZ1066138.650-NODE-650-length-11541-cov-5.842939_pt1 | contig 11541 bp, 10 predicted proteins | sample MGYA00382785_ERZ1066138 | MGnify/ENA primary metagenome ERZ1066138 (study PRJEB33369, sample SAMEA5778368) | biofilm metagenome | biome: Industrial cooling water; feature: Water cooling tower basin; material: Biofilm | place: United Arab Emirates | collected...
AGCCAAGGGCCAAATCGCCCCACAGTTGGGTGCGGGGGTGTTGCAACAGTTTTTGACTGCCCCACAACAGGGCGACCGTGCTGAATAAACTAAGCCAAGGGAGCGTCCGCACGAGGGGCGCTTGGATGAACACAGGCACAGAAATGAGAAACACAGCTGCACCAAAGATCAACCAGCGGAAACTCTGGGGAGATACAGTAGTGGGCGATCGCTCAAGGCTGACGAGATCAGTTGATGGAACCACAGGCTTGGGTGAATAGGGCGGCGATGAAAGCAAGGGCGTATGAATAAAGGTAAATTTGATGACTCTTATTTACTTTACTTTATTTAACATCTCTCAGGGGTGTAAGGATACCCCCTGGGGGGATATGTCTTTGATTCTAGCCTGGAAAACGATGGCGGTGGTTCCCCTGGGGGTATTCCTAAAGGAAAATTAAGTTTTAGTTCAGCTTTGTTGCGGCGGGGGCGGGGCGCGAATTCCAGTGCGCTGGGCGATCGCGAACAACACAGCCAAAGCGACAGGGCAGTGCCATACTAGCTACGGGTAGCTTCTGGGCTATTCCCCTTTGCGCCTGCTCCCAGCCCGATTGGGGCCATTGTGCGAAGGGCAAAACTGCTGCCGTCGGCAATTTGAGGCGATTGAATGGAACTATTGACGCTGTTTCAAGATTGGGTTTCGGGAATGATCCCTGGTGCACAGGCGCAAGTCCAGCCGTTGTGGGCGATCGCGGTGGAGCCAGTCACCGAAAGTCCTGGGTTGCTTGTGGCCACATTTCAGGCCATTGTGCTGGGTTTAGTGCAAGGCATTACGGAGTTTTTGCCAATTAGCAGTACGGCGCATTTGATCATCGTGCGGGATGTGTTTGGCTGGCGGCAAGAAAAGTATTTTGTTGATGCGATTCAGTTTGGCAGCGTGATTGCGGTTGTGATGTACTTCTGGAAGGATCTGCGGCAAATTCTGGGCGGGGCTTGGGGCGCGTTTCAGGCGAAAGACTGGCAGCGGGAGGAATGGAAAATTGCGGTGGGGATTCTGGTGGGTACGGTGCCAGCGTTGGTGTTGGGGTTTATTTTCAAAGATGTGATTCCCGAAAGTCCGCTGGTGATTGCGATCGTCTCTATTGTGATGGCGCTGTTGCTGGGCGCGGCGGAAAAATTTGGGTCGCGCAAGCGGGGGTTTCAGAGTTTAGAGATTAAAGATGGGCTGTTGGTGGGTTTGGGCCAAAGTTTGGCTTTGGTGCCGGGGGTGTCGCGATCGGGGTCAACGTTGACAACGGGGCTGTTTTTGGGGTTGGAGCGCCAAACTGCTGCCCGGTTTTCGTTTTTGCTGGGCATTCCCACTTTGACTTTGGCGACACTGTATCAAGCCCGCAAGGCGTTTGGCAATATCGATAGTCTGATTCCGCTGCTGGTGGGTGTGGTTTCGACGTTTATCTTTTCTTATCTGGCGATCGCCTGGTTGTTGCGGTATTTGCAGCGCCATAGTAACTGGATTTTTGTGTGGTATCGGTTGGGGTTTGGGGCGGTGTTGCTGATTGCGATCGCTCTGGGTTGGCGCACGGTGAGTTAGCGACCCGCCTGCCTCCCCCAAATCCGATTAGGATGAAAAAGCAGATCATCCGAATGCATGATCTGCTTGCTTGTTATCGCTACTTTATGCCGTCGATCGCCCCACCATGAGTGACCTCACCATTCAGCCTGCTTTAGTGACCGGAGTGTTGCCAGATTCCATTGCCGAGGAGATCGGGTTTGAACCGGGCGATCGCCTCGTGGCCATCAATGGTCAAAAACCACGGGATTTGATCGATTACCGTTTTCTCTGCGCCGATGAATATCTCGACCTGGAAGTGTTGGACAGCACGGGCAAAAGCCATCAGGTTGAAATTGAAAAAGAGTACGACGAAGACTTGGGCCTGGAGTTTGCGACGGCGTTGTTTGATGGCCTGATCCAATGCAACAATCGCTGTCCGTTTTGCTTTATCGACCAGCAACCACCGGGCAAGCGCGACACCCTTTATCTGAAAGATGACGACTATCGCCTGAGTTTTCTTTATGGCAGTTACCTGACTCTGACCAACCTCACCGCGCGGGAATGGGAACGGATCGAACAACTCCGCCTGTCGCCGCTGTATGTGTCGGTTCATGCTACGGAACCAGAGGTGCGATCGCGCCTGCTCAAAAATCCCCGCGCGGGCCAACTGCTTGACCACCTCCGCTGGTTTCAGGCACGGCAACTGCAAATCCATGCCCAGGTGGTGCTGTGTCCCGGCATCAACGATGGTGAGCATTTGACGCAGACGTTGCTGGACTTGGCGCAGTTCCATCGGGGCGAGGTGCCTGCGGTGGCTTCGGTGGCGGTGGTGCCGGTGGGCTTGACGCGGTTTCGGCCCGCAGCGGATGAGCTGACCCCGGTGAGTCCAGCCCAAGCCCAGGCGGTGATTCAGCAGGTGCAAGCCCTGCAAGCCCAGTTCCAGCAGGAGTTGGGGTCTACCTTTGCCTGGTTAGCAGATGAGTGGTTTTTGATTGCGGGGCAGGATTTGCCGCCCACCTCCCACTATGAGGACTATCCCCAAATTGGCAACGGCGTTGGCTCCATTCGGCAGTTTCTCCAGGCGTTTCAGCGGGCGAGTCGGGCATTGCCTCCGGCGTTACCTGGGGCGCGGCGGTATGTGTGGGTGGTGGGTAATGCGGTGGAACACGCCTTTCAGCCGATTGTGCAGCGGTTAAACCAGGTGGAGCAGTTGACGGTGGAGCTGGTGGCGATCGCCAGTCAATATTGGGGCCAAGCGATTTCGGTGACGGGGTTGATTACGGGGCAAGACATTCTCCAGGCGTTGCAGGGGCGCGACTTGGGGGATGGGGTGTTGCTGCCCACGGTGATGTTGAAGCACGACGAAGCCCGCTTTTTGGATGATATGACCGTGGCGGAACTGGCAGCCCAACTGGCGACGGAGATGATCCCGGTGGATGGGGTCGAAGGGCTGATTGCGGCCTTGTTACCGGAAGTGTAACGATCGCCCCAAATTCCGCCTCGACAAGCCATACTGACGGACAACTTCTGTCGTTGTCTGGTGTGGAGCGGAGATGCCAATGGATGCGCGGTATTATCAAATCGCTTTTTTGGCGTTGTTTTTGCTGCTGGGGGTGGCCACCCGTGATTGGACGCTGCACCCCGAAACCATTGGGATTGCGATCGCGACTTGCCTGCTCACCCAAGCGCTGGCCGTGACCCTGCGCGATCGCCTGGTGCCGCTGCCCGAAACTGCCCCACCCTCCGTGCTGCAATCCCTCCCCAGTGCTTTAATCACCGCCCTGGGCCTGAGCTTGCTGCTCCGCACCGACCAACCGCTGACGATGGTCTTGGCCGCGATCGCCGCAATTCTCAGCAAATTCCTGGTGCAGTGGCAAGGGAAGCATATTTTCAACCCCGCCAACGTAGGCATTATCGCGGCCATCAGCCTCATGCCCCACGCCTGGATCTCACCGGGTCAATGGGGCGAAGAAAGCTGGTATGCGTTGCTGTTTTTGGGTGCGGGGGGGATTGTGCTGCGGCGGGTGGGCCGCTGGGATACAACCATCGCTTTCCTCGCCAGTTATGCCGGACTGGAAGCCATGCGGAATGTATGGTTGGGGTGGACGTGGGATGTGTGGCTGCATCGCCTGACCAGTGGTTCGCTGTTGCTGTTTGCGCTGTTTATGGTGACTGACCCCCGCACCATTCCCAATGCCCGGAGTGCCCGTATCCTCTGGGCGATCGCGATCGCGGTGCTCACCTTTGTGCTGCGGAATGTCTTTTTTCTACCAACTGCGGTGTTTTGGGCGTTGTTTTGCTTGTCTCCCCTGACGCTGCTGTTTGATGCGCTTTGGGCTGCCCCTCGGTTTGTCTGGCGATCGCCCCAACCTGCGCCGCCCGTGCCCCAAGCCCTCCCTTAAGCCTTCGTTATTGCGATATGTAACTGCGATCGCCTGTTGTCTAAGACTGTTTTGAATTGAACCCCCGATGATGAAACGTTTTAAGCTGCTTTCTGTCCTCTTGGTCGTCGTGCTGGCCAGTTTCCTGTTTGCCGCGAAAGCCTGGGCTTTTTGTGGGTTCTATGTGGCCAAAGCCGATGCCAAACTGTTTAACCGCGCGTCCCAGGTGGCGATCGCCCGCAGCGGCGACAAAACCGTCCTCACAATGGCCAACGACTACAAAGGCGACGCGAAAGATTTTGCGATCGTCGTGCCCGTCCCCGTCGTGGTGGAACAAGAGCAAGTCACCGTCAGCAACGCCAGCATCCTCGAACGGCTCGATGCCTTCAGTGCGCCGCGCCTGGTGGAATACTTTGATTCCAATCCCTGTGAACCCGTTGCCTACGAAGCGATGCCCGTGCCAGCAGCAGCCCCTGCTAGGCTTCGGGGCGGTGCCGCACGGAATACGGACTCCTCCTTGGGGGTCACGATTGAACGCAAATTTACCGTCGGCGAATACGACATTCTGGTGCTCAGTGCGAAGGAATCCGGTGGGCTGGAAACCTGGCTCTTGCAAAATGGCTACAAAATTCCCCGTGGAGCCAACGCCCTGCTGAAACCTTACATTCGGCAAAAAATGAAGTTCTTTGTGGCCAAAGTGAACCTGGAAAAATTTGAGCAGAGTGGCTTTCAGAATTTGCGCCCGCTCCAAATGACTTACAATTCGCCCCGGTTCATGTTGCCGATTCGCCTGGGAATGATCAACGCGGATCAGGCCCAAGATTTGTTGGTCTATGTTTTGACTCCTAAAGGCCAAACGGAAGTCACAAACTACCGCACGGTAAAAGTGCCCTCTGACAATGAGATTCCCCCCTTTGTGAAAAACGAATTTGCGGATTTCTATACAGCCATGTTTCAAACGGCCTATACCCGCGAGGGGCGGAATGTGGCGTTTCTGGAATATGCCTGGGATATGGGCAACTGCGATCCGTGTTCGGCGGAACCTCTGAGCCGCCAGGAGTTGCAAGCGGCGGGGGTATTCTGGCTGGATCAGCCCCAGGACGAGATACCCAATCCATCGGGTCGGCGGATGATGCCGCGACCTTGGCCCCAATCGGGGGTGTTTATCACTCGGTTGCATATGCGGTATACCCGCGATAAGTTTCCAGAAGATTTAATGTTTCAAGAAACCCAAAATCGGGATCAGTTTCAGGGCCGCTATGTGTTGCGTCATGCTTTTCAAGGGGAGATGAAATGTGCGGCGGGGCAAGCCTATCGGCGATCGCTGCCCAAGCGGTTTGAGCAAGAGGCCCAAAATCTGGCCCGGTTGACTGGGTGGAATATTCAAGATATCCGTAATAAACTGCCCAAGCTTGAAGCCCAGGCGCTACCCTGGTGGGATCGGCTCTGGGAGGCGTTCCACGGCTAAAGCTGCGGGGTGGTGGATGGGGTATCGCCTGACTAGAGGAGGAACCTTGCACCAGGGGAAAACCGTCCTGGGTGGTGCCAGACTCTCTCTTTCATCCTTTATCCTAGGATTAGAGGCACAAAGGAGTCGCTATGCAAGCAGGCTGGCGGGTTGGATCACTCTTCGGTATTCCCCTATTTATTGATCCATCCTGGTTTTTAATTCTGGGCTATCTCATCTTTACTCGTGGCCAACTATGGCAGCAGGAGTACCCGGCATGGGGCACTTCCACGACTTACTTGGCAGCAACGGCGATGGCGCTTTTGTTGTTTGGGTCGGTGTTGTTGCACGAGTTGGGCCATAGTCTGGTGGCGTTGTCCCAGGGGATTAAGGTGAATTCCATTACCTTGTTGCTGTTTGGGGGGGTGGCCTCCATTGAGCAAGAGTCCAAAACACCGGGGCAAGCGTTTCAGGTGGCGATCGCGGGGCCAGCCGTCAGCTTTGTGTTGTTTGCCTTGTTGGGCGCGGCGTTGGTGGTGTTGCCGAGTGCGGATACCCCGGCCAAAGTCCTTGTGCAGAGCCTCGCAACGTTGAACTTGGTCTTAGGCATCTTTAACTTGTTGCCGGGTCTCCCGCTGGATGGGGGGCAAATCTTGAAAGCGGCGGTGTGGAAAGCCACGGGCAGTCGGTTTAAGGGCGTGAAGTGGGCCGCAAAAACCGGGAAATTGCTGGGTTGGCTGTTGGTCGGCGGTGGGTTGCTGCTGTTTTCGGCGGGTGGCTTATGGCTGGTGCTAATTGGCTGGTTCATGCTGCAAAATGCCAGTACCTACGATCGCATCACGGAATGGCAGGAAGCGCTGTTGGCCTTGAAAGCTGTGGATGCGATGACCCGTGAGTTTCGCGTTTTGGATGCCAACATGACTCTGCGCCAGTTTGCGGATGAATACTTGATTGGCAATGTGAATCCTGGGGTTTACTATGCGGCTTCGGATGGGCGTTACCGGGGCATGGTGGCGATCGATGACATCCACCAAATTGAACGGAGCGAATGGGATCATCAAAATCTGTTTCGCATTATTCAGCCATTAACCGATATTCCTTCGGTGGAAGAATCCTCGCCGTTAGTTGAGGTGATTCAGCAAATGGAAAACCGGAACCTGCGGCGGATGACGGTGTTGTCGCCAGCGGGGGCGGTATCGGGGGTGATCGATCGCGGTGATATTGTGCGAGCTGTAACCCAAAAGTTGCGGATCAAAGTGGCCGATGCCTTCATCAAGCAAATTAAGGATGAGGGGGTATTTCCTCAGGGCTTACCGCTGGGGGCGATCGCCCAAGCGGCGCTGGATGCCTCAGACGGGAAGTAACCTAGAGCTGGGGTTGGGCTAAGATCTGCTCCCACTCTGAGGCTGACAGGGGTTGCGCCTGGAAGGTGACTTGGAAATGGGTGGCAGCGGCGGTAAGGAGGGCTTGGGCGATCGCCCCTAGTTGGCTGGCCAGGGTGGCCGGGAGGGCAGCGGCTTGGGCGGGAGTACCAAACACCTGCTCAAACAAAGCCCCGTTCTGGTTCAGGCGCATTGAGCCATGTTGGAGCACTCCATCCCCCCGGCGGGCCTGGGCGCTGCCGATTAATTTGGCTCCAGCGGATGTGACGAGATCCGCTGCGGTGGCACTACCAAAACAGTTGGGATTGTGAATATAACCGCGTCCCGCTTGACCGTAGGCCAGTTCTACGCCGAGCGATCGCCAACCTTGAATCAAAAATTCGCACAGGTATTCATAACTTTGTCGCCGTTGGGTCGGTAAGCCCGAACAAATAACTGCATAGGTTAAATCGCCTTGATGCAACACTGCCCGCCCCCCAGTGGGTCGCCGGACAAGGGCGATGGGCTGACCTTCCCAGGTCAAATGCTCCCAATGGGCCGGATAGGTGCGCTGATGATAGCCGAGGGAAAGGGCCGCTGGTTGCCAGGTATAGAATCGGAGGGTGGGAGGGTGGTGGCCCTGGCAGTGTTGCTCAAATAACCAGCGATCAACAGCCATGTGGGTTGGCCCGGAAGCTGCAAAGCTGGGGATCAACCGCCAAACGGGGGGAGCCATCGTCCTAGCCTATAGCCCAAACTCCTCTTGGAGGGGTTCGTCACTTTCGTCGGCGATCGTGGCCACGATGGTAATGGCACGGGAAATTTCTCCTGCTGATAGATCTGCCAGCGATCGATTAGTCACCACAATCACGTCGTTGTTCACAATCCCAAAGCGGGCTTCTAGCGTGGTTGACCAGTTTCGTTCCAACAGTTGCCGCATTAAGTCTGGTTCGTTTTTGGCGGGTAACTTCAGCACCGCCGACCACACGGTCAGCATATCGTCTTCGCCGAGGCCCGTCAGTTGGACAAACACCTCAACCGTCCCATACTGAAATTTCCACAAATAACCCGCTTCTCCGTGGTTCACCATTGCCGAGTCATCAGTGTCCAGGCTGGCGATCACTGTTTCGATAATTTCGACGAGATTGTGACTGGTGATGCTCTCGAAGGATTCGGTGGTGAGGTCGTCGCCGGAAAAAATCTGAAGCGCCATAAAACGTCCTGTTGAAATGGGAGTGGCCTGAAGCGTGCAGTGAGGGTCGAAGTGGGAGGTGACTTCGATCGCACGGTGACTGCCCTCAAAGCATGAATCTGGAGGCGGTGCGATCGCCGCTTCTAACGGTAGAGCCGAGAGAAACAATTCCCCCATCTACGTTAGCCTTGATTCTATAATTCGGGGATTCCCCCTTTTGATTTCTTCAGGTTTAATGCGACAAGGGCGTTGCTGTTTGTCTCAATCCAAAAGGTTGAGGCCGATTGCTGCAACGTGGGATGCCCGCAGGGGCCAAGGCGCTTGGATCATTCCTTGAGGCGTATGACGTTGGCTACCGACTGGTCAGTAAGCCTGCCAAACACCCCAAGGAGCCGCAAGGGACTTTAGTTTTTCAGCATGGCTTCGGCTTGCTCGGCGATCGCCGCTTGTACCGCCTCAGAAGGCTTTTGAGCGATCAGATATTTGCTCGCCAGGTGCAAGTCGTCGCCAGTGCAGATAAAACCAGCTTCCTGTAAGCGTTGCGTCAAATCATCCTGCACATAGTCCCGATAGTATGGCTCGTGGAACAGGAGGGGAAAGTTGGCCATAAACGGCGCAAACTCTGGTGAATCTTTGAGCTGCATGGAGTCACAAATGACCAGTACGCCGCCTGGTTGCAAGACCCGGAAACACTCATTCAACACGTTTTGTCGCGCTTGGGCTGGCAGTTCATGGAAGAGGAACACGCAGGTGAGGCCATGAAAGTAGCGATCGGCGTAGGGCAACGTTTCCGCATTGGCCTGGATCAGTTGGGGCAACTCGCCAGGAATTTGGGACAGCATTTGGTTGGCTTTTCGCAAATAGGGCGCAGACAAGTCCACCCCATACAGCGATGCTTGGGGCAACATCGCCCGGAGATTTTTGAGGGTGCGCCCGGTGCCGCAGGCCACATCCAAGACTCGAATTGCGCGGGGATCGAGGCTGCTAAAGGGGGCTAAACCCCGTTTGAGAGGGGCCAAAACCCGACGACGCATGGCATCAGCAGCCCCGTTAAACAGCAAGTCAACTTGCACATCATACAGATTGGCGGAGCGATCGCTCAGGTAGCCATCGGTTTGGTGGTGGAAGTTCTGCACGTAGTATTTGGGATAAATCGCGGTATCAAACTGGGTCGCAACTTCCTGATAACGCTGGTTGTCGGCCCGTTCCCACACCGAGGGCATATCGAGCCAGACCTGGGGGTATTGGGTCAAAAAGTCGCTCCAGGCTTCATCAAACAACAGTTCCACGGGGTAAACGCCCCGCTCTGCGTCTTCCCAGTCGATCGCGTGGAGGGCTGCTAGCCGTTCGCGAAATTTCATGAGGAGTTGAGGCGATGCAGCTTGAATGCCCAGCGGTTTAGGGGGCGCGATCGTCTGTCTCAGTTGGGTGCTCAGGGCTTTGTGGGCCAGACTAAAGTAGCTTTTACCGTCTTGGAGGGTTTGGTACGCGAATTTGAGCAGAGGATTGGACATAGCAATCATCAACAATAAAGCGGTTTCAATAGCGAGATATGAATAAGTGTAACGAAGTCTAAGGTGCTGTGCCGCATTTGCTGGACTGATTTTTGCGGTAAAGCCAGGGGCTAAAAGTCTTTCTGGAAAAGATTTTGGGCGATCGCCCAAGCCAAAAAAAGAGCCACGATCGCGATCGTGGCTCCATGCCAACTAGACTCTTTGGAGGTATTAGCAACCTGTCATGGTTGACGCTGGGTTTGACCCAAACGGCACCTTAGCAGTCGTAGTAGAGCATGAACTCATAAGGATGAGGCCGAATGCTCACCGGAATCACTTCGCGATCGAGCTTGTAGCTGATCCAGTTTTCTACAAAGTCTTCCGTAAAGACACCACCAGCAGTCAAAAACTCGTGGTCGGTTTCTAAGTTCTTCAGCGCATCCATTAGAGAAGCCGGAGTCGAAGGAATCTTGGCCAACTCTTCAGGGCTGAGTTCGTAGATGTCTACATCCAGGGATTCACCGGGGTCGATTTCGTTTTTGATCCCGTCAATCCCGGCACACAGCATCGCCGCAAAAGCCAGATAAGGGTTGCAGGAGGGATCAGGACAACGGAATTCTAACCGCTTGGCTTTGGGATTGTCGCCGGTGAGCGGAATCCGAATGGAGGCAGAACGGTTGCCTTGGGAGTAGGCCAAGTTTACAGGTGCTTCAAACCCTGGTACCAATCGCTTGTAAGAGTTGGTGGAAGGATTGGTAAAGGCCAATAAAGCCGGAGCGTGCTTCAGCAACCCACCGATGTAGTTCAACGCGGTTTTGCTGAGTTGGGCATAGCCATCGCCAAAGAAGGTGGGGCCACCATCGCGCCAAATAGATTGGTGACAGTGCATCCCGGTGCCGTTGTCGCCAAAGAGGGGCTTGGGCATGAAGGTGACGGTACGGCCATATTTCTTGGCGACGTTTTTGATGCAATATTTGTAGGTCATCAAGTAGTCAGCTGCTTTCACCAGTTCGGCAAACCGGAAGCCCAATTCGCACTGACCGCCGGTTGCAACTTCGTGGTGGTGTTTCTCGATGGGGACACCGCACTTCAGCATGGTCAGCAGCATCTCGGTACGGATGTCTTGCAGGGTGTCGGTGGGGGCTACGGGGAAGTAGCCTTCTTTGTTCCGGGGTTTGTAGCCCAGGTTGCTGCCCGCTTCTTCGCGCCCGGAGTTCCATGCGCCTTCGACGCTATCGACGCTGTAGTAGCCGGAGTTTTGGGTTTGGTCAAAGCGAACGTCATCAAAAATGAAGAATTCGGCTTCTGGCCCGAAGTAAGCGGTGTCGCCAATGCCGGTGGTTTTGAGGTAATCCAGGGCTTTTTGGGCGATCGATCGCGGGTCACGGCTGTAGGGTTGGCCGGTGCGGGGTTCAATGATGGAGCAAATCATGCTCAGGGTGGGTTCTTCCATGAAGGGGTCGATCCAGGCGGTTTCGGGATCGGGCACCATCGCCATGTCTGAGTCGTTAATTGCTTTCCAACCCCGGATGCTGGAGCCGTCAAATGCAACGCCCTCGGTAAAGCTGCTTTCATCGATCATGTCCTGGTACAACGTGAGGTGTTGCCAGGTGCCTGGGGTGTCGATGAATTTCAGATCGATCATCTGGATGTTGTCGCGCTTAATCCATTCCAGGATTTCTTGCGGGCTTGCCATGAAATTCTCCTTAATCGTTCGGACTGTTTCAAAAATCTGGGAAACAGAAAAAGCAGTAGAGACAATCGTTAGGTTGGTCTAAATCAAAAACCCCAGCGTTCCCAAGTTCTAGACATTTGCTCGAATAGGTGAGCAAAACCGCGATCGCGATCTTGATCCAGAATTTTGGCGCTTTACTGCATCTGAATCATCCTAGGGATAGGGTTAAGCAGTTTTTGTATCAAGATATACAAAACTCAGCTTGCTTTTTAGACTTAACCATTCGATCCGAATTTATTCCGCCCGATGAGTTCAATCCAAATCGAACCCAGATTTCACCCCAGGGGATGAACCGTTCCAGTTAGGCAAGACTGTAAAATCCGTCGTTTTCAGGTTGAGCATAGATCGTGGGCGATCGCGCTTTTCTCAACATCTCTTTACACGCGAAAGCCTTGAGGATTCAT
>ERZ1066138.651-NODE-651-length-11507-cov-8.805012_pt1 | contig 11507 bp, 18 predicted proteins | sample MGYA00382785_ERZ1066138 | MGnify/ENA primary metagenome ERZ1066138 (study PRJEB33369, sample SAMEA5778368) | biofilm metagenome | biome: Industrial cooling water; feature: Water cooling tower basin; material: Biofilm | place: United Arab Emirates | collected...
GCCGGTCGGCACGCGCATCTTCGGGCCGGTGACGCGTGAACTGCGCTCCGAGCAGTTCATGAAGATCGTGTCACTCGCTCCGGAAGTACTCTGAGGATTAGGCGATGAAGCGCATTCGCAAGGGCGATCAGGTGATCGTGATCGCCGGCAAGAACAAGGGCCGCAAGGGCACGGTGTCCCGGGTGGATTCGGACGGCAAGCTCTTCGTTGAAAACGTCAACGTCGTCAAGCGCCACACCAAGCCCAACCCGAGCGCCAATCAGCCGGGCGGCATCGTCGAGCGAGAAGCTGCGATCGACGCATCCAACGTGATGATCTTCAATGCGAAGACGCAGAAGGGTGACAAGGTCAGCTTCAAGACCATCAAGAACGACGCTGGCGGTGAGCGCAAGGTGCGCGTCTACCGTTCGACCGGCGAAGTCATCGATATCGTTTGAGGATCGCCCCAGTGAGCGCGCGTTTGCAGAGCTTTTACCGCGACAACGTCGTCCCGAACCTCACCCAGAAGTTCGGCTACGCCAATCCGATGATGGTGCCGCGGATCACCAAGATCACGCTGAACATGGGCGTCGGTGAGGCAGTCGGCAACAAGAAGATCCTTGAGAACGCCATCGAAGACATGACCAAGATCGCCGGCCAGAAGCCGATCGCGACGCTGGCCAAGAAGTCGATCGCGACCTTCAAGATCCGTGACGGCTGGCCGATCGGCTGCAAGGTCACCTTGCGCCGCGAGCACATGTACGAGTTTCTGGATCGCCTGGTCAATGTGGCGCTGCCGCGCGTGCGTGACTTCCGCGGTCTGTCCGGTCGTGCTTTCGACGGCCGTGGCAACTACAACTTCGGCGTGAAGGAACAGATCATCTTCCCCGAAATCGACTTTGATCAGGTCGACGCGATCCGCGGTATGGACATCTCCATCGCGACCACCGCGCGCTCGGACCAGGAAGCCAAGGCGCTGCTCGAAGCCTTCAGCTTCCCGTTCCGCAACTAAGACACTGGGAGACACGCCGTGGCCAAGACCTCGATGGTGAATCGCGAGATCAAGCGTCAGAAGCTGGCGAAGAAGTACGCCGCCAAGCGAGCTGAGTTGAAGAAGACCGTGCTGAGCCCGAGCGCCAGCTACGAAGAGCGTATGGAAGCGCAGACCAAGCTGCAGAAGCTCCCGCGTGACGCAAGCCCGAGCCGCCAGCGCAATCGCTGCGAGCTGTCCGGTCGTCCGCGCGGCTACTACCGCAAGTTCGGTCTGGGCCGCAACAAGCTGCGCGAGGCGACCATGCGCGGCGACGTGCCTGGTCTGCGCAAGGCCAGCTGGTAAGTTCGAACGAATTCTAGGAAAGCGCCATGAGTTTCTCTGATCCAATCGCGGACATGCTGACCCGCATCCGCAATGCCCAGGCGATGGGCAAGGCCAGCGTGGAAATGCCCGCCTCCAAGGTGAAGCTGAACATTGCTGAGTTGCTGAAGGCCGAGGGCTACATCGAAGATGTGGTCGCGCTCGAGCAGTCGCCGGGCAAGCGTTCGATGTCGGTGAAGCTCAAGTACCACCTGGGCCGCCCGGTGATCGAGAAGCTGGAACGCATCAGCACGCCTGGTCTGCGCCGCTATCGCGGTTCGGACAGCCTGCCCAAGGTGCTCGGTGGCCTCGGTATCGCCATCGTGTCGACGTCCAAGGGTCTGATGACCGATGCCAAGGCGCGCGCTGCGGGCCTCGGCGGCGAAGTCATCTGCCTGGTGGCCTAAGGAGTTCCGCACATGTCTCGCGTAGCGAAGAAGCCAGTTCCGTTGCCCAAGGGCGTGGAAGTTTCGGTCAAGGACTCGGCGATCCAGGTCAAGGGCCCCAAGGGCACCCTGAGTCTGGTCCAGCCGCAGGGCGTCAGCCTGAAGGTTGAAGGCGGATCAGCCGTGATTGAAGTGAGCAGCGACGATCGCCGCGCCATCGCTGGCACCTTGCGCGCCCTGCTCGCCAACACCGTCACTGGCGTCAGCAACGGCTATGAGCGCAAGCTCGAGCTGGTCGGCGTCGGTTACCGCGCCTCGATGCAGGGCAAGGATCTCAATCTCGCCCTGGGCTTTTCCCATCCGGTGGTGTTCAAGGTCCCCGAAGGCATCACCATCGAGACGCCGTCGCAGACCGAAGTCCTGATCAAGGGTTCGGACAAGCAGCGCGTCGGTCAGGTTGCAGCAAAGATTCGTGCCGTGCGTCCGCCGGAACCCTACAAGGGCAAGGGCGTACGTTACAGCGGCGAGAAGATCACCATCAAGGAAGCGAAGAAGGCCTGACGCTGAGTGCGTCTACCTTCTTGAGGACGAGAACATGGCGAATGTCGAAAAGAGAGAAGCTCGCCTGCGCCGCGCGCGGGCGACACGGCTTCGGATTCGGGAACTGGGTGTTCCGCGGCTGACCGTTCATCGCACTGGACAGCACCTGTACGCGCAAGTGATCGCCAGCGATGGCGGCACGGTGCTCGCGTCGGCGTCCACCGTCCAGAAGGACGTTCGCGACGGACTCGGCGGAACCAAAAACAAGTCGGCTGCAGCCGCGGTGGGCAAGGCGATTGCCGCCAAGGCTCTGGCTGCCGGCGTGTCAAAGGTTGCCTTTGACCGGTCTGGTTTCAAGTATCACGGGCGCATTCAGGCGTTGGCGGAAGCCGCGCGTGAAGGCGGTTTGCAGTTCTGACGGCAGGCTTAAGAGATCACGATGAGCAACGAGAACGAAAACAGCGACGGCCTGCTGGAAAAGCTGGTGGCGGTCAACCGCGTCTCGAAGACGGTGAAGGGTGGTCGTCAATTCGCGTTCACCGCGTTGACGGTGGTGGGCGATGGCCAGGGCCGCGTCGGCTTCGGTTACGGCAAGGCACGTGAAGTTCCGGCCGCGATTGCCAAGTCGATGGACAAGGCTCGTCGCAACATGGTCCGCGTCAGCTTGAACCAGGGCACCTTGTGGTATGCGACGCAGGGCAACCACGGCGCCGCCAAGGTGTTCATGCAGCCTGCCTCGGACGGTACTGGCGTCATCGCCGGTGGCGCCATGCGCGCCGTGTTCGAAGTGGTGGGCGTGCAGAACGTTCTGGCCAAGGCCTTTGGCTCGCGCAACCCCATCAACCTGGTGCGCGCCACGATCAAGGCCCTGACCCGGATGGCCTCGCCGACCGATTACGCCACCAAGCGTGGCAAGCGTCTGGAAGATCTGGTGGGTGGCAGCAATGAACAGTAAGACTGAGGGCACGATCAAGGTGCGTCTGGTGCGTAGTCCCAACAGCACCCCAGAGCGGCATCGTCTCTGCGTCAAGGCCCTGGGCCTGCGCAAGCTGAACGATGTCTCCGAACTGAAGGACAGCCCCAGCGTGCGGGGACTGATCCAGAAAGTGCATTACCTCGTGGCGGTGGTCGACTAAGTCGATCACCAGGAGCCAAGACTATGAAGCTGAATACGATCAAGCCCGCCGAGGGCAGCAAGAAAGAGCGCCTGCGCGTGGGCCGTGGCATCGGTTCGACCTTGGGCAAGACCTGCGGCCGTGGTCACAAGGGTCAGTACGCTCGCACCGGCAAGGGCAAGGTGAAGGCCGGCTTCGAAGGCGGCCAGATGCCGCTGCAGCGCCGCCTGCCGAAGGTGGGTTTCCGCTCCAAGAAGGCGGCGGAAATGGGTGAAGTCCTGCTGTACAGTCTGAAGTCGGTCAAGGGCGACGTCGTCGACCTGGACAGCCTGAAGGCGGCGAAGCTCATCGATCAGACGGCCTTGCGCGCCAAGATCGTCAAGCAGGGTGAAATCGATCGCCCGCTCACGATCAAGGGCGTGGCTCTGACTGCAGGCGCCAAGGCTGCCATCCTGGCCGCCGGCGGCACCGTGACGGAGTAAGCCAACTTGGCCAACGCAGCAGCGAGTGCAGGTGGATTGGGCGGACTCGGTCGGTTGACCGAGCTGCGCCAGCGTCTGTTGTTCGTGCTGGGCGCATTGATCGTGTTTCGCCTGGGCAGCTTCATCCCGGTGCCTGGCGTGGATCCCGAGCAGATGCTGCAGCTGATGGAGCAGCAGCGCGGCACGATCATTGACGTCTTCAACATGTTCTCGGGTGGCGCGCTTGCGCGCTTCTCCATTTTTGCCCTCGGTGTGATGCCGTACATCTCCGCGTCCATCGTGGTGCAGCTGCTCGCAACTGCCGTTCCCTCGCTGCAGGCCTTGCGCAAGGAAGGTGAAGCGGGTCGGCGCAAGCTCACCATGTATACGCGCTGGGGTACCTTGGGTCTGGCGATCTTCCAGTCCTTCGGCATCGCCTACGCCTTGCAGCAGAGCGGCGGCAATGTGGTGATCAACCCTGGCCCCGGCTTTCTGGTAACCGCGGTGATCAGCCTCACGGCTGGCACCATGTACCTGATGTGGTTGGGCGAGCAGGTGACCGAGCGCGGTATCGGCAACGGCATTTCGCTGATCATCTTCGCCGGCATCGTGGCAGGTTTCCCGGGCGCGATCGTGCAGACCCTGGAGCTGGCCAGCACCGGGCAGCTGAACTTCATCTCGGTGATCCTGGTGATCGCGATCGTGGTGCTGGTTACCGCCTTCGTGGTGTTCATGGAACGCGCGCAGCGGCGGATCACGGTGAACTACGCGCGTCGCTCCGGCGGCCGTCAGGCCTACATGAACCAGGCTTCCCACCTGCCGCTCAAGCTCAACATGTCGGGCGTGATCCCGCCGATCTTCGCTTCGAGCCTGATCCTGTTCCCGGCGACTGCCGCGACTTGGTTCGGAACTGGCGAGGACGCGCGTTGGTTGCAGCGGCTTGCGGCGGCGCTTGGTCCGGAACAGCCGCTGCACATGATGCTGTACGCGTTCCTGATCGTGTTTTTTGCCTTCTTCTACACGGCCTTGGTGTTCAACGCCCAGGAGACGGCCGACAACTTGAAGAAGTCCGGGGCCCTCATTCCGGGCATCCGACCTGGCAAGGCCACGGCGGACTACATTGATGACGTGCTGACGCGCTTGACGGGCGTTGGCGCCTTGTACCTGGTCGCGGTGTGTTTGCTGCCGGAGATCATGCGCATCTACTTCAGCGTGCCCTTCTACTTCGGTGGCACGTCGCTGTTGATCGTGGTGGTGGTGGTGATGGACTTCATGGCGCAGGTACAGGCGCACCTGATGTCGCATCAGTACGACAGTCTGCTGCGCAAGGCGAACCTCAAGAACACGGGTCGCCCTGGGCAGTTGAAAGGCTAAACGAATTCTGAAGCATACCCTTGCTGGACTGGGTGCCGACACTGCTAAAATAGTCGGTTCCCAGGCCGCGTGATGACAAGTGGAGAAGAGCTATGGCCCGTATTGCGGGTGTCAACATTCCGGTCAACAAGCACGCATGGATCGGGCTGACCAGCATCTATGGCGTCGGGCGCAGCTCCGCCAAGAAGATCTGCACGTCTGCTGGCGTCAATCCTGGCACCAAGGTCAAGAGCTTGACCGAGTCTGAGATTGAGCGCATCCGCGCCGAAGTGGCCAAGTACACGGTTGAAGGCGATCTGCGCCGCGAAGTCGCGATCAGCGTCAAGCGCCTGATCGACCTCGGTTGCTACCGTGGTCTGCGCCATCGCAAGGGCTTGCCGCTGCGTGGTCAGCGCACCCGTACCAATGCCCGCACCCGCAAGGGCCCGCGTAAGCAGATCAAGAAGTAAGCCATCAGGGATCGTCGAACATGAGCAAGGCTCCCGCCGCCGCCGCGAAGGCGAAGAAGAAGATCAAGCGCTCCGTCTCTGATGGCATCGCGCACGTCCAGGCTTCTTTCAACAATACGATCGTGACCATCACGGATCGTCAAGGTAATGCGCTGAGTTGGGCCACCTCCGGTGGTGCTGGCTTCCGTGGCTCGCGCAAGAGCACGCCCTTCGCAGCCCAGGTGGCTGCCGAGAAGGCGGGCCGCGTGGCGCTGGAGTACGGGGTCAAGACGCTCGAAGTGCGCATCAAGGGCCCTGGCCCGGGTCGCGAGTCGGCCGTCCGCTCGCTCAATGCCCTGGGCTTGAAGGTCACCAACATTCAGGATGTGACGCCGATTCCGCATAACGGCTGCCGTCCGCCCAAGCGCCGTCGCGTGTAATCAAGGAGGATCGACTCGCATGGCTCGTTATCTCGGCCCCACCTGCAAGCTCGCGCGTCGCGAAGGAACCGATCTGTTCCTGAAGTCGGCTGCGCGCCCCCTGGACAAGAAGTGCAAACTCGAGCAGAAGCCTGGCCAGCACGGCGCTGCGAAGAAGGGCAAGAGCTCGGATTACTCGGTGCAGCTTCGTGAGAAGCAGAAAGTGAAGCGCATGTATGGCGTGCTGGAACGTCAGTTCCGCCGCTACTACGCCGAAGCCAGCCGCCGCAAGGGCGCCACGGGTGAGAACCTGCTGCGTCTCTTGGAGTGCCGTTTGGACAACGTGGTGTATCGCATGGGTTTTGCGGTGACTCGCGCGCAGGGTCGCCAGCTGGTTTCGCATGGTGGCGTGAAGGTCAACGGCAAGCTCGTGAACCTGCCGTCCTTCCAGATCAAGGCGGGCGACGTGGTGTCGCTGGCCGACAAGGCGAAGGCTCAGCTGCGTGTCAAGGAAGCGCTCTCGCTCAGTCAGGAGACGGATGCCGTTCCGTCCTGGCTGGATGTCGACGCCTCCAAGTTCGAAGGCTCCTTCAAGCAGGTTCCCGATCGCAGCGATCTCAGCAGCGACATCAATGAGAACCTGATCGTCGAGCTCTACTCCAAGTAATCCTAGCGAGGCTTTTCATGTCGTCCGCAAGCAGTCTTTTGCGTCCGGACAATCTGGTCGTTGAAAGCATCAACGACCGCCGCGCCCGCGTGGTGTTGGAGCCGCTTGAGCGTGGCTTCGGCCACACTTTGGGCAACGCGTTGCGCCGGGTCCTATTGTCGTCGATTCCGGGCGCTGCCATCACTGAGGTCGAGATTGATGGCGTGCTCCACGAGTACAGCAGCATTGAAGGCGTGCAGGAGGATGTGGTCGAGATCCTGCTGAACCTTAAGGATGTGGCGGTGCGTTTGCACAATGTGCAGCAGACGACCGTGCACCTGAGCCGCAAGGGTCAGGGCCCCATCCGCGCCGGTGACATCACCGTCGATCACAACGTCGAAATCGTCAACCCGGATCTGGTCATCTGCAATCTGACCAAGGACGTGTCTTTGTCGATGCGGCTCAAGGTGGCGAAGGGCGTTGGCTATGAGCCTGCGTCGAATCGCCGTCTGCCGGACGATGAAGCGCGCCCGATCGGGCGTCTGCAGATCGACGCGACCTACTCGCCGATTCGCCGCGTGGCCTACTCGGTGGACAGTGCTCGCGTCGAGCAGCGCACCAACCTCGACAAGCTGGTGCTGGACGTCGAGACCGATGGCACCTTGGACGCGGTCGATGCGGTCAAGCAGGCGGCCGGTATCCTGGTCGATCAGCTTGGCGCCTTCGTCGACGTCAGTCGTCGCGAGGTTGAGCGTCCGGTGGCTGGTCGCGCCGAGGTCGATCCGATCTTGCTGCGGCCAATCGACGATCTCGAACTGACGGTTCGTTCGGCCAACTGCCTCAAGGCTGAGAGCATCTACTACATCGGTGACCTGATTCAGCGCACCGAGGTGGAGTTGCTCAAGACGCCGAACCTGGGCAAGAAGTCGCTCACCGAAATCAAGGATGTGCTCGCCGCGCGCGGTCTGTCCTTGGGCATGAAACTGGAAAACTGGCCGCCGCCGGGTCTCGCGACCTCTGGCTTCGGCGGTTGATTTGGAGATACGACCATGCGTCATCGTAATGCTGGCCGCGCTTTCGGCCGAAACAGCCCGCAGCGTAAGGCGCTGTTCCGCAGCCTGACCAATGCCTTGCTGCGGCACGAGCTGATCAAGACCACGCTGCCGAAGGCGAAGGAACTGCGCCGCTTTGCCGAGCCGCTGATCACCTTGGCCAAGCAAGACGGCGTTGCCAATCGCCGCCTCGCGTTCAGCCGTCTGCGTGACAAGGACGTGGTGAGCAAGCTCTTTGGCGACATCGGGCCGCGTTACAAGGCTCGTCCGGGTGGCTATCTGCGCATCCTGAAGTGTGGCAATCGCGCGGGTGACAACGCGCCGATGGCATACATCGAACTGGTGGATCGTCCGCAGCCGGTGGCTGCAGCTGCTACGGACGCTTCCGCGGCCTGATTACCAAGGCCAGCCGGTTGTCAGACAAAGGCCGCGCTCGCGGCCTTTGTCGTTTCTGTGGGTCTCGCGCAGGGGTGAACTTCCTGCGCTCGCACCAGTCCAAGCTCGATTTCCATGGGTGCCAGCCAGCATGAGCTCTATCTCGATCGCCCAACTGCCGAATCTCTTCGCACCACGACGCTTCTACGCGCTGATTGCGCTGGCCAGCCTGCTCATGTTGCTGTACGCGCTGTACACGCAGTACTTCCAGGGCCTGGAGCCTTGTCCCCTGTGCATGCTGCAGCGCATCGCGATGATCGGCTTGATGCTGGTGTGCGCGATTGCCGCGTTGCACAACCCGGCGCGCAAGGGCTGGATTGTCTACGGCATTCTGGCGGTCGCAGTCGCCGGGACCGGTACAGGCTTGTCTGCGCGACACGTATGGCTGCAACTCCAGCCGCCTGATTTGATGGGGATGTGCGCGCCGCCGCTGGACGTGATGGTGCAAGGGATCCAGTTCGGCTCGCTCAAAGTGGGCGAGGTGCTGGCGCGGATTCTCACGGCGAAGGGAGATTGCGCGGAAGTGGACTGGGTGATGCTGGGCATCAGCATGCCGGGCTGGGTGCTGATCTGGTGCAGCTTCTGTGTGATAACGCTCGCTTACAGCGCATTCGTGGCCGCACGCCGCCTTCGCTGATCGTCTGGCTTGATTGCGTCAACGACATCAAGCACATTCCGAGGTCCGCCCTAGCGAGCCTGCGGTCATGTCGAGAATCGAGAGAGCCCTGAAGAGCGTGCAAGAAGTGAAGGACTGGGCTCCAGGAAGCTGGCAGGGGCGCCCGGCCGCGCAACAGCCGAGTTACGAGGATGCCGAACTCCTCGCCGCCAAGCTCGGCGAACTGCAACGCCTTCCGCCACTGGTGACCTCCTGGGAGATCCTGCAACTGAAGCAGGATCTGGCCGAGGCAGCAGAAGGCCGGCGCTTCCTGTTGCAGGGCGGCGACTGTGCCGAGAGCTTCGCCGATTGCGAGAGTCCGCACATCGCCAACCGCTTGAAAGTGCTGCTGCAGATGAGCCTGGTGCTGGTGCACGGGCTCAAGCAGCCGATCGTGCGCGTGGGACGATTCGCCGGCCAGTACGCCAAGCCGCGTTCGGCCGACCTGGAAACTCGCGAGGGCGTGACGCTGCCGAGCTACCGTGGTGACGTCATCAACGCGCCCGAGTTCACTGTGGATGCGCGCCGCCCGGATCCGCAGCGAATGATCGATGCGCACAGCCGCTCGGCCCTGACCATGAACTTTATCCGCGCCCTTGTGGATGGCGGTTTTGCCGACCTGCATCACCCTGAGTACTGGGATCTGGATTGGGTCCAGCACTCACCGCTGGAGCAAGAGTACCGGGCGATGGTGCAATCGATTGGCGACGCGGTGCGCTTCATGGAGACCATTGGCGGTGCGCCGATGGGGAATCTGCGCCGCGTGGACTTCTACACCTCGCACGAGGCTTTGCTGCTGCACTACGAGCAGTCGATGACGCGTCGCGTGCCAAGGCAGTGGGGCTGGTTCAATCTGTCCACCCACTACCCGTGGATCGGCATGCGTACCACGGCGCTGGATGGCGCACATCTGGAGTACTGCCGCGGCATTCGCAACCCGATCGGTGTGAAGATCGGCCCGAGCACCACGCCGGATCAGTTGCTGCGTCTGATCGACATCCTCAACCCCGACAATGAACCCGGGCGCCTGACCCTGATCCATCGCATGGGCGCCGCCAAGATTGGCGAAGCGCTGCCACGCTTGCTGGATGCGGTGCGCGCTGCCGGGCGTCTGGTGCTGTGGTGTTGCGACCCGATGCATGGCAATACCGAGTCCACGCCCAGCGGCATCAAGACGCGGCGTTTCGAGAACATCCGCAATGAGCTCGAACAGGCCTTCGACATCCACGCGGCAGCAGGCACCCGGCTCGGTGGCGTGCATCTGGAACTGACTGGCGAGAACGTGACCGAGTGCCTGGGTGGCGCCCGCGATCTGATCGAAGCGGACCTGCAACGTGCTTACAAGTCCACGGTCGATCCGCGACTCAACTACGAACAGGCTTTGGAACTGGCGATGCTGATCGTGCGCAAGCGCGGCGCTCGCGTGCTCGGCGCCTGAGCCAGCTCAGACAAGTGCAGGAGCAAGAGAGGGCGACTCACGGTCGCCCTTTCTTTTTCGACGGCCCTGCTCAGCTCATGTAGTAGCCGCCGTTCACCGGGATGTTGGCGCCGGTGATGAAGCTGCTCTCGTCGGCGGTGAGGAAATCGATCACCCGTGCAATGTCATGCGGCTCGCCCATGCGACCCACCGGGACGCGCGAGATGATGTCGGCGCGCACGGCTTCGGGGATGTTCATCACCAACTGCGTCTTGCAGTAGCCCGGCGACACCGAGTTCACGGTCACGCCCTTGCGCGCCACTTCGCGCGCCAGGGCCATGGTGAAGCCATGCATGCCGGCCTTTGCCGCCGAGTAATTGGTCTGGCCGAACTGCCCGGTCTGACCGTTCACCGAGCTGATGTTGACGATCCGGCCGAATCCGTTGTCGCACATCTCGTCGACGAACTGGCGCGTGAGGTTGAACACGCCGTCCAGGTTGACGCGGATGACGTCCGTCCAATGCTGCGCGCTCATCTTGCGCAAGGTGACGTCGCGTGTGATCCCGGCGCCGTTGATCAGAATGCCCACTGGGCCGTACTGGCTGCGGATGCGCTGGGCGAAATCGACACACGCATCGTAGTCGGCCACATTGACCGGCTCGAAGTGGATCGCGCCGTTGAACTCCCTGAGCTCCTCGCGAAACTCCGCCACACGATCTTCGCGACCCAGATCGGCGGCAATCACGCGGCGCCCACTGCGCGCCAGGTGCCGACAGATCTCAGTCCCCAGGCCACCAATGCCACCCGTGACCACGGCCAAACGCGTATTCACTACATCCATTGCTCACCCCTGAAATGCTGCGCTGCAACAAGCGGCGCGATATTAGGAGCGGGGTGCTGGAGCGTCAATCGACGCTTTGGTCGAAGGCACTACTTGCGGAGCGGGCGCGGGGGCTCGGCAGCCTTCGGCGGGTCGACCGACTTGCTGCCTGGTGCTGGCGGCGCCCCCTTCAGGAAGCCGGCTTGCACTTGACGCCAGAGGTCGAGATTGCGCTCGGTCAGGTCCTGCATCACCCCCCACGGCGACTGCCCCAGGAGGGCATTCAACTGCGAGCGGAATTGATGCTGCTGCTCCAGGAAGGTCTGCATGCTGCGTTCAAGGTAGCTGCCCATGAAGCCTTGCAGCGAGTCGCCGTAGAAGCGGATCAGTTGCGACAGCAGGTTGGTGCTCAGCAGGGGCTGACCT
>ERZ1066138.652-NODE-652-length-11502-cov-10.778894_pt1 | contig 11502 bp, 9 predicted proteins | sample MGYA00382785_ERZ1066138 | MGnify/ENA primary metagenome ERZ1066138 (study PRJEB33369, sample SAMEA5778368) | biofilm metagenome | biome: Industrial cooling water; feature: Water cooling tower basin; material: Biofilm | place: United Arab Emirates | collected...
CTGTCGACGTATTTCATCCCGTTGAGATAGGCGCGCTCGCGAAGCACCTCGTTCATCATCTGAACGTCGTCGTTGGCGTCGAACTTGCGCATATTCGGCAGGCCGACAAGGTACACTGCGATATTGAGCCGCTTGAGCATCTTCAACAGGCGATCGGCGCGCTGCGAATACTCCGCCCGCCATTCAGGTGTGCCCACTGGATAGCGCTTGCCCGAAGATGTGCGCAGCGAAACGCGATCCCACGCTCCGAGCATGAGTGCGGCGATGGCCGGGGGATCGCGCTTCAGGTCTTCCTCCAGCGCAACGACCTTCTCATTGTGGTCAGGACGCATGAGGCCGTTGAGCATGATAGGCTTCGGCAGCACCTGCACACGCGCGTCGGACACAAACGTTTCCTGCATCCCGTACCAAAGCCCTTCGGCGAGATCGTCGCCGATCACCGCGATGGAATAAACGTCGCCCTTGGGAAACGGCGCCAGGAAGCTGCCCGAGGAGTCGTCCTGCGCGCGCGCCGGAGCCGACGCTGTGAGCGGCACGGCGAAGCTCAGAACGAGGGCAATGACAAGCGCGCGCAGCATGGTTCGGACGGTCCGGAAAACTAAATTACCATTGTCGGTGCTTCGCGGCATCCAGACAAGCCTCACTGGGCCGCTGCCGTACGCCGGATGTGGTTCAGGACCTCGTCCGACGGCCAGCAATCCACTTTGAGCCCGTTGGCTCGCTGGTAAAGCCCAATGACCTTGCGTGTATTCGAACCCACCTTGCCGTCCACTTTTTCCACATCGTAGCCGGCCTTGCCGAGCCGCGTCTGGATCTCTTCGATGACTTTGGTCTTCTGCGCGCCGGTACCGCCGAACGCGTGCACGAAGTCGCCCTTGCCTGCGATGCGGTCGGCAAGGTGCCCGACGAACACCGCATAAAGGTCGGACATGTTATAGCGCCGGATCACTTTGTAGTTCTCGAATACAAGGAACGACGGTCCATAAGCGCCCGCCGGGCTCATCAGGTAGGCCTCGACGGACTGATATTTTTCGCCCCATGGCTGCCCGTCGGCACGCTTGAACCCCATTTTCTGCCACTCGGAAATCGGTCGCGCCTGCGTCGGCCCCTCAAAGCCGCAATCGGAGGACGGCGGAATGATCACCTCATAGCCCCAGGTCTGACCCCGCACCCAGCCCTTGCCGGCGAGTTGCGCGGCACCCGACGCCAGGGCATCGCCGACGTTGCGAAAAATGTCCTTCTTGCCGTCGCCGTCCAAATCGCGTGCGTGCGTGAAATACTCAGACGGCATGAACTGCGTCAGCCCCACGGCTCCCGCCCATGAAGCGCGCATATCCGATCGCGCTACGCCCGACTGGAGCATTTTCAAGGCTTCGATGAGTTCGTTGCGGAACAACTCTTTCCGTCGCCCGGTCCAGGCGAGCGTCGCCAGCACCTCGATGGCGTCGTGCGGCAGCTTATGATTGCCAAACGCCGTCTCGCGCCCCCAGATCGCGAGGATGGAGTATCGGTCGACCCCGATGTCGCGTTCGATTTTGGCCAGATCCGCTTTGTGTTCGACGGCGAGTTGACGGCCGGTCGCGGCCAGACGCTCCAGATATGCTTCATCCAGATAATCCTTCGGCGCGCGCGTGAACTCCGCCTGCCCCTTCGATCCGTCCGACGGCTTTCCCGGCAGATCCAGGTCCGGCAGTTTCATATTGGGCTGCAAGCCGGCGAACGCCTTGTCGAATGTGGCGCGCGAAACACCGGCCGCCTGTGCATCCGGCCACAGCCCCGCGATGAATTGCGCAAACGTCGGCCGGTCATCGGCCGTGGCCGGGCCGATCAGCATCAGCAACCCGGAGACGAGGGGGACAATCACGCCCGCGAACGATCTGACGAAACAGGTCACGTATCTCAAAACTCCTTGGAAACAGGGCCACCAAACGCGGATTCGCGGCCCTTTTACGACCCCGCCTCGCTAGCGCGCCTTCCGGCCAGCTCCGCGGCATCGGAGCAGGACAGGTGCAACCAACCACCCGCCTTCCGGCCGGCTCCGCGCAAGCGGAGTCGGAAGGCGTAACCATACAGAGTGGCACAAAAACCTCTGGAACAAAAAGTCGTTCGCTTGAAGGGCGGAAAGGGCGCCGCTAGCCTCCCCGTGTCGAGCGCATGCGTATCCGCGCCCTCCCCTGTTCCCAGTGACTTTCCCAAAGAGGTAAGGCGATGACCACGCTCCAGGCCGCCGCGCAAAATCAGCTGCGCCAGTTCGTCGAACAGATCGAACGTTTGGAAGAAGAGAAGAAGGCGCTCGCGGCTGATATTCGCGATAAGTATCTGGAAGCCAAGGGCGTCGGCTTCGACGTCAAGGCGCTGCGCAAGATCGTGAGCATGCGCAAGAAGAGCCAGCAGGAACGCCAGGAAGAGGAAAGCATCCTGGAGGTCTACCTCCACGCGCTCGGCATGCTTGACGAATCCTCACCCACGGGCGGGCTCAGGATGGAAGCGGCGGAGTAATTTCCCCGAGATCGGCGGATTTTGAGAGGCGCTCTTCCAGAAGGAGAGCGCCTTTGTGTTTGCATCGCGTCTGGCCACTTGGCAACGCAAACGCCCCGACCGGTTCGGCGGCCGGCCGAGGCGTCTTTTCGAAGGCGGCGGCTCGCGCCCCCGCCCCGAAAGCAGCACCAGCGAGCTATCGAGGTCGCTGATCACGCATTCGAGAATAGACGCGCCCACGGATCAGAACTAATCGTTATTTATTGTCACTCGAATAAGAGAAGCTGATCTTGTCCGTCACACTGAAACAGCTCAGATACTTCGACGCGCTCTCGCGCGAACTCCACTTTGGCCGCGCCGCCGAGGCCTGCGCCGTCACGCAGCCGGCGCTCTCCATGCAGATCAACGAGTTGGAGCAGACGCTCGGTCTGACGCTCGTAGAGCGCACGCGCAACGGCGTACGCTTGACGCCAAAAGGCGAAGAAATTGCGCTGCGCGTATCGCGTATTCTGGGTGACGTGCGTGATTTGGTTTCCTTTGCGCACCATTCCAATCGCGTGCTGACGGGCTCGCTGCGCTTCGGCGTGATCCCCTCGATCGCGCCCTACATGCTGCCGCCGCTGCTCCCGCTCTTGCGCGACGCTTACCCCGATCTCGAACTGCACGTCCGCGAAACGCAAACCTCGCACCTTGTTGAGGAACTGCTCGAAGGCAAACTCGACGTCCTCCTCCTGGCGCTGCCGATCAAGCATCCCGATCTCGAAGAGCATAAGCTCTTCCAGGACCCGTTCTTGCTGGCGCTCCCCAAGCAGCGCAAGATGGCCGGACGCCTGCGCGCGACCAAGGAAATGATCGAAGGCGAAAAGCTACTGCTGCTCGAGGAAGGCCACTGCCTGCGCGATCAGGCGTTGACGTATTGCAGCCTCAAGCAGGTTGACACGGTGAACACGTTTGGTGCGTCGAGCCTCGGCACGATCGTGGAAATGGTTTCCGCCGGGTTTGGCGTCACGCTGCTGCCCGAGCTGAGCCTGGGCACCGAGGAGCGCGGCCGAGAGTTGACCGTCATCCGCTTCGCCGATCCGGAGCCTGCGCGCACCGTGGGTCTGGTTTGGCGCAACACCTCACCGCGCAAGGACGATTTCCGCGAACTGGGGCGCCTCGCCATAGAGGCCTGGCAGAATGGCCCACTCGCGCAGGCACGCCACATGCATGAAAGCAACAAGAAGCAGGCCGGGCGGGACATCAGCGCGGAGACGTCTTGACCTTGCGCTCAGCGAGACCCTGCGATCCCGCTGAAACTTTTGCAGCGTGCGCCCTGCCGTAGGCTTCGTCGATAGCGGAAAGATCGACAGCCTGTCCGCGGAACTCCTTCGCAAACAGCAATTGCGCCGTCTGCTCGCCGGGCCGCAGTTTCATCGGCAGAATGCGGCCCTCATCGTCGATCATGTCGAAGGTGCGGGCGACGTTCGGGTGTACCATGCGCGCCAGCGCCGGGTCGTCGGCTGAGGCCGTTTCGGTGAGCAGCGGCAGGATGGGGAACGGCGCGTAGGCGAGTTCTTCCGGATGATCGTCATCAAACGCCGGAGCGGCCACGAATGAACCCGGCTGCGCACCAAGCTCGTTGGCAAGATCCGTGACCGCAGGCCCCGGTAAGCGAGTCGCCTCCTCACCCGTCGCTGGAAGCGGCATTCGCACAGCGGGCGTGGGTCCCGTCACCGGATTGGGCTGCGGCACGGTTTGCGGCTCGAGCGCCGCCAACTTGATGAGTTCGTTGAGCTTAGCACGCTCCTGCGCCGTCGGCCCCGGCGTAAAGATCGACGATCGCTCGACAGGCCTTGGCTCTCGGACCAGACGCGGCGCAGTGTCCGCAACCTTGGACTCGGGCCGGGGTGCAGGCCGCGGAATCGGCGCCGGTGCGAGAGCAGCCACGACCGTCGATGGCGGCGGCTTCTTCTCCGGCCGCACGGCAGGCTTCGGCATCGGCGGCACAGGCAGCGCCGGACTGCCGGCAGCGGCAACGAGCACACCCTTGCGCGGATTGGAGCGGATATCGAAGAACTGCGCCATCTGTTGCGCAAGTTGCGGCTGTCGGCGCCGAGCCACGGCCGCGTCGCCGGGCTCCAGCGACTTGCCCTCGGCGGAAAGATGTTTGGAATGGCCCCGCGGAAACAAGAGTGCGAGTTCGTCATGCGTCATGCGCGGCCACGAGCGCACGCGCGCCGTATCCACATGGACGAAAGGCAGGGCCGAAGTGGGATAGTAGCCCACGCCGCCGCGCTCGCGGATCATCGCGGAGTAGCGCAGCTGCCGGATCGGAACATCGGGAAAGTGGATGTCGATCGCCTTGCCGGTAATGTGCTGGCTCTGGCTCGCCTGACCGCCGACTGTCTTACGCAGCATTTCGTTCGTGCCGCGCGAACGATAGCCCGAGATGATGTGCACCGGCTGCTGCGAGCCGAGCTCGTTGTGCATCTCCCAGACGATGTCGATCGTCTTGGGATCCATCTCTGTCGCGTCGTTCTTGCGCCAGTCACGCAGGAACCAGTTGAGCTTTTTGAGGGCCTCGGGAACGTACTTCCCATCCTTCTTGTAGAGGATGGAAATCGTTTCCTTAGTGTGGATGTGGTACATCCAGATCGTACGCGTATCGCCAGAGGCATCGACGTTGGCGCCCGTTATCGCCGTCACAGCAAGAACTGCCGCGAACGCAAGTGTCTTCCCCCAACCGGCCGGCTGCACGCCCAAGTGGCGGAACCCCCTTATTTCCAGGCGTCTTACAGATCGCCGGGATGAAGCAAATCAGCCGCAGACCATTCGTCCGCCGCTGCGCGAAAGTCTTTTCAGAAGGGTTAACGAGAAACCCTTAACGCTTGGTAACTTTTGAATGAGGGCATTCCTGGGCACACGCGCGGCCAAAGGGGGGCGCTCTGTCTAGCGTCGCGCCTTTGGTACAGCCTTTTTCGCCGCCTTCTTCGCGCGCGGCTTCGCGGGCGTGGATTTCTTAGCGGCCTTCACCGTCGCATCCGGCCAGTTGTCCCGGATCCAACGGGCAAGCCCGTCCTCCGTCATCTCACCCGAGGCGATGCCTTGGATCATCACGACAGCCTCAGCGTTCGAAGCCACGAAGTCGATGCCGTTCAGACCGAGGAATGTGATCAAAGCAAGCAGAGCAGCGCGCTTGTTGCCGTCGACAAAAGGGTGATTGCGTGCAATGCCGAACGCATAAGCAGCGGCCAGCGTTGCAAGATCTTCCTCTCCGAACGACCACTTGTTGCGGGGTCGACCAAGAGCTGACTCAAGCATACCGCGATCGCGCAGTCCCGCAGGCCCGCCGAATTCCTGCAATTGCTCACCATGGATAGCGACGACCAATTCTATGCTCAACCAAGTCGGCTCGCTCATTTGGCGAGTACTCTTAGTGCCGAGCGATACTTCTTCATCGCCTTTCGCGCGATCTCTAGACCACGTTCGAAATCATCCTCCGTCAGTCTGATCTTCAGACCATCGGGTTCTTGGGACACAATCACTTCGTCGCCCTGCTCGAGTCCAAGCCGCTGCAAGAGCTCCTTGGGGAGGATCAGGCCGGTGGAATTGCCAATCTTTTTGATTTGCAAGCGCATGGGGTGGTCCTCCTCATCACGTTAGACAAACTGTCTAACACGATCTGTCGGCCGTTGTACAGAATGTATAACGAGACAGCAGGAAGAATGGCTGCGCGAATCCCGCTATCCTTCAGGCATGCACCCGCTCGATTACGTCTTTCGTGCTCTCTCTGGCTCGCCTTTCCGCCAGCGGTTCTGGTTGGGGTCGAAAGAACTGGCGTATGTCAGTCTCCGGTCCGCGGACGAAATCGCGCAGCAGGCCCGCCGCTTGGTTCAGGAACGGCTCGCGCCTGCACGCCCGAGGAACGACGGCAAGCAAACACCCATGCGCGGTCATCCGGTGTTCATCGCCCAGCACGCCACCGCAACCTGCTGCCGCGGCTGCCTCGCCAAATGGCACGGCATCCCTGCGGGTGTGCCCATGAGCAGCGACGAACAGGACCATGCCGTCGCCGCGATCATGCGTTGGATCGAAGCGCAGCCGAAGACGGAGCGCCGCGACACAACCGGCGTGCAGCTGAAGCTGGCGCTGTAGCCTTCAGATAATGCTCTTGGCGTAGAGATCCGTGCGCCGATCCCGGAAGAAGCCCCAATCGGCCCGATAGCTTTCGATCATATCGAGATCGAATGTGTGGACGAGCACGCCTTCGTCTTTCGCGCCAAAGCTCTCCACCAGTTCGCCGCGATGGTCGGTGATGAACGAGTGGCCGTAAAACATTTGCTGCACACCCTCGTTGTCTTCAAGCCCAATGCGGTTTGCGGCAACGATTGGCACCGCGTTCGAGACCGCGTGTCCCTGCATGGCGCGCTGCCACTGGAGGTGCGTATCGAGCGCACTGTCATAGGGTTCCGATCCGATCGCCGTCGGATAAAACAGGATTTCGGCGCCCTGCAGCACCATGGCGCGCGCGCACTCCGGATACCACTGGTCCCAGCAGATCCCGACGCCGATGGTGCCCGCTTGCGTTTTCCAGACCTTGAATCCCGTATCGCCCGGGCGGAAGTAATACTTCTCCTGGTAGCCTGGCCCGTCCGGAATATGACTCTTGCGGTAGGTGCCGAGTGCCGCGCCGTCCGCGTCCACGATAACGATGCTGTTATAGTAGCGAGGCCCATCCTTCTCGAAAATAGATACCGGGATGACGACGCCGAGTTCCTTCGCGAGCTTTTGCATGGCCTGCACGCAGGGATGCGTATTGGCGGGGAACGCCGTCAGGAACCACTTCGGATCCTGCTTGGTGCAAAAGTAGATGCCCTGAAACAATTCGGACGGCAGGATCACCTGCGCACCTCTGCGCGCCGCCTCGCGCACGAAGGCTTCGGTATGCGCAATGTTGCCGGCCATGTCGGGGCCATAGTGAGTCTGAATTCCAGCGACCGTTATCGAACGGGTCTTCGCCATGAAGGGCGCTCCTTACAGCGGCTGCTGCTGCGTGATGCAGTGAAACGATCCGCCACCGGCCAGGCCGCAGCCAAGCAGACCTTTCGACGGCACTCCGACGACGGCCCGCCCCGGAAAGACAGCGCGGAGCGCGTCCAAAGCCGCCGCTTCGCTTGCAGAACCATAAACCGGAACCACGACAACTCCGTTGGCGATGATGAAGTTCATGTGAGACGCAGGCGACACGTGTCCCAACGCGTTGTGATAAAGCCCGACACCAGGAATACGAACGACCTCGAGCTTGCGCCCCGCCGCGTCAGTCGCATGCGCCAGCCTTTTAGCAATCGCGTCTAGCGTCTCGGCGTTGGGATCGTCTGCACCGCTCGCTGCCTGACAAACCACCCGGCCGGGAGAGACGAAGCGCGCAATGTTATCGATGTGTCCGTCGGTGTGATCGTTCTTCAAACCTTCGTCGATCCAGATGATCGCCTTGGCATCGAAGGCCTGACGCAGCGCTGCCTCGGCTTGTTCCTTTGTCCAGCCGTTTCGGTTCGGATTGAGCAGCGTTTGCCGCGTCGTCAGGATCGTGCCTTCGCCGTCCTGATCTACCGCGCCGCCTTCCAGGACGAAATCGAACCGCTTGACCTGGGCGCCGGCGAGGCGGGCCACGTCGTCACCCACGGTCGCGTCGTCGGGCAGCTCATACTTCCCGCCCCAGCTGTTGGTCTTGAACCTCAGCGCAACCAGTTCGTTGCCAACATGTGCAAAAATCGGCCCCGTGTCGCGCAACCAGATATCGCCATAGCGGGCCGGAATGATTTCTGCGAGGCCGCCAACCGCGGCCGTCGCCGTCTCCTCCGCATCTTTGCCGTTGGCGAGCAGACGAACGCGATTCCCGTGCTCAGCCAGAACGCGAATGAGCCCGGTGATGTCTCGGCGCGGCGCCTCCAGGTCATTATTCCATTCGTCGGGATCGGCGGGCCACGCCGTCCAGATTGCGGCTTGGGGCACCCATTCGGCGGGAACTCTGATAGCGGTATCGGATGCGGTCGCGCTCATGTGGCAGCAGATCCAAAAAGGGATGAAGAAAATTGTTGAGGCGGGGTGTGGAGCCCCCGGTTGCGAGAGTCAAGAAACGTTGGCCCCTGCCGTGAAGGGCTTGCAAAACCACCCGCTCTCAGGCCGGGTATTTTCCCGACTGCGGAATATCACCTAGGTATCGGGAATTGCGCGGGAATTATTCCCGTAGCGGCCAAGCCACACGGCATCTCGAATGCGTAAATTATCAAGCAGGTCGGGAACTTCCGACCATTGTGACCCCTGATCCCAGCACGTAGGCAGACCCATGGCCACTTCGTGGCATGGACGGAGTCGCTGGTAGCGGCGCGTGGTGGGGGACTGCAAATGAAGAAAGTTTTGGGGGCCGTGCTGATTGGCGGCCTGAGCGTTACGGGTTCGGCGTCAGGCCTGTCGCAGGACTCGCCTCCGGCTTCCGGAACGCCTGCCGCTCAGGATTCGAGCGGATCATCGGTGCCTGAAGTCGAGGTCCAGCAAGAGCAGGCACCGACGCCTCCCCCGCAGCCCGCTGCCGCCAAGCCCAAACCCAAGCCTAAGCCTCAGCAGCAGGCGGCCCCGGCGCCCGCTGCCGTGCCGACCCCGCAACCGCCCCCCGTCGCGGAAGCGCCTCCGGAACCCTTCAATCCGGCCAGTGTCCTTCCTAATTCGCCTTACGGTTCGCCCGCAGCCAGGGGTGCTGCCGCCCGCGCCGAGCAATCCGCCACGACACCCGTGAACCCGACACAGTTGATTCCATCGAACCTCGAAGGTTTTTCTGGCGCTGCGACCAACGTAACGCCGGAAATGCTCGCCGAGCAGCGGCCGCGCAACATCAATGAAGCGCTGGTCCGCGTGCCCGGCGTGACGGTCATCAACGACGACGCCAACGCCCAGCACGGCGGTGTGTCGGTGCGCGGTTCGCCCGCCCGACGGTCACGCAAAGTCCTCGTGATGGAAGATGGCCACGCCAATAACCTTGCACTTTGGCTCGATCCGTCGGTGCACTACTGGGGTCCGATCGAGCGCTTCGAAAGCATCGAGGTCATTCGCGGCACTGTCATCACGCATGGCCCGAACAACAACTTCGGCGTCGTCAACGCCCGCAACCTATCGCCATTTGGGCCGGCCGAGACGGTCGTGAGCACGGCCATCGGGTTCACGAAGACCGACCGCGGGTCCTTCCAAGAGATCGAGTCAGTCGACGACAATGGCAACATCACGTTCGGTGACGAAGTGTCCAAGGGCGACCGCACCGATTTATCGTACCGCTGGCATGTCCACACGCGCCAGAACTCGGACAACGTGGGAGTCGTGGCGTCTTACACCGGCGCAAACGTGCAGGGTGCGTGGGATACAGAACAGCTTCGTTTCAACGACTTCTACGGTGCCATTGGCTGGAAGGGTTCCAGTTCTGATCTTGTGGTTTCGTCGTCCTACGCTCGTCAGAAGGACAATTACGACGAGCAGAATTTCCTTGGCGAGGCAGAACTAGAGACTACTGATGAGGACGTGGCGGAGGACGTTGCCGAACGGATTGCAGGCTTCGCGGAAAGCCAGTTCAACCAGCTCAGGCACTGCAAGACCTGCTACGCACCTGCTGCTGGCTTGAACACCTACAATGGGGAAATCTGGCGCGGGCAGATTGTTCACAACGCCTATCTTGACGACGACACGACGATCACGTCGCGCGTTTATGCGCAGTATCACCGCCGCGACCGGTATCAGCTCAATACGTTCGAATCCGACCCTGATGGCGACGTGGGCGAAGGTGCGTTTTTCGATCCCGCTGATCCGGATCCGGGTGACGAAACGGAGATTTTCTTTGGCGATAACTCCATGTTCGGTCGGCTGCGCACCTTCCGCCATGTCGGGGCCGAAGTCCGGGGAGAATGGGCCAACCGCAACATCATGGGTTTCAATCAGGCCATTCAGGCGGGCATTCGCTACGAATACCAGGATATGACCAACCGCAACTTTATTGGTGCGGAGAACGAAATCTTGAAGGATGGCGACGAGTCGGGCGCCACGATTTTCGATCGTGAGCTAAACGCCAATGCAGTCTCTGCCTTCCTGCAAACCAACATCTCGGTCGCTGAGGACTTGAATGTGGTGCCTGGGATACGCTTTGAATGGTACCGCGCCGCGCGCATCAACCGCGTCATCGCACGGGAGGAAAGCGAAGCAGGTGGCGCCGAGGGAGCAAACTGCGCAAGGTTCGACCCGGATGTCGATCCAGATGACGCAGAGTGTCTCTCGGTTGATGGCATCATCTTGAATCCGGAGCGTCGCAACGAAGATTACTCGAACTTCCACGCGCTTCCGGGTGTCTCGTTTGCCTACACCGGCCTCAACCGGACCACGATCTTCGGCGGTTACCACCGTGGCATGTCCACCGGCGTCCTTCGTAACGAGGATTTCCCCGTAGATGATGAGATTGGCAACAACTTCAACCTCGGCTTGCGTTCGACGGCTATAAAGGGCTTGGAGTTCGAAGCCGTCGGTTTCTATCAGCTTCTGAGCGATTATCAGTTTGGCGCGTCGTTCTCCGACACATCAGACCGGTCGTTCGGCCGCGCCGACGAAGTCGAGATCAGCGGCGTGGAACTTTTTGGCCGCCTCAACTCGCAGCCCTTCACGGGCGGTTCAATGAACTTCTTCGGCGAAGCGAACTATCTCTACACGCGCGGCGTTTTCAACGATCTTCGCGTTCAGGACGACGATGATCCGACCGAATTCGAAGTGTTTGACGGCAATCGCATCCCCGAGGTCCCGCTGCACGTCGCCGCCTTCACCTTGGGCGTCGAGCAGAAGTCCGGCTGGCGCTGGGACGCGAGCGTCACGGCCACCTATCGCGGGTCGTTCTTCACCGACGAGGGGAACACTCCGTTCGGCTTCGGAGGGGAAGTCGAATGCGAAGATGGCGAGTGCGAAATCGAGGAAGCAGGTGAAGATGGCGAAGTGCCGTCCGTCTGGCTGCTCTCCGCC
>ERZ1066138.653-NODE-653-length-11502-cov-8.198655_pt1 | contig 11502 bp, 9 predicted proteins | sample MGYA00382785_ERZ1066138 | MGnify/ENA primary metagenome ERZ1066138 (study PRJEB33369, sample SAMEA5778368) | biofilm metagenome | biome: Industrial cooling water; feature: Water cooling tower basin; material: Biofilm | place: United Arab Emirates | collected...
TTTCGCCGGTCGCCAGTTCGGGGTTCGTCGTACCGTCGGGGCGCTGCCTCACCTTGCCGTCGATGCGGACCACCCACTCGGAGCGCAGTTTTTCGGCGGTCTTGAAGGCGGGGCTATCGGGGTCGGCGACCACCTGGGTGAGGCCATAGTGATCGCGCAGGTCGATGAAGAGCACGCCGCCGTGGTCGCGCACCCGGTGTACCCAGCCGGAAAGGCGCGTTCCGGTGCCGATGTTGGAGTTGCGCAGCCCGCCGCAGGTCGTGGAGCGGTAACGGTGCATGCTGGCCGCGGTCATGGCCCGGAATCCCTTGTGTCTGTCTGGAAAAATCGGGCCGGAGAAGCGCACGGGGTATGGTGAATGTCAAGCCGGGGCGGGGTGCGCCGCCGGGGCGGCTGCGGCCGTCCCAAGCGGCGGGTTGCAGGCACCTCTCCTGCCCATGGCCGGGCCGGTAACGGTTCGTTAAGTACAAAAGTGCACTTTTAATTAAGCACGGGGGCGCCGATGGGCGGTGCCAGCCCATCTGCTCCTCCATCGTGTGGGGTGTTAGCCATGACAACCGAAGCCATCAATATCTCCGCGCTAGAGGCGCTTCTCTCGCGGGAGGGGGTCCAGACCGGCAACCACGATCCCGTCCGAGCCCCCGAGGAGCATCCGCTGGCGCGGGAACTGCGGACGGTGTTGGCCGCCCCGAACGCGCATCGCATCGGCGATCTGGCGCGCGTCGTCGACAGCATCCTTAAGGAAATGTCGCTGTTCAAAGCCGCGCACGGCGTCACGGACGATCCGGAAGGCTGACCTGCCGCCGGCCGATTCCGCGATGTTGTGGGAACTCGACCGATAGACCGCGCGCCGCACCCGGCAAGGCTTTCCCCGGCCACGATCTGTTGTATACAGGCCGGAAATGCATCTCGTTACGTCCACATCCCATCTCGCCCAAATCTGCCAGCGCCTTGTCACCGCCGAGTTCATCACGGTCGACACGGAATTCATGCGCGAGCAAACGTTCTGGCCCGAGCTCTGCCTTGTCCAGATCGCGTCCGACACGGTCGAGGCCGTCGTCGATCCGCTGGCGGCGGGGATCGAACTTGCGCCGTTCTACGAACTGATGGCGAACCCCGGCGTGACGAAAGTCTTCCATGCCGCGCGCCAGGACATCGAGATCATGTATTCGGAAGCGGGGCTCATCCCGGCGCCGATTTTCGATACGCAGGTGGCCGCGTCGGTTTGCGGCTACGGCGACAGCGTCAGCTATGTGAACCTCGTCAAGGACATCACGGGGCAGGACATCGACAAGTCGTCGCGCTTCACCGACTGGAGCCGGCGGCCGTTGACCGACAAGCAGCTCGTGTACGCCCTCGGCGACGTGACGCACCTGCGGGATGTCTACCGGCACCTCAAGACGAAGCTCGATGCGACGGGGCGCACGTCGTGGCTCAGCGAAGAAATGGCGGACCTCACGCATCCTGAAACCTACGAGACGCGGCCGGAAGACGCCTGGAAGCGGCTCAAAATGCGCACCAAGAACCGGAAATCTTTCGGTGTTCTTATCGAACTGGCGGCATGGCGCGAGCGGATCGCGCAGGCGCAAAATGTGCCGCGCAGCCGCGTGCTGCGGGATGAAGCGCTCTACGACATCGCCAACCAGATGCCGACGACGGCGGAACAGCTCGGCGGACTCCGGACGCTCAGCGACGGTTTCTCACGGTCGCAGCGAGCAAGGGAAATCATCGAGGCCGTCAAGGCAGGCATGGAGCGCGATCCGAAGTCGCTGCCGCCGATGAACCATGCGCGGCAGGTCTCGGCGGAGGCCGGCGCGACGATCGAACTCCTAAAAGTTCTGCTCAAGGCCGCCGCAGCCAAGAACGGCGTTGCGCCGCGGCTGATAGCGGACGCGGAAGAGCTGGAGCGGATCGCGGCGGAGAATGAGCCCGACGTGCTGGCGCTCAAAGGCTGGCGGCGCCAGCTTTTCGGGGAGGACGCCCTGAAGCTGAAACGCGGCGAACTGGCGCTGACGCTGGCCGGCGGCGAGGTTATGATCCTCGATGGCAAGACTCGAACTTGACCGTTACTTGCGCCCGGCATCGTAGCGGTGCCGCTCGCGCCAGCCGCGCATGAAATCGGCCAGTTCGCCGTCGATCTCGTCGGGAAGCACGATGCGCACGGTCGCGAGTTCGTCACCCGTCAAGCCCGACGTGGCGTTGACGATGCCCTTGCCTTTGAGGCGGAAAACCTTCCCCGAATTGGTGGCGGGTGGAATGGTGAGTTGGACGCGGCCGGTCAACGTCGGGATTTCGATCTTGGCTCCCAGGACAGCTTCATCGAGGGTCAGCGGGACGTCGATCGTGACGTCGTCGCCAGCCCGCTTGAAAACCGGATGGGGACGGATGCGGACTTCGACCAGGGCATCGCCCACCGGCCCGCCGTTGACGCCCGGCTGGCCCTTGCCTTTCAGACGCAGCACCTGGCCTTCGACGACGCCCGACGGAACGGTGAGATCAAGCGCTTCGCCACCCGGCATGGTGACGCGCTTGCGGGCGCCTAACGCGGCCTCTGTGAAATCAAGATCGATCGTGTAGCGCGCATCCTGTCCCCGGCGGGTTCGCGACTGGGTACCGGCCCCCCGAAAGCCGGCAAAGATGTCGCCGAAGGGGTCTTCGCTGTCGAAGCCGCCGAAGCCGGCGCTCCAGCGCGCCCCGCCGGCAAACCCCTGACCGCTTTGACCTGATCCCGATGCGCGCCGCTGATCGCCGGCCGCATCGATCTCACCGCGGTCATAGGCTTTGCGCTTGACGGGATCGCCGATGATGTCGAAGGCGACCGTGACTTTCTTGAACCGCTCTTCGGCCGATTTGGCCGGGTTGACGTCGGGGTGGAGTTCCTTGACGAGCTGCCGGTAGCGCCGGCGGATCTCGTCGTCGCTGGCGGTGCGCGGGACGTTGAGAACGGTATAGGGATCGTCGGCCAAGCGTCCCTCCGTTCAACGGGCGATTTCGATTTCGCCGATACGGCCCAGGACGGCGGCGAGACTTTCAAAACGGCGGCGCAGGCGCTCGCCGTCGAGATCGGCATGCTGGCTAGGCAGCCTCAGTACGAGCTTATCGCCGCGATATTCGAGGCGCGTTTCATCGATGATGCCGGGCATGCCGATGGATATCATGTGGGCTGAACGCAATGCGGCGCCGACGATGCGTGCGCGCTTCAGCGTGCGGCGGTCGATGCGCGACAAGAGCTGTTCGGGCAGGCCTTCGGTGTCGCTCACCTGCGCGCCGGCGTGACGGAAATAGACGGTCAGTCCCATGAAAATGCGGCCGGGGTGATCAATTCCGCTCATGCCTGCGTGAGCGATTTTGTCGAGGCTTTGCTCACCCCGGTAGTCGGGATGCGCGCGCCAGGAGATGTCGGACACGAGACACGCGGCGTGGCGCAAACGGCGCTCGTCGGCGGTCTCGTCCAGGCCATCCTTGTCGAAGAGCTGGTCGGTCCAGTCGCACAACTCCAGAGCATGGGCGAGCGACCGGGAGCGCTGGCGCGCGAACTCCTCGCAGAAGCTCAGCAGCGGGTCTTTGGCGCGTTCGTGCGGCGTCAGGTAGCTGAACAGCAGCCCCTCGCGAACGCCGTGGACAGAAAAGACGACGGCCGACGGCTGCAAGAGACGTAACAGCCGTTCGAGCACGAGGGCGCCGTAGGGGAGCGCTTCGCGGCGGGCGCGCGCGACCTCCTCAATGCCAGGGAGGGACGCGATCTTCTTGGTGCGGCGGACCAATTCGCAGAACTGAATCGCGTCGCGCGTGGGGATCGTATAGCCCTGCATGATGCGCAGGGGATATTGCGTCTGCTCCATATGGAGTTTGGCGAGCGCGCGCCATGTGCCGCCCACGGCGAAGAACGGGCGCCCCTTGCCGTTGGACAGCCATCCGATCTTTTCCAGGTGCTGATCGGCGATCTTCACGGCGTCGTCGATGCGGCCGCCTGTCTGGTCGATCAGCCGGAGTCCGCCGAGCGGCAGCGTGGCCGCTTCGATGACCGACGTGCCGCCGATGTTGATCAGTTCGAGACTGCCGCCGCCGCGATCGCCTGCGAAGCCATCGGGATTTTGAAACCCCATGCGAATGCCTTCGGCGGCAAGTTCGGCCTCGCGCTCACCCGACAGAATGTCGATCTTGACGCCGCAGGCCTTCTCGGCGCGCGCGATAAATTCCGGTCCATCGCCGGCATCGCGAACCGCGGCGGTCGCGAAGGCCTTGAGGGTTTTGACCTTGAGAATTCTGGCCACGGCCTTGAACCGTGTCAGCGCATGAATGGTCCGTTCAATGGGCTCGGCTCCCAGGCGACCGGTGGTCGCGATCGTGCGGCCAAGACCGCAGAGAACCTTTTCGTTGAACAGCGGCGTCGGCGAACGCACGGCGCCCTCGTAAACCACAAGGCGGACGGAGTTCGACCCGATATCGATGACGCCAATGGGCTCGAGTTCGCGCGGCTGGCGCGCGCCGCCAAGCATCTGCATCAGGCTCGTCACGTCTGATCCTTGCTTCAATCCGCACCTCTGACGCGGAATTTGGGCGGCGAACTGGTCTTCAAGGCCCGGCCGCGCCCTGACAGGCTGGGGTTGGTCATGAAGTACTTGTGGGCATTGAACGGGGCTTCCTGCGCACCGGGATAAACCCTTTCGGACGATCCATCGGCCAGGATGCGCCAGCTCTGCTGATTGTCCATCAAGTTCGCGACCATGATCTGATTGAGGACCTGTTCATGCACCGTCTGGTTCAGTATCGGCAGCATGGCCTCGACGCGGCGGTCGAGGTTGCGCGGCATCATATCGGCGGAGGAGATGTAGACCGCAGCCTTGGCCGAAGGCAACGGCTCGCCGCGTCCGAAGCAATAAATGCGTGCGTGCTCCAGGAACCGCCCGATGATGCTCTTGACGCGAATGTTCTCCGACAGGCCCTTGATTCCCGGCCGGAGACAGCAGACCCCGCGGCAAATGATGTCGATGGACACGCCTGCACGGCTTGCCTCGTAAAGCGCATCGATGATCTGTGCATCGACCAGCGAGTTCATCTTCATCCAGATCGCCGCGGGCCGGCCGGCGTTGGCGTGTTCGATTTCCTCGCGGATGTGGGAGAGTATTTTCTGGCGGATGCCGTTGGGGCTCGCAGACATGACTTCGAGTTCGCCGGGATTGCCATAGCCGGTCACGAAGTTGAGGATGCGCGTGACATCGCGGGCGATCGCGGGATCGCGCGTGAAGACGGAGAGATCGGTGTAAACGCGCGCTGTCTGGGGATGATAGTTGCCGGTGCCGACGTGGCAATACGTCGTCAATTCCGAACCTTCGCGGCGTACGACGACGCCGAGCTTGGCGTGGGTTTTTAGTTCGATGAAGCCGTAGACGACATGAACGCCGGCGTTTTCAAGGTCGCGGGCCCAGCGGATGTTGGCTGCCTCGTCGAAGCGAGCCTTCAACTCGACGACGGCGGTGACGGATTTTCCCGCTTCGACGGCTTCCTTCAGCGCCTGCACGATCGGGCTGTCGCGGGACGTTCGATAGAGCGTCCATTTGATCGCCATGACATTGGGATCGTTGACCGCCTGGCGCAGAAACTGGACCACCACGTCGAAGCTTTCGTAGGGGTGGTGGACGACGATGTCCTTCTTGTTGATCGCGGCGAAGCAGTCGCCGTTGAACTCGCGAATGCGTTCGGGGAAGCGGATATTGAAGGGCTTGAACAGCAGGTCCGGGCGGTCGGAGACGATAAGCTGGCTCGTATCGCACAGGCCGAGAACGCCGTCCTTGACGAATACCGCCTCCTCGCCGACTTCGAGTTCTTCGGCGACGAGGCGGCGAAGCTGCTCGGGCATCCGGCTCTCCAATTCGAGACGGATAACCATGCCGCGCCGGCGGCGCTTCAGAAGCGTCTCGTAGGAGCGGACGAGATCTTCGGCTTCTTCCTGGAGCTCGATATCGCTGTCGCGAAGCACCCGGAACGCGCCCTTGGCCTTGACCTCGAAGCCCATGAAGAGCTTTTCGAGGAACATGCCGATCAACTGCTCCATCTGGATGAAGCGGATTTGCTTGTCGCCCAGCGGCTCGGCGCGCATGCGGATGAAGCGTTCGAGCTGGCCCGGAATGGGGATGAGGCCGCTCATCGTCTTGCCGTCCGTGCGGCGCTGAAGATGGACCGCGATGGTCAGACCTTTGTTCAGAATGAAGGGAAACGGATGCGCGGGGTCGACGGCGATCGGCGTCAGGATGGGAAAGATGTGGGTCAGGAACAGGTTTTCCAGCCACACGGTCTCGCGTGCGTTCAAGTCATCGGGTTCGACGATCTTGAAGCCCGCTGCGTCGAGTTCACCGCGGATCTGGAGCCAGGTCGCCTGCTTGTCCGAAACCAGCGAGGCGGCGAACGTGTTGATCGCGGCCATCTGCTCGGAGGGCGTCAGACCGTCTTGCGTCGTCGAGGTCACGCCGGCCGCGATCTGGCCGTAGATGCCGGCCGCGCGGACCATGTAGAATTCGTCGAGGTTCGATGCCGAGATCGAGAGAAAGCGGAGCCGCTCGAGGAGCGGATGGGACTCGTTTTGGGCCTCTTCCAGGACGCGGCGGTTGAACTGCAACCACGACAGTTCCCGGTTGTAGAACCTGTCCGGTCCCGAAGGAGCTTTCAATTCCGGAGAAGCGGCCGGTTCAGCGGCTTGCGTCTTCGATTTGCCTTTCGCGGTCGACATGCCTGATTACCCTTGAATATGACGGCGGGGCCGACTTAGGACCGCAGCGCACGACGATTGCATGACAGTCAGTCCTTGCCAACGGCGGCGCCCGCCAGGCGCACACGTTCCAGGGCGTCGGCAGCGACGGCGCGGGTCACATTGCGCTGCCGCGCGAGCGCCAACTGGTCACAAGCCTCCACGACTTTCTGGGCGGCCTCGAAGGAGCGTTCCATGTGGAGTGCCAAATGAGCGATCACGTGGGGTTCCGGCGTCAACTGCCGGTCGGTAAACAGCTTGACGAGGATGGCCTTCAGGATCTCGTCACCGGGCGGTTCGATGCGCACCATGGGAAGGGCGCGCAACCGGGACCGAAGATCGGGTAGTGCCACGGTCAGGTCTCCTGGTGCGGTCCGAGAGGTCGCCAACAGGGCGTGGCCCTTCTCCTTGGTCAGATTCAGAAGGTGAAAAAATATCCGCTCGTCGGCGATGCCGCGGTCGAGATCCTCGATCGCGATGGCGCCGGACGTCTCGATTTCGGCGACCGCACCTTCGCTGAGTTCAGCGGCAGCAACGCTGACCGCGCCCGATTTCAAGCGCCAGACATTGGTCAAATGGCTTTTGCCTGAGCCGGTGGGGCCGACGACGATAGCGGCGCGGGCCGTCCAGTCCGGCCAACCATCCACCAGTGTGACCGCTTCGGCGTTGCTCGCGCCGACGAGAAAGTCTTCGAGCGCGAGCGCGGGCCGGTGCGGCAGATCGAGAACGAGCTGCTCGGGGATGGCTTTGGGCTCCGGCGCGGTCATGGCCAATGTTCCAGCGTTCTCCGCCAGGTTGCAGAGCGAAGGGTTCAAGTGCGCGAGCCGGGCAGATCAGCGGCCGACATGTGCCGCAGCCAGAGGTCGAGATAGGCTGCCAGGGATGTAAACGTCAACGCGCCCGTCAGTCCGATCAGCAGGATCTTCAGTGTGTCGAGCCCGAGCGAAAACGCCTGATCGGCCAGGACGACGGCGACGAGGACGACCAGCGCCGCCGTGTGCGCCTTACTGACCCCGAGCGGTTTCATGGTGAACGGACGATCCATCAACCAGGCGAGTACGACGCCAGCAACGATGAGGATGTCGCGTGACACAACTGCGATGACCAGCCAGGACGGGAGCGCGCCGGATACGCCAAAGGCGACGAACACGCTGACGAAGAGCAGTTTGTCGGCGATGGGATCGAGATAGGAGCCCAGTTCCGTTTTCCAATCGAAACGATTGGCGAGGTAGCCATCGACCGCATCCGACAGGCCGGCCACAAGGAAAGCGAAAAAGGCGAGCTGCGACTGCCCGGTCACGAGCAGCCAGAAGATCACCGGAACGAGGATAACGCGGCCGGTCGTGATGATATTGGGCAAGCTCACGGGCAGGTCTTTTTGTGAATTGTTGCAAACGGGCGGATGCGGAACGGCGGCCAATGCGGCCGCAACTTGAGGCGCTTCCAGACGGTGCGCCAGAGCTGCCATGCTAGACCCAATCGGGCAAGCCCCGGCCAGGAAAAACGCTTACCACGACCGCCGGACGGGATGACCCAGTTATCAACGCCCCTGACGCATGACCCACAGGCCGCCGGTGTCGGTGAGGGACATTCCGTATGCGGCAAGGGCCTGCGCGAGGGCCGGTCCGCCGCCTGGATACTTGACGCTGACCGAAGCGCGCCCTGCGGAAACCGTACCGATGCGAATGTCGTCAATGCCGGGCGCTTCGAGCAGAACACGGCGCATGGCGTTCCATTCACTCTGGCCGGCGAACTGGGCATCGAAGGCAACGTCCTGACCGCCTGGGCCGTAGGCAGCCGCGCCGCCGCTGTTCACGGCCTTCCACCGCCCCTCCAGTATTCCTTGCGAGACGACGGCGGCGAGTTCCAGTGTGTAGGCAAGGTCGCCGTCCTGCATACGGTAGGCGCGGTTCAGCGCGAATGGACCCGCCGCGTCCTGGCCAGCGATGAGAACATTGACCTTGCCGCCTTCGGTGTCGACTTCAGCGACGGCCAGGACGACCTGGTCGGTTCCATAAGCGGCGGCGAGAGTCATAATGGAGGCGCTGCGGGTCGCGTCGTCGTAAAGGCCGCGCAGCGTATCGGGGCCGACTTCGGGGCGCAGAGCCTGCATTTTCAGAGGGGCGACGGAGTTCTCAAGATCGAGCGTCGGCCAGACTGTGCCCCATGATCCGGCGGCGGCGCGAAACTCACCTGCTGGTCCAGCGGCGGCCTTGCCATCGCGGGTCAGGGGCACGACGATGGCCGGCGGCGCTTGCGTGTCCACGAACGGTACGCCCTGCTGGTTCAGCAAGTCGCGGACTTGGTTTGCCTGAAACGAGAAATCCAAGTTGGCGATGTATTCGGTGGCCGAGTTGCGCTCGGAGCGAATGGCGACGCCGTCGATGAGGCCGGCCGGGTCGGTCGCGGCCAAGCGCTCCATGTCACGGTAGGACGTCACAGGCACGATGCGCTTCAAGAGAGAGCGAAAGGCCGCCTTCTGGCCGTCGGCGATGGCGGCATCCTTGGCAGCCACGGCGTTCGCGGCGCGCGCCTGAACCGGATAGTTGGCGATCGTGTAGGCTCGGTCAGCGCCGGGTTTGGCCCACGCAGACCCCGCCAGGACGAGAGCTGCTGCACCCGATATTGCGGCGGTCCGAGCCACCTTCACCGTCCCGCGCATACCGAATTACCTTGCCGTTGAAGTCGTTGCATCCGCGCCCGGCCGTTGGTACCGCGGCGGGACATTGCCCCCGCGCGTTCAAGCTGATAGAGCGCGACCGATGTTCTGGCGAGCAATCGGGCGAAAATCCGGTCGCAAGCCCCGACAGGCCGTTCGCGACGGATCATCCGTTTGATCCGCCCCGGCCCCAGCCGGGCTTTTGGACACTTCCGGGGTTCAATGGGTACCACAAAAGACGAAAAGCCGGGATCGATCACCTACCGCGATTCCGGTGTGGATATCGACGCAGGCAACGCGCTTGTTCATGCCATCAAGCCGCTGGTGAAGGCGACGCGGCGCCCGGGCGCGGATGCGGACCTGGGCGGGTTCGGCGGGCTGTTCGATCTCAAGGCAGCGGGGTTTCGCGATCCGATCCTCGTGGCGGCCAACGACGGGGTCGGCACCAAGCTCAAGATCGCCATCGACAGCGGGCGGCATACGACGATCGGCATCGATCTCGTGGCTATGTGCGTCAACGATCTCGTGGTGCAGGGCGCGGAGCCGCTGTTCTTTCTCGACTACTACGCGACGGGGCATCTTGAGGTGGCGGTCGCGAAGGATGTGGTGGGTGGAATCGCGGAGGGCTGCCGGTTGGCGGGCTGCGCGTTGATCGGCGGGGAGACCGCCGAAATGCCCGGCATGTATCACAAGGGCGATTACGATCTGGCGGGATTTGCCGTTGGCGCGGTGGAGCGGGGCGAGATCCTGCCGCGCGCGGATATTACCGTGGGCGATGTGCTGATCGGGCTGCCCTCGGCGGGTGTGCATTCGAACGGCTACAGCCTCGTGCGGCGATTGGCGGAGAGCGAGAAAATCGCGTGGGGCGATGCGGCGCCGTGGGCGCCCGCTACGACGTTCGGCGAAGCGTTGCTGACGCCGACGCGGATTTACGTGAAGAGTGTGCTGGCGGCGATCGAAGCGACGGGCGGCGCATCGGATGGCGCGGTGAAGGGGCTGTCGCACATCACGGGCGGCGGGCTGTCGGAGAACCTTCCGCGCGTGCTGCCGGATACGGTGGCGGCGGCGGTCGATCTGTCGGCGATCGTGGTGCCGCCGGTGTTCGGGTGGCTGGCGAAGGCGGGCCGTCTCGACGATGCGGAGATGCTGCGCACGTTCAATTGCGGCATCGGTATGGTGGCCATCGCGGACAAGGCGCGCGCGGGCGAAGTGGTGGCCGCGCTGACGGAGGCCGGCGAAGCCCCGGTGGTGCTGGGTGAGATCATCGAACCCACGGGCGAGAAGTCCGACGCCAAAGGCAAGGGCGAGGCCTGGGCTGTGAAATATGAGGGGCGGTTGAGGTACTAGCATCCCCTCTCCCCGTAAGGACGGGGAGAGGGGATGCGCTCACGCCGCTTTTTCCATGGCTTCGAGTTCGTCGATCATGCCTTCGATGACGCGGAGGCCCTTGTTCCAGAATTCGGGATCGCGGGCGTCGAGGCCGAAGGGGGCGAGCAGTTCCGAGTGATGCTTGGAGCCGCCGGCTTTCAACAGATCGAAGTACTTCTGCACGAAGCCGGGGTGGGCTTCCTGGTAGAGGCCGTATAGGGAGTTCACGAGGCAATCGCCGAAGGCATAGGCGTAAACGTAAAACGGCGAATTGATGAAGTGGGGGATGTACGTCCAGAACACTTCATAGCCGGGTCTGAAGTCGATGGCCGGGCCGAGGCTTTCCTTCTGCACTTCGAGCCAGAACTGATTGAGCTGTTCTGAGGTGAGTTCGCCCGTGCGGCGCGCTTCGTGGACCTTGCGTTCGAAAGTATAGAACGCGATCTGCCTGACGACCGTGTTCAGCATGTCCTCGACTTTGCCGGCAATCATCGCCTTCTTTTCGCGCTGCTCCTTGGTGTCCGACAGCATGGCGCGGAAGGTCAGCATTTCGCCGAAGACGGAAGCGGTTTCGGCGAGGGTCAACGGCGTGGGCGCGAGGAGCGCGCCCTGTTCGCGGGCGAGCATCTGGTGGACGCCGTGGCCCAACTCATGGGCGAGCGTCATCACATCGCGCGGCTTGCCCTGGTAGTTCATCAAAACGTAGGGGTGCACGCTCGGGACGGTGGAG
>ERZ1066138.655-NODE-655-length-11469-cov-9.541791_pt1 | contig 11469 bp, 9 predicted proteins | sample MGYA00382785_ERZ1066138 | MGnify/ENA primary metagenome ERZ1066138 (study PRJEB33369, sample SAMEA5778368) | biofilm metagenome | biome: Industrial cooling water; feature: Water cooling tower basin; material: Biofilm | place: United Arab Emirates | collected...
ATCAACTTCACCGTCCGCAATCACGCCTTCCTCAACGAGGCGCCGGCCATAAATCTCGACCACCGTCGGATGCGCCTTGATCTTCTTGTACATCAACGGTTGCGTGAACATCGGCTCGTCGCTTTCGTTGTGGCCGAAGCGGCGATAGCAGAACATGTCGATGACGACCGGCTTCTGGAACCGCTGTCGATACTCGATTGCGATCTTCGCGCAATGCACCACCGCTTCCGGATCATCGCCATTCACGTGCAGGATCGGTGCTTCGACCAACCGCGCCACATCCGAGCAGTAGGGCGACGACCTCGAATAGCGCGGGCTCGTCGTGAAGCCGATCTGGTTGTTGATGACGAAATGGATCGAGCCGCCCGTCCGATGTCCCTTCAGACCCGACAACCCGAAGCATTCCGCCACCACGCCTTGGCCGGCGAACGCGGCGTCACCGTGAATGAGCAGCGGCAGGATGGGTGTCCGGTCTCCGGGATCGCAGCCGTGCTGATCTTGCTTCGCCCGCACCTTGCCGAGCACGACAGGATCCACGATCTCCAGATGCGAGGGATTAGCAGTCAGCGACAGATGCACGTTGTTGCCGTCGAACGTCCGGTCCGATGAGGCCCCGAGGTGGTATTTCACATCACCCGAACCTTCGACGTCATCCGGTTTGAACGACCCGCCTTTGAACTCGTTGAAGATCGCACGCAACGGCTTACCCAGCACGTTGCCCAGCACGTTGAGCCGACCGCGATGTGCCATGCCGAACACGATTTCCTGCACGCCGAGCTGGCCGCCACGCTTGATAATCTGCTCCAGCGCGGGAATCATCGCCTCGCCGCCATCGAGACCAAAGCGCTTCGTGCCGGTGTATTTGATGTCGCAGAACTTTTCGAAAAGCTCAGCCTCGACGAGCTTATTCAAGATCGCGCGCTTTCCAGGCACCGTAAAATGAACGCCCTTTTCTTCGCCCTCCACGCGCTGCTGCAGCCACGATTTCTGCACGGGGTTGGTGATATGCATAAACTGGTAGCCGATCTTGCGGCAGTACGTGCGCCGTAGAATCGACAGAACTTGCCGGATCGTCGCGAACTCGAGCCCCAGATAGCGGTCCAGGAACACGGGGCGGTCGAGGTCAGCTTCCAGGAAGCCATACGTATCCGCGCGAAGTTCCTTATGTACGTTGCGCTCGGCGATCCCCAGCGGATCCAAATCAGCCGCCAAATGCCCCATCACGCGATAAGCCCGGATCAACATCAGCGCGCGAATGGAATCCTGTGTCGCTCGCACCGACGCTTCCGGCGACAGTTCCACACCGACCTGATGCGCCCTCTGCTTCAAGCGCCTGTGCAGTTGCGGCGCGCCCGGTCCCTCGTCGCCGGTCAGCGCAGCGGTCATCTCATCGTGCTGAGTCAACTCAGATAGCGGAATGCCCCAGGATGGCCTGCCTTCGCCATCCACGACCGGCACCGACTGATCATCGACCCGCGACCGCTGATGCTCTTCCTTTAAACTCTCAAAGAAATGCCGCCACTCATCGGAGACCGAGCCGGGGTTACGCTCATACTGCTCCTGCAGCTCTTCAATGTAACCAGCGTTGGTGCCCTGCAGAAAAGACGTCCGCAGAAAATTCTCGTTGCGCGCGTGGCGGGTCATTGGGTGTGTCCTGAAAGGCCTGGGAGGGGCCGGTCGGCGAGAGTGAGACGGTACGCGATCTACCTGATGGGCAGCTGACCGCGGTTCAAGGTGATCCGCCAAAGCGAATTGCTGCACCGCAGCGGTTGGACACTACTCCGTTTAGCGCAGCGTTTTAAGACCCTCGAAAGTGCAGGTTCGGCCTGAATTTCAGGCAGGGTGGGTCTACGACGAAAAACGGCGTCGGGAAGATCCGCGACGCCGCTTTCACTAACAGGAAGCTGAATTGCCTTGTGCAGGCTCTCTTATTTACCGAGCACCTTCAGGAGTGTCGTGCCCAAGGCTGCCGGGCTATCAGCCATCGCAATGCCAGCTTTCTGCATGGCTTCAATTTTGTCCTCGGCCTTGCCCTTGCCGCCCGAAATAATGGCGCCTGCATGCCCCATGCGACGGCCGGGAGGCGCCGACGCACCGGCGATGAAGCCGGCCATCGGCTTTTTGCGGCCCTTCTTCGCCTGAGCGATCAACCACTCCGCGGCTTCTTCTTCCGCCGAGCCGCCAATTTCACCGATCACAATGATCGACGTGGTCTCAGGATCATCAAGGAATAGATCAAGCACGTCGATGAACTCGGTCCCCTTCACCGGATCGCCGCCAATGCCCACAGCGGTCGTCTGGCCGAGCTTCGCATCCGTCGTCTGCTTCACCGCCTCATAGGTCAGCGTTCCGGAGCGCGAAACCACGCCCACCGAACCCTTGGAAAAGATGTTGCCAGGCATGATGCCGATCTTGCACTGGCCAGGCGTCAGAACACCTGGGCAGTTGGGGCCGACGAGGCGCGACTTTGAGCCCGAGAGAGCCCGCTTCACGCGCACCATGTCGATGACCGGAATGCCTTCCGTGATGCAGACGATCAGAGGGATCTCCGCATCGATCGCTTCCAGAATGGCATCAGCCGCAAAGGGCGGCGGCACGTAGATCGCGCTCGCCGTCGCCCCGGTCTTCTCTTTTGCTTCGAGCACCGTATTGAACATCGGCACATCGGCGAGGTCCGCGTCGGGGTGGTTGGTGCCACCTTTGCCCGGAGTCACGCCGCCGGCGACCTTCGTACCGTAGGCTTTCGCCTGCTTCGTGTGGAACGTCCCCTGGCTGCCGGTGATGCCCTGGCAGATGGTGACCGTAGTCTTATCGATCATGATGGACATCGTTAGGCGACCTTCTTCACTTCGTCGGTGATCTTGCGGGCGGCATCGGCGAGATCGTCAGCGGGGACGATCTTGAGGCCGGATTCGGCCAGCATTTTCTTGCCAAGTTCGACGTTGGTGCCTTCAAGGCGCACGACGAGCGGGACGGTGATCGCCATCTCACGCGCCGCTGCGATCACGCCCTCGGCGATGATGTCGCAACGCATGATGCCGCCGAAGATGTTGACCAAGATGCCTTTCACAGCCGGATCGGCGAGGATCAGCTTGAAAGCTTCCCGCACCTTCTCCTTGGAAGCACCGCCACCGACATCGAGGAAGTTCGCAGGCTCGGCGCCGTATAGCTTGATGATGTCCATCGTCGCCATGGCCAGGCCGGCACCGTTCACAAGGCAGCCGATGTTCCCATCGAGCTTGATGAACGCCAGATCGTGCTTGGAGGCTTCAATTTCGCTGGGCTCCTCTTCCGTAATGTCGCGATAAGCGACGATCTCGGGATGGCGGAACAGCGCGTTCGAGTCGAAATCCATCTTGCCATCGAGCGCGATGAGGTTGCCCTCCTTCGTCACGACCAGGGGATTGATTTCGAGAAGGCTCATGTCCTTCTCAATGAACATCCGGTAAAGGTTCGCAGCCGTGGCCTGCATCTGCTTGAAAGCGTCGCCCTTGAGTCCCAGCGCGAATGCGATCTTGCGGCCATGGAAAGGCTGGAACCCCGAAGCCGGATCAATCGACAGCGTGACGATCTTTTCCGGCGTATCATGCGCGACCTTCTCGATGTCCATGCCGCCTTCGGTCGAGACGATAAAGGCGACACGCGAGGTCGCGCGGTCCACCAGCATCGAGAGATACAGTTCCTTATCGATCGCCGTGCCGTCCTCGACATAGAGACGGCGGACAATGCGGCCGGCGTCACCGGTCTGCACGGTCACCAGCGTCCGACCGAGCATTTCGCCCGCGAACTGCTTGACCTCATCAACTGACTTGGCCAGGCGGACACCGCCCTTTTCGCCAGCTTCTTTTTCCTTGAATGTCCCCTTGCCGCGTCCGCCGGCATGGATTTGCGCTTTCACGACCCAGACCGGGCCCGGCAGCTGCTTGGCGGCTTCGACGGCTTCGTCGACGGTAAATGCGGCAGCACCCTTTCCCGTGGGAATGCCGTACTGGCGATAAAGCTCCTTCGCCTGATGCTCGTGGATGTTCATGGCGCTCCTAGGCGTTTCTCATTGAATGGGCGACGTGGGTGTCTAATCGGGAAGGCAACGGTCAAGCCACCCCCGAATGGGCCACCCCGGCCTACCCTGTTGGGGCTGCGACGAAGCCGCCTCGGACAGAGTATCAGGCCAGATTAAGCAGGAAAAAGCTCAAGCCCCGAGGGGCGGGTTCACCTGCACGCAGGTGTCGACGAGGCTCTTCACGGACTCGACTGACCGCATGAGCATCTGCCGTTCCGCCGAGTTGAGATCAATCTCGATGATCCGCTCGACACCGCCCGATCCGATAATCACCGGAACCCCGACGTAAAGACCCTTTACCCCATATTCCCCATTGAGATAGGCCGCGCAGGGTAGCACCCGTTTTTTGTCCTTCAGGAAGCTTTCTGCCATCGCGATTGCGGACGCAGCGGGAGCATAATAGGCGGACCCCGTCTTCAGGAGCCCGACGATCTCCCCGCCACCCTTGCGGGTCCGGTCCACGATCTCCTCCACCCGCTCCGCGCGAATCCAGCCCATCTTCACCAGGTCGGGCAGCGGCACCCCACCCACCGTCGAATACCGAACCAACGGCACCATGTCGTCCCCATGCCCGCCGAGCACGAATGCGGCCACGTCCTCGACCGAGACCTTGAACTCATCCGCCAAGAAGTGACGGAACCGAGCTGTATCTAAAACTCCAGCCATTCCGCAGACCATGTTACGCGGCAACCCCGAAAACTTCTGCAATGCCCAAACCATCGCGTCGAGCGGGTTGGTGATGACAATAACAAACGAATTGGGCGCGTACTTTTTAATACCCGCGCCGACCTGTTCCATTACCTTCAAATTGATGCCGATCAGATCATCGCGGCTCATGCCCGGTTTGCGCGGTACGCCCGCCGTCACGATGCAGACGCTCGCGCCTTCGATATCAGAGTAAGCATTCGTACCTTTGAGATTGCAGTCGAAACCTTCGACGGCGCCGGACTGCGCGATGTCGAGCGACTTGCCCTGCGGCAGACCTTCCGCGATGTCGAACAAAACCACGTCACCGAGCTCTTTGAGCCCGATCAGGTGCGCCAGTGTTCCACCGATCATACCGCCGCCGATCAAGGCAATCTTCATACGCGCCATCGCGATTCAATCTCCCCAGCCAAACCCGCGGATGAGCCGCGGTCTCAGATCCTCTGCTGCGTCTTTGCCCTGCCATTCCGCAGATGCGAAGGCAATCTGTTCGTTCGTAGGCCGAAACCCCGCCGCTCTCAAGTCTGGCGGAGAAAAAGCCGCTCGGCATCAAGGCGCCGCCCGCGACGCCACGCGCTCGGCCAGCCAAGCCTCGCTGCGCATCTCCATCAGTCGCGATGCTGTCCGAACGAAAAGATCTGCTCCGTCGCCCGTCGGGTAGAGCATGTCCGGCTCGGCCGCCGCCGATGCGACAAGGCAGGTCCCGCGATCATACAGGGTATCGATGAGCGTAATGAACCGCCGCGCCTCGTTGCGCCGGTCCGGCGTCAATAGCGGAATATCTTCCACGATGAGCGTCGAATACGCTTTCGCGATGGCGAGATAGTCAGGCCCAGCCAGCGGCTGCGCACACAAATCGTCAAACGTGAACCGGGCCACACCCGACGCTGCTTGCGGCACAGCAATCAACCGACCGTTGCATGCGACCTCTGCCGGTTGGCCCTCTTCCGACCCCACGAGGCGCGACCAGATCGCATCGATCTCTGACTTCGCCGCTTTGTCCGCAGGGTGGAAATAGAGTGTCCGTCCCTGCAACTTGTCGAGCCGGTAATCCTTGGCAGCTGCAATCTCCAGGACATCCAGCTTGTCCCGGATCATGTCTACAAAAGGCAGGAAAAGCTGCCGATTGAGACCATTCCAGTAAAGCCTGTCCGGCGGCACATTGGAGGTCGCCACCACGATCACGCCTCGTTCGAACAGCGCCTTGAACAACCGCCCGAGGATCATCGCATCCGCGATGTCAGTGACGTGGAACTCGTCGAAGCAAAGAAGCTGCGCCTCACCCGCGATCTCCGCCGCCACGTATGGGATTGGGTCGCAGTCCGTCGTCGCCCGTCCGCGCGCGATACGCTCGTGCACCTCCGCCATGAACTGATGAAAGTGAACGCGCCGCCGCGGACTGAAGCCGACTGCCAGATGGAATAGATCCATCATCATCGTCTTGCCGCGCCCGACGCCACCCCAAAGATAAAGACCGCGGGGTGTGACTGGCACAATCCGCTTCGGCACACGAAAGATGGACAGCCGCGAGCTCCGTTCCGGCCGGTGAGCTTCGAGCATCGTCGCCAGCCGATCGAGCCGCTCTACGATCAGCGCCTGCGCCGGATCGCTCTCGATCTGGCCGGTCGCCACCCTTTGCTGATAGTATTGCCAAACGCGGCCCGGCATCTTGTCCCCTACACCTGTGGTCCAAGAGCTAGCCCCCTCCCGCCCCGGCCCCGCAAGCACCTCGTGACGGTATGTCACGAATGAACATCACTTGCCACGCCACAGCCGGATGCGATCCGCCGGCGTGCCGACCGCTGTTCGCTTCGCCGTGACGGCAACTCTCGTCAGCAGCGCGAGGAGCATCGCGATTGAACACGTGCAGGGAACTTTTTCGTACGGACCGTGTTGAGGCGACGAAATTCAAAGCTGACGCACGATCGTTCGCGCCGCGTGCGCGGTGCTGCAAGACTCTGAGGACGCGCATCGACGAAGTTCATTTTGAGACAGTCGCACCATGCAAGACGTCCCCGACTCGAGAACACCGGCACCGAATGAGTTGACAGGAGCGAAGTGAGTGGCGACAAATTCAAATCGCATGCAGGTCAGCCGAACGGCTTCGCTTCATGCGCAAACGCGAATACAAAATCTAGAGGACCAGAATCGCTGAAAAATTGCGGCGTTTGCGCCACACTTTCGGCAATTGGACAAAAATATCGATGTGAAATCGAAATTCGATGTCAACAAAATGATCGAACTTGCGCATATTTTTTTCGTGATCGAAATGATTCGATCTGATTCCAGAGGGAGAGAGAACTATGGCTAAGGCAGCAAAGAAGGCAGTGAAGAAGGCAACGGCGAAGCGCGCTCCGGCCAAGAAGGCCACCAAGGCAGCGAAGAAGCCGGCCAAGAAGGCTGCAAAGAAGAAGCGCGCAGCCTAAGGCTGACGTTTCTGTTCTGTTCCCGGTTGGGCACCGGGCGCGGAGCCGGTCCACAAGACCGTATAAATTTTTGAGGCCGGTGGCTGCGAGATGCGCCACCGGCCTTCTACATTTGTAGGTTAATGATTGCTCGTACAATTCGTTTCATCGCAGCCGTCCTGGCTGCCGTCTCTGCCCAACAAGCCTCGGCCCACTAGGCTAGAAAGCCCAGCCGGCCAGCGTTTCTGCAACCACGACCGAGCCATATCAACGTTCTTTAGACGCGACGCTGCACCATCAGCTTCTTCAGTTCGGCAATAGCTTTCGCCGGGGAGAGCCCCTTGGGACAAGCCTTAGTGCAATTCATGATCGTGTGGCAGCGATAGAGGCGGAATGGATCCTCGAGATTGTCGAGCCGGTCGCCGGTTGCCTCGTCACGGCTCTCGATGACCCACCGGTACGCCTGCAGAAGGATTGCCGGCCCGAGATACCGGTCTGAATTCCACCAATAGCTTGGGCATGACGTCGAGCAGCAGGCGCAGAGGATGCACTCGTACAACCCGTCGAGCTTCTCCCGGTCTTCGCGCGACTGCTTCCATTCTTTTGGTGGCGTGGGGGTATCCGTCTTCAGCCATGGCTCGATCGAGCGCAGCTGCGCATAGAAGTTGGTCATGTCCGGCACGAGGTCCTTGATGACCTTCATGTGCGGCAGCGGATAAATCGTCACCGGCCCCTTCACCTCATCGATGCCCTTCAGGCACGCGAGGTAATTGGTCCCGTCAATATTCATCGAGCACGACCCGCAGATGCCCTCACGGCACGAGCGGCGAAACGTCAGCGTAGGATCGATCTCGTTCTTGATCTTGATGAGCGCATCGAGAACCATCGGACCACACTGGTCCTGATTGACCCAGTATGTGTCGACGTGCGGATTTTGCCCGTCATCCGGCGTCCAACGATAAATGCGGAATTCGCGCCAAGCCCCATCGCCCTCCGGCGCATTCCAGGTCTTGCCCGTGGTCAATTTCGAATTCTTAGGGAGCGTGAGCTGCACCATGGGTCCGGTTCGATCCTCGCGTTGAGCGAAAAAATCCAATGAACCCCAAGAATTGGGGTTCTACACTCCCCCTGTCAACGCAGCCGGACGGTCGCCGGATGCGGTTCTTTGCCCACATTCTTCCCTTCGGGCCGACGCCTTGGTCTTTCGTCGATAATTATTCGGAACGGTGCTTCTTGAGCTCTCGGACCAACTGCGTGAGCCGCTCGGCGATCTCCGCCCCGTCATCAACGGCGAGCTTGAGCGTGGCCCGGTTCTGGATCAGCTTGTTGAGCCGTTCCTGGCATTCCCCGAAGGCGAAATAAAGCGTCTCGGGCGCATCGATCTCACCGTCTTCGACGGCACACATGACGTCGAACGCGTTCTGCGAAGCCAGCACCAGCATCGAAGCGACGTCGTTCATGATTTGATGAAAAAGACGGCTTCCATCCGGACCCACACGCGTCCCATGTACGCCGAATTTTAGAGGCGAAGTCCCTCCGGCGCCTTCTCCTGCGAACAGTTTCGGATGGCGCTGAAACCGCCGGAAAATCTCTGACAGGCCAAGACAGCACGTTTCCAATTCGCGGATCGCTGTCCCGGCCTTCCGCTTCGCCTTCGAGCGGTCGGGCGTCCGCTCCTCCGCCGTCCAGTTGATTGCAGCAATGGAGGCGATGGCACCCAGCGCCGCCAGGGCCGGCAGCACGGCGGTGAACGGGTCCGGCGCAATCCGGCTATCCGGCTCGCGCGGCTCCACCGGCTTGAGTGGCTCCTTGTTCTTGTCGCTGCCTTTGCGGGACGGTAGGGCCACGCGAACTCCGGGTTACCTCAGCTTATGAAGCATCCCTTAGCGCAGCCAGCGCCCCACCGCCACCCGTCAACGCGCGCACAAACGAGCTCCCGAACCCGCTATATCGAGCATTACACGTGCGAGACCATCGTCTCCGGCCTCAGTACACGCGAGCTTTGGGCTCGATGTACTTGATCTCATTGGTGAGCGTCCGAGTGTGAACGGGCCGGCTGTCGAGCCGCACTTGCCGCGTCGCATAATCGGCAAATGCCAGCGTGTGCTTCATCCACGCGACGTCATCACGCTTGGGATAATCCTCACGCGCATGCGCTCCACGGCTTTCCTTGCGGTTCGCCGCTCCCGCCACCGTCACCGCAGCTTGGGAAATGAGGTTATCGAACTCGAGCGTCTCGATGAGATCCGAATTCCACACCAATGAGCGATCAGTGACGCGGATGTCCTCTATACCCTTCCAGATGTCGGCGATCTTCTTCACACCCTCTTCCAGCACCGGCCCATCTCGGAACACGGCGCAATTGGCCTGCATGGTCTTCTGCATTCTGAGCCGAAGGGCGGAGGTCGGCGTCGTACCGCTTGCATTCCGATACCGGTCGAGCCGGTCCAGCGCCTTGTCCGTTACCTCTTTCGGCAATTCGGGTTGTGCCGCGCGCCGTTCGACAGTGTCCGCACAACGCAAGCCTGCTGCGCGCCCGAACACCACAAGATCGATCAGCGAGTTGGACCCAAGCCGGTTCGCACCATGCACCGATACACACGCCGCCTCGCCGATGGCCATCAATCCCGGAACGATCGTATCGGGATTGCCACCCTTCAGCGTCAGCACCTCACCGTGATAATTCGTCGGGATGCCACCCATGTTGTAGTGCACCGTCGGAATGACCGGGATAGGCTGACGCCTCAGATCGACGCCCGCGAAAATCTTTGCACTTTCCGTGATGCCTGGCAGACGCTCCGCAAGAATTTTCGGGTCGAGATGGTCGAGGTGAAGATAGATGTGATCACCCTCCGGACCGACGCCACGACCTTCGCGAATCTCGATCGTCATTGACCGCGAAACAACATCGCGCGACGCGAGATCCTTTGCATGCGGTGCGTACCGCTCCATGAAGCGCTCGCCCTTGGAGTTCGTGAGATACCCGCCTTCGCCGCGGGCACCCTCTGTGATCAGGACGCCCGCGCCGTAGATGCCAGTCGGATGAAACTGCACGAATTCCATATCCTGGAGCGGCAAGCCCGCACGCAGGACCATGGCGTTGCCGTCGCCCGTGCACGTGTGGGCCGATGTCGCCGAGAAGTATGCGCGGCCATAACCACCCGTCGCTAAAATCGTGCGTTTCGAGCGGAAGCGATGAATGCTTCCGTCTTCCATGTTCATCGCGATGACGCCGCGGCACGCGCCTTCATCGTCCATGATCAGATCAAGCGCAAAGTATTCGACGAAAAACTCGGCCGAATGGCGCAGTGATTGGCCGTAAAGCGTGTGCAGCATCGCGTGGCCAGTCCGGTCCGCGGCAGCGCACGTACGCTGCACGGGCGGGCCATCGCCATACTCGGTGTAGTGCCCGCCGAACGGACGCTGATAGATCTTGCCGTCTTCCGTCCGACTGAACGGAACGCCGTAGTGATCGAGTTCGTAAACGGCTTCCGGGGCGTTGCGGCAAAGGTATTCGATAGCGTCCTGGTCACCGAGCCAGTCGGCGCCCTTCACCGTGTCGTACATGTGCCAGCGCCAGTTGTCCGGCCCCATGTTGGCGAGCGACGCGGCGATGCCGCCCTGCGCCGCCACAGTGTGGGAGCGCGTCGGGAAAACCTTTGTCACGCAGGCCGTCTTCAGGCCCGCCTCGGCGCACCCCAGCGTCGCGCGCAACCCCGCGCCGCCCGCGCCGACAACCACGACGTCATAGGTATGATCGACGATCGGATAGGCGCGCCCGTTGACCGCTGCCGTGCCTGCCGCCCCGTTCACCTTGCCAGCCATACTGCGTTCAAGCTCCGAAGTAGATTCTCATGACGGCCAATATGCTGGTGGCGCCCACGGCGATGGCGAAGAACGTATTCAGCATCAAAAGCGTAATCTTGGCCGCTTCGCCGTGCACGTAGTCCTCGATGATCGTCTGCATGCCGAGCCGCATGTGGATTACCCCCGAAACCACCAGGAGGATCAGTGGCAGCGAGAATTCCGGCCGCTTGAGCGCCGCAACCACGGTGCCGTGGTCGGCCCCCGCCAACGATACCACCAGCGCCACGACGATAATCGACAGCACCAGGTTCGAAACGGCGGTGACACGTTGCTTCCAGAAGTGATCGGCGCCTTCTTTGGCCGACCCCAGGTAGCGCACCCTCTTGAGTGGAGTTCTAAGCGACATTCTCCTCAGCCCCCCAGCGCGCGCAGGACAAAAAACCAGACGACAGCGGTCAAGACCACGGAGGCGACACCCGTTCCCCACGAGAG
>ERZ1066138.656-NODE-656-length-11468-cov-9.173749_pt1 | contig 11468 bp, 11 predicted proteins | sample MGYA00382785_ERZ1066138 | MGnify/ENA primary metagenome ERZ1066138 (study PRJEB33369, sample SAMEA5778368) | biofilm metagenome | biome: Industrial cooling water; feature: Water cooling tower basin; material: Biofilm | place: United Arab Emirates | collected...
GGCCCGCGCCGTGGCCCCCGACGCGCTCCCCCGCGACCCCGGCCTCGGCTCCTCGCCGATCGTCAACGTCCACGTCTGGTTCGACCGGCCGGTGATGGAGGAGCCGTTCACCGCCGTCGTCGACTCGGTGGCGCAGTGGGTGTTCAACCGGTCGGCGATGGCGCCGGGCGGCGGCGAGGGCCAGCACCTCGCCGTCTCGATCTCCGGTGCGCGCGAGGAGGTGGGGATGCCGCGCTCGCGCCTCGGGGCGATGGTCGCCGAGGAGCTGGCGCGGCTCTGCCCGGCGGCGCGCCGCGCCGAGGTGCGCGCGGTCGCGGTGGTCAAGGAGCCGCACGCGACGTTCGCGCAGGCCCCCGGCCAGGCCGCGCGCCGCCCCGGGGCGCGCACGCCCCTGCCGGGCGTCGCGCTGGCCGGCGCGTGGACCGCCACCGGCTGGCCCGCCACGATGGAGGGCGCCGTCCGGAGCGGGATCCGCGCGGCGCGGGTCGCCCTGGGGCATCCATCACCCTTGACTTGAGAGTGAGCTTGCGAGCTTGGCCAGCGCTCGGGCCTCGATCTGGCGCACGCGCTCCCGCGTGACGCCGAGCCCCTCGCCCACCGCGCGCAGGGTCTCCTCCGGCCGCCCCCCGAGGCCGAACCGCCGCTCCACGACCTCGCGCTCGCGATCGCTGAGGGCGCCGAGGAGCGCGCCCAGCTCGGGGATCCCGGCCCTGCGGACCACCTCGTCGTAGCCGTCGGCGGCCGACGGGTCCGGGATGACGTCGGCCAGCGCCCCGTCGCCGTCGCCGAGCGGCTCCTCGAGGGAGCGGGCGCGCGCGTCGGCGCGCACGAGCGCCTCGGCCCGCTCGGGATCGACCCCGGCGCGGTCGGCCAGCTCGGCGATGCTCGGCTCCCCGCGGTCGCGCGGCCAGGCGGCGGCGGCCTCCTTCAGCGCCGCGAGGTCGCGCAGCGCCCGCGGCGGCAGGCGCGTGGCGCGGCGCTGGTCGCCCACGAGCCGCGCCATCGCCCCGCGCACCCAGGGGAGCGCGTAGGCCCAGAAGGGGGTGCCGGTCTCCGCGTCGTAGCGGCGCAGCGCGACCAGGGTCGCCAGGACCCCCTCCTGGACCAGGTCGACGAAGTCGGTGCCCTGGCGGGCGTGGCGGCGCGCGGCGGCCACGACGCGGGGCAGCGCGGCCTCGACGAGCGCCTCGCGGGCGGCGGCGTCTCCGGCGGCGGCGGCCGCGGCGAGCGCGGACAGCCGGTCGTCGCGGGCCGGGGCTGCGAGCAGCCGGTCGACGTAGGCGATGGTCGCCGCCGCCCCCGGCCCGCGCCGCGGCGCGATCCCGAGGCCGCTGCGCAGGCGGTCGTCGCGGGCGTCGGCCTCCGCCAGCCGGCCCAGGGAGGCGCGCTCCTCCTCGCGCAGGCGCCCGTCGTGCGGCGGCCGGTCCATCGCACCGGAGTCTACGAGGCGGCGGCGCGGCCCGGGCCCGGACACGCGCCGGGCCCGGCGTCGCCGGGCCCGGATCGAACCTGTCGTCGTCGCGGCCCCAGTGGGTGCCGCTCGGAGGGCGGGCGGCCCTCCCCTCGTCAGTCGCTCGTCACGTCGCCGCTCCCGCGGTGACCTGCTCGCGGCTCTCGCCCGCGATCGCGGCCTGATCCCCCGCCCCGATCGCGACCTTCCGCGGCTTCACCTCCTCGCGCTTGGGGAGCGTGACCCACAGCACCCCGTCGCGGAGGTCGGCGCTCACGCGCTCGGCGTCCACGTCCTCGGGCAGCGGCAGGAGCCGCTCGTAGGCCCGCCGCTCGTCGCGTACCGCACGGATGCGAAGGGACCGGTCGTGCAGCTCGGCGTCGAGTCCCTCCGGGCGGACCCCGGGGAGGTCGATGGCGAGCCGATAGGCGTCCTCGTCCTCGTCCGCCGTCATGGCGGGCCGGAGGACGACCCGCTCGGTCCCGTTCGCCGCCCGCGGTAGGCCGAGCCCGGCGACGGCCTGGGCGAACAGCCGGTCCATGTCGCCGCGCAGGCGGTCGATCTCCTGTGTCACGTCCCAGAACCTCATCCGGGTCTCTCACCTCCTCTCCCGCTCGATGGGGTCACCCCTCCGGTGATCCATCTCGCGCCCGTGTCAAGCCCCGCTGGGCCCGCGCACCGATGCCGATGGACGCGGAGGCACCCTTTCTCTCTCGGAAGGCCGGGATGACCTCCCACCGGTCGGACAGCGCGCGCGCCGCGCAGGACTTTCCACCGGGCGCTCTTTCCGATCACGCGCTCGGTGGGCGGGGATCATGTCTGCGATCGGGTTGCTCCGGCAGCGCACCGTCCCGGTCCGGCCGGCCTCCTCAGCCGGGCGGCGACCCCGCGGGCTCGGCGGGCCCGGAGCCGGCCCGCGCCCGCGCCAGCGCGGGGGCGGTCGCCCGCGTGAGCAGCCAGACCCCCAGGGCCACGAGCGCGAGCCCGGCCACGAGCTGGAGGGCGGCCCCCGCGTCGGCGGGCCACTCCTCGGCGAACAGGACCGGAGCGAGCGCGACGGGCACCAGCGTGTTGAGCACCGCGACGATCGACTCCACCGGCGCGGCCGGGCCGGCCTGGAGGGCGCTGGTCTTCGCCAGGTAGCCGACGGCTCCGACGCCCACGGCGGCGGCGAGCGCGCCCGCCAGAAGCGCCCAGCGGGCCGAGGCCAGGGCGTCGGCCATCAGCTTGGAGAGGATGCCGTTGAGCGCCCAGGCGAAGCCGCACGAGAGCGCCATCACGCGGGCGTCGACGGCGAGGCCGCGCCACCGCGCGACGAAGGCCGCCGCGGCCCCGCAGGCGAGCACCGCGGCGGAGATGCTCCAGGCGAGCGGGCCCGCCACGGTGACCTGTCGCTCCGGCGAGTGGAGCGCCACGAGCGCCACGCCCCCGGCCAGCATGGCGACGCCCGCGAGGGAGGCGGGGCGCACGGGCTCGCCGAGGGCCGCGGCGGCGAAGACCAGCAGCAGGAAGAGCCCGAGCGCCATCGCCGGCGCCACGACGGTCAGGGGCGCGATCAGGAGGGCCGCGGTCTTGAGGGCCCAGCCCGCCACGTCGAGGCCGGCCGCCAGGCGCCAAAGCGGCCGCCGCGCCAGCCCGAGCAGGAGCCCCACGCGCAGCGAGTGGACCGGCGGCTGGCGGCGCGCCTCGAGCGCCGTCAGCACCACTGCGAGGTTGGCGCAGACCGCCGCGGCGCCGATGACCAGGCCGGTCAGCACGTCCGCCCCGCCCGGCGGGGCGGCGAGGGGCCGGTGCTACGATCGCCGCCCCGTTCCCGACCTCCGGGCCCCGCGTGCAGGACTCCCCCACGACGCGAGCAGGCGGGCGGGCGCCGGAACGCGCCGGCGCGCCGCGCGAGGGCGCCTGGCAGCGCGTCCGGCGGGCGGTCGCCGGGGTGGGGAGCGGCTGGCGCGAGCTGCTCATCGCCCTCTCGGCGTACGGGCTCTACTCCCTGGTCCGGGGCCTGTGGGGCGGCACCCTCGAGGAGGGGCGCCGCAACGCGGAGGCGCTGATCGACCTGGAGCGGGCGCTCGGGATCTACGTCGAGCCCGACCTCCAGCGCATCTTCATGGAGCACGGGCTGGGGATGCCCTTCTGGAACGCGTTCTACGTCGTGAGCCAGGTCGTGGTGCTCCCGCTGACGCTCTTCCTGGTCTACCGCTACCGGCGCGGCTCCTACGCCTTCATCCGCAACATGGCGATCCTCTCATGGTCGGGCGGGCTGGTCTGGTACGCCCTGCAGCCGGTGGCGCCGCCGCGGCTGCTGGAGTCGGGCTTCACCGACACGGTCTCGTCCCAGACCTTCTTCGACCTCGACTCCGCCTTCATCCGCGCCTTCTACAACCCGGTGGCGGCGATGCCGAGCCTGCACGTGGGCATGGCCCCTGTGGTGGCGTGGGCGCTGATCGCGCTGACGCCGCACCGGTGGACCAAGGCGCTCGGGTTCGCGTACCCGATCCTGGTCTCGATCTCGATCGTGGTGACGGGTAACCACTTCATCCTCGACATCGCGGGCGGCCTGGCCGTGGTCCTGCCCGCGGCGGCGATCGCTGCCTGGAGCGTGCGCACGCCTCAGGAGCCCGGGCGCTTCGCGGCGGCGGCGCGCGCGAGGTGGGTCGCCGTGCGGGCCGCGCCGCGCCGGCGCCGGCGCCGCGCCCTCGGGGGCGCCGGGAGGTGACACACGGCCCCGCGACCCGCGGGGCAGGCGCGCCTACCATCGGACGGGACCCCGTCCCCCACCCCCGGCGCCCACGTGACGGACCTCTCAGCCCCGCTCTCGGCCCTCGCCCTCCAGGCGGCCGGCGCGCTGGGCGGCCCCGTCGACCAGGACTACCTGTTCCAGGCGCGCCAGATGCAGGCGCTGTCGCTGGGGTGGCACATCATCATCGTCTGCTTCGGCGTGGCCTTCCCGGCCATCGTGCTGTTCGCCGAGGGCATGTGGCTGCGCACCGGGGACCCCCTCTACCGGGCCCTCGCCCGGCGGTGGTCGAAGGCGATGCTGGTGCTGTTCGCGGTCGGCGTCGTGTCGGGGACGATCCTCTCCTTCGAGCTGGGACTGCTGTGGCCGGAGTTCATGGCCACCTTCGGGGACGTCTTCGGGGTCGCCTTCGCGCTCGAGGGCTTCTCGTTCTTCACCGAGGCGATCTTCATCGCGATCTACGTGTACGGCTGGGACCGGCTGCCGCGCGTCGTCCACTTCCTCACCGGCATCCCGATCGTGATCGCGGGCGTCGCGGGCTCCCTGTTCGTCATCTCGGTGAACGGGTGGATGAACAACCCCACCGGCTTCGACCTGGTCGACGGCCGGGTGACCGACGTCCGGCCGCTCGAGGCGCTGTTCAACGGGAACCTCTGGTACCAGTTCACCCACATGTGGCTGGCCGCGTTCATGGTGGCCGGGTTCTCGGTGGCGGGCGTGTACGCCTGGGCGTGGCTGCGCGGGCGCCGCGATCGCTACCACCGCGCCGGCTTTCTCATCGCGTTCACGGTCGCCGCGCTGGTGTCGCCGGTGCAGATCCTGGTGGGCGACTGGGCCGCGCGCCAGGTGGCCGAGAACCAACCGGTCAAGCTGGCGGCCTTCGAGGGGCTGGGCGAGACGACCTCGGGCGCGCCCCTCACCGTCCTGGGCTGGTACCGCGACGGGGAGGTGGTGGCCGGCATCCCGATCCCGCGTCTGCTGTCGCTCCTGACCGAGCGCGATCCCGACGCCGTGGTGCAGGGACTCGACGTCGTCCCGCCCGAGGACCGCCCGCCGGTGAACGTCGTCCGCCTGTCGTTCCAGACGATGGTCGGCATCGGGACGCTGCTCGCGCTGCTCTCGGCCGTCTACCTGGCGACCTGGTGGCGCAGGCGGCGCCCACCGCGCTCGCGCTGGTTCTACCGGTCGGCGGTCGCCGCGGGGCCGCTGGCGGCGGTCGCGCTCCTGTCGGGCTGGATCACCACCGAGGTCGGCCGCCAGCCGTGGATCGTCTACGAGGTCATGCGGGTGGAGGAGGCGGTCACCGGCGCCGGCGGCATCCCCGTGGGCTACGGGATGCTCGTCGCCGTGTACGCGGCGCTCACGGTGGGGGCGGCCTGGATCCTGCGCCGGCTCGCGCGATCCCCGCTCCGGGACGAGGTCGAGGGGGCCGAGAGCCTGGCCCGCCAGGAGCCGGCGCGATGAGCCTCGCGGAGCTGGTGGGCGCGCTGCTGGTCCTGGGGCTCACCGCCTACGCGGTGCTGGGCGGCGCCGACTTCGGCACCGGCGTCTGGGACCTCACGGCGGGCCGCGGGCCGCGGGCCGATCGCATCCGCGCCCAGGCCGAGAGCTCCATGGGGCCGGTCTGGGAGGCGAACCACGTCTGGCTGATCTTCGTCCTCGTCGTCTTCTGGACGGGCTTCCCGGTCGCCTTCGGCTCGGTCATGTCGACGCTGTCGGTGCCCCTCTTCCTCGCGGCGGTGGGGATCATCTTCCGCGGCAGCGCCTTCGCCTTCCGCGGCGTGGCGGCGTCGGGTCGGGCGCGACGGCCGCTCGACGCCCTCTTCGCGCTCTCCTCGATCCTGACGCCGTTCTTCATGGGCGCCGCGATCGGGGGCATCGCCTCGGGGCGGGTGCCGGTGGGCAACGCGGCCGGCGACCCGGTGGCGAGCTGGCTCAACCCCACCTCGGCGATCGTCGGCGCGATCGCGGTCGCCACCGGCGCATACCTCGCCGCGGTCTACCTGGCCGCCGATGCCGCCCGCGCCGGGCGGGCCGATCTCGTCGAGGCCTTCCGCCGCCGGGGCCTGCTGTCCGGCGCGGTCGCGGGCGCGCTCGCGCTGGGCGGGCTCGCCGTCCTGCGCGCCGATGCCCGCCCGCTCTACGACGGCCTGGTCGGCGCGCCGGGCCTCGCGCTCGTGGCGCTGTCGGCCGCGGCCGGGGTGGCGACCCTGGCGCTGGTGTGGCGCCGCGCCTTCGGCCCGGCCCGAGTCGGGGCCGCGGCCGCGGTGGCGGCGGTGCTCTGGGGCTGGGTGGTCGCCCAGCGCCCGGATCTGCTGCCCGGCGAGATCACGATCGAGCAGGCGGCCGCCTCGCGCCCGACCCTCGTGGCCGTGCTGGTCGCCTTCCTGGCCGGCGCGCTCGTCCTGGTGCCGTCGCTCGCCTACCTCTTCCGGCTCGTGCTCCGCGACCGGCTGCAGAAGGAGCTGCCGCCGCTCGGCGAGCCCGGCCGCGGGGGGCCGCTCCCATGAGCCGCCGCGACCGCCTCACCGGGCGGGCGGCCGTGGCGTGCGGCCTGGCCGGCGCCGCGCTGATGCTCGGGGTGGAGTCGCCCGCGGCGCTGGCGGCGGGGGTGCTGCTGCTGGTGGCGTTCGTCGTGCTCGGGATGCTCCGCATCGCGAGCCCCGAGTACCTCGCCCGCGGCCCGGAGGACGACGCCGGGCGCTGACCGCCCGGGCGGGCGGATCGCCCCGGCGGGGGATTGACCCGCCCCCGCCGGGCGTGGTTCTTCGTGGTACCACCCGAGGAGACACCGTGATGCGATACCCGGCGCTCGTGCTCGCCGCCCTCGCGCTGGCCGCGGCGCTCGTCGCGGCCGCGCCGGCGGGGGCGGCCACGTGCCCCGGGCAGTGCCAGACGATCGCCTCCAGCCCGCTCACCGTGAAGGCGTCCGCCGACACGGCGATCCAGGTCTACTACGCGGGCGACACGCTCGGCCAGGTGTACCCGTCGGGCAGCGACCACGGCAACGCCGGGACCTACATCGCGGCCGGTGGGCGACTGTACGGGCCGAACGCCACGGCGTACACCGAGGTGTCGCAGAGCGGGGTCGCCGGGAACGGCTCCGCGGGCGCGCCGTTCACGGTCGTCACGACCGTCGACGCCGGCACCACCGGGCTCAGGATCGTCGAGACCGTCTCGATGGTCACCGGCCAGCCCTGGTTCCGCATCGACCGGCGGGTCACCAACCGCGGCGGCGCGCCCGTCTCGTTCAGCGTCTTCCACTACGCCGACCTCTACCTGCGCGGGTCGGACCGCGGCTTCGGCTACTTCGACCCGGCCACGCGGGCGATCGGCGGTCAGACGCCGGCCGCCGACTTCTTCCAGATCTTCGTCCCGATCACCCCGGCCTCCCATTACGAGGAGGGCGGGTTCTCCACGGTCTACTCGCGGATGAACGCGATCCCCACGGGCGGGCCCCCGCTGGCCGACACGTTCCTGCCGCCGCCCGACCCGGCCAACATCGTCGACAACGGCGCGGCCCTGCAGTGGGACGTCGCCCTGCCGCGCGGCGGGAGCCGCACGATCTCGAGCTTCTGGTCGTTCGGGACGACGCCCCAGGTGCCGACGGCGCCCCCGCCGGGACCCGACCTGTCGCGCACCATCCCGAACCCGCGCGTCATCCGCAGCGGCCCGGCGACCGTGACGGCGCCGGGGCGCATCTCGCTCCGGTCGCTTCGGCGTTCGCGCTGCGTGCGGACCAAGGTGGTGAGCGCGAAGAAGGCGCGGGTGCTCGTCACCATCTTCAGCGGCATCCGCAGCCGGCGCCTGTTCGGCGCCGATCTCGTCACGTTCCGGCGCCCGGGGCGGCGGATCGTCTGCATCCCGGTCCCGCTGCGGGCGCGGACGTTCAACGCGCGGACCCAGCTGCGGGTCGCCGTGGGCGTCGCCCTGGGGGCGGTCGACCGCGTGGGCGAGCGGCGGCAGCCGCGGCTGCCGCCGGTCATCCGCCCGATCGACCTCGTGCCCTGAGAGCTGCCGCCGGGCTCGGGCTCAGGCCGCCGGCGGGAGGGCGACCATCGGCCGCTCGGGGTCGGCCTCGGCGCGCCGGTTGACCGCCACGATCGCCTGCATCAGGTCGCGGTAGGTGGGCGGCTCGCCGACGCCGTCGACCCCCAGCTCGAAGGCGAGCCGGTTCGCCCAGATCACCAGGCTCTCCTGGGGCGAGGCCGTGGCGTCGAGGAGCGCCTGCTCCAGCACCAGCCCGCCGAGGCCGCGCAGCTCCGACACCACGACGATCCGCCGCCGCGGGGGCTTCGGCTTCGCGCGGCTGCGGCGCCGGGCCTGGCGGGCGGGGGGCGCGGGCGGGTTCGTCAGGGTGAGCGGCGGCATGTGTGCTCCTGCGTCTCCGGCCGGCGGGAGGCCCGGCCGTGGTCCACCCCCTCTTTCGGCCGGACCCGCGGGCCCTACGTCCCTCCGATGGGTGATTCGCCTCGGCGGGTCAGACGCCGGCGCGGTCGCCGTAGGCGGTGCTCTCGGCGACGATCCGGACCAGCCGGTGGGGGTCCGCGATGCCCTCGAAGTGGAAGTCGTCCGAGCCCTCACCGGTGCCGGCCGTGTCGAAGTCGACCGCCCCGACGCCCAGCATCCGGTCGAGCAGGCTCTGGCTGGTGTTGACGTTCTGGATGCGGTCGAAGCGCGCGGTCTCCTCGCGCCGCGACAGGATGCCGCGCCGGATGCGAAGCCGCTGGTCGGTCACCGTGTAGAGGACCGCGTTGCGCCGGATCGCGTCCCAGACGATCACGAGCACGACGAGCACCAGCGAGATCACGATCCACTGCCAGTACGGGAGCCCGGTGTCGCGGTCGCCGGCCCGCAGCGCCCCGGCGATGATCACCGGAACGAGGGCGAGCGGGATCCAGACCAGGAAGTAGGAGAGGTGCGCCCGCCACGACGGCCGGCCCTCCCAGAGGATCCTCTCGCCGGCCAGCAGGTCCATGGCGGGGGATCCTACCCGCTCGGGATCCGCCCGCGGGGCTCGTGACAGGGGTTACGATGCCCCGGCCGAAGCGTCTGACGCCGAGAGGAGCACGCGAAATGAGCAGCGACGGCCCGACGATCGAGTCCCTCGCGGTCGAGGACCGGCGGTTCCCGCCGCCCCCCGAGCTCGCCGCCACCGCGATCGCACGCCCGGAGCTCTACGAGGAGGCGGCCGCCGACCCCGAGGGCTTCTGGCTGCGCCGGGCCACCGAGCTCCTCGACTGGGTCACCCCGCCGACGGCCGCCTGCGACCGCTCCCGCGCGCCCTTCTTCACCTGGTTCGCCGACGGCACCCTCAACGCGAGCGCCAACTGCCTCGACCGCCACCTCGCCGAGCGCGGCGACCGGGTCGCCTACCACTGGGAGGGCGAGCCGGGCGATCGGCAGACCATCACCTACCGCGACCTGCACGAGCGGGTGTGCCGGCTCGCGGCGGGCCTGCGCGAGCTGGGCGTGCGCAAGGGCGACCGGGTGGCGATCTACCTCGGCATGGTCCCCGAGATCGTCGTGGCGATGCTCGCCTGCGCCCGCCTCGGGGCGCCCCACACCGTGGTGTTCGGGGGCTTCTCGCCCGAGTCGCTGCGCGACCGCATCCTCGACTGCGGCTGCACGGCGCTGATCACCGCCGACGGCGGCTGGCGCGCCGGCAAGGAGGTGCCGCTCAAGCGCAACGCCGACGCGGCGCTGGAGGAGTGCCCCGACGTGCGCTCGGTCGTCGTGGTGCGCCGCACGGAGTCCGAGATCGGCTGGACCCCCGGCCGCGACGTCTGGTACCACGAGCTGGTCGAGGGCCGCGACGCCGGCCTCGCCCCCGAGCCGGTCGGGGCCGAGCACCCGCTCTACATCCTCTACACCTCGGGCTCGACCGGGAAGCCGAAGGGGATCCTGCACACCACCGGCGGCTATCTCGCCGGCGTGTCGGCCACCCACCGCTGGGTTTTCGACGCCGGCGAGGAGGACGTCTACTGGTGCGCCGCGGACGCGGGCTGGGTCACCGGCCACAGCTACATCGTCTACGGCCCGCTCGCCAACGGCGTCACCAGCGTCCTCTACGAGGGCGCCCCCGGCACCCCGGACAAGGACCGCTGGTGGGAGGTCTGCGCCCGCTACGGCGTCACGATCCTCTACTGCGCCCCCACGGCCATCCGCACGTTCATGAAGTGGGGCACGGAGTACCCCGCCCGCCACGACCTCTCGTCCCTGCGCCTGCTGGGCAGCGTGGGCGAGCCGATCAACCCCGAGGCGTGGATGTGGTACCGCACGCACATCGGGGGCGGCCGCTGCCCGGTGATGGACACCTGGTGGCAGACCGAGACCGGCCACATCATGATCTCGCCGCTGCCGGGGATCAGCACGCTCAAGCCCGGCTCGGCGAGCCGGGCGCTGCCCGGCATCGCCGCCGACGTGGTCGACGCCGACGGGCGGAGCGTCCCGCTCGGCCAGGGCGGGTTCCTGGTCATCCGCGAGCCGTGGCCGGGGATGCTGCGCACGCTCTACGGCGACGACGGGCGCTACGTCGACACGTACTGGAGCCAGCACCCGGGCATGTACCTGGCCGGCGACGGCGCCCGCCGCGACGAGGACGGCGACTTCTGGCTGCTGGGGCGCATCGACGACGTGATGAACGTCTCGGGCCACCGCCTCTCGACGATCGAGGTCGAGAGCGCGCTGGTCGACCATCCGGCGGTGGCCGAGGCGGCCGTCGTGGGGCGCGCCGACGAGACCACCGGTCAGGCCATCGCCGCCTTCGTGACCCTGAAGGGCGACGTGACCGGCGACGAGGCGCTCATCCAGGAGCTGCGCCAGCACGTGGCCACGAAGATCGGCGCCATCGCGCGCCCGAAGTCGATCGTGCTCACCGACGACCTCCCGAAGACGCGCTCGGGCAAGATCATGCGCCGCCTGCTGCGCGACATCTCGGAGAACCGGCAGCTGGGCGACGTCACCACCCTCGCGAACGAGGACGTGGTGTCGGAGATCGCCGGGCTCGCCTCGGCGGCCCGGGCCTCGGGCGACGAGGACAGGGCGGTGTAGGACCGCGCTCCGTCAGAGGCCGGGCGGCAGCGCCCGCCCGGCCTCGGCCAGCCGCCGCCCGGCGTGGTCGAGCGCGTAGGCGAGCGCGTGGCGCGGCGGCGTCGACCGCGCCGAGTCGCGGTACCAGGCGACCAGCCCCTCCACGCCGAGCGCCAGGCGCAGCCGGCCGTCGGCCCCGGCGTCGGCGCCCAGCGCCACCAGCAGCGCCAGCGCGGCCGGCGCGACCGC
>ERZ1066138.657-NODE-657-length-11450-cov-8.887846_pt1 | contig 11450 bp, 11 predicted proteins | sample MGYA00382785_ERZ1066138 | MGnify/ENA primary metagenome ERZ1066138 (study PRJEB33369, sample SAMEA5778368) | biofilm metagenome | biome: Industrial cooling water; feature: Water cooling tower basin; material: Biofilm | place: United Arab Emirates | collected...
CTCGGCGACCCGGGCCCCGAAAGTCCCCGCCGCAGCGGGCGTGATTGACTGACGCGCCACCGTTCTGAGTTTCTCGATCGTGGTCGATTGCCGCCCGAGCTTCATCGCGTGGTCGATCCAGTTGATGAAGCTTGCCAACACGAACGCGACCAGCGCGATCAATCCGGCAAACAACACGAACCGCCCTGTCGGACCGTAACTGAAGACCTTCAGCGCAATGATCGCGATGAACGAATAGATGAAGGCGGCAATGAACGCCGACAGCACAAGCTGCGCTTTGCTGTCTGACACCACTTGCCGCGCAGCCCGTGGCGTTGTGGTGCTGGCCGCGGTTGAGGCCGCCGTCACGATCGCCGAAACCGTAAACGTCGCCACCGTCAGCATGCTGGACGCAAAGATTGTGAACAGCGTGACGAGCGACTCTTCGTCGATCTTCAGCCCGAGGGTGGCATCGCTCACCCGTCCGGCGATGAGGGCCAGACCGGCCACGGCAATCGAGAACAAGCTCGCCAGCGCCGGCCGGACCCAGAGCTGGTTGCGCAGAAAACGCTTGATGCGAACGGCCTGAATTTCAAAAAACATTGCCTGGCTATGTTTGCTCACGCCCTCGGAACGATCCAACCCATTTGAAGGTTGCCGCGCACCCCGCGTCAATGCTGCACACGCAGTAATTGTATATGAACCCCCACTGACGCAGGCCGACCGCTTGGCATCGCCAGTGGCAGGGGTTAAGTCGTCACCCATGAAAGTCTTGCAAGTCCTGCCTCAGGAGATGCTCAGCCGATGACCGAGAAACTGGAAGATATCGCCCGCGCCATGGTGGCGCCCGGCAAGGGCATTCTCGCCGCCGATGAAAGCTCGGGCACGATCAAAAAGCGCTTCGACAAAATCAATCTCGCCTCGACCGAAGACAGCCGTCGCGATTACCGCGAGATGCTCTTTCGTTCCACAGACGCCATGAAGAACTACGTCTCTGGCGTCATTCTTTATGACGAAACGATCCGCCAGAAGGCCAAGGACGGTACCCCTCTCGTCGATATCATGAAAGCGGCCGGGTCCATTCCAGGCATCAAAGTCGATACCGGCGCCAAGCCGCTCGCAGGTCCCACGTCGAACATCGAAACGGTCACCGAAGGTCTCGACGGCCTTCGCGAACGCCTCGCGGAATACCACGCGCTCGGGGCCCGCTTCGCCAAATGGCGCGGCGTCATTACCATCGCCGGCGGCCTGCCCTCCTGGAACTGCATCAAGGCCAACGCCCACGGCCTCGCACGCTACGCGGCTCTGTGCCAGGAAGCCGGCATTGTTCCGATCGTCGAGCCCGAAGTATTGATGGACGGTGCCCACTGCACCCACGACATCGACGAATGCTACCGCGTCACCGAATGGACGCTCCGCACCGTCTTCCGCGAACTTTACGACGCCCGCGTGCAACTCGAAGGCATCGTACTGAAGCCCAACATGATCGTTGCCGGCCAGAAGTGCGCCAAGCAGCCGTCCGCCGCCGAAGTCGCCGAGAAGACTGTACGCTGCCTGAAGTCCACCGTTCCCTCGATTGTGCCGGGCATCGCCTTCCTGTCCGGCGGGCAGTCCGATGAGGCTGCAACCGAACACCTCTCGTTGATGAACGCCATGGGCAACTTGCCGTGGGCGCTGACCTTCTCTTACGGCCGCGCATTGCAGGCGGCAGCTCTTCAAGCGTGGGGCGGCAAGTCGGAAAATGTCGCCGCCGGCCAGCGCGCCTTCACCCATCGCGCAAAGATGAACAGCCTCGCAGCACTCGGTAAGTGGGACGCGAAGCAGGAAAAAGCGGCTTAGCAGGATCGCCGCCGAGACCGGCCGTGCTCATTGAGTTGCGAAGCTGGCCAGTCGGGACGCGCCGACTTGATTATTCCGGCCCGCGCCCTGCGAGCCTCTCATCGAGCAAGGCTTCGAGGTCGGCGAGATCCTGCGGCAACGGCAGCCCCATCGCGCGAAACTCATTGAGCTTCTCGCGCAGCAACACTTCCACTTCCTGAAGGTCTTCCGGCTGCTCATTCATACGGATGAGCAGCGACGCAATCTCGGCCTGAAGTTCTTCGAAAGCCATGGCACGCTCCAATAGGGGTGTAACGCGCATTGGCGCCGCCTTACGCGAGCGCCCGTCAGTTCGCCATCAGACCCGACATGGCCTCGGAGAAGCTACCCGGCATCGTCATCGACTTCGACGACGGTTTATTTGCATCCCGGTTCTTCTTTTTCTTCACCGGCTGCTCCTCGGGAGCATCCTCTTCCCCGATCGACGCGGTTTCAACATCCTCGCTGCGCGTCTCAATGGAGCGCACCGCGCGCCCGCCCAGCGCCTGGGAAACGCGGCTATCAAGACCATAGACGTCACCGAAATTGACGACCTTCCCGTCGTCCTTCACCCATGTCGTAAAGTACACGGTGTGAACCCAGATGTGATTGTCGAGGGTGATCGTCTCGGAGGACCGCCGCGCCGCAACCGCGCGGTCGGCACTCCATCCCTTGTCCTGCTCCAGCAGCACTTCGGCGAACCGCATCGGATCGTTCACACGAATGCAGCCGTGCGAATATGGCCGCCGCGATTGCGCGAAAAGGTGCCGCTGCGTCGTGTCGTGCATGTAGACATCATGTGTGTTGGGGAACATGAACTTCACGAACCCCAGCGGGTTCTGCGCGCCGGGCGGCTGAATAAAGCTGTACTGCCTGAGATCGGCCGTCGACCAGTCAACTGAACTGGGGTCAACAGGCCGCCCGTTCCGGTAAGGTGTAAACCCATACGCCCGTATCACGGAGGCGCCGCCCCCACCGCCGCCGAACAGTTGATCGAAGAATCCGCCGCCGCCTGCACGTTGCAGACGGGGCTTCAATTCCTTTGCCTTGATGCCGTCGGGAACGCCCCACGACGGATTGAACACGATCGTCTTCATTTCCGCCGAGAACGAAGGCGTCGGCCAGTCTGGCAAACCGACAATGATCTTTTCTTCAAAGATCACCTTGCCGTCCTTGTAGGTACGTGTCGCGTACTCCGGCACGTTGTTAAGGACATGGGTGGCGCCCAGATCGTCCGGCATCCAGCGCCAGCGTTCCATGTTGACGGCCAACCGCTGCGTATCGCGCGGATTGTCCGCAGACTCGTCGCGATCGCCTTCACGGTTGAGCGCAACCCGGGTTCGATTGTTAAGCTGCCCGCTCGCCTTCAGCCCCTTCTCTGTCTGAAACGCCTTTACGGCTTCCGACAATTTCTCGTCGTACAGCGTCTCTTCACCCGCAAATGACGCAGGCAATTTCAGTCTCTTACGTAAGAGCGCGATATCGGTGTGAAGTGAGCCGGGCTTTACGGTCGGGCCGCGGGCCGGCAGTTTCACAAGCAATGCCTCGTCAACGGGCGCAGGCGGTTCGACCGGCCCCAGCCGTTTGACGAGTTCGGCCCGCAGCCGTTGGAACTGCTCGTGCTTGGGATGCAGCCCCGTCAAATAGCCGGCGGCATCCGAAGCCGCATCGAGGTCTTTGAGGACAATGTTCGGATCGCGCACCGGCGGCGTGAGATCGAGCATCTGGCTAATCGACAGCGGCCGAACGCGCCCGCCCTTGGCGTGCCGCGCGTACGTCAGCGCGGCCAGGGTCAATTGCGCGTCCGCGGAACCCTGCGCGTCGGCGTCGGCAAGGGTCGCCGATGCGTCAGGCAGAGGAAATGCCCTGGGATCTAGCCCCCAGTGTTCTGCTTTGCCGATCTCGCCGATGAGCGCCTTGGCGCGATCGTTGAAACCCGTCCCCGTGATCCAGAGCGGATCCTTGCGCGCGCCGTAGAATTGCTCGGCGGCCGCAACATCGTCCTTCGCGTAGTTGGCCGAGAAAGACCCGTCCTGAAGCCGCTTGAGTGCTGCTGCCAGGATCGGCGGGGGTTCGACGGCAGGCGTCGCCGCTGCCGGGGGCGGCGACCCTGCTTCCGTTGCGGCAGGCGCGGCTTGAGAGGGTTCATCGGCCGGCGCGGCCAAAGCCCCGCCCGTCAACCAAATGAGACCCAGCATCCCGGCGGTGGCCGCGGTGCGAATCGGATGCAATGGGCTCATTAAGATGGTCTCCGGATGCGCGATTGTTCTGTCGGTCAAAATTCTTTTTCAAACGCAGCACGAAAGTCCGGGCCGATCATGGCGATTTGGTGGGCATATGCCAATCCGGACGATACCTTTGTGCCCACTTTCCAATGTCTCGTGTGGCCACGTTTCCGCCTCAATCCGCCCGGATAGCGCCTAGCGCAAACAGCGTCCGCGAGCCGCGCGTAAAGCCCGCAGGCTCCAAAATAACGTCGCCCGATCAAACAGTTGAAAGAACCGGCCAGCATGGCTGACGACGAGATTCGCACGCAGATCGTACTCATGATGTCCGCGCGCGCAGGATCGGCAGCCGCGTTGCATACCAATGCCAAAGTCGCGGCCGAAGCGGCACCTGTGGCCACGATCGTCCTGGAAATCGATCCCACTGAGCCGATGCCCACCCCGGAACTCGCGCTCGCCGTTGAACAAATCCAGGCACTCGGCATCGCGACTCTTATCTTCGGGGATGCCGCCCTCGCCCGTGTCGTGAAAGCGGACGGCCTCCATGTGCCGGCTTCCAAGTCCATAGCGGCGGACTATCGCGAGGCGCGCGACATCCTTGGCACACGCTTCATCGTCGGCGTCGATGTTGGCCGCACGCGCCATGACGCGATGACACTTGGCGAGGAGGGCGCGGATTACATCGCCTTTGGCATCCCGCCGCACGTCGAGGATCGTGCGACCGCGCGCGCCCGCCGCCTGGAGTTGATTTCCTGGTGGTCGGAAATTTTCGAGATTCCGTGCGTCGCCTTCGACGTCGAAACACCCGACGAAGCGCAGGCGCTTGCCGCCGCCGGCGCTGACTTCATCGCCGTTCGCGTCCCAGCGGAATTGCCCGAAAGCGGCGTCGCCGCCTTCATAATGTCCTTCGCGGCCGCTGTGTCTTCTCCCGCACTGGCGTCCTGAGAAAAGTAGATGAACAAAACGGTACTAGCCCTCCTGCTTGTTACCGGCGCCGGCGCCGGCGCGGCGGCCGTGCTCGTGGCAACCGGCCAGATCGCTCTGCCCGACCTTGTCTCCGGCAAAAGCGGTGTGGACGATCCCGCACCTGCCGAAGTGCCTGCCGCCAAACCCTTGCCCGACGACGATGCCGCCTACATGGCCTTCGACCAGGGCCAGTACCTCACGGCACTTTCCCTCGCCGAACGCAGGGCAGCCCTTGGCGACCCGCAGGCACACACACTTGTTGCGCGCATCTATGAAGGCGGCCTCGGCGTCGGCAAGGACGACATCACCGCGGCGCGTTGGTATGCCCGCGCCGCCGAACTTGGCGACATCCCCGCCATGCTGGCCATTGGCAACATGCTGGCCGAGGGCCGCGGCATCGGTAAGGATCGCGTTGCGGCTGCGGCCATGTATGAAAAGGCCGCTGCCACGGGCGATCCGCTGGCCAATTACAATCTTGGGCTTCTCTTTCTGAAGGGCGACGGCAAGCCCGAAAACCCACATCGCGCCGCCAAGCACATCCAGTACGCCGCCGAAAAGAACATCGCCCAGGCGCAGTACGACCTCGCCGCGCTGTACCAGAAGGGCGTCGGCGTCGAAGCGGACGCGATCGCGGCGGCGACCTGGATGTCGAAGGCCGCGCGCCAGGGCCTCGTTTCCGCCCAGTACGAATATGCGGTCATGCTGATGCGCGGGTTCGGCCTCAAGGAAGACGAGAGCAAGGCCATACCATTTCTTCAAACCGCCGCCGAAAACGGAATTGCCGGGGCGCAGAACCGCCTCGCCTGGATTCACCAGGAAGGCGCCGGCGGTGTTCCCAAGGACCCCGCCGAGGCTGCCAAATGGCGCCTGATCGCCAAGGCCGGCGGCGTTGCCGATGAAAAACTTGATCTCCTGGTCGATGCGCTGCCGGACAGCCAAAAGAAAAGCGCCCAAAAGGCCGCGCAGGAATGGCAGGACAAACAGCTCACACTCCGCTAGAGCGTGATCCCCGGCTAATCCCCTCCTGTTGTCCGTTCGACCCGACACCCATGCCCGCTTCCGCACTGATGAATGTCATGACTCAGGCTGCCCGCAAGGCGGCGCGATCTCTCGTGCGCGATTTCGGCGAAGTCGAACAGTTGCAGGTCTCGGTGAAAGGCCCCGCCAATTTCGTCTCAGCCGCCGACCACAAAGCCGAAGAGGTTCTTTTCAGGGAACTGAACCGTGCGCGCCCACAGTATGGCTTCCTGATGGAAGAGGGCGGCGAGGTCGAAGGCGCCGACAAGTCGCACCGCTGGATCATCGACCCCTTGGACGGCACGACGAATTTTCTGCATGGCATCCCGATGTTCGCCATCTCAATCGGGCTCGAACGCGAAGGTCAACTCGTCGCCGGCCTCGTCTATAACCCGATCGCCGACGAACTCTTCACCGCCGAGAAGGGCAAAGGCGCATTCTTGAACGAAAAACGCCGGCTGCGTGTAGCCGCGCGCAAGATCGTCGGCGATGCCGTCGTCGCCACCGGCATTCCCCACCGCGGCCGGCCGGGCCACCCGAACTTCATGAAGGAAATGTCGACCGCCATGCGCGAAGTCGCCGGTATTCGGCGCACCGGTTCAGCCGCGCTCGACCTCGCCTGGACCGCCGCCGGCCGATTTGACTGCTACTGGGAACGCAATTTGAAGCCGTGGGATCTGGCTGCGGGCATCGTGATCGTGCGCGAAGCCGGCGGCATCGTCACCGACCTCAAGGGCACCGACAAAATGCTCGAAAGTGGCGACGTCATCGCCGGCAACGGCCATATGGTCAAAGCCGTGCGCAATCTCGTTGCCGGCTGAGCCCACCACGTTTCACGGATAAAGCCGCGTCTTCGTCCAGCCCGCATCCGGCGTCTCGCGCCGGAATTGCACGCGGTCGTGCAGCCGGAACGGCCGGTCGGCCCAGAACTCGATCTCAAGTGGCGTCAGCCTGAAGCCGGACCAATGGGGCGGCCTGGGAACCGTGCCGATCCCGAAGCGCGCGGTCGCCACCGCCACCGCTTTTTCCAAGGCCAGCCTGCTTTCCAGCGGCCGTGACTGCTTCGACGCCCACGCACCGATGCGGCTCGTGCGATGCCGGGAAGCGAAATAGTCATCCGCCTCGTCGTCCCCAACTGGCGTGATGACACCCCGCGCCCGCACCTGGCGGAGCAGGCTCTTCCAGTGAAACACGATTGCCGCCTGCGGATTGGTGGCCAGTTCCTGCCCCTTCGCACTTTCCAGGTTGGTATAAAATACGAATCCGCGACCCGGCACGCCCGGTCCATCGACGCCCTTCAACAGCACCATGCGCACGTTCGGCATCCCCGATGCATCGCTCGTCGCGAGCGCCATGGCATTCGGATCGTTGATCTCCTTTTCGCGCGCGGCTGCAAACCAGCCCTCGAAAAGCAAAAACGGTTCGAGGGCTTCGGCGAAATCGCCGGCACTCGCCTCGTGTGGCCTCTCGCTCATGCCGCCTGCCTCGTCTGTTGTCCGGCCCGCAATGATGGGCGCTTTGCATTCAATAGTTCTTAATGGGTACGCCCGCTGACACGGGATTGGTACGTCCGTTGATACTTTTTTATCCTTGTTGGGCGAACATGGCCGCTGGACCAGTAGCGGCCAATCGTGTGTCGTTCGTTTCGAGTGCGAGTATAGTCATGCGTGAAGACCTCTCCCTGCTCCCGCTTGCCGCCGGCGGCCTGACCGCCTTCGCATTCGTCGCGGCCATCCTTCTTTTCCCCGGCGACGCGCTCGCAGAGGGCACACCGCCGGTCGCGGTTGCACAAGCTCAGACCCCGCAATGCAACTGCCCAGGCACATCGATCCGCCGCCAGAAACCGAAGTACGCCGACCTGACACCCGGTGACAGGACCGATCAAGCCCTCGATCCAGCCGACGAAGTGGCCGTACTCGCCCGCGTCCAGCAGGCCCTCTCCGGCACGGCTGACGGCGCCACCTACGTCTGGCATCGCGGCAACGGCAGCATCTCCGGCCTCGTCAAGCCAACCACGTCGTTCAAGAATGTAGAGGGCAACGTCTGCCGCCATCTCATCGTCATGCTGACGACAGGCGACAAGACGCGCAAAGCCGAAGGCGTCGCCTGCCGCAGCCCAACAGGTGTTTGGACGCTCGAAGGCTGACGCTCCGGCTGCGAACCGAGCCCCGCCGGGGCGATCGGCCGCGCCTGCGTTACCCAACAAGGCGCACCGTCGCGCAATAAATTATTCCATGCAAATCAATAGCTTGACATTCATCGGCTGGAATCCGCAGTGCGACCCCCTTTCCGACCGAAGAACAGCAGGCCTGTGACTGGACCGCACAAGTCTTTTGTGTAGGATGCGGCACAATTCACACGCACGGGACATAAGGAATTAACAGCTCATGGCTGAACCAGGAGCAGGCGATGGCGTGCCGGCGGGCAACCTCATGGCTGGCAAGCGCGGCCTCATCATGGGCGTCGCCAACAACCGGTCGATCGCTTGGGGTATCGCGCGCGCAGTCGCCGCCCAGGGCGCCGAACTGGCACTCACATACCAGGGCGACGCACTGAAAAAGCGCGTCGAACCGCTCGCCGCCGAACTCGGCGCCTCACTGGTCCTTCCCTGTGACGTCTCGGACAAATCGTCCATCGATGCGCTGTTTGCCGAAATCGAAAAGCAATGGGGCCGTCTCGATTTCCTCGTCCACGCCATCGCCTTTTCCGACAAGAACGAACTCGACGGCCGCTACGTCGATACCACGGAAGCAAACTTCTCCCAGACGATGCTGATCTCGTGCTTCTCGCTGACCGCGCTGGCCCAGCGCGCCGAGAAACTGATGACCAACGGCGGCTCGATCATCACGCTGACCTACTACGGCGCCGAAAAAGTCATGCCGCACTACAACGTCATGGGCGTCGCCAAAGCAGCCTTGGAAGCGAGTGTCCGCTACCTTGCTTCCGATCTTGGCCGCACCGGCATCCGCGTCAACGCAATTTCCGCTGGTCCCATCAAGACGCTTGCCGCGTCGGGGATTTCCGATTTCCGCTACATCCTGCGCTGGAACGAATACAATTCGCCGCTCCGCCGTACGGTCACGATCGAAGATGTGGGCGGCGCGGGACTCTACCTACTCTCCGACCTGTCCCGCGGCGTAACCGGAGAAATCCACCACGTCGACAGCGGCTATCACGTCCAGGGCATGAAAAACGAAGACGCGCCCGATATATCCGTCGTGAAGAGCGACGGCTGATCGCTGCCTTCAACGGGTCGCATCGCGAGCCGGGAACTCCTACATTGAGTGAACCGAGCCCGCGAACCCGACCAGACAGAGCATGCGCCCCGGCCTGAAACTCTACTTCGTTCGCCACGGCGAAACCGACTGGAATGCCGAGCGGCGTTACCAGGGCCAGACCGATATTCCATTGAACGCCCGCGGCCGTGATCAATCCCGCCGTAACGGCGACGCACTTCGCGCCTTTCTGCCTGCCATCACGCAAGCCGATTTCGTCGCAAGCCCCCTGGTCCGCACGCGCGAGACGATGGAAATTCTGCGCACGTCCCTCGGCCTCGACCCCGCCGCGTACCGGATCGACCGCCGCCTGATCGAACTTTCCTACGGCGCCTGGGAAGGCCAGCTCCAGTCAAGCCTGCCGCAATCCGACCCCCATGGCCTCGCCGACCGCGAGCGCGACCCATTCCGCTGGCGCCCGGTAGGCGGCGAAAGTTACGCTGACCTCCTGCTCCGCACGATCGACTGGGCCGAGACCCTCCAGCGCGATACGGTCATCGCCTCGCACGGTGGCGTCTCGCGATGCCTGCGCGCGCACGTCTTGGGCCTCGACCCGGAATCGATCCCCGATCTGGTAAGTCCGCAGGATAAAGTGCTGGTTCTGGCCGGCGGTGAAATGACCTGGGTGTAAAATCCGGTGAACCAACCGAATGTCCACGCCGTTTACCTGTGAAGTCAGCATCCGGCCGGCGTCAGGACGGCGCTCACATAAGGTGAACCATGCAATACGCCGTCGCTTATCTCGCCGCCGGCCTCTACATGGCCCTCGTCGACAGCGTTTGGCTGACGTCGATGATCAACGTCTATCGCCAGAATATCGGCGAACTCTTGCTCCCTGACGGCATTCGCGTCGCCCCGGCGATTGCGTTCTATTTGCTCTATATCTTTGGCATCGTGTGGTTCGCCGTTTCTCCCGCGCTCGCCAACGGTGGCAGCCTTCAGACCGCTGCGCTGAATGGCGCACTGCTCGGCCTCGTCTGCTATGGCACCTACGATCTGACCAATCAGGCAACCCTGAAAGTCTGGCCCACATTCATTACATTGATGGACCTTGCCTGGGGCACGATCCTCACTGCGACGGCCGCAGTCGCCGGTACGCTCGCGGCCAGGTGGTACGCAGGCTCTTGAGGCCTTAAGTTGCCGGGCGCAGCCGGTAGTGCTTCACGCCCCACTCGTCCCCGTTCGCATGCCCGAACAGCCCCTCGGTCGCCAGATAGAAAAGCCGCCAGCGCCGCTTCCACAATCCGGCCTTGGGGCCATAAACTTCGCGCAAAATCCGGTCGATCGCGGGTTCGTTGCGATCGAAGTTTTCGATCCACTGCGTGGCTGTGCGCGCGTAGTGGGTCCCGCTCCAGCGCCATTCGTCCTCGACTTCCACCAGGCCCGGAAATTGCCGGATCAATCCATCGCTCGGCATGATGCCGCCGGTAAAGAAATGCTGCCCGATCCAGTCCGTCGGATCCGTGTGATCGAAGCGGTAGGGCGTCGAGCGGTGCGAGAAGACATGGATGAAAAGACGGCCCTGCGGACCCAACGCGCCGCGCACCTTCGCGAGCAGTGCCTCCCAGTTCGACATGTGTTCGAACATTTCGACCGACACCACGCGGTCGAACGGACCGTCCGGAGAGAAGGCATTCATATCGCAGGTCACGACGCGCACATTGTCAAGACCGCGTGCCCGCGCCTGCCCTTCGATGTACCGGCGTTGGCTGGCCGAGTTCGAAACCGCTGTAATCGCCGCCGCCGGATACCGCGCAGCCATGTAGAGCGTCAGCGAACCCCAGCCGCAACCCAGTTCGAGAATCCGCTGCCCATCAGCCAACCCGGCCCGTTCTGCCGTAATCGCAAGAGCCGCGTTCTCCGCCTCGCCCAGCGTCTCGTTGCCGGTTTCGTAGTAGCAGCACGAATACTTGCGCTGCGGACCAAGCGTGAGCCCGAAGAATTCTTCCGGAAGTTCGTAATGTTGTTCGTTCGCAGCCTCGGTGTGCAGCGCGATGGCACGCCGCTTCATGTCGTCGGCAAAGGCCCGATCGATAATGTCGCTCGGCTCCTGAGATCGCGCACGCGTGCCGATGAGCGACTGAACGGCGAACCGCAATACGCTGTCGGGCAGGGTCACGCTCTCGACGGT
>ERZ1066138.658-NODE-658-length-11447-cov-6.824965_pt1 | contig 11447 bp, 12 predicted proteins | sample MGYA00382785_ERZ1066138 | MGnify/ENA primary metagenome ERZ1066138 (study PRJEB33369, sample SAMEA5778368) | biofilm metagenome | biome: Industrial cooling water; feature: Water cooling tower basin; material: Biofilm | place: United Arab Emirates | collected...
TCCGTCTGAAGACGTGCCTACACGCATCCCGCCGGGGAAACCCTTCCCGCGGCGAGGGCGGAGCTTTGGGCGGTGAATGGTGAATGGTCAATCGGGAATTGGCGGCGGGGAGAGAGGCGCGAACCCGTTCGCTGCGCACCATTGCCCATTGCCCATTACCCCTTCGCACCTGCACAAAAGGAGAACTCCGCTGCCGCTGTCTCCGAAATTTCATTGGCGGCGCGCCGTTATGGCCCTAAGTTTTCATGGGTTTCCCCTGCGGCCGTCAGCTTGCAGGGGTCGAGATGGTGTTTTCGAAGGGGCGGGGCGCGTGAAAATATTGGCGTTGGGCGCGGTTGCGTCGGTTTTGGCGTTGGGGACGGCGCACGCTTTGGACGACGCGGGCGAAAGCGCGCTCTGTTCCGCGCGCTTTTCCCTCGAGGATCACATGCTGCTGGAGTGGGCGGCCGTCGGCGGCGACCCGCATGCGCAGATGACTTTGTCCGAATGTTCGTACCCGGAAGGCGCCGGCGCGCTGTCGCAGCCGCAGCGCATCTACGCGATCAAGTGGAACACGATCGCGCTCTGCGAAGCGCGGCCCACTCCCGTGCACGACGATCGCGACCTCAGGATGCGGCGCCTCAAGGAGGACGCGAACATCTCATTCCGTCGCTTCGGCGGCATGCAGGAAGGCGAAAAGCTGAGCCGGCGCGAGCGCGGTTTCGTCGAATATCGCGAAGAGCAGAAGGCCGCGCTCGAAGCGCGGCATCTGCGGCTGATGAGCGCCGTATCGCCCGCCGACATGGCGGCGGCGCGCGCCGAAATCGCCGATCAATATTCGCGCATGGGCGCGCGCGGTCTGTTGAAGCTCGCCGAGCTTTCCTCCTGCGAAAGCCTCGGCGCCTCGCCCGCCTTCGAGGCGGCGGCGTGGAGCGCAGCGTCCGAAAGCTGGCGCGGCGCGGAGCAGGCGGGCGTTTACGCGGCGGCGGACACGCCCGCTTACAACCTGCCGAAAGTCGCCGCGGAAAAAGCGAAGCGGCTTTCCGGCGCCGACCGGCGCACGGCCTCGCTCGAAAAAGAGCGGCTGCTGCGCACCGATCCTGACCGCCTCGCCGTCATCGAGAAGAAAGCGCGCGAGTATGAAAACGTCACGGCGGCGAGCGCGATCGAGCAATTCCGCCTGCCGCGCCGCGACGCGGCCGCCGGGCTCGCCGACGCCGGCGCCGCGGCGGGCTCGTCCCTGACGACGGCGCTGCAATTCGCGCTCGAATCGCTCGGCTTCGTCGAATTCGTCAACGGCCCCGACAATGATTACGGCCCGACGACGCGCGCCGCCGTCGCGCGCATGCAGGCGGCGGGCGGCGGCGAGCCGACCAGCGTCCTCACCGGCGCCGAAGCGCGCGCGACGATCTGCAAGGCCGCGGCGAATAACGATCCCGTCTCGCTCTATCATGTCGCGCTGATGCACCAGAACGGCTGGGGCCTGCCGAAAGACGAAACGAAGGCCGCGAGCGCGATCGCGCGGTCGGAAACGGCGATGATCGCCGCGCTCGGCGGCGCCGACCTCCCCGACTGGAAGCGCGCGGCCTACAACAAATACGCCGGCCTCATCCGCGCCTCGGCGAAGGAGTTGAAGCGGCCGGCGACGGCGCCGACGGACGAGACTGCGCCGATTTGCGAGTGACCGTCCGCCGGCGGGCGGGCGAGCAATCATCCGTATACGGATGATCTCTCAGACGTCGATGAGTTTGGCCTCGAGCGCTTCGCGCGGGGACGGCGGCGGCGCCTCGGCGTAGCCGAGACGGGCGAGCATCTGCACCGTCGCGCCGGGCTGATGCGCGAGGAGTTCGTGCGCGCGGTCGTAGGCGGGCGCCATTTCGGGGAATTCCTGCAGCGCCTGGCTGAGCGGGTGAAAGGCGACGCCCCGCTGCGCCGCCGCCTGATGGATCCTGACCCACGCCGCGCCGGCGGCGAGCTGGTCGCGGCGCGTGTTCGTCGCGGTCGACGTCGCGATGAAGGCCGCCGCGCTCATGCAGGCCTTTTCGTAGAACGCGAGCGTTTCATCAAACGCCGTCTCGCCCGGAACGCCCTGCTTCTCGCGGGTCATCACGCCGGCGATCGCCAGCGCCTCGATCATCGGGCCGCCGAGCGAAAGCCCCCAGGGCTCAGCCTCGATTTCGCGCTTGCCGATGCGCGTGACGGCGATCGATTCGGCGCGCGGCTTCGGCGCCGTCCACTCGATTTTCCAGGCGTCGCTCGCAAGCGCGCGCAGTTCGCTGACACGGGCCGGCTCGGCGATCGCTTGCGCGACGACGCCCTCAACGCTCACCGCGACGATCTCGGCGAGGAGGCGAGGCTCGACCGCGCGATCCTCGAACGGCGCGCGGTTGGTGCGGCGGAGCGGCGCCGACCAGAACAGGGGATCGCGCGCCGCGCCGGCGTCCGCCTTCAGCCGCACGCGCGCAACGGGGCGCGCGTCGAGCACCGGCTGGGGCTCGCCGTCGGGAAAGGGCTCGATTTCCGCAAGCAGCCCCTTCTCGGCCGCCGCCTGCCGGAAGAGTTCGAGGAAGCAGCCGAAGCCGATGGTGATCTGCCGGCACGGCGGATCGGTCTCCGGCAAGAGGCGCGCCGTGTCGCAATAAACGGCGAGCGCGTCCTCACCTTCAAGCGCGATGCGCCAGGGCTGCATATTGTGCGGATTGGGCGCCAGAATCGCGAAGGCGAGCGCGTCAAGGCGCGGATCGCCGAAGCTTTGGCCCGCGCGGCTCCACGGCTCCAGCGCGCGCCGCGGCGTGCGCGTCAGCGCGAAGGCGCCCGCGCCCGCGAGACCTGCGACAATCACCGCCGCGCCGCCGGCCTGCAGCAGAACCCGCCTCGTCGTCATGGTGACCCCTCGCACGCCTCAAGCAAAAAGAATAAGGACGCCAGCGATCATCGCAAGCGACAGGACGGTCGTCGCGGCGATCGCTGAAACCGTTTCATCGACATAACTGCCATATTGGGCGACGATCACATAGGCGCCGACCGCCGTCGGCGTGACCGTGAAAAGCGCGAGCGCGCCGCGATAGTCGGGATCGTCGACGCCCGCCGCCGAAAGCGCAGCGAAAGAAAAGGCGGGCAGCATCGCCAGCTTGACCGCGGCGATCGCGGCGATGCGGGCGCCATGCGCCCTGAGGTTTAGCTTCGCCCGCGTCGCCAGGAAAAGCCCTAGCGAAAACAGTCCGACCGGGCCTGCCGCCCGCGCAATAAGGTCGAGAACGGCGCGCAGACTCTCGGGAAGCGATACGCCTGCAAGCGCGACGAGAAATCCGGCAAGCGCTGCGGCGACGAACGGGTTCCTCAGCGGACGAAGGAGAGCGTTGAAGATCGCGCTGTCGCCGCGCGGCGCCATCAGGCTCGCGCCGAGAGCGATGATGACGATGCCTTCGACGAGCATCAGCGTCACGAAGGGCCGCGCCCAGCCTTCAACTCCCATTGCGATCGGCAGGCCGAGAAAAACCGCATTGCCGAGCACCGAGGCGAAGGCATGCGCGCCGGCCGTCTGCGGCGGCAACGCGAAAAGCTTCTGCGCGCTAACATAGGCGGCGAACGTCAATGCAACCGCCGGAACGCCATAGCTGAGCGCAAGAAGCGCGTCCTTTTCGCTGAGGTCCGTCGCCGTCGACATCAGCGCGAAAAGCGCCGCCGGAAAACCGAACCGGAAGACGAAGCGGTTGAGCGCCGCGGCATCGCCCGCCTCTGCAAGTTTGAGCCGCCCGGCGGCGAAACCGACCGCGATCACGGCGAATACCGGCAAGGCGACGGCGATGACGGTCGACATGGGTTCGCGGGCAGCCCTTGCGGAAAGCCGGCGTCCATCGCGCGAGGCGCGGCGGATTGTCAAACGGCGAGATTGGGAGAGGGATCGAACAGGCGGCGAGCGCCTCGGGTTCCGGGGGCTGGGGGCGATTGAGTAACCGGTCGCTCCGGCGCCCGCGCCTGTTCGACGAGGCAAAGGCTCGCCCGCGATTGCGGCGGCGCGGCGGGCGAATTACGGCGAAAGCAAGGTTAACCGGATCGTGACCGGTCAGCTCGGCAGCGTCAGCTCCTCGACAGCGCCGCGGCGCACCTTGCAGTCGCCAGTCGCCTTCGCCCCGTCAGCGAAGAGGACTTCGACGGTTACGAGCAGCGCGCCGCGTTCGCGGCCCTTGACGAGCTTCGACTGTAACCCATCTGCAGGCTTGCCCGCCTTTTCGGCGATAGCGGCGGCGCAGGCGGCTTTCGCTTCGGCGAAGTCGGCGGCGTAGGCCGGCGCGACAAGAAGGGTGGAAAAGGCGGCGATGATGGCTGTCTTTTTCATAGTCAGGTCTCCTTTTGACTTGAGGCCGGCCGCCGCTGCCGCGTTGTCCTCCGGGACCGATCCCGGCTAGGCTGACGGCGCCGGCGGCTTGATCCGGCCTCTTTTGTATCGTCTGGTACAAAAAGCGGCGGGTCAACGATTTTGTGCAGAATGGTACAAAAAGAAAAACTAAAGCGGGGCAGGCCGCGCGCTTACGACCCTGAGGCCGCCCTTGACAGCGTGCTCGAAGTCTTCTGGCGCGCGGGCTACGCCGCCTCGTCCCTTGACGACATTTGCGCGGCGACAGGCATGAACCGCCCGAGCGTTTACGCCGCCTTCGGCGACAAGCGGGCGCTGTTCCTGAAGGCGATCGAACGCTATCGGGAGATTTCGCGCGGGCACATGCGCGATTCCTTCGGCCCCGATCAGCCGATCCGCGACAAGCTGAGGAGCGCCTACACCCGCGCGCTCAATCTCTACTATTCGGGGGCCGATACGCCGCTCGGATGTTTCATGGTCGGCGCCGTCGTCAATGAAGCGGTCGGCGATCCCGAGATCCGCGCCGCCTTCGCCGAAGGTCTCAAACAGTTCGACCGCGGGTTCACGGAACAGATCAGCAAAGCGCAGGCGCGAGGAGAAATCGACGCCGGCAAGGACGCCGAAGCGCTGGGACAGCTTGCGTCATCCGCGCTCTATTATCTCGCGACGCGTTCCCGCGCGGGCGAAGATCGCGCGGTGCTGGAAAAGTTCGTCGACAGCACGATTGACCTCATTTGCGCATGACCGCTGCGCCGGATCTTCTCGCGCGCGTCCTCTATCGCGACGGCCTGATGCTCGTCATCGACAAGCCTGCGGGACTTCCGGTGCACGCAAAGCCCGGAACGAAAAGGGGCGAAGGCGGGCCGAGCCTTGAAGATTATTTCCACCAGCTGCGCTACGGCCTGCCGCGCGACCCCGCCCTCGCCCATCGGCTCGACCGCGACACGACCGGTTGCCTCGTGCTCGGTCGCCATCCGAAGGCGCTAAGAAAGCTGCACAAGCTTTTCCTCGAAGGGCGCATCGACAAGACCTATTGGGCGATCTGCAAGGGCGTTCCCGAAAAACCGTCCGGGACGATCGACGTCCCGCTGAAGAAGGGAAATGAGCGCGCCGGATGGAAGATGTCAGTCGCGGCGCCGGACGAGGAAGGCGCGATGACCGCGGTCACGACTTACCGGACGCTGAACTCCGTGGACGGACTGTCTTTCATCGAGGCGAAGCCGAAGACGGGCCGCACGCACCAGATCCGCGTGCATCTCGCCCATATCGGCGCGTCGATCCTCGGCGATCCGCTCTATGGCGACCTGACGAAAGAGGAGCGCGCAGGGCCGATCATGCTGCATGCGCGGCGCGTGGTCATCCCGATTTCGAAAAACAAGGAGCCGGTTACGGTGGAGGCCCCGCCGCCGGAATGGATGGCGGCGATGCTGGCGCGCTTCGAGCGCTGAACCCGCGGGCGTCCTTCTAGAGGGCTGCCTGCAGTTCCTTGAGGCGCGCAAGTGTTTCCTCCGCGGCCATGCGCGTGTCGGGCGCGGTGTCGGCGTCGGTCACATCCTGCTCGGCCCATTTGATGCGCTCGGCGATCATCTCGCGCGAAAGCTCGGCGACCGGGATCGCTTCTTCGGCGAGGATGGTGAGGCCCATCGGCGTCACCTCGGCGAAGCCGCCGCGCACGAAGATGCGTTTCTCATCGGCGCCGGTTTTCACTTTCACGACGCCCGGAAGCAGCACCGTCATGTACGGCGCATGATTGGGCAGCACGCCGAACAGCCCTTCCGCGCCCGGCGCCTCGACCATGTCGACGTCGCCGGAGAAGAGCTCTTTCTCGGGCGAGACGAGGTTGAAGTGGAGTTTGTCAGTCATCGAACTTCTTTTTCTGATACGCTAACGCGCTGCACAATAGCAACTACAACTTCCGGACTCGGAGAAAAATAGGCATGCAACTGAATAATTACGTCCGGATGGTGCTTGTCTCCCCTCATCAGATACTGCCTTGAAGCTCGTCCTTCGTCCTTGTCGGTCGCAATTTGAACCAGCCTTTCCGCCATGCTCGAAAGCTCAGCATTCAGAGCACGCATCGTGTACGGCGTGCTCTCTGATTCCAATTGTACGAAGCAACTGGAATGGTCCGCGGACAAATCGACAATCGCACTTCCAGTTGAATTGCTTCGCGGCCGGAATAGCTGCAACTCGTTTGTGGCTTCATAGTCCAAGACATCGACCCAATCTTTGCCATACGGATCAAAGGAATAACGCGCTATTTGCACTCCCCTAACATTCTTAAAGCACCAACCGAGAACCAGTTCGTTTAGTAGTGCAGCGTTCTGATCTTGAGCTTCCCTCCACTCCCGAGGAAGCGCAGCGTACGGATCTTCCGCAATTTGCGCGCTAGCCTCGCCAGTCAGACAGAAGACTGCGGCTGCGCAAACTGCGAGGCGAAAAGACATTGCTACGCCGCTTCCGCCGCGAGGCGCTGCGCTTTTTCAATCGCCTGCTCGATCGTGCCGACCATGTAGAAGGCTGCTTCCGGCAAGTGGTCATAGTCGCCGGCGACGAGGCCCTTGAACGAGCGCACGGTGTCGGCGATCGGCACCTGCACGCCGGGCGAGCCGGTGAAGACCTGCGCGACGTCGAAGGGCTGCGACAGGAAGCGTTCCACTTTCCGCGCGCGGCTGACGACGAGCTTGTCGTCTTCGGAAAGCTCGTCCATGCCGAGAATGGCGATGATGTCCTGCAGCGACTTGTAACGCTGCAAGATGCCCTGCACCGAGCGCGCGACCTGATAATGCTCCTCGCCGACGATGCGCGGGTCGAGAATGCGCGAGGTCGAGTCGAGCGGATCGACCGCCGGATAAATGCCTTTTTCGGAAATCGCGCGGTTGAGCACGGTCGTCGCGTCAAGGTGCGAGAACGACGTCGCCGGCGCCGGGTCGGTGAGGTCGTCGGCGGGCACGTAGATCGCCTGCACCGAGGTGATCGAACCTTTGGTCGTCGTCGTGATGCGTTCCTGAAGCTGGCCCATGTCGGTCGCGAGCGTCGGCTGATAGCCGACCGCCGACGGGATGCGACCGAGGAGCGCTGACACTTCTGAGCCCGCCTGCGTGAAGCGGAAGATGTTGTCGACGAAAAAGAGAACGTCCTGGCCCTGGTCGCGGAAATGCTCAGCGACGGTGAGGCCGGTCAGCGCGACGCGCGCGCGCGCGCCCGGCGGCTCGTTCATCTGGCCGTAGATGAGCGCGCATTTCGAACCCGCGGCCGAGCCCGTCTTGTGCGGGTCCTTGTTGACGCCCGACTCGATCATCTCGTGATAGAGGTCGTTGCCTTCGCGCGTGCGCTCGCCGACGCCGGCGAACACGGAATAACCGCCGTGCACCTTCGCGATGTTGTTGATCAGCTCCTGAATGAGCACGGTCTTGCCGACGCCCGCGCCCCCGAAAAGACCGATCTTGCCGCCCTTGGCGTAGGGGCACAGAAGATCGACGACCTTGATGCCGGTGACGAGGATTTCCGCTTCCGTCGACTGCTCGACGAAGGGCGGGGCTTCCTGGTGAATGGCGCGGCGCAGCTTGTGCTCGACGGGGCCTGCTTCATCGACCGGCTCGCCGATGACGTTCATGATGCGCCCCAGCGTGCCGTCGCCGACGGGCACGGAAATCGCCGCGCCGGTGTCGGTGACCTTCTGTCCGCGCACGAGACCTTCGGAAGAGTCCATCGCGATCGTGCGGACGGTGTTCTGCCCGAGATGTTGCGCCACTTCGAGGACGAGGCGGTTGTCGCCGTTCTTCGTCTCCAGCGCCGACAGGATCGCCGGCAGATGATCGTCGAACACGACGTCGACGACGGCGCCGATTACCTGGCTGATGCGGCCTTCTTTACCCATGGTCAGTTCCTTCGTTCGTCCTTCGTATGTCGTCGTAAGGCGGGCTTCAGCCCGCCGGAGTTCGTCAGCGGCGGGCTGAAGCCCGCCCTACCAATTCCTCAAACCGCCTCTGCGCCCGAGATGATTTCGATGAGTTCTTTCGTGATCTGCGCCTGACGTGCGCGGTTATATTGCAGCGTCAGGTCGTTGATCATATCGCCGGCGTTGCGCGTCGCGTTGTCCATCGCGCTCATCGACGCCGCCTGTTCGGAGGCGACGTTTTCAAGGAGCGCGCGGAAGACCTGCGCGGCGGCGTAACGCGGAAGCAGCGCCTTCAGGATCGTCTCCTCGTCGGGCTCGTAGTCGTAGATCGCGCCTTTGAGGTCCGGCGTCTTCACGCCCTCAGGGGCCTTGGCCGGGATGATCTGCTGCGCGGTCGGGATCTGCGACACGACCGATTTGAATTTGCCGTAGAAGAGCGTTGCGACGTCGAACTCGCCGGCGTCGAACATCGAGAGCGCCTTCGACGCGATTTCCTGCGCTTGCGCAAAACCGACCGACTTGATCGCGGTGAAGTCGGTCTTCCAGACGATGAGATCGCCATAGAGCCGCTTCAGCTGGTCATTGCCCTTGCGCCCGACGGTGATGATCTTGACCGTCTTCCCCTCGCCCTGAAGGCGGACGATGTGCTCGCGCGCGAGGCGCACGATCGAGGAATTGAAGGCGCCGCACAGCCCCTTGTCGGCGGTCGCGACGATGAGGAGGTGCGTATTGTCCGAACCCGTTCCGGCGAGCAGCTTTGGCGCGTTCGGATTGTCCTTCGCCGACGCGGTGAGGTTGGCGAGCACGCCCTCCATCCGCTCCGTATAAGGACGGGCGGCCTTGGCAGCTTCCTCCGCGCGGCGCAGCTTCGCCGCAGCGACCATCTGCTTCGCCTTGGTGATCTTCTTCGTCGACTTGACGGAAGCGATCCGGTTCTTGAGGGCCTTAAGGCTCGGCATTGATTCGACGCCCTACGCGAACTTCTTCACAAACGCGTCGAGGATCGCGACGAGCTTGTCCTCTTCCGCCTTGTCGAGCTTGCCCGTATCGCGGATCGTCTTGAGGAGCGCGCCGTGCTCGCCATGGAGGTGGCGGAGGAACTCCTTCTCGAAATCCTGCACGCGGTTCTTCGGCATCTTGTCGAGATAGCCGCGGACGCCCGCGAAGATCACGCAGACCTGCTCCTCGACCTGCAGCGGCGAGAATTGCGGCTGCTTCATCAGCTCGGTGAGGCGGTCGCCGCGGTTCAGGATCCGTTGCGTCGTCGCGTCGAGGTCGGAGCCGAACTGCGCGAAGGCGGCAAGTTCCCGGTACTGCGCAAGCTCGCCTTTGATCTTGCCGGCGACCTGCTTCATCGCCTTGATCTGCGCCGAGGAGCCGACGCGGGAGACGGAGAGGCCGACGTTCACCGCCGGGCGGATGCCCTGATAGAAGAGGTCCGTTTCAAGGAAGATCTGGCCGTCGGTGATCGAGATGACGTTCGTTGGAATATAGGCCGACACGTCGTTCGCCTGCGTCTCGATGATCGGGAGCGCGGTCAGCGACCCGGCGCCGTGCCCTTCGTTCAATTTCGCCGCGCGCTCGAGAAGGCGCGAGTGGAGATAGAAGACGTCGCCCGGATAGGCTTCGCGGCCCGGCGGACGGCGCAGCAAGAGCGACATCTGGCGATAGGCGACGGCCTGCTTTGAGAGGTCGTCATAGATGATCAGCGCATGCATGCCGTTGTCGCGAAAATATTCCGCCATGGCGCAGCCGGCGAACGGCGCGAGGAACTGCAAGGGCGCCGGCTCCGACGCGGTCGCGGCGACGATAATCGAGTACTCGAGCGCACCGTTGTCTTCGAGCGTCTTGACGATCTGCGCGACGGTCGAGCGCTTCTGGCCGATCGCGACGTAAACGCAATAGAGCTTCTTCTTCTCGTCGCCCGAAGCGTTGATCGCCTTCTGATTGAGGATCGTGTCGATGCAGATCGCGGTCTTGCCGGTCTGGCGGTCGCCGATGACCAGCTCGCGCTGGCCGCGGCCGACCGGGATCATCGCGTCGATCGCCTTGATGCCCGTCTGCACCGGTTCGTGCACGGATTTCCGCGGCAGGATGCCGGGCGCCTTCACGTCGACGACACGGCGTTCCGTGGCCTGAATGGGCCCCTTGCCGTCAATCGGATTGCCGAGCGGATCGACGACGCGCCCCAAAAGCCCCTTGCCGACCGGCACATCGACGATCGCTTTCGTGCGCTTGACGGTGTCGCCTTCCTTGATCTCGCGGTCTTCGCCGAAAATGACGACGCCGACATTGTCCGTCTCAAGGTTGAGGGCCATGCCCTTCACCCCGTTGGCGAACTCGACCATCTCACCGGCCTGCACGTTATCAAGGCCGAAGACGCGCGCGATGCCGTCGCCGACCGAGAGCACCTGGCCGATCTCCGAGACCTCGGCGTCCTTGCCGAAATCCTTGATCTGCTGCTTCAGAATGCTCGAAATTTCCGCCGCGTTGAGTTCCATTTTAGCGTCACGCCTCTTTCATCACGGATTTAAGCCGGTTGAGTTTCGTCTTCAGCGATGAGTCGATCATCGTCGAGCCGACCTTGACGACCATGCCGCCAAGAAGCTCCGGGTCGACCTTGACGGTGAGATTGACCGCCTTGCCGACGACGCGCTCGATCTCGCCCCTGAGACGCTTCGTCTGGTCGGTGTTGAGCGGCGCGGCGGAAACGGCTTCCGCCGACACCTCGCCGCGATGGGCGGCGAGCCGCTGCATGAACGCGGCGATGACGCCGCCCAACGCAAAGAGGCGCCGGTTCTTCGCGACAACGCCGAGAAAGTTTTTCGTCAGCGGCGACACGCCCGCCTTGTCGGCGATCGCGGAGATCGCACGCGCTTTGGCGTCCGCGTCATAAACGGGGCTTTTCAACATCGCCCGGAGGTCGGCCGATCCGGCGATCGCGCTCGAGAGCGCCTTGAGGTCGGCCTCGACCCGTTCGAGGGCGCCGCCCTCGACAGCGAGATCGAAAAGCGCCTCGGCGTAGCGAGCGGCGGCGGTTGATGAGGATGCGTCCGCAGGCATGGGGCGGCCCGTTGCTCCGTCCGGTCCGGCGCGGGGGAAATCCGCACCCAGTCCATTGAATTTACAGCGAATTTGGAGCCAAGCGGCAGACCTGCCGGGCTCCTTGACGCGAATTGCGGCGCGCATAGCACGCCCCCCATGGCGGCG
>ERZ1066138.659-NODE-659-length-11444-cov-7.988410_pt1 | contig 11444 bp, 10 predicted proteins | sample MGYA00382785_ERZ1066138 | MGnify/ENA primary metagenome ERZ1066138 (study PRJEB33369, sample SAMEA5778368) | biofilm metagenome | biome: Industrial cooling water; feature: Water cooling tower basin; material: Biofilm | place: United Arab Emirates | collected...
AGGCCGGGCGGGTCCCCGAGCGAGTGACTAAAGTTCCGGCGGAACGAGCGAGGGTCCCCGCCCGGCCTCCGTCCGCAGTGCTGCGGCGCCTACTCCGGGAAGCTCATCCCCACGTGCGAGTACCCCGCGTCGACGTAGAGCGTCTCGCTGGTGATGCCCGCGGCAAGGTCGGAACAGAGGAAGGCGGCGGCGTTGCCGACGTCCTCGATCGTCACGTTGCGCTTGAGCGGCGACACCTGCTCGACGTGGTGCAGCATCTTGCGGAAGCCCGGGATGCCCGCCGCGGCGAGCGTCTTGATCGGACCCGCCGAGATCGCGTTGACGCGGATGTTCTTCGGGCCGAGGTCGGCGGCCAGGAAGCGCACGTTGGCCTCGAGGCTCGCCTTGGCGAGGCCCATGACGTTGTAGGCCGGGATGGACCGCACGGCGCCGAGGTAGGAGAGGGTGAGGATCGCCCCGGCGCGTCCTACCATGAGCGGCAGGGCGGCGCGCGCGAGGGCGGTGAGGCTGTAGCTCGAGACGTCGTGCGCGGTCGCAAAGTTGGCGCGCGTGGTCGCCTCGACGAAACCGCCGGTCAGCGCCTCGCGCGGCGCGAAGGCCACCGAGTGGACCAGGATGTCGAGCGAGGACCACTCCGCGCGGATGCGCGCGAACGCGGACTCGATTTCGGCGTCGACGCCGACGTCCATCGGCATGACGAGGCGGGAGCCGACCTGGCCGGCGAGCTCGATCACGCGGTCCTTGATGCGGTCGTTCTGGTAGCTGAAGGCGAGTTGCGCGCCCTCGCGGTGCATGGCCTGGGAGATGCCCCAGGCGATGGAACGATCGGTCGCGAGCCCCACGATGAGGGCCTTCTTGCCAGCCAGGAACCCCATGCCTTCCCTCCGACGTGCTCTAGCCGCCGATGCCCGAGCCCCCGCCCACGTGGATCGTCAGGGACTGCCCGGCGCGCAAGGCGGTGCTGCCGCCCATGTTATTCCATGACTGCAGCTCGCGGACGGTCACCGCGTAGCGGCGCGCGATCCCGGAGAGCGTGTCGCCGCGCCTGACCTTGTACTTCACCTTGCCGTCCGCCGCGGCGACGCGCGCCGTGTCGGCGGCCGCGCTGCCGCCGCTGCCGGCGCTGCCCGCGACCTGCAGGCGCTGCCCCGGCTGGAGCACGGACTTGGTGGAAATCTGGTTCATGCGGGCGAGCTGCGAAACCGTCATTCCGTACTTGCGCGAAATGCTCCACAGGGATTCGCCGCTCCGGACACGGTGGACCCGCCGCTCGAGGTCGGCGCCGAGCCCGGCGCGCAGCTGCGAGACGTCGCCCGCGGGCACCCACAGGGCGTCGCCTGGCTGCAGTCCGGACTGCGGACCCTCGTTCATGCGATCCACGACGGACTCCGGCACCTTGTACCGACCGGCGATGGACGCGAGCGACTCCCCCGGGGCCACGGTGTGCACGGCCAGGCCGGCCCGGGCATTGGCATCGAGCGCCGCCAGCCTGACCGTGAAATTGTCCGCCACCACCTCGGGAACCAGCACGCGGTGCGGGCCGTCCGGGTCCGTCATCCAGCGGTTCCAGGCCGGGTTCAGCGCATGCAGTTCCTCGGGATCGACGCCCGCGAGTTCCGCCATCAGGCGCAGGTCCACCGGGCCGCCGGTCGGCACGACGCGGAAATAGGGAGCGTCGGGGATCGGCGGCAGGTAGAAGCCGTAGCGGTCCGGATCGCGGACCATCTTCGCGAGCGCCACCAGCTTGGGCACGTACGCGCGCGTTTCGGCAGGCAGCGAGAGCGAGAAGAAATCGGTCGGCCGGCCGAGCGCCTTGTTGCGGTTGATGGCCCGCTGCACGTTGCCCTGGCCGTAGTTGTAAGCCGCGATCGCCAGGAACCAGTCGCCGTCGAAACGCTCGTTCAGCGCCGTGAGGTACTCGAGGGCCGCGCGCGTGGACTCGAGCACGTCGCGGCGCTCGTCCTGCCAGTAGTTCCGGCTGAGGCCGTAGCGTTCGCCGGTCGGCGCGATGAACTGCCAGAGCCCGGACGCGTGCGCGCGCGAGTAGGCGAACGGGTTGAATGCGCTCTCGACGACCGGCAGCAGCGCGAGGTCGCCCGGCAGCCCGCGGAACTCGACCTCGTTGGCGACGTGGTGCAGGTAGCGCTGGGCGCGGCCGAATACGCGCGCCAGGTAATCGGGATTGCGCTGCAGCCACTCGATCTCGCGGTCGACGCGAGGGTGGCTCACCTGCGGGAGCGAGAGCTTGCTGCGGATACGGACGATGACGTCGCCATAGGCAACGGCCGGCGCGAGCGGCGCGACTTCCGGCGCGAGCGCCTCGAGCTCCTCGGGCGTCGTTGCGGCCGAATCCTGGGACGCGGGTTCCACGGCTTCGGCCGGGACGTCCACCACCTGCTCGACCGGCAGTGCGGCTCCGGTGGCGACGGGCTGCGAGGCGCAGCCGGCAACCGCGACAGCGGCGGCGGCCAGCAGGAACGGCGTCAGGATCCGGCATCGGGCGTCAACCATCAGAACGTATCCTTCCAGCTGCGAACTTCCGTGAACACCGCGACCGGCGTCGACAGCATCCTGCCGGCCCGGCCTTCGGCCGCTGATTTGACATCTTCATGGCGGGTGCGCAGAAAAGGATTGACGCGTTTCTCAAGCCCGAGGGTTGACGGCAACGTAGGCAGCCCCTCTGCCCGGATTGCCGCAGCCCGTTTGACATAGTCCATTATGGCCGAGTTGGCGGGTTCCACGGCGAGGGCGAATCGCAGGTTGGCCTCCGTGTATTCGTGCCCGCAATAGACATGGGTTTCCTCGGGCAATTCCGCCAGGCGGTCCAGCGAGGCGAGCATCTGCCCGGGTGTGCCTTCGAAAAGTCGCCCGCATCCGGCGCTGAACAGCGTATCCCCGCAGAAGAGGGCCCCGTGCCCGGCAAAGGCGATGTGCCCGGCGGTGTGGCCGGGCACGTCCAGGACCTGGAACTCGAGCCGCAGCGCGGGCAGGCAAACGACCGCGCCGTTGCCGACACGCTCGCAGTCGACGGGCATCCGTTCGCGCCCGGGACCGACCACGCGCGCGCCGGTCGCCGCGACGAGTGCGGCGATCCCCCCGACGTGATCGGCATGATGATGGGTGGCGAGAATCGCCTCGAGGCGCAGTCCTTCCGCCGAAAGCGTCTCCAGCACCGGGCGGGCGTCACCCGGATCCACGACGGCCACCGAGCGCGGCGCGTCGGCGCCGCGGATCATCCAGATGTAGTTGTCGCGGAAGGCCGGGATCGGCCGAACGTCGAGCATGCAGAAAGTGTAACGGCGCAAGAAGGGCACGCTTACCTTTTTGCAGCAAGGAAGGGGGAGGGGATTGGAAATGTATGACAAGTAGCTTGTCATTCGTCGTTGGCGATTTCTGCCGGCTCATTGCCCAGAAGAATGACAAGCTACTTGTCATACATTTCCAATCCCCTCCCCCTTCCTTGCTGCAAAAAGGTTGGCGTCCCCTTTTTACGCGAAGGTATGCTTTCGCCATGACGCGACAAGCCGCCGATCTCGACGCCTGGCTGGCCGGGCCGCTCGGCGGCATGGTCATCGCCCAGGAGCGCGACATCGTCGCGGAAGCGCTCGAGTGCGCATTTGGCCTGCATTGCCTGCAGGTCGGCCGCTGGGGCGACGGCGACCTGTTCCTGTCGCACGCGCGGACGCGCCGCGCGGCCCTGGTGGCGGACCGGCCGTCGCCGGGCGCGGGGCTGGTCTCGGAACCCGCAGCCCTGGCCCTGCAATCGGACAGCGTCGACGTGATGCTGCTGCCCCATACGCTCGAGTTCACGCCGGAGCCGCACGAGGTGCTGCGCGAGGCGGCCCGCGTGCTCGCCGGCGAGGGCGAGCTCGTGGTGCTCGGCTTCGAGCCGCTCGGCGCGTGGTCGTTGCGCCACGCCTTCACGCGTGGTGGGTGCCCGCCCGGCTTGCTGCGGATGATTCCGGCGGCGCGTCTGGCGGACTGGCTGAAGCTGGTCGGATTCGAGGTCGGTCCGCCGGGGCGCTACCTGTACGCGCTGCCCGCCGCGAGTCTCGCCGCGACGCGCGCGCGCGGCGTGCTGGAACGCGCCGGCCGCCGTGCCTGGCCGCGCCTGTCCGGCGCGTACCTGCTGCGCGCGCGCAAGCGCGTGCACTCGATGACCCCCGTGCGCCTGCGCAAGCGCCTGCGCACCGCCGTGATCGGCGGCCTCGCCGAGCCCGCGGCGCGGCGAGTCTCTTGAACCGCGTCGAGATCTACACGGACGGCGCCTGCCGCGGCAATCCGGGCGCCGGCGGATGGGGCGCGGTGCTGCGCTACCGCGGACGCGAACGCGAACTGTTCGGCGGCGAGCGCGACACCACCAACAACCGCATGGAGCTGACCGCGGCGATCCGGGCGCTCGAGGCGCTGCAGCGGCGGTGCCGGGTCGCGGTGTACACCGACTCGCAGTACGTGCGCGACGGGATCACCACCTGGCTTGCCGACTGGAAGCGTCGCGGCTGGCGCACCGCGGATCGCAAGCCGGTCAAGAATCAGGATCTCTGGCAGCGGCTGGACGAACTCGCGGCGGCCCACGACGTCGAGTGGCACTGGGTTCGCGGCCATTCCGGACATCCGGAGAACGAGCGCGCCGACGCACTCGCGAACCGGGGCATCGACGGGCTCGGGAATAAAGGGGACGCACCCCTTTAGCGCGAGGCAGCGTCTGAATTGGGCGCTGCCTGCGGGTAAAGGGGTGCGTCCCCTTTATTCCCAGCTGCTATCCTTCCGCACCGTGCGCCAGATCGTCCTCGACACCGAAACCACCGGGCTCGAGCCTGCAGAAGGCCACCGCGTCATCGAGATCGGCTGCGTGGAGCTGCTGCATCGCAGGCCGACCGGCCGCCACTGGCATCGCTACCTGAAACCCGGGCGGGACGTGGACCCGGGCGCGCTCGCGGTGCACGGCATCACGAACGAATTCCTCGCGACGCAGCCGGTCTTCGCGGAAGTCGCCGCCGAGTTCCTCGCCTTCGTGGAAGGCGCCGAACTCGTGATCCACAACGCGGCGTTCGACGTCGGCTTCCTCGACGCGGAGCTCGCGGCCGCCGGCATCGACTGCACCATCGCCGGGCGTTGCCGCGTGCTCGACACGCTCGCGCTCGCGCGCCGGATGCATCCGGGCCAGCGCAACAGCCTCGACGCGCTGTGCAAGCGCTACAACGTCGACAACTCAGGCCGTGACCTGCACGGCGCCCTGAAGGACGCCCGCATCCTCGCCGACGTGTACCTGGCGATGAGCGGCGGCCAGGCGGCGCTGGGCCTCGACTCGGGAACCGCAACCGGCGCCGCGACGCCCGCGGCGCCCGTCAACCGCGGAGGCGTGCACATCCCGGTCGTGCAGGCGAGCGCGGCCGAGCTCGCCGCGCACGAGCAGGCGCTGGAGGCGATCGAGCGCGCCTCGGGCGGCCGCGCGCTTTTCCGCGCCGGGGCTGCGCGTGGCGCGTAAACGGCCGAGCGGACCCTCGCTCCGCGACTGCCGGATCGGCGTGGTGGGCCTCGGCTACGTCGGGCTTCCGCTCGCGGTGGAGTTCGGCAGGCATTTCGACACCACGGGTTTCGACGTCAACCCGCAGCGCATCGCCGAGCTGCACCGCGGCCGGGACCGGACGCTGGAAGTCGAGCCCAGGGAGCTGCGCGCCGCCAAGCGCCTGCGATTCACGGCGGAACTCCGGGATCTTCGCCGGTGCAACGTGTTCGTGGTCACGGTGCCGACGCCGATCGACGAGTACAAGCGCCCGGACCTGACGCCGCTCGAGCGCGCGAGCGAGTCGGTCGGCAAGGTCCTGAAGCGCGGCGACGTCGTCATCTACGAGTCGACCGTCTACCCGGGGTGCACGGAGGAGTTCTGCGTGCCGATCCTCGAGCGCGTGTCAGGCCTCGCGTTCAACCGCGACTTCTTCGCCGGCTACAGCCCCGAGCGCATCAACCCGGGCGACAAGACCCACAGGCTCCCGACCATCCGCAAGGTGACCTCCGGCTCGACGCCCGAGGTGGCGGCATTCGTCGACCGGCTCTACGCGAGGATCGTCACGGCCGGCACGCATGCCGCGTCCTCCATACGCGTCGCGGAGGCGGCCAAGGTCATCGAGAACACGCAGCGCGACGTCAACATCGCGCTCGTCAACGAGCTGGCGATGATCTTCAACCGCCTGGGCATCGACACGCAGGAAGTTCTCGACGCGGCCGGCAGCAAGTGGAACTTCCTGCCGTTCCGTCCCGGCCTGGTCGGCGGGCACTGCATCGGCGTCGACCCGTATTACCTGACGCACAAGGCGCAGCAGATCGGCTATCACCCTGAGATGATCCTCGCCGGCCGGCGCATCAACGACGGCATGGCCCTTTATGTCGCGGGCGAGGTCATCCGGCTGATGGCCGCCAAGCGCATCCACGTGAAGTCGTCGCGCATCCTGGTGATGGGTCTGGCGTTCAAGGAGAACACGCCCGACCTGCGCAATTCCAAGGTCGCGGACCTGGTATTCGAGCTGAAGGAGAAAGGCGCGCGTGTCGACGTCTGGGATCCCTGGGTCAGCGCCCGCGACGCCGAGGAAGAGTACGGCATCAAACTCGTGAAGCGCCCTGCACGCGGCCGATACGACGCCATCGTCCTGGCGGTGGGCCACCGCGAGTTCCTGACGCTCAAGCCGGCGGATATCCGGCGGCTGGCGAAGCGCCGCCACGTCATCTACGACGTCAAGTACCTGCTCGATCGCGGGCAGTCCGACGGACGCCTTTGATGCGGGTGCTCGTCACCGGCGCGGCGGGATTCATCGGTTACCACGTGAGCGAGCGCCTGCTCGCGCGCGGGGACGAGGTCATCGGCCTCGACAACCTGAACCCGTACTACGACCCGACCCTCAAGGAGGCGCGGCTCGCCCGGCTCACGCCGCGGCGCGGCTTCCGCTTCGAGCGCATTGACCTCGCCGACCGCCCTGCGATGGAAGCGCTGTTCAGGAATTCGCGGATCGAGCGCGTCGTGCACCTCGCGGCTCAGGCCGGCGTGCGCTATTCAGTCGAGAATCCGCACGCCTACGCCGACAGCAACCTGACCGGCACGCTGCACGTGCTGGAGGGTTGCCGCCACCATGGCGTCGAGCATCTGGTGTTCGCCTCGACCAGTTCGGTCTACGGCGCCAACACGAAGATGCCGTTCTCGGTGCACGACAACGTCGACCATCCGCTGTCCTTCTACGCGGCGACCAAGAAGGCCAACGAGCTGATGGCGCACACGTACGCGGCGCTCTACGGCCTGCCGGTGACGGGACTGCGATTCTTCACGGTGTACGGGCCCTGGGGGCGGCCGGACATGGCACTGTTCCTGTTCACGCGCAACATCCTCGCGGGCCGGCCGATCGACGTCTTCAACTACGGCAAGCACCGCCGCGACTTCACCTACGTGGACGACATCGCGGGCGGGGTCATCGCCGCGCTCGATCATGTCGCGAAGCCGAATCCGGACTGGAACGGGGATCGGCCGGATCCGGCGACCAGCCGCGCGCCGTATCGCCTGTACAACATCGGCAACAACCGCCCGGTCGAGCTGATGCGTTACATCGAGGTGCTGGAGCAGTGCCTCGGGCGCAAAGCCGAGAAGAACCTGTTGCCGCTGCAGGTCGGCGACGTGCCGGACACCTGGGCGGACGCCGAGGACCTGGTGCGCGACGTGGGCTACCGGCCGTCGACGTCGGTCGAGGAGGGGGTCGCGAAGTTCGTGGCCTGGTATCTCGAGTACTACCGGGACGGCGGTCCCGCAACGCCGCGGGTCACCAACCTTGGCTGACGCGATCGCGGACCACGCGCGACGGCTGGCCGCGGCACCGGTGCGGGCGCTCTTCGCTTCCGATCCCGATCGCTTCGCGGGATTCTCGCGCGAGGCCTGCGGGATCCTCTTCGACTTCAGCCGCCAGCGCCTGGATGCGGCCGCATTCGCCGCGCTCGTCCGGCTGGCGGAGGCACGGGACCTGCGCGGCCAGGTCGAGGCGCTCCTCTCGGGCGCGATCGTCAACGCCACGGAAGGCCGGGCGGCGCTGCACACGCTGCTGCGGGTTCCGGCCGGCCGGGCGCCTGCCGTGCTCGCCGGGCTGCACGCGGAAGTCATGGCCGTACGCGCGCAATGTGCGGCTTTCGTCCGCGAGGTACACGAGGGCCGGCGCACCGGCACCGGGGGCGCGCGATTCACGGACGTCGTCAACATCGGCATCGGCGGCAGCGACCTCGGGCCGGCGATGGCGACTGCCGCGCTCGCGCCGTACGGCGCCGGGCTGCTGCGCACGCATTTCGTGTCGAACGTCGACGGTACGCAGTTCGCCGACCTGGCCCCTGAGCTCGATCCCGCGCGCACGCTGGTGATCGTCTGCTCGAAGACCTTCACGACCCAGGAGACGCTCGCCAACGCCCGCCGCGTGCGCGGCTGGCTCGCCGGACGGCTGGGCGAGGGCGCCGTGCCGCGGCACTTCGCGGCCGTCTCCACGAACCACGAGGCGATGAATGCCTTCGGCGTGGGGGCCGACGCGCGCTTCGCGATGTGGGACTGGGTCGGCGGCCGCTATTCGCTCTGGTCGGCGGTCGGACTCGCGCTCGAGCTGGCGATCGGCTCGGCGAACTTCGAGGCGCTGCTCGCCGGCGCACACGCGATGGACGAGCACTTCCGCAGTGCGCCGGCGGCGGACAACCTGCCGGCGCTCGCCGGCCTCATCGCGCACTGGAACCGCAACGGGCTCGGCTGCGAAAGCCATGCCGTGCTGCCGTACACGCAGCGGCTCGCACGCCTGCCCGCGTACCTGCAGCAGCTCGAGATGGAGAGCCTCGGCAAGCGCGTGACCCGGGAGGGCAAGCCCGTCGCGGGGACCACGGGCGCCGTCATCTGGGGTGAACCGGGTTCGAATGCCCAGCATTCCTTCTACCAGCTGCTGCACCAGGGCACCGCGGCGGTCAGCGCCGATTTCCTGCTCCCGCTCTCCGCCGCCGCCGATGCCGAGGCGGACGAACTCGCCATCGCGAACTGTCTCGCGCAGGTCCAGGCGCTGATGGCCGGGCATGAGTCTGCGGAGCCGCATCGCGTGCACCCGGGCAGCCGCCCGCTGTCGCTGCTCGCGTTCCCGAGGCTGGACCCGCGCACGCTGGGTGCGATCGTCGCCTTCTATGAACACAAGGTCTTCGTCGAATCGGTGCTCTGGGACGTCAATCCCTTCGACCAATGGGGGGTCGAACTCGGCAAGAAGATCTGCGAGAGCCTGTTGCCCCTGGGCCGGGCAGACCCGCCGGCCGAGCTCGCCGAATTGCTGTCCTGGATCGGGCGAAATCGCCGCACCTGAGAGATTATTGTAAAGTACGTCAAGTACTTGCCGACCGATCCTCGATCCTGAATGAAAACGACGGCGATGTTCCTGGCCGGAGCGGGCCTTCTTGCAGGCCTGCCAGCCGGTGCGGACCCCTGGATCGCGCCGGGCGACGCCAGGCTGCGTCACGACATCCAGTTGCTCGCGGACGCGGGCATCGTGCGCGCGCCCGTCACCGCGTGGCCGATGTCCTGGGGCGAGGTGGCGCGCGATGCTTCCGGCGCGCGGCTCGACGCGGATGCGCCGGAGTGGATGCGGCAGGCGCTGGCGCGCGTGCAGGCCGGCGCGCGGCGCGCGCAGCGCACCGGGTCGGTCGAATGGAATGCACGCCTCGCCGCGTCTGAATCCCCGATGGCGCTGCGGCGGTTCGGCGAAACGCCGCGCGAATCGGGAGAGGTGTCGGCAGGCGCGCAGTTCACCGGCCGGCGATTCGCGTACCGGCTCCAGGCAACCGCGGCCGTCGACCCCGCCGATGACAAGGAGTTCCGGGCCGACGGCAGCTACGTCGCCGCCGTGCTTGGGAACTGGATCGTGCATGCGGGCTATGTCGACCGCTGGTGGGGACCGGGCTGGGAGGGCAGCCTCATTCTGGGCAGCAACGCGCGACCGCTGCCTTCGATCACGATCGAGCGCAACTATTCGGATCCATCCGGGCACCCGGCGCTGGCCTGGATCGGACGCTGGCGATTCGCCACGACGATGGGCCAGTTCGAAGGCAGCCGCAATGACGCGCCGGACGCCAGGTTTTTCGGCGCCCGGTTCACCTGGAAACCGCTGCAGCAGCTCGAGGTCGGCATCTCGCGCAGCGCCCAGTGGTGCGGCGAGGGCCGGCCCTGCGGCGCCGGCACCTTCTGGGACCTGCTCACCGGCAACGACAACGACCAGCCCCTCGAGGACCAGCCGGGCAATCAGATGGGGGGATTCGACGTCCGCTGGTCGATCCCGCGGCTGCCTGTCGCGCTCTACGCGCAGGCCATCGGCGAAGACGAGGCGGGGTTCTTTCCGAGCAAGTACCTCGGTCTAGGCGGCGCGGAAGCCTGGGGCGGATTCGGCGACTGGTCGTGGCGGGCGCACGTCGAGTACGCCGACACGGCCTGCGATTTCGCCAAGAGCGAGGAAACCTTCGGCTGCGCGTACCGCAACGCGATCTACTCGGACGGGTACCAGTATCGCAACCGGTCGGTCGGTCATGCGCTCGACGGGGACAGCGAGCAGTGGGCGGGCGGGCTGATGCTCGTCGATGGCGAGGGCAGGCGCTGGGAGCTGGCCCTGCAGGACGCGCGCGTCAATCGCGCCGATGCGAACCCGGTGCATTCCGTGGCCCTGCAGCGCACTGATATCCGCTCCGCCGATCTGTATCATCGGCGGGCCCTGCTGGGCGGCGAGATCAGCCTGTCGGTGGGCATCGAGGAGCGCAGCGCCGCAGGCCTCGACGAAAGCGACGTGCGCGGGTACGTGGAATGGCGGATGGAGATCCAGTGAAGCAAGCCGCAAAGCGCCGGGCCTGGTCGTCAGCCTTCCTGCTGGCCGTTCTCGCAGTCGTGGCGTCGCCGGCGGGCGCGCAGGCCGGTGGCCGCGAGTCCATGCTGTCGAACGAGCAGCTCGAGATCCTGCGCAGCCTGCCGCCCGATCAGCGCGAGGCGCTGATCAACCAGGTCCTGGGGTCCGGGCTGGATTCCGCCGGGCGGCGCGACCGCGCCCTCGAGTTCCCGGAAACCGTGATCCCGCGCCAGGCCGGCGGACTCACCCCCGACCCGCAGCTCTTCGGCGAGCCGCGGTTCGGCGCCGGCGACACGCTGCTGCTGATGCTGGAGATCCGCGAGTTCGAGGGCCCTGACCTGCCGGCGACCCCGCCGGCGGAGAATGCGGCGAACGCCGCCACCGGCGTTCAGCCGCAGGCCCAGCCGGCGCCGCCGCGCGTGCGCATCGTTCGCACGCCGGAGGAAGTCGAAGTGCTCGAGAAGCTGCGCGACCGCATTCGCGGCCGCAATCCCTACCGGCTCGACGTTCTCGGCCGGCTGGTGGTGCCCGAACTCGGCGAGATCCCGATCGCAGGCCTTACCGAGG
>ERZ1066138.660-NODE-660-length-11443-cov-8.885054_pt1 | contig 11443 bp, 10 predicted proteins | sample MGYA00382785_ERZ1066138 | MGnify/ENA primary metagenome ERZ1066138 (study PRJEB33369, sample SAMEA5778368) | biofilm metagenome | biome: Industrial cooling water; feature: Water cooling tower basin; material: Biofilm | place: United Arab Emirates | collected...
TAGCCAACCACACTGGCACCTCCAATACGGCTCCCTTGTTGTACTGTTTGTCTTTAACAGTTTGTTTCAAATCGCCTGCTCCTGCTTGCTTGACGATGACTACGTTGCAATCATCTAACAATTCAACTCTCTCCAAAAGACACACTTTGACCGTGTGCGAGTCTGCGTCAAAGTCGGTCAAGCTCCAGTAATTATTATTCATGTGTGTATAGTAGTTTGTCGATGATTATAATAATAAGCAAAAAGAAAAGAAAGGATTTTATAGAAAACCACCCTAAATCAATCAACGCGCTGCTTTTTTGGGCGCGCTTTCAGGATAAATGCCCGGATGACCTGGGTGCCCCTGGATTGCAAGGCGAACAGGGGCAGTTTTGGATACTTAGGTTGTGGTTGTTGTGCTGTAGTACCGTGTTGTCCTGTAGTACCACCGGTCAATTTAAAAAATATGCCCGCCCTTTTCCACCCATTCCACATGGAGCTTATTTGCCAGATGGATATGATCAGCATGGCGTCATTCAAGTTGTTGTGTCTATACACCAACACCGGGACCATTCCCAGCCCGATGAAATATAACCATCTGGTCTCCAAAATGGAAAACATTTTCCTAAACGACAATCCATCAGCCAGCCATCTCGGTCTATGATGTTTTAGTGTTATTAATGTGTTGGTGTTTGTTAGAATGACAAACATTATGTAAATACTCTAATATGTAATAGCCAGTCAAGATGCTGCCAAAGAATAGTTTGAACAAATATCCATATCGGGGCGTCAAGGAGAGTAAAGAGCCGAATACATTCACAATCCCCAGATAGATAAACTTTTCAATAGTGTCAAAAATGGACTGTTTCCTCACCCGCACCGCACTCCGCTCCTCTTTAATCTTTAAATGGCGGATGCAGTCGGCTTTAAAAGTGCTCGATAATAAAGGGGGGACGATGGAAAAGGCCATTTGGGTGAGGGTGTCGAGGGCAGATGTGAGTGCCTTGCCGATTGCAAATGTGCTTGTTATATAGTCACTCCCCACGCGCAGGAAAAAGGAAAACAGCAAAGTCACTCCCAAAACCTTTATCATGGCCATGCGGACATGGCCACTGGAAAAGGAGGCTGTGATCAGGGGAAGAGGGTTGATTGCATCGTGCAAGCCGTAAATTAAATCCATATATTATTAATTTTTATTTCAGTATTTATTTATTTAGATCATCAGGTCTAGCAAGATTCACTGCTCGTTTTTCAAGTAAACATCCCCGGAAGCTTCGATAAAGGACAAGAAGCGAGACAAAATGTTCCTCCTAATGGCAAACTCGTCCTTTTGAACGTCATCAATGCTGCCGGCCTTCATAACCGACTCTAAACGGTCCACTTCGGTCTTGATAAAGACATACGAACCGTCGTTGATGATCTTGTTCAACAGTCTCGCATAAAACTGGCCCGCACTAGTTTTGTTTTGTTAGTTGGTCTAAACTGAACATTAATCATTTGTACAATCCGGGGTTCTCTGTCTTTAAACGCTCAATGTCTGAATGGTATTTGGCCTTTTCGGCAGACTTGTTCAGGATGATCTGCTTGCCCAACTCTTCAAAGTCTTTTATTATTCCGCCTTCAGGTAGCAATGAGCCATCCAAGCGACGATGGGTCCCGCACCGCTCGTTGATAAACTCGACCATCTTGGACGCATCTCTGGGACCATGGTAGTCTTCCGCCTCTGATTGACCAGCCTTGATAAACTTGAACGTTGGGAATCCCTTGATGCCGAACCTATTGTACAGTGTAGGTCACGAACGCTTCCTGACAACGGGAGAGAGACTCCGCAACACCAAACCACTGCCATGGTCCTGCTGGCTAAAGGCGTACCCGGTGTGCCGTTCTGTCCTTTGGGTGCCCAGATTGATTATGGACATGCGTGCCCGCTTGAATTGATCCGCCACCGAGGAGATTTTCCTGATTAGACGAGACTGATTCTTGGATTGGTTTTGTCTGTTTGCATCAGTCAATTGTTGCTTCCCATTATCATGTTCGTAATCGCCATCGCCATCGCCATCGCCAAATGATCTGACCAGGGCCTTTGGTGGCGGGGCTACCGCTTCTACCCCGGTCATCAACATGTCTTCAACGCTGTGATTGGTGGATTCCACGGTAGCGCCCTTTAACTGTCCAACCATGGCTGCCTCCCTGACAATGTCGACATCGTTGGGTGCAAATTGGGATTGTGTCAGCTTGTGCAATAATTGCGGTGTGATGGCCACTGAAACGGACAACAAGAGGACAGCGTAGAACCTGGGCTCTGCCAACTGAGCCACCGATCCAAACAAGGTCATCCCGTAAATGAAGGAACACACAATCAACAGTCCAATCAGACACAGCATCGTCACAATAAAAGACACCACGACAATCACATTCCATGCCTTTGTGTTCAGCAATACAAACAGGTTGACGCAAATTATGACCGACACTCCCACGGCATTCCCCAAAAAGGTTCGCGATTCGGTGAAGCCGCGCGCGTTAACAATCCCCACATCGTACGATAATCTGGGAATGAAATAGCAAACCAAGGACTGCCACAGCCCGTTTGCCATGTACAGCAAAAACAGGGACAAAGAGTAGGAGGACTGCTTGATGCCGCGTCTGTAAAGCTGTGGATACTTGACCGCATCCTCAGCCCCCACGTCCTGATCAAAGCATCCCAACACCAAGATTGGCGGCATCGCCAAAAGAATGTTGAAAAAGTTGGCGTACATGTAGTCGTACAGATAAGAGCTCGTAAAGGCACACTGCCACTGATACCAAAAGCCGCTGACCACAAAGGCAATGTTTTTGTGGAAAGAGCACAGCGTGGTCTCGGCGGACCGATGGTATGACCAGCGCCCGTGCACCAACAGCAACCTGGTCAGATGGCGAAACTGGGTGATGGCATAGTCACTGGCCATGACCGCCTGCATTCCTTCGGCACCCGCCACTCCCACCCCCACATCGGCCATTTGCAGCATGGACACGTCGTTGGCCCCGTCGCCAACCGCCATCGTCAGCTGGTTCGAATTCACTTTTACCAGTTCAACGACCTTGGCCTTTTGAAGGGGGCTTGTGCGGCAGCAAATGACGGCAGTGCAGGCACACGAAAGCTTTAAGAAAACTTTTCTCAAATCTTCGCTCGCCAAGGCCCACCGCAAACTGGCCCCTTCAATGACCAAGGCAAAGGTGTCGGTGGGTTTGTCCAACGGCAATGAGCCGAAAGGAAAATGTTTGGCTGATTGCTTTGACACGGCCATGTGAAGCTGCTCTTTGACGGCCTGCTCGTTCGATCCGTTCACAATCAGCACCGACGTCTTTGGTGTCAGCAGCTGGCACGAATAGGCAATGTTTATGGCCGTTTCCAGCTTGTCCCCCGTCAGCACCCATATCTTTATGCCCGCCAGACGCAAGATTCGCATGCATTCGGGAACGCCTTCCTGCAATTTGTCTTCGATAGCCGTGGCGCCTAGCAATGTCAGGGACTGCTCGATGCAGTCCGCCTCGGCCTCCATCAAAAGCTCTCTATTCTCCACCGCCGCACTGGCCTGTCTGTACCTATGGGACCATTGGGTGTACTCTTCTGGTGTCAATCTCCGCATCGCCAAACATAAAGTTCTCAAACCATTCGACGCAAACTGCTCCAAGTGCTCCTCCGTTGTTTTGGTGTCGGCGCTGTGTACTCGCTCCATGATGACATTGTCGGCGCCTTTACAGTAGAGGATGATGTTGCCGTCATAGTCCTTGACAATCACCGACATTCTCTTTCTCTGACTTGTAAACTCGATTGCCTCCAATATTTGGTACTCGACCGGGTCGCCGAGAATGTTCAGTCTTATCGTCTCGTTAGTTCTCCCCAAAAAGGTGAACCCAAGGTCTTTGGCGGTCTTGACCAATGCTGCCTCATCCGGACTCTGCGCCTTGTACTCGACATTTACCGGATTCTCACAGCCATTTTCCACATCATTAAACTCGCAGAGCACAGTGTGGCAAATGGCCAATAGCTTGAAAAATTCGTGAGCCTCGTACAGATCGTCAATCAATTTGTCATCAACGAATGAGGGTGAACTCGACGGAATGTACCCAGGATAAATTAATTTGAGGCGAGTGTGCATTTCGTCGGCCATTCGGTCCCAGTCTTGGGGGTCGCCCGGTAAATGTCCGTATATTTTCCCATTAACAGAAATCTGTCTCAGCTCCATTTCGTTTCTCGTCAACGTACCGGTCTTGTCACTGAACAGATATTCAATTTGGCCCAAGTCGTCGGAAATGTTCCACGCCCTCGGGACGCACTTGCGATCATTGCTGATCAATTCAATGTCCTGATGGATAAAGTAGGCCTGAATGGTCTTGCAGATTTCAACGGTCAGGTATAAAGAGATTGGGACCAAAGTTTGAAAGAGGACCATTGAAGACCAAAACGTCAGGAATCCGGTGAATAGGCCCGACGAGTACACTTTGCTAGTGTTTGGCCAGTACGGCGCCTTTGACAGGCTGCTCGACACCAAGGAGCCTTGCACAATCGAACAGGCCACGCAAATGACAAACAGCAGGACAAACGACAAGACAATCTGTGGGTTCATTTGCCGCTCAATCCTGGATCGCTTGCTCGGCGTCACACCCGTGTTCAGCATCAGCTTTGTGTCGGGCCCAGTGTACACGGCGCACCCAATCACCCACTTTGTATTCCTCAGCATGCATCCCCTCAACAGACAGTCGTCCAGATTGATGCCGATAGAGTCTTCTCTCGGCTGCAGCGTGTCGTAGCGGGGAATGACAACTTTTCCGGTCAACGAATGCAGATTGCTACTCGGCAGGTCAACCTCAACCAGCATTTGCAGCTGACTCGCATCATCGGCGGACTGGATCCATTGTGTTTCCGGCATGGCATATCGGATCTTTAAATTGGTTTCCCCATCCAAGTTCATCGTCTCCACAAAGCACCGTCCGTCCGGTTCCGACGTGGAGATTACAATCAGATCCGCCGGTATTGGCTCGTCCTCTTTGATCAAAATCAAGTCCCCCACTTTAATGTCTCGCCAATACTTGCCTCTCCACGTGTTCAAGGTCGGTGGTTCGGTGCCCGATGGAATGAAATCGTCATTGTCAACGGCTGTAAACCCAAAGACTCGCTGCTTCAATTTAAACAGCCTCTCGTTCAAATGAGCTTTGAGCCTCTGTACATGGCCAGACTTTTTCTCGATCTGCACGTGGCTAAAGGTGTGCGGGGTCACTGGGCAGTGTGCCCGATGAAGCACCCTCACCTTGGCATAGTTGACCTTGTTGTCGGACCGGTGGCGCTTCCAGTCCTCCAAAGCATCCTTCACCGCCGTCGCACACACAATCACCGTCAGCGGCATCATGGCGATCCATGGAATGACATTGCTTATGGCGGGGATGAACTGCAGAATGATGATCAACAAAAAGTAAAAGTTGGCGACCCGGTGAAACTGCTCGTACAAGTTTTTCGGCACAAACGTCAGCATTGTGTACTTTGCCGTCTTGACCGTATTTAATGGGTAATCCAAGCTCTGCTTTGGCACACCGGGCACTTGGAAAATGCGCGTCTTTGTATTCGACTGTTTTGCTTGACGGTCCTGGTCAAGACCAAACGGGTCATCTGCAGGCGGCTTTGGTTTGCGGCCAAACATGCGACGTTTTTTCCTCGACACTTGCGCCTCCTCGGCAATTGCGCGGTCAGGATCAAAGTGGGGCTGCTCGGTTGGCAATCCATTCAGCCACTTTTTAGTCACATCAACCATTACTTTGAGTTTCTCGGCACTGCGTCGCCATCGAGACTTTTCGGCGATGTTGGTTTGCTGTCCTGCTAGAAGCCGGTTGATGTTTACGGGCTGTTCATTATTCATAGAAAATGATTTAATAAATATTTTAGCATTCTATTATTGTGGCATCATCAACGAACTGCTGTTGGAATGCGAAGGGGAAATGTCGAGAATCGAATCAATGACTTGCTTCTTCTTTTCCCGCAATACCTGTTGTTCATTTTGACTCTTGCCGCATTCAAATGATTCAAAGAATTGGAGCATCTTGTTTCTATTTCTCGACAAGATCTCTGACACCGCCCTACTCTTTTGTTCGCACAGGACAAAGTTCTAGAATGATTGAGGATTAGAATTACAAACAAACGCGTACCTGAAAGACCATGAAGGCGTCGTATTGGATGCTCTTGCTCTTGTCCCGCATCAAATTCATCATGAGTTTTAAATGTTCACCACTTTCAGTGTACTCTTTAAGGACCAGCTCATTTTTCAAAACGAAATCATTCAAGACCTTAAGGCTCTGTCGTCGGGCCACATAGTTTTCAGACTGCAAGGCTTCGTGGATGATTGTAATAAAATCTTGGCTATTTTCCTGAATGATCGATTGAGCGCCCGCAAGTTTGCACAGCTCCTTTTAGATTGTTAATCATAAGAACACAAGTACCGACATTGTTTCGAATGCATCCGAAGCGGCGTCAAAACTGTCCGATCCCATGGACTTTAAGAGGATGATGAAAAAGAAGGGCTGTGTTAAGCATACTGATAATTCTTGGTAATGGAAGAGTTCACGAATTATTTGGCCACAGTAAACGGCGAGATCGTGTCTGGTCGTGTAGCCAGAGATCATTAAATCAATGAGCCTTTTGTTGATTGCCCGCCTAGCCAATTCGGATCGCTGAATGACCAATGTGAAAATATCAGATGCCATCCGCTTCACCTCTCCGTCCTGATTATAGACAACTCTGATGAGGGCCTCCAAGCGATGGGGCTGGCTGAGTGCGCCGATAAACAAAGAAGCATCCTCACCTGAAATGCCCCTCTTCAGCCTTTGCAGGCACTTTTCCACCGTCTTTTTACTCGCCGGATCGTCTGCTAATAATTCCAGTTTATGACAAATCTGCTCCGGGTCATAGGATGACCCAAACAAGAGTTCCATAATCGACGGCATATTGGTCCTCAATTATTTTATCGAGTTTTCCCGTTTATCAATGTAAATTAAAAAGTTAATTTCCGCCGCAGCTGATGTGGACGATAAGCCTGTTTTGTCTGTTTGTTGCCTGCATTGTGTCGGGCTGCCCATTTTCAATCCTCCGGCCACACCAAATCTTTCAGTCGAGAAAACAATCAAACCACAACAGTCGCCATGACAATGTCAAGGAGGTACGGTCGATCGGGTCACCAGGCGACGTGGTGGTCATGGAGTCGGTGTTGAACTTTATCTACTCGCATGCCTTTCGCGGATTGACCGTCAAACGGCAAGACCTGGTGAGAAACTTTATCTCGGTGGACAGGCTGGTGAAATCGGGTATCATCACCAATCCACGGTCCAGTCGTTTTATTCCCCACGCTACAAATCACAAACCGGCAATCGAGTTTTTGAAAGGCGTTCCTTCTGGTCCCGCCGAACATGTCACCAACACTCTGGATCTTTTGAACGAGAATTGGGGGAGCATGTCGAGCGGCTTGGTGGGAGAAGTTTTCGAGAGGATGCACATTTCATGGATCCTGGGGATGCGTTCCCACCACGCCAATCAGTCCTTTCTGCCCAATGGAAGGGACACTAGTTTAAAGGAGCATCGCGCCAAATTTTTATTCCTTCAATGTGACAATCCGGAGAAGCGTGCCCGAGTCATCAAATATCTTGATTCGTTGCCTAAAGGAACGCTGACCGACTGCCACAATGGCTACGAGCCACTTAAAAAGTCGACTGAATTGGACGAGCCTTTTTTACTCCATTCCCGCTACAAGATATTGCAGCTACCTGGCTCCTCTAGCATGTCAGTGCCTGTGTTGGGCCAGTTGAGCGATGAGCAATTGGCAGAAATGCTGACCTCGACAGCCGCTTATAAAAATGTGCCTAATGGAGCCGGATTTGATTTCATAATCATAGACTGGATCCCGGAAGGGGAACGCGGATTCAAGATCATGTTCACGTTCATGGAGATGCGCTACTCGTACCACTCTAGTCCCCTCCGGCAATCCATGGAGGAGGTGGAGAAGAAATTTTACTTTGTCAAGAGGGAATTCGAGGCTGTGAAGCAGAGGCTGTCGGACAAGTTTGAAAATGTTCAGTTTGATTTTCGATTGGTGATGGAGTGTTTTCGCGATTTGAAGAGCTCCTTTGACCACGAGCAGTTGCCCGAAAAAGTGTTTTTGTACGATAGAGAATTATTGGGACGCGGCTACGGTCCATCTCTAACAAGCAGCCACAACCTTGCAGCCGAGGACTATTATTCTCAAACATCGTCGATTAAAGAATAAAAAATGCAGTTTTAATTATGAAGACGAGTCAACAGATGGGACGTGGAAGAGCACTTTACCGTCGTTCAAGCCATCAGTAATTTTGATCAGCTTCAAGGTCATTCGGGGGCCGATTTCGGTCAAAGTGATGGAGCGCTGGGTGTTTTTCGCATTCGATGGGCCGAGATAGTCCTGGCCCAAGGTGACCGTAGCGTCATCCTCGCCCTCACTCTCCGACGCCGCACCCATCATCATCGCGTCAGACACAAAATCGCCAATATCCGCGTATTCGGACAAATTCTCTGGCAGGGCGCCAGTGGCAAGGGCCTTTGACAGCTTTGAGAGCCCACGTTCCCGTACCTTGATCAGAAAATGTCTAAACAGGACCACATCCCTTTCCTTGTCGTAATGGTACAGTGCGACCCGTCGTAGGTCCACCAACTTCATGCGCGCAGGGTTCAGGGTCGGGTAATAGTTCTGTAACACGGTGACCATCAGCTGGTGGTCGACCCGCTGCTCGTTTTCGAAATTGTTTAAAACAAGTAAAGGTGCCGTGGCAAACTCTAATCCGGGCGACTTTGGGCGGCGCGCTGCTGCACGGACGTCCCCGGCCAGGCAAAAGTCCAACACCCGAAAGAAAAGAGTGGGACCACGCGGGAACTTTGCCAGTCTCAAGTTCATCGTATTTTCTGTTTCGGAGAGCATGCAGATATGGGTGACGCCGAGTGGGCCGGCCATGGACAGATAGTCCTTGAGCTTGTTTGCGCGGCGCTCGCGGAGACGGGAGGCCGTGTTCGGCTCCATGACCTTGCGGAGGTCGTGTACTAGCTGGCCGCACTGCTTGCTAACGTCTACACCACCAGTCTTGACAACAAACGACTTGGGAACCGCCTTTTTGTCTTGGGGAGCGTTTTCGGCCGGGCGAACATGAGTTCTCGTCTTCTTTCGGCGACTAGTCATTTCTCTTTTCACACCCTGGTTAGACTGGTTTGAGAGTTCAAGACAGACAAGATATATTAATCATATTTTACATGAAATATAACCTTTAAAACTCGACACTTGCTTTTTGATTACGCGCCCATGATTTATTGATCGACTTACTTTTGGCGGACTAATTTATATTGCCGGTTGGCACTGCTTAGTAGCGGGCACCGTACGACTGCTCGGCACCGTTGTCGCTGGCACCAAAGTCGCGGTTGAAGCGGGGCTGGCGCTCGCGCTGCTCGGCAAAGTTGACGCGGATCTGGCGGCCGTTCAAGTCAAAGTTGTCCATCTCGCGCTGGGCGGCAGCAGCCGACTCGCTCGACGAGAAGGTCACGAAACCGAAGCCACGGGAGCGGCCGGTCTCGCGGTCGTTAACAACAGCGGCGTCGGTGACCTCGCCAAACTTGGAGAAGGCGGAGCGGAGGTCCTCGTTGCGGACTTTCCAGGACAGGTTGCCGATGAACAGCTTGGGGGAGGCGTCAGTAGCAGACATGAAGGATGCGGACGGAATACGGACGAGGAGGCTTTTGATGACGGATGATGTTCTTGAGGAACTCATTTGACCCCGGTCGCGAATATGAGCTTATATAGAAAAATTTTGCAACCCCGGTTTTCGACACTTTGATTTCGGCATTTATGGGACGGCTCGAACCCCTGTTTTCCTCGATCAAATGACCTTTGCTGAACTGGCTGCTGCGGCGACCAAGAACAAGGAATTCGCCAAAGAGGAAAAGACGCCCGAGTCGGAAAAGGCCACCGACAATAATGACGAAGAAGATGACGGGAATGCCAACGAGGACGTTGAAGCACCGCCCGAAGTCTACTTTACGCCCATTGTCAAGTTGGAGCATGTGGAGGTGAAAACACTCGAGGAGGACGAAGAGGAGCTCTTTAAAATGCGCGCCAAAATGTTCCGCTTTGAAAAGGAAAACAACGAATGGAAGGAGCGCGGGACCGGGGAAGTCAGGCTGTTGAAAAATCCGCGCACCGGCAAGATTCGCTTGGTCATGAGACGCGACCAGACCCTGAAGGTCTGTGCCAACCATATGGTAACTCCAGAGATCACCTTGCGCCCGAACGTCGGCTCTGACCGCTCCTGGGTCTACAATGTGCTTGCTGACGTGAGTGATGGCGAGTCGAAGCCTGAGCTGTTTGCCATCCGCTTTGCCAACTCGGACAATGCCAACCAGTTCAAGAGCAAGTTTGAAGAGTGCCAAAAGATCCAAGAGGAGCCTCGTGATGACAAGCCAACTGCTGAAGAGAAAGCTGGTGCTGAAGAGGGTGTCGAAGAGATTCAAAAGGAGCTTGAAACTGTAAAGATTGGCGAAAAGACTGAGGCTGCTGTTGCTGCTGAAGACAAGCCTGAAGAAAAAGAGGACAATTAAGTTGAGAGTCGAAAATAAAAATGATACAGCGAGTAAACAGACTAGTCATTTATTACAAATTCAGGCCTTTTGACCTTTTCTCTACAGATCGGGCAGGTGGCCTTTTCAGCCAGCCATTCCTTCAAACACTTGCAGTGGAAAACGTGTTGACAGTCCAGCTTGATCACATAGTTGCCCACCTGGATATCCGACAAGCAAATGGCGCACTCACCTGTCTCGTCAGTCTTGGCTCTGTGGAATGGAATTTGATCGATTTCGGCTTCAGTGAAACCTTTACTCTTCACTTCGCCGAGCGCGTCTCCAATCGCCAACAGCTCTTCATAAGACAAGTCATTGTGATCTTCGTCAAAACGGTTTGCATTCGCCAATTCAAATGCCTCTTGCCATATTCTTGCCATGGCCAATTCACTTGTCCGATTGTTGCCTAATGGGGGTCTGGCCAAGCGCCTGCGCTCGCGTGCCTGTCTACGCTGTTGAAGTGTTTGGCGACGGCGATCGGCTACAATCGATTCTCGTTTCCTCTTTGGCATCGTCCAACTGCCGGGGTCACTTTGTCGATTTGAGAGATGATCAGTTCCCTGTCGTGGGTTCCCGTCTCGGCGGTGAGCAGTGTGCCGAAAAAGTATACGCTGACCGAAGAAGAGTATGAGCGAGTCATGAACATGACAAAGCGAAAGGCTGATGAGGCCAGGGACCAGATGCAGGAAGAACTGTCCAAAATGTCCATGGACGCTGTTGGCGACGACAACGTCGAGGTCGATGAAAAGTACAACATGGCAAACTATGACTCGGACGACGGTGCTGAAGAGCAAGACGGCGAAGGTGAGGACG
>ERZ1066138.664-NODE-664-length-11412-cov-8.655983_pt1 | contig 11412 bp, 9 predicted proteins | sample MGYA00382785_ERZ1066138 | MGnify/ENA primary metagenome ERZ1066138 (study PRJEB33369, sample SAMEA5778368) | biofilm metagenome | biome: Industrial cooling water; feature: Water cooling tower basin; material: Biofilm | place: United Arab Emirates | collected...
TGCCCTGTCTGGTCGATCCCCGGCGTGACCTGATCGAGCTCGACGGCGAGGTCATCGACCTCGGCGCCGACGCAAGCCGGCGGTCGCGCCCGCGCCTGTACCTGATGCTCAACAAGCCGAAGGGCGTGATCTCGACCGCGCGCGACCCGGGCGGCCGGGTCAACGTGGTCGACCTCGTCCGCAAGGCGGTGCCGCCCGGTGACCGCGTCTACCCGGTCGGGCGGCTCGACGCCGACTCGACGGGGCTGGTGCTGCTCACGAACGACGGCGAGCTCGCGCACCGGCTGGCGCATCCGAGCTCGGGCATCACCCGCGAGTATCGCGTCGCCGTGCAGGGCAGCCTCGACGACGCGGCGCTCGCGCGGCTGTCGAAGGGGCTCTTCCTCGCCGACGCCGGCGCGCCCGAAGGCGGCGCCAAGCGCGCGCGCATGCGACAGGTGCGCGTGCTGAAGCGCATGAGGGACCGCCGGCGCGGCGACCTTTCGCTCGTGTCGGTGACGCTCACCGAAGGCCAGAACCGCGAGATCCGCCGGCTGTTCGCCCGCGTGGGCATCAAGGTCCGCAGCCTCGAGCGGGTCGCGCTCGGCACGCTCAAGCTCGGCCGCCTGCCGCCGGGAGCGCACCGGGCGCTCGGCAACGAGGAGATCCTGATGCTCCGCCGCTCCGTGCGGCTCGGGTGAGCGCGTGATCGCGCGCGACCGGCGGATCGCGGCCCTGCTGCTGGCCGTCATCACCTTCCTGATCGCCTTCGGCTCGCTCTATCCCTTCAGCTTCTCGCTCGAGGGCGCCGAAGCGCTGGCGCGTACCGGCGCCTTGCCGCGGGCCGGCACGACACGCAGCGACGTCGCGGCCAACGTGCTCCTCTACCTGCCGCTCGGCGCCTGCCTCGCATGGCTGCTGGCGCCGCGCCTCGGCGGCACGCTGGCGGCGCTCGCGGCGACGCTGATCGGCGCCGCGATGTCGTTCGCGATCGAGACTGCGCAGCTCTACGAGACCCGGCGCGTCTCGAGCCTCGCCGATTTCGCCTGCAACACCGCGGGCGCGTTCGCGGGCGCCTGCCTCGCGCTCGCGATCGGGCGCACGCGGCGGAACCTGCAGACTTCCCGATTCGCGGGCCTGCTGCAGCACCCGGTCGCCGCCGCGCTGCTGTTCGCATGGATCGGCTACCGGCTCGCTCCGTTCGCGCCCGCCCTCGACCCCGCCGAGTGGGCCTCCGCGTTCACGCCGCTGTTCGCAGGCGGGAGTTTCGAGGTCACCGCCTTCCTGCTGCACGCGCTCGCCTGGCTCGCGCTGCTGCTGGCCTGCGGCCGCATCGCGCCGGGGCGGGCAGCGATGCTCGCGACGGGCGCGATGGCGGCCATCCTCGCCGGCCGGATCCTCTTCGCCGGACTCGCGCTCGAGCGCGAGGAACTCGCGGGGATGGCCGTGGCGCTCGCCCTCGCCCGCGCGCTGGCCAGCCTGCCGCCGGCACGTGCCGCGAGCGCGGTGGCGACGGCGCTCTTCCTGCTGACGGCCTGGGCCGGGCTCTGGCCGTTCGATTTCCAGCTCGCCCCGGACCGGTTCGCGCTGGTGCCCTTCGGCGAGTCGCTGACGCAGTATCGCGCGGCGAACCTCGCGGACACGTTCCTGCGCTGCTTCACGAACGGGATGCTGGTCTGGCTGGCGGCGCAGACAGGGCGGGCCCTGCTCGCAGCGACCAGCCTCGTCGCCGCGGCAGTTTTCGGCGTCGAGCTGCTGCAGACCTGGCTGCCGGGACAGACCGCCGAGATCACCGATCCCCTGCTCGCCATCTGCGCCGGCGGGCTCATCGCGGTGTTCGAGCGCGAGGGCGGCTCCGGATGACCCGGATCGCCGGGCGCGGGGAACACGGCCCGCCGGGAATGGTCTATCGTCGCAGCATGATCCCGGTGCTCGCCCTCCTCTTGCTGACCGCCGTGCCCGCGGCGGCCCTGGCCCAGGAAACGCCCGCGGCGGCCGAACCCGCCCCGGTCCAGGCGGCACCCGCCGACCCGCCGCCCGCCGGGGGCGAACGCCAGCTGCCGGAGGCGACCGCAGGCGAGACGCCCGCGAAGCCGCCCGTGGCGCGCCAGCAGCTGCGCATCCTCGCCCAGGACTCGCGCATCGAGGCCTATCAGCAGTTCCGGACGCTGTACGAGGCGTCGCGCTTCGAAGAGGCGCTGCCCTACGCCCGGCAGGTGGTCGAACTGTCGGAACACGGCGAGGATCCCGACTACGAGCTGCCGATCGCCTACAACAACCTCGGCGCCACGCAGTACCAGCTCGGGGACTATGCCGGCGCCAGCGACAGCTACCGCAAGTCGCTCGACATGCTGGAAGCCACGCAAGGCATCTCCTCGCGCCGGCTCGTCGTGCCGCTCGCCGGGCTGGGCGCCGTGTTCGCGGCCCAGGAGCAGTACCCGGCGGCGGCCGAGCTCTACGAGCGCGCGCTGGCCGTCAGCCGGCGCGCCGACGGGCTGTTCAACCTGCAGCAGCTTCCGCTGATCAAGCTGGCCGCGGACACCAAGTACGCGATCAGCGACTACGGCGGGGCCGAGCAGGAATACATGTACGCGCTGAAGATCGCCGAGCAGAACTACGGCTACGGCGACGTGCGCACCATCCCGCCGCTGCTGGAGCTCGGGAACTTCTACGAGGGGCTGCGCGAGTTCATCGCCGCGCGGATGATGTACATGCGCGCGCGCGACGCCGCGCTCGCCGCGAATCCCGGTTACAGCCCCGAGGCCGTCCAGGCGCTCACCGGCATCGCGCGCTGCCACCGCCTGCAGTACACGATGGATCCCGAGACGCTCGATAGCCAGCAGCCCGCGCGTGACGAAGTCACCGGCGAAATGGTGGGCAAGGTGCACCGGGAATCGCGCGTCCCGCCGCCCGCGGCCGACCGCACGGGCCTCAAGGCGGTGCAGCAGGCGCTCGAGCTGATGCGCGCGACGCCGCAGCCGCCGCCTGACCTGATGGCGCGGACGCTGATCGAGCTCGGCGACTGGTTCCAGGCGACCTCGCGGCCGGCGATGTCCATGCCCTACTACACCGAGGCCAACGCGATCCTCGACGCCCAGGCCGCCGCCGACCCGCTCGTGGGCCATCCGCTGCGCGCGCCGCGCATGGTCTTCTACCGGCCGCCGGTTTCGGCGAGCCGCGGCCTGAACACGCTGTCGGGCAAGTACGTCATCCGCAAGACGGTCTTCAGTTTCGTGGTGGCGGAAGACGGCCTGCCGCGCGACATCACCGTCGTCTCCACCAACATGAACGAAGACCAGGTCGGGCTCTCGCAGCGCGCGGTGTCGAAGGCGATCTACAGCCCGCGCTTTGCCGACGGCAAGCCGGCGGTGACCGCCGGCGTCACCTTCACCGGCGAGTGGTACGAGGAGTTTTCGGGCGAGGAGCCGCCCCAGGACTCGGCCGAGATTCCGCCACCCGCAGCCGAACCGCCCGCGGCTGAACCGCCCGCGGCCGAGTCACCCGCAGCCGAGCCGGTTTCAGTCCCCGGGACCTGACGGCGGCGGTTCCCCGGGTGCCGGCGGGACCTCCGGCGCGTCCGTGGCCGGGGAATCCGCCGGCGCATCCGCGGGCGCCTCCGGATCCTTCTGCCCGACGGGCCAACGGTTGCCCGGTGTCCGGTCGCCGGTCGTCGGCGGGATCTGCGCCGGCGAGAACGGCTCAGGCTGCGGCTGCAACGTGTCCGGCGGCTGCGGCGGCGAGGCCGGCAGCGGGCTGCCCGCGCCGCGCAGCAGCAGTCGCACGGATTCCTGGTCGGTCAGCTCGACGGCGATCTTCGCGCCCGCGTCGCGCATCGCGCGCTGGGTCGCGACCGCGAGCGGTTCCTTGCTCGCGAGCGTGCGCGCCTTCTCGCGCCCGTAGCCGGTGAACGCGAAGGAGTCCACGCGCGCGCCGGCGCCGTCGTACACCGTCAGCAGGTAGCGGATGGTGACGATGAAGGCCTCGCCCGCCACGTCCTTCGGGGTCAGGAAGGAGAATTCCTCGAACTTCGGCTCGAGCACCAGCGTCAGCGGCGGCGAGACCTGCGCGATCCGCGCCGGGTCGTCCACGTGCACGACGTCCCGGAACATGGCCTTCAGCAGCCAGTCGAGGTTGGTCACGTGCGCGGGGCCGAGCGTGACCTCGTAGTCGATCTTGGCGCGCGTCTCCCGGTGCACGTACTCGCGGAACTCCTGCGAGTAGTACACGCCGACGCGCACGGGCAGCTGCTCGAGCAGCGGCGGCGGCAGCGCGGCCCGCGTCTCGAGCCGGGTGGACGTGCACCCGGCCGCCAGGCCGAGGCACAGGGCGGCGAGCGCGGCGCGGCAGTGCGGCTTCATCGTCATCATCTGCTCCGTCGGATGGCGGCGGCCTGCCCTTCCGGGAGACCGACGAACACCCCGCCATTGCGGGCGGACAGTATGCGCATCAGCGTCGCATACCGCATGCTCGTGTGTTGAGGATACTGGCCCGGGATCGGAAAGCCGAGCGAGTGGATGCGCACCAGCCGCTCGCCGCCGGCGGCGCGATTGATCCGGTCCACCGTGTCCACGACCTCCTGGATGGAGGGCCCGGTGAACTCGTCGCCGAACACGTAGATGCTGATCGGCCGGTCCTTGGCCCAGAACGTGCGCACCGCGGCGATGATCCCCTCGGACGGGCTCGAGTTCGAGAACGCCTGCCAGTTGCGGAAGCGGTCGAGGATCGCCTTGCGGCGCGCCGGCGAGTCCGGGATCCACTTGCCGCGGTACTCGGAAAACATGTACCCGCCCTCGTCGTCCATCACCTGGATGCCCTTGAGCTTCGGGTAGATGTTCAGCACCTCGGCGAGCTTCTGTTCGGCATAGCGCCAGTTCTGCGACTGCATCGAGCCCGAGGTGTCGACGATAAAGATGACGTATTCGCTGTCGATCGGCACGCCCGCCACGGGCTGCTCGAACACGCGGCGGCGGCCGGTCCGCTCCAGTTCCTCCGACTCGTCGATCAGCGAGCGGCGGGCGGTCGCGAGCGTCTCGGTGAGCTTCTTCAGGGCGTCCTCTTCCTCCGTGCTGGCCTTGTGCTGGCCCTCGATCTTCGACAGGTCGCCCTGCAGCCGGGACAGGCGGCGCTGCTCCTCGGTGAGCGTCGCGATGCGCTCGCGCAGCTCGCGCTCGAGCACCACCGCCATGCCGCGGATGTCGAACAGCTCCTTCTCCATCTTCACGATCTGCTGGTCGAGGTCCTGCTTGCTCTTCTCGAGCGCGATCGGCTCGCCGAACTCGTTCAGCACCAGCAGCAGAATGATCGCTCCGAAGCCGCAGCAGATGCAGTCGAGGAACGACATGCTGAAGGTCTCGGTGTCGCGCCGCGTGCGCCGCTTCACGGCCAGTCCCTCGCCGGGCTCAGGAAGCCGCCGCCGGTCGCGCGCGCGAGCCGCCAGAAGTAGATCGGCGCCGACGGGTCGCCTTCCATCGGCAGCAGCACGATGTTGATCGGCGGGGCCGAGGGCGGCAGCGACTTCACCGCGTCCTGCATCAGGTCCTCGCGCTGCTCCATCGTCACGAGCGTGCGCATCAGCGGCGGCTTGTCGCCCTGCGTCGGCAGCCCGTCGGTGACCAGGATCACGTTGTCCGGCGCCGGGTCGAGCTGGCGGATCACGGCGAAGGCGTTCTGCAGGCTGGAGCCGCCGGTCGGCGCGGTGCGCCTGAGCGCGCGCAGCGCGGCCTCGACCTGGCCCGCGTCGTTCTTGCTGAGCCAGCGCCCGGCCGTGCCCTCGACCACGGGCCGCGGCGCGGTGTCGAAGGCGTAGACCTGGAACTGCGTCGAGTCCGGCAGGCGCGCCGCCACCCACTCGACCGTGTTGACCGCCTGCTTCCACTTGGGCGAGGCGATGCGCCGCTCGGGCGGCATGTTGCGCAGGCGGATGACGTTCACGAGCGTCTCGTCGAGCATGCTCGCCGAGGAATCGACCAGCACGAGCACGCGCCGCCCGTCGACGCGGAGCGTCACGAGCTGCTCGCGGTCGAGCGGCGCCGGCACGGACTCGGGCGGCGCGGTCTCGCGCAGGCGCCGCGTGCCCTCCTCGAGCTGCTTCAGGTCCGCCTTCAGCCGCTCGAGGCTCTCGCGCCGCGCCAGCGTGTCGTGCTCGTAGCGCGAGAGTTCCTCCTCGGTCGCGCGCAGCTTCTCCAGGATCTCGCGCGCGCGACCGGCGGTCCGGTCGGTGCGGTCCTCGGTAGACTCCAGGGCGTTCCGCAGCTCCGCGAGCTGCTTGTAGCCCTCCAGCACCTCCTGCTCGAGGCGGCGCGCCTCGGCGGACAGGTCGGTGTTCTCCTGGATGCGGTACAGCCCCGCCTGGGCGGCGATGATGGTGTAGAAGAGCACGACGGCGCCGAAACCGCAGGAGATGACGTCCAGGAAGGACATGCTGAACGTCGTGGTCTGGCGCCGCGCCATCTCAGTCCACCGCCACCAGCTCGAGCACGAAGCCCGGGCTGCCGACCCGCAGCCGGTCGCCCGCGCCGACCTCGGACTCGCCGTCCACGCGCTCGCCGTTCAGGAACGTGCCGTAGCGGCTGTGGTCGCGCACGATCGTGCGGCCGCCTTCGCGCAGGAGCGTGCAGTGCGCGCGCGAGACGCCCTCGCCGCTGCCGCCGAGCGCGATCCGCCGGCCGGCGCCCTCGCCGAGGCCGACCACGAGCGGGCGCTCGTCGATCGCGTGCGCGCGGCCCTCGAGCACCACGTGGGTCGCGGGCTGGCCGGCCTCGCGGCGCTGCGCTCCCCCCGCCGCGGCGTGACGGCGGGCCAGCGCCGTCACGAGCTGCGGCGGATCGCCCGGGCCGATCTCGGCGACCCGCTCCGCCGCCGCGGCAGCGGCGGCGGCCTCCGGCAGCTCGAGCACCTCGATGCCCGGCAGCGCGGCCAGGCGCGCGGCCAGCGCCGGCAGGCGGGCGGCACGCGCGCCGAGCACCAGCGTCGTCGGCCGTTCGGACCGGTAGCCCGCCTGCACGAGCTCGGCGACCTGCGCGTACCAGGCCTCGGCCGCCAGCGTGAACTGCTCGCGGCGCACGGTCGCGGCGAAGCTGCCCGCGGGCGTGTCGATGGAGACATCGATGGAGTCGGCCGCCGCCAGCCCGCCGAGCCAGCCGGGCAGGCGCTCGTAGAGCTGCTGCTCGGTGGCCGCCTGATGCAGCGGGTCGAAGCGCGTGCGGCGCACCATCGCCTCGCTGACGAGCTGCGCCCAGGCGCCGTACATCGCCTTGAGCCCGGCCCGCGGCGCGATCTCGACGCGCCGCCGGCGCAGCGTCGTCGCGCCTTCCAGGATCGTCAGCACGGACTGGTAGAGGTGCACGTCGAGGTGCAGCACGGCGGCGCGCGCCGGCAGTCCCGCGCAGGCGGCGACCGCGGAATCGACGACGCCGGCGACCGGCAGCCCGATGCGCCGCGCGATGCCGAGCAGGAGCCCGGCCTGGTGCAGCCGCATCGAACCCGGCAGCGCGAAGACCGCCTCGTCGCCCGCAGTCGCGACCCGGCGCCAGACGTCGGCCAGGTGCGCATGCGCGAGGTCCGCGTGCGACAGCGTCACGCCGGCGCCGCCCGCGTGGGAGTCCACCGCGAGATCCGACCAGAAGCGGTCCGCCGCGAGCACCGGCTGCAGCCGCTGCGCGGCGGCGGCCGGCTCGCCGACCTTGAGGCCCTCGGGCGCGAGCAGCGCGACGCCCGGGCTCGAGGCGACGCACGCGCCTTCGCGCACGGCGACGAGCGCAGCGTCCACGACCTCGATGCCGAGCGTCGCCATCTCAACGCACCTGCAGGTTGCGCAGCAGTTTGTTGTCGAGATACGTCTCGGCGTCGAGCACGAGGCGCTCCTGCGCGAGCTGCAGCTGGTGCAGCAGGAACATCAGGACCAGCGACAGGAGCAGCGCGACCAGCGTCGAGTTGAACGCGACGCCGAGGCCCTCGGTCACGCCCGAGATGTCGCCGGTCACCGCCTTGTGCGCCTGCGACAGCGCATCGCCGATGCCCCGCACCGTGCCGATGAAGCCGATCGCCGGGATCGCCCAGGCGATGTAGCGGACCATCGACAGCTCCGAGTCGAGCCGCTCGGCCTCCGCGGCGCAGACGGCATGCCCCGCCTCGCTGACGTCCTGGACGTTGCGGGTCGCGCCGAAGCGCGCGAGCGCCGCCTTGGAGGCGCGCACGACCAGCGACTGCTGCTGCGCCGGCGGCAGCGTCTCGAGCTGGCGCACGTACTCGCGCGTGTCTTCGGGCAGGATGCGCATGCCCTCCGGGACGCGCACCGGGTCGCCGTCGAGCAGGTCCTGCTCGCGGCGCGTCGCCTGGTTCTTCAGCACGATGATCGCGAGCGCCCAGATCATGAGGATCACGCAGCTCTCCTGCTCCCAGTCCTTCATGATCACGAACAACGAGCGCTCGGACACGAAATTGGGATCCTTGCGCATCGCCTCGGCCTGCACGGTGAGGACCGCCTGCGCGTTGGGCCGCACCCAGGCGGTCCAGATCGCGTGCACGACGATCACGGCCGCGAGCAGCGAGCCCAGGCTGTAGAGGAACTCCTTCGGGTAACGCGTTTTCATTCTTGTCCTCAGATGTCGATCGGGAACGAGACCGGGAAGTCGGCGCGCACCTTCTCGGTGGGATTGAAGCGCTGCGGCGGCGGCCCGGCCGGCGCCGCGTCGGGCGGCAGCGGCGGCAGGGTCTCCTCGTCTTTCTCCTCCGCGGCGGGCGCGGGCCCGGCGGCGTCCTCCGCAGGTGCTTCCGCGTCCGTGCCGGCATCCGGCGCCGCCGGCTCCTGCGGCGGCGGCTCCTGCGGCGGCGGCTCGATGGCTGCGGCCGCCGCCGCGCAGGCCGCGGCCGCGAGCAGGACGAGGATTCGCCGCGCGTTCACTCGGCGTACCTCGCGATCCGGAAGCCGAGGTCGGGCCGGCCCGCCGTGCCGGACTCGCGCACGGCGAGGCGCAGCTCCGGCACCTTGCCGGTCATCCAGCCCGCGCCGCGGATCACGTAGCTGTCGCCGGTCTTCGGCCCGACCGGGTCGGTCGAGAGATAGTCGGGCCCGACGACGTAGATCGAGTAGCGGTCCGTGGTCCACTCGAGCACGTTGCCGCCCAGGTCGTGCAGCCCGAGCGGATTGGCCGCGAAGCTGCCGACCGGCGCGGAGGCCCGGAAGCCGTCGTCGAATCCGGTGATGGTGACCGGCACCATGTAGATGGCCGACGCGTCGGCCCAGTTGCCGGCGCGCGCGGGCACCGGCAGGTCGTTGCCCCAGGGGTACTTGCGGGTCGCCCGGGCGCCGTCGAAACGCCCCGCGAACTCCCACTCGGCCTCGGTCGGCAGGCGATAGCCGGTGGTCGCGGGCTCGACGAGCTCGTAGCGATCGCCGTTGCGCGCGTAGGCGGGCGGCAGCTTCTCGCGCTGCGAGAGCCAGTTGCAGAAGGCGGCCGCCTCCTGCCAGGAAACGCGCACGACGGGCTGGCGCTCGAGGTCCAGCGTCTCGTCCTTGAAGATGCCGGAGAGATGGTCCGCCTTGAACTCGCGGTACTCGCGGTTCGTCACCTGGAAACGGCCGATGTAGAACGGCCGGCGCAGCTCGACCTGGCGCTCGGCCTCGTTCGAGCGGCGGCCCGGCTCGCGGCGCGGGCTGCCCATCGTGAAGCGACCCCCGTTCGCCAGCACGAGCACCTGGCCGAGCGAGGTCGTGCGCGTGGCCGGCATGCCGGCGAGGCGCGCCTCGCCCGCGGTCTTCAGCGCGAACTCCACGACCTGGGTTTGCCCTTCGCGCGGCGTCACCGTGACGCGGAACGGCTCGAGGCCGGCCTTGCGCACCTCGATCACGTGCGGCGCCGCGGACAGCGAAAGCGTCTGGTTGGCCGGTCCGCGCGAAGCGCCGTCCACGTAGAGGATCGCGTCGGCCGGCTGGCCGGTGACGCGCACGTCGCCGAGGACCGCGACCAGGTCCACCGCGATGCGGCGCTCGGCGCGGCTCTCGACGGCGACGGACTGCGTCGCCGGCGCGTGGCCGGCCAGCGTCAGCAGCACTTCCTGCGGCACGCCGGGCGGCACGCCGACCGTCAGCGGCGTGCGGCCGCGGTAGCGCCCGCCGATGCTGACGTCCGCGCCGGAAGGCCGGCTCTGCACGGTCAGCCGGCCGTCGGGCATGCCGAGCTCGACCGGCCCGATGGCGAGCGGCTGGCCCGCGACCACCGTGATCGGGCTTTCGAAGCGCCGGAACTCCGGATGCACGAGGGCGAGCGTGTAGCGGCCGGCATCGAGCTCGGTCTCGAGCGGCGTCGTGCCGAGCTCTCGGTCGTCCGCCCACACGGTCGCGCCCGCGGGCACCGAACTCACCGTCACGCGGGCGAACGTCGGCTTCAGCGCGACCTTGAGTTCCTGGCGCTCGCCGCCGCCCGCCACCTCGAGCCGCAGGCGCTCCTCGGCGTGGTGCGGCGCCAGGATCGCGAGCTCGCGCGTGCCGGCCCGCAGCTCGTGCTCGCCGGGCAGCTTGCCGATCGTGACGCCGTCGACGGCGAGCGTCGCCTCGATGCCGCCGGTGTCGATGGCGACGAGGCCGGGCAGGCGCTCGAGCGCGACGACGTAGCGCTGGCCGGACTGGCGGGCCACGCGCACCGCGCGACGCGCCGGCGCGTAGCCCTCGGCTTCCACCACCAGCTCGTAGTCGCCCGGCGGCACGAGGTAGCGGCCGCCGAAGCCGAGGTCGAGCCCCGTGCCGACGAAATCCACCTCGTCGAAGTCGACCGCCGGATCGGAGGCGACCTCGACGGCCGGCGCATAGAACAGGAACAGCAGGATGGCCGCGGCCGCCGCAATGCCGCCCCAGCGCAGCCAGGCGACGCGGTCGCGCGGTGTACGGGGGCGCGACGCGGCGGTTGCAGCGCGCGGCTCCCAGGCCACGACCTCGATCGGCTGGCGATCGCCCGCCGCCTCGTCGGCGGTCTGGCTCGCGAACGCCGGCGGACGCGTCACGTTCGCGACGCCGCCGTGGCGGACGACGATCGTCGTCCGTCCTTCCCGCTCCTCGAGCGCGATCTCGACGCCGTCGAGCGCGCCGGACCCGGCGCCGGGTTCCGGCGTGACGACCAGGCCCTGCGTCGTCAGCGCGACGCGCGCGCGGACCTCGCCCGGCCCGCAGCCCGGCACCACCACGCCCGCGCCCGGGCCGCCGACGGTCAGCGGCATCTCGGACGGCAGAATCCTGCGCGCGCCGAGCGGTTCCTCGAGCCAGAGATCCTTCAAATGGGCTCCTCGCACTGGACGACCACCGCCGCGGGCTCCGCGCCCGGCGGCAGCACCACCTCGCGCCGCACGTCACGATACCCGGTGCGCGTGCCGACCACCGTGTACCGGCCCGGCAGCAACTCGACGTCGCGCCTCGCGAAGCTGCCGTACTGGCCGACGCGG
>ERZ1066138.665-NODE-665-length-11412-cov-8.030290_pt1 | contig 11412 bp, 11 predicted proteins | sample MGYA00382785_ERZ1066138 | MGnify/ENA primary metagenome ERZ1066138 (study PRJEB33369, sample SAMEA5778368) | biofilm metagenome | biome: Industrial cooling water; feature: Water cooling tower basin; material: Biofilm | place: United Arab Emirates | collected...
TCGGCAGCGTTCGCGTGGTCCTGCGCAAGGGCCGCCTATGGCTCGACGGAACGATCCCGCTCGAGGCCGATGGCGCCCTGTTCCGTCCGCGCGACAAACCTTTCAACGCGGAGTGGATCCGCTTCGGGGAAGTGGTGAACGGCCGCTGCATGCGGATCCGGATCTCGGGCAGCGACCTCTGGCGGGTGGCTGCGGCCTAGATCGAATCCCGCAGGCCGACGAGGATCCGGTCACCGTCGAGGGCGGCCTGGAAGCGGGTCGTTTCGAGCACGGCCTGCAGCGCCTCGGCCGGCGCCAGCCCCGCCGTCGAACCATGGACCATGACCGCCGCTAGATCCGCCTCGGTGACCGCGCCGGAGAGTTCCACGTCGCGGCCCAGCTCCCGGCCGGCCCAGGCCAGGAAGCGCGCGAGGTTCATGCCCTCGAGATCGAGGGCGGGCGTCGCATCCGTGATCCATGCCCAGGACGGGCCGGAGCGCGGCGTCGCGCCGCGCTCCACGCGGCCGTCGCCAAAGACCACCAACTGTTCTCCGCCGTGGCCCTGCTCCACGAGTCCGGCCGCAGAGCGGAACTCGACCCGGCCTTCGCGGACACGCAGCTGCATGCCGGCATCGAGCAAGCGCAGTTCGTACTGCGTGCCGACGTGGCGCACTGACCCGGCCGGCGTCTCGACGACGAGCCGCCCGGGTTGCTGCTGGCCGGCTCCGGAATCGAGGTAGAGCGCCCCGCGCTCGAGCCGCAGGCGTGAAGGCTCGATGAACGCGATCCGCGTGCCGCGGTCGATGCGCAGCGACACGCCGCCTGCCAGCGCGATGGCGGCGCGCCCGTCGGCCGCGGTCTCCAGCGTCCTGCCGGCCACGACCACGTCGCCGTTCTCCATCGCGCGCCAGCCGGCAAGCCAGCCGGACCTCTCGCGCACGTCACCGACCGCGGCGGCCAGCGTGCCGATCGCGGCCGGCGTGGCGGCGGTCTGGGTGCCCGCGATCCAGGCGCCCACCGCCGCGACGGCAAGGCTCGCAGCCAGCGCGAACGCTCCGCGCCGGTTCCTGCGGCCGCGACGCTCGTGCAGCATCGCCTGCCACTCCGCGTGGAGCTCCGCGCGCACGGCGCGCTCGACTCCGGCCGGCGGCCGCTCGCGCGGACCCGCCGATTTCAGCAGTCGTTCCAGGTCCTGGTCGTTCATGTCCATTCCTAGGCGCCCAGTGTGGACGCAATGTCCGCGGCTTCGGCACCGAACACCGCTTCGAGCCCTTCCCGGAAGGCGATCCGCGCGCGCGCAAGCAGCGACTGTGCGGCCACGGTGCCGATGCCGAGTCTCCTGCCGATCGACTCGACCGTGTCCCCTTCGAGGTACTTCCATTCGAGCGCGTCGCCGTAGTTCGCCGGCAGGCGGTCGAGCACGACCCGCACCAGTCGGGCGGTTTCTTCCCGCCCGTGCGACTTCACGAGGTCGAACTCCTCCGGGGCCTCGATCGATTCGACGGCCGCCCTGAGGCTGGCATGGTCGTCGATGAGCACGACCTTGCCGCCGCGGTTGCGGGCACGCAGGTGCTCGACGACCTCGTTGCGGCAGATCCGGCAGATCCAGGTGAAGAGCCCGGAGTCCCCGCGGAAACCCGCAAGCCCGCGCATCGCCTTCGCGAGCGTGGACTGGACCACGTCCTTCGCAGCCTCGACGTCGCCGTTCAGGCGCGGCAGGGCGAACCGGTACACGCGGGCGAAATAGGCGTTGAAGAAGGCCTCGAACGCGCGTTCGTCGCCTGCGAGCATGCCCTGGATGAGCTGCTGGTCGCCTGTCATCGTGAGTTGGACGCCGGGTTCCATGGGGATCAATCGCCTCGCACTCAGAATTCCCAGAGCACGCCGATCGACGGCACCACGGGCAGCCAGTCGCTGCTGCGCGTCGAGAAGACCGTGCCCCCGGCCGGGTCTTCGGCCGCGACCAGCTCGTAGCAGCAGTCGTTGCCGATGTTAACGGCGTTCGTGACCTCGAAGGTGACCGCGAGGCTGCCGACCTGCAGGGGCCGGCGGTACTCGGCCCGGAGATCGAGCGCGGCCCGCGTCGGGAAGCGTTCGCTGTTGCGCGCGCCCAGGCCGGATTCGTCCACCTGCGTCGTCGGCCAGCCGGTGTGGGCGGTGGCGACGGCGCCCAGCCGCCAGTAGCCGCGCACCCAGTCGAGGCCCGCGGTCACCGCCCAGGTCTGGTCCCAACTGCGCTTGACGTGCTGGCCGCCCAGGGTGTCCCGGGCCTCGGACCAGGCGAGACTCGACCACCAGCTGATGGCCTCGCCGGCGTGACGCACGGTGAACTCCGCGCCGTGCACCTCGGCGGCCAGCGGCGCCACCTCGACGCGGTCCGGGGCGATCTCCGGAAGCACCACCATCGGGTCGAGCAGGTTCTCGAACCGGGGCCGCGGTTCCGACTGCAGCTTGCGGAACCCCTCCAGCCGGAGCAGCAGGCCGTTCGGCAGCTCGTGGTCCGCACCGACGATGAGCTGGTCGGAGCGCTGCGCCTCCGGGAAATCGACGAGCCCGTCCTCGACCTTCAGCTCGTGCACCTCGTCCGTCTGGTGGAAACGCCCCCAGTGCGCGCGGATCGCCGTGGACGGCAGCAGTTGCCAGCGCAGGCTCAGGCGCGGGTCGTAGATCCATTCCTTTTCCGTCACGCCGCGGGTCGCGGTGCGCTGCGCGCGCAGGCCGAGTTCGGACACCAGGGGATCGAGCAGCTGCCAGCGATGGCTGACGAACACGCCCATGCGCTCGCGATTCGGTTCGAGGCGGCTCGAGCGGGTCAGCGACGGCTCGCGGCCGAACAGGTCTGCGACGGCCGGGTCGTAGGTCGCGGTCGCGTCATAGTTGTAGGTCGCGTCTTCCTCCGTGAGCTCGAAGCCGCCCTCGAGCCAGTGCCGCTCGGCCGGCTGCCACGACATCCGCGCGCGCAGGTCCAGGTAACGTGACGAACGCCGGTCGCGCACGGCGCCATTGGCAATGCCGGGCTTGTCCATCGTGCCCGCACGGTTGCTGTTCACCTCGCTGTACCCGAGCCAGGCGCTGCCGCTCAGGCGCTCGTGCCAGTCGCGGTCCGCGCGCAGCCAGGCATAGCGCAAGCGGCTGTTGAATTCCGCCGTCTCGCCCAGCGCCTCGCGGCGGATGTCCAGCTCGTCGTAGGTCCAGAGCAGGCTGGCGGTCAGTCGCACGGTCGCCGGGTCGCCGTAGCCGAAGCGAAGGAAGGCGTCGGAGTTGGTCGGCTTGACGTCTTCCTCGGTGAACGCGTCGATGAACGGCCGAAGCGTGCCGTGGCGCGCCGACACCAGCCAGTCGGCGGATTGACCTTCGAGGACGCCGCCGAGGCGTGCGGTCGCGTTGAACACCGACAGGCCGAGCGCCTGCGTGAAGTCGCCGCGCGGATCGACGCTCGTGAAGTCGAAAACCCCGGCCATGCGGTTGCCGTAGCGGACGGGGAAGCCGCCGGTGAAGACCTCGGCGTCCGCGATGAGCCCCGGGTCGAGCACACCGAATGCATTGTTGTAGGCGGGATGGTGGAACGCCTGCCGTATCGGAAAGCCATCCACGAGTGTCAGCGTCTCGCCGGCCTCGCCGCCGCGCACGTTCGATTGCGCGGAAAACCCGTTCTGCGCCATGCCGGGCAGGCGCCCGAGCGCGCGGATCGCATCCGCGCCGAGCACCGGCAGCACGGCAAGCTCGTGGCCGTCGACCCGGATCGCACCCATCGAGCCCGCGCCGTCGAGCGCATAGCGGCTGGTGGACACGACGACCTCGGACAGCGGCGTCAGCCGCGGTTCGGTGACGGGCAGTTCGCGCGCGCCGGTCCTGGCCGGAGGCGACTCGGACTCGCGCCGATCTCGCACGACGGCATAGATGCCGGGGCGGACCGCCTGCAGGGCGAGTCCGTGCTGCGCGAGGATGTCGTGTGCGATCAGCAGCCGGCTGCCACCGCGCGGCTCCTCGAGGACTTGCAGGGTGTCCGGCACGAGGTCGGAGCTGAACAGGAAATCGAGGCCGGGCTCGCGCAGTTCCTGTAGCGCAGCCGCAACACTCCGGCCGACCCAGGGCCCGGCAGGCGGCACGCCTTCCGCGCCCGCCGCGGCGGCAATCGCGAGGAGGAGCCAGAGGGCGAGGGCCCGGCGGCAAAGGGCGCTGAACACCCCGGTATTTAAGGCCGGCGCCGGGTCTTGCGCCACTAGGGGAAAGCCACGATTGATTTGCGCGACCAGGAGCGTCCAATACGCACGTACGGAGTGAGATGCGGAGTATGCCCCTTTATGCGCTGGTCGGCGCCGTGGCGACGGGCGTTCAATACGTGGTCCTCGTGAGCCTCGTCGAGCTGACAACCGTCGGGGCCGCGATGGGGGCGGCGCTGGGCGCGACCGCGGGTGCGCTCGCTGCCTATGCGGGAAACCACCGTTTCACGTTTGCGTCGGACGCGGCGCACGCGCGGGCGCTGCCGCGCTTCCTGACGGTCGCCGCGCTCGGCGCCACAACGAGCGCCGCGCTCGTGCACGCCGGCACGGCCTGGCTCGGGCTGCACTACCTCCTGCCCCAGGCCGTCGCAACCGTCCTGGTCTTCGTCTCCGGCTTCGTGCTCAACCGCCGCTGGACGTTCGCATGAAGATCCGTCCGACGCTCAGCGTCGTCGTGCCGGTCCACAATGAAGAGGCTGTGCTGCCCGAGCTGCACCGGCGCCTCCTGCAGTCGACCGCCGCGACACCGGGCGGCGTCGAGATCCTCTACGTGGACGACGGCAGTACCGACCGTACGGCTGCGCTGCTGGAACTCGCCTGCCAGCGCGACCCGCAGGCCGGTTTCATCCGGTTCAGCCGCAACTTCGGCAAGGAGGCCGCGGTCAGCGCCGGGCTCGCGGAGGCGCGCGGCCAGGCGACCGTCGTGATCGACGGCGACCTGCAGGATCCGCCGGAACTGATCCCGTCCATGCTCGACGCCTGGCGCGCCGGCGCCGACGTCGTGAACATGCGGCGCCGCGAGCGCGCCGGCGAGTCCTGGCTCAAGCGCGCGACTGCTTTCGCCTTTTACCGGGTCATGAACCGGTTGAGCGAGGTGCCGATTCCGGTCGACACCGGCGACTTCCGGCTGCTCAGCCGGCGCGCGGTGGACGCGATCAACGAAATGCCCGAGCGCAACCGGATGATGAAGGGCCTGTTCGCCTGGATCGGCTTCAACCAGGCGACCATCGAATACGACCGCGAGCCGCGCGCCGCGGGACGGTCGAAGTGGCGCTACTGGAAGCTGTGGAACCTCGCGCTCGAGGGCATCACGGGTTTCTCGGTCGCGCCGCTCAAGGTCGCGACCTACGTCGGCTTCGCGACCGCGTTTTCCGCCTTCGCGTTCGCCGCATTCATGTTCGTGAAAACGCTCGCATTCGGGGACCCGGCACGCGGCTTCCCGACGCTGATCGTCGTGATTTCCTTCCTGGGCGGACTGCAGCTGATGGCCATCGGCGTGCTGGGGGAGTACCTCGCGCGCCTGTTCGTCGAGGCCAAAGGCCGCCCCCTGTACCTGGTGGACGAAAAGCGAACGCCTGCGCTGGCGGCGCAACGTCCCTGGAGCCGAGCACGTGTCGAGCAGCCCTCCGCCCGATCACAAACCGCCTGAGTTCCGGCTTCTGCTGGTCGTCGTCGCGGTCGCTGCGCTGGTGCGGCTCGCCACGCTCGGCCTGTACCCGCTGATCGACCCGACGGAGCCGCGCTACGCGGAGATCGGGCGCCGCATGGCCGTGCTGGGCGACTGGATCACGCCGTGGATCGGCGACGGCGTGCCGTTCTGGGGCAAGCCGCCATTCTCGTTCTGGCTGACGGCCGGGAGCTTCAAGCTGTTCGGAATCGGCGAGTTCACCGCGCGCCTGCCACACTGGATCTGCGGCGTGCTGGCCGTCTGGCTGCTCTGGGATTTCGCGGCACGGCGCTCGCGGCGCGAAGCGGCGTACGCGGCCGCGCTCGCCGCCGGGTCGGCCCTGTTCTTCGCCTCGTCCGGCGCGGTGATGACGGACATGGCGCTCGCGCTCGGCCTGACCATGGCGATGCGCGGCTTCTGGCTCGCGATGCAGGAGACGGGCGCGGCGCGCCTGCGCGAAGAAGCGATTCTCGTACTCGGGCTTGCGATCGGGCTGCTCGCGAAAGGCCCGCTCGCGCTGGTGCTGGCGGGCATTCCCGTCGCGGCCTGGGCGGTCGCGACCGGGAACCTGCGGCGGGTGTTCGCGACGCTGCACTGGAAGACGGCGCTCGTTGCGATCTTCGCCCTCTCCGTGCCCTGGTACCTGATGGCGGAGGCACGCACGCCCGGTTTCCTCGACTACTTCATCGTCGGCGAGCACTGGAACCGATTCGTCGTGTCGGGCTGGGAGGGCGACCTCTACGGCCACTCGCATGCCTTTCCGCGCGGCACGATCTGGCTGTTTGCGCTGCTCGCGCTGATGCCCTGGACCGTGCTGGTGCCGGTCGCCGCCTGGCGCTGGCGCCGTCTCGCCGAGCCGGCGCGCGCCGAGAACCGGTCGCTGTCCATCTACCTCGCGGCCTGGGCGCTGGCGCCCTGCGTGCTGTTCACGCTGAGCGGCAACATCCTGTGGACCTACGTGCTCCCGGGCATTCCCGCGGCGGCGTTCCTGGCGGCAATCTGGCTCGCGCGCCTGCCGGCGGCGCAGGTCGAACGCCGGCTGCTGGCGGGCGGTGTCGCGCTGACCGCGGTGGTCGGCCTCGCGCTCGTCCTCGCCTATGACGCCGGCGACTTCGAACGCCAGACCTCGGCGCGCGCGCTGGTCCACGACTACGAGTCACGGCGCAGCGCCGGCGAACCGCTCATCTTCTTCCGCAAGCGGCCGGTGTCGGGCGCCTTCTACAGCGGCGGGCAGGCCGGGGAAGTCATGACGCCCGAGGAACTGCAGCAGCGGCTCGCCGGGGGTCCCGCCTGGGTGGCGATCAAGGAACGGCATCGCGAGGGCGTGCCGGAGGAACTGCTCGACGCGATGCAGCCCGTGGTGCGCGGCGGCGAATACGACCTGTACTACGCCGGCCCGCATCTCATCAGCCGGGCGCTGGCGGCGCCAGACCGCGCCCGGTAGCATCGCCGGGTGCCCCAGAAGAAAGACCGCGACAAGCGCGTGTTCACCGGCGTGTACTTCGATCGCGCGCAGCACGACGCGCTGCGCGCGCTGAGTGACGAGACGCGCGTGCCGCTCGCGGCCTATCTTCGCGAAGCCGTCGACATGCTCCTTGCGAAGTACGGCGTGAAGACGGCGAAGCCCCGCGCGCGAAGCTAGCTAGGTCGCGGGCGTCCCGAAAACCTGGGCCCAGTAGGGCCCGCCGGCACCCGCAGTCGCGACGCCGATTCCGGTTTCCACGTAGGCGGCGTCCATCAGGCTGGCGCAGTGGCCGGAACTCTTCAGCCAGGACGCGACCGCCTCCTCGGGCGTCGCCTGCCCCTGCGCGACATTCTCCGCAATCCGCATCCATGCGTAGCCCGCGCGCGACGCACGCTCGGCCGGCGAGCTGCCGTCGCCGCCCGCATGCTCCATGCGGCCTCGGGCCGCCATGTCCTCGGCATGGGCGTGGGCCACGCGGTCGAGGGTCGTCGAGCGGACGAGGGGCGGCGCCGCATCGAATCGCTTCCAGCCGCAGCGGCGAGGCTCGGCGCGTGCGGCGTTGACGAGTTCGAGGACCCGCGCGCCGGCGTCGCCGGCCGGCGCGGGTGAGGCCGCGAGGAGGGCGAGCGCGAGGAACAGGAACCCGGACCGGGTCAATCGCTCAATGCCCGCGTGAAAGTCTCCGCGGCCCAGTCGACCTCGCCGGCCGTGATCACGAGCGGCGGCGCGATGCGGATCGTGTGCTCGTGCGTGTCCTTGGCGAGCAGGCCCGCCTCGCGCAGCCGCTCGCAGTAACGCCGCGCGCCGCCGGCCTCGGGGTGCAGTTCGACCGCGAGCATCAGCCCGCGGCCGCGGACCTCACGAACGACGGGGCTTCGGATGCCGCGCAGGTGCGCGATGAACCGCGCGCCCTGCCGCTCGGCGTTCTCGATCATGCCTTCCTCGACGAGCACCTTGAGCGCCGCGCGCGCGATCGCGCAGGCGAGCGGGTTGCCGCCGAACGTGCTGCCGTGCTGGCCGGGCTTCAGCACGCCGAGCACCTCGGAGTTCGAAAGCACGGCGGACACGGGATAGAAACCGCCCGAGAGCGCCTTGCCGATCAGCGTGACGTCGGCCTCGATGCCCTCGTGCTCTTCGGCGAGCAGCTTTCCGGTGCGCCCGAGGCCGGTCTGGATCTCGTCCAGGATCAGCGTCACCTTGCGCTCGTTGCACAGCGCGCGCACACGCTTGAAATAGCCCGGCGGCGGGATGATCACGCCGGCTTCGCCCTGGATCGGCTCGACCAGGAAGGCGACGGTGTTCTCGTTGACCGCCGCGGCCAGCGCGTCGTAGTCGCCGAACGGCACGACGCGGAAGCCGGGCGCGAACGGCCCGAAGCCGCCGCGTGCGTCCGGATCGGTGCTGAAGCCGACGATCGCGAGGGTGCGGCCGTGGAAGTTGTTGGAGCAGACGACGATCTCGGCCCGGTCCGCCGGCACGCCCTTCACCTCGTAGCCCCACTTGCGCACGGCCTTGAGCGCGGACTCGACCGCCTCGGCGCCGCTGTTCATCGGCAGGATCTTGTGCGAGCGGGTGAGCTGCGCGAGGTCCTCGTAGAGGAGGGCGAGCTGGTCGTTCCTGAAGGCGCGCGAGGTGAGCGTGAGCCGGTTCGCCTGCTCCACCATCGCGGCGAGGATCTTCGGGTGGCAATGGCCCTGGTTCACGGCCGAGTAGGCCGACAGGCAGTCGAGGTAGCGATTGCCGTTGTTGTCCCAGACCCATACGCCCCGGCCGCGGACCAGGACCACGTCGAGCGGCTTGTAGTTGTGCGCGCCGAGGCTCGCCTCGATCGCGATCAGGTCGCGCGCGGCCGATGCCACGGGCATCTCCGGATTAAGCATCCTGCGTCCTCCGCATCAGCGTGCTCTTGCCGAACAGCGACCCGACGAGATCGACCGCCACTTCGGCCGTGCGGTTGTGGTTGTCCAGGGCGGGATTCAGCTCCATGACGTCCAGCGAGGCGAGCAGGCCGGTGTCGGCCACCATCTCCATGCACAGCTGCGCCTCCCGGTACGAGGGGCCGCCGGGCACGGTCGTGCCGACGCCCGGCGCGATGTCCGGGTCGAGGAAATCCACGTCGAAGCTGACGTGCAGGTGCGTGTCCCGCCCGAGGCCCGAGAGCGCATCCTTCATGGTCTGGCGCATGCCGGTCTCGTCGATGTAGCGCATGTCGTACACCTCGAAGCCGAGTTCATGCACGAACTTCTTCTCGCCGAGGTCGACGCTGCGGATGCCGATCTGGCGGATGTCGTCCGGGCGGATCGCGGGCGTCCGGCCGCCCAGTTCGACCAGTTCCTGCGGGCCATGACCGAGCAGGATCGCGACCGGCATGCCGTGGATGTTGCCGCTCGGGGTGAGCGCGCTGGTGTTGCAGTCGGCGTGGGCGTCGAACCAGAGCACGCGGAACCGGCGGCCGTGCTCGCGCGCGTGCTGCGCGGCGGCTGCGATCGAGCCGATGGCGAGCGAGTGGTCGCCGCCGACCAGGATCGGCAGCCGGCCCGCGTCGAATTCTGCATGGCAGGCTTCGTACGCCGCGCGGTTCCACGCCGTGACCTGCGGCAGATGGCGGTAGCCTTCCACGGGCGGCAGGCCGGGGTTGCCCGGGCCCTGCAGGTTGCCGCGGTCCTCAACCTCGACGCCCTGCGACTCGAGCATCGCCTGCAGGTGCGCGACGCGGATCGCTTCGGGGCCCATCGAGGCGCCGCGCATGCCTGCGCCGACGTCCGTCGGCGCGCCGATGATCGAGACCTTCTTCATGGTGTGGAGATTGTGCCCGTCCGCCGCCCTGCGGTCACGGAAAGGCCGCAAAAGCGCCGATAAGTGCTTGTTTTCGCGAAGCGCTCGTCGGGCTATTCGTCGTAGACGGGGGCGTCGCGCAGTTCCCGCATGCAGCTGGCCGTGCTGGCATTGCTGTGGTCCGTGACGAAGAACAGGGCGTCCTTTCTGGCCGCCCGCCAGTCCCAGGGGGCAACCCAGTCCGACGCGCTCCACAGTCCCCGCCGCAGGGACCGCGCGGCGTCCTCCCAGGCGCAGTAGCTGGCATCGAGGGACGACTCACGACTTGCCCACGCATGTCCCTGCTTCACCATCCAGGCATTGACGTTCTCATCGCCGAGCAGCACGACGGCGACCAGGCGTTCCTCGCTGTTCCGCGAGACAACCTGCAGCGAGACCTCCTGGGCCATGAGCCGCGCATGAAGCGCCCGCGCCGCCGCGCCGCCGCCCGGCTGGTACGACTCCGGCGCGTCGATGTGCGCAAGCCGGACGTGGACGGGCCCCTCCGGGAGCTGGACCTTGATCGTGTCGCCGTCGATCACGCCGGTGACGGTGCCGGTGACCACGGAATCGACTTGCGCGAAGACGCCGATGGAGAGCACCACTCCGCAAGCCATGGCGAGCAAGCGCATGCGGCTCGATTCTATAACGGCGCCACGTCAACGACGCCAGCCACGTCGAGGTCAGAATCCAATCGATGGCCCGAGGCGACCTTCGGCAGGGAACGGCTTAAGGGCCGCTTCAAACGATTGGTCGGGGTGACAGGATTTGAACCTGCGACTCCTACGTCCCGAACGTAGTGCTCTACCAGGCTGAGCTACACCCCGAAAGGAGGCCGGGCAGTGTAATCAAGGCACCCCACGCTTTCAACGAGACCGCGTATTCTCCCGGCAAACCCCTGATTGGAGCCCGCAGCATGTCTTTCCGCGCACTGGCCGTTCTCCTGATGGCACTGGCAATGGGCGAGGCTCCGGCCCAGGACCTCGACCTCGTCAACGCGACCCTGATTGACGGCACGGGCGCCGCGCCGCGGCCCGGCGTCACGGTCAGCATCCGCGGCGGCAGGATCTCCGCCATCTCCGAGGGCGCGCCGGCAGCGGCGGCAGGCGTGAAACGGATCGACCTTGCCGGCCGCACCCTGATGCCCGGACTTATCGACTCACACGCGCACATCGAGACGCCGGCCGCTGCGCTGCGCGCGATCCAGTCCGGTGTCACGACCGCGCGCGTGCTCGGCGACAACTACCTGCAGGCGATCTACACGCGCGACCTCGTGAAGCAGGGCCGCGTGCCCGGACCCGACATGCTCATCTCGCCGGGGCACATCCGCCCGAAACCGGGCATGGCCTTTTTCATGGTCTATCCCGAGTTTGCCGACGCGATCGCCGGCGAGCTGCGTGGCCCCGATCGCATCGCCGCCGCGACGCGCGCGCTGATGGCGAAGGGCGCCGACGTCATCAAGGTCGGCGCCAGCGAGCGGGCGG
>ERZ1066138.666-NODE-666-length-11412-cov-7.905345_pt1 | contig 11412 bp, 11 predicted proteins | sample MGYA00382785_ERZ1066138 | MGnify/ENA primary metagenome ERZ1066138 (study PRJEB33369, sample SAMEA5778368) | biofilm metagenome | biome: Industrial cooling water; feature: Water cooling tower basin; material: Biofilm | place: United Arab Emirates | collected...
GCGGTCCGAGCACGTGGCGCAGCGACATCCGGCGCAGCGTCGAGAAATCGTGGCCTATGCCGCCGCCCTGCTGCATCGTCAGGGCGGCTTCCTTCACATTGTCGAAGATCGACGCCAGATCGTCATCGATGCGGCCCATGACGAAGCAGTTGAAGAGGGTGACCTCGCGTCCGGTGCCGGCGCCGGCGAGGATGCGGCCGGCGGGGAGGAAGCCAAAATCGGAGATGGCGTCGAAAAACCTGGCACCCCAGGCAGCGCGGGCCTTCTTTCCGCGTTCGACGGCGGCGACGGCACCCGCGACACGCCGGAACGTTGCCGCCAGATCGGCATCACCCTCAGCGCCCGCAGCAAGGCCCCCGCCGTTGTTCGTGGTGGGCACTTTGAACCGGTATTTCTGCTCCCAAATCTCGCGCGAGACGGGCGCTGGGAACGCGAAACGCTCCGACATAGGCCGAACACTCCGAAGCCGGAGGAGATAAGCCCCCGTGTTGGCTCAGGAAACAACTGTACGAAATGTAGGTTGCCGGGCCCTCAAAGTCAACATATGTTCTTTATAAGTTCGTAAAATGTTCTCAATAGTGTCACTTTCGGCGTGTCACTTTTCCCGAGGAGCGATAACGCTGTTCACTTCTTGTTTCCTGGCTTCATCGATGAGCGCGGCGCTTTCGGTCTCGATTGCGCTCTCGATGCGGTCCTTGGCGATCTTGCGGGGAAGGCCCGGCGGGACGGGGGGGAGAAACGAAACAACGATCGTTCCGGGGTAGCGGACAATGCTGCGGCGGGGCCAGAACAGGCCCGAGTTCAGCGCGAGCGGTACCGTGGGCACGCCGAGAGCGTCGTAGAGGGCCAGATAACCCGGTTTGTAGTCGGGCGGAGCGCCGGGCGGCATGCGCGTGCCTTCGGGGAAAATGACGACTTCACGGCCGGCGGCGATGCGATCCTTGGCGTCGGCGACAAGAGTTTTCAAAGCGATGGAAGCCTTGTCGCGCTTGACGAGGATGTGGCCGAACTTGACGCAGAACCAACCGTAGAACGGGATCCACTTCAGTTCGTCCTTGAGCACGATGGCGGGATCGGAAAAGAGCGGGATCAGCGCGAAGGTGTCCCAAGTCGACTGGTGCTTGGCGACGACGAGGATGGGACCATCCGGCAGGTTCTCCCGGCCGCGCACTTCCATTTTCGTTCCGGCGATTTTGGCAAGGAGCCAGATCGAAATGCGAGCGTGCAGTTTCAAGCCGGCCATTGCCCAGCTTCGCGGCGCCAGAAGCAGCCACGACAGGCCGACCAGCATCAGGCCGGTCACGAGGTAGAACGCGGCGGCGTAGAGGAGGGAACGCAGCATGAAGTTTCCGGTCGGCGGCTGTTCTGGAGAGATCAGGTCTTGCGGTCGTGGAGAGCGGGTGCGTTGGCGACCGATCCGTTTTCGAATGGGGTGACGGCCCGATGCAGCGCGAAGCGGACCGCAGAAGGCAGAAACTTCACATATTCCGCTACCAGATTGCGCATGGTGACGGGCGAAAGCCACCAAGCTTCGGTGTCAAACATTTCCGGAGTGACGGTGTGCGGTATCAGGCGCAGGTCGGGAAGTGTGCGCGACAACTCCACCATTGTGCGCGGCATGTGATAGTTCGACGTCACGACGATCAGCGAGCGGTAGTTTTTGGCCTTGGCCCAGGTCTGGGTTTCCGAGGCATTGCCGATGGTGTTGAGCGCGGTGTAGCCGAGGTCCACGCAGCAGTCGAAGGTCTTGGTGTCGAGGCCCGAAATGCGGATGAGATCGGCCTCGCTGGTGCGCGGGTTGACGCCGGAAATCAGAAGGCGGGCCCCATAGCCGTCCTTCAAGAGCCGCGCACCTTCCTTGATCCGCGACTGGCCGCCGGTGAGGACGACGATTGCGTCGGCCTTGCCGGCGGCCGAGACGGGCGTGCGCATGACGTTGGCGGAAAAGAGAACGAAGCCGAGAGCGGCGGCCCACAGGACCACCGCGGAAAACAGTGCCAGCGCTTTTCCAAGTCGCGACATCACTCAATCAACGGCGCGTGGCGCGGCCCCGTCCTCCTGGCTTCCCGTGCCCACTCTCTTCAATCCTAGCCGATTTGGGTCACGGTGTGACGGCATTTCCCGGAGGTTGGCAAGTGCCCGGGCACGACAAGGGAAACAAGGTGTTGTCCTGGACGGCGCGGAGGCTTGGCTGCGGCCGCCTGGGCCGGCTCAGCGCTTGGTGTTGAGGATGCGATAAACGCCCAGCCGGCTCGTCAGCATGCAGAGCGCCGATATAATCACGACAACGATGCCGAGCAGCACGAAACCGGCGGTGTCGAGGCTGCCGGTACCGATCAGGCGATGCATTTCGGCCATCATCACCGGGCCGCCGCCAAGAACCTCTAGCACCAGCGGCATCGTGATGAAGACCAAGGCGGCGAGTGAGGCGCCGACGCAACCTGCGCGGATGCCGAGGCGCAGGAAGTGCTTTTCGAATTCGCGGGCGATGAAGCGGTCGTTGGCGCCGACGAAATTGAGCACTTCGACGATTTCGCGGTTCGACGCCATCGAGCTTTTGGTCGCCGAAACGATGATGGCGGTGGTCGCGGCGGCAACGAGAATGAGGATCGCGACGCCGCCCAAGGCGAGAGAGCGTGTGACGGTGCGGATCTGGCGCTGCCACTGGCGGTGATCGTCAAGCGTGACGCCTTCGAACTTGCCGGTCAACGACCGGCCTACGGCGGCAAGGTCGAGGCTCGCGCTGCGATCGATGTCGACGGCGATCAGCCGAGGGACGGGCAGAGATTTCAGAGCGTCGGATTTGCCAAGCCACGGTTCGAGAAGCGCGGTGGAATCCTGAAGCGCCAAAATGCGCGTGCCGGTAATGCCCGGTGTCTGGCCAAGAGCGGCGGCCACATCGCGCAACGTCTTCTCCGTGTCGACGCCGTCGCGCGGGGAGACCTGGATGGTGACTTCGCTGGCCAGATCCTTGAGCCATGCGTCGGCGGACTGGTTGATCATGTAGACGGCGCCCGCCGTCAGGCAGGCGAGGAAGCACATGATGGCGATGACGAGCGTCAGCGAGCGGCCAGTGACGGAGCCGGCTGGTACGATGGGTGCGTTGGCCTGCGCCTTGCCCCGGCGCGCGGGCTCGGCAGGGCTGGGGCGCGGTTCGGGTTCCAGGCGTGGAACCGCCGTTTCCGGATAAAGTCCATAGCCCGGGTCTTCCGCCGTGGCCGGATAGGTGCGCAGGGCGGCCGGGCTTTGACCCGTCGTCGGGTCGTCGTCGTAGTAGGGCTCGGCCGGATACGTGCCTTGCGGCACGGCGCGGCCCGGCCGCTTGTCATATGATCCGGACATGGCCGTTATGAAGTTCCATGCGCGGCGCCTTGAATTGCCGCATGAGTTGATGATCGTGGGTGGCGATGACAACGGACGTGCCGAGGCGATTGAGTTCGATGAAAAGCCGCAACAGGCGGCGGGCCATCTGCGGGTCGACGTTGCCGGTCGGCTCGTCGGCGAGAAGCACTTCGGGTTTGCCGATGACAGCGCGGGCGATGGCCGCGCGCTGCTTTTCACCGCCGGACAGGACCGACGGGTAGGCGTGCATCCGATCACCCAGGCCGACCCACTGCAACAGGTCCGTCACATCCTCGCGGTAGTCGTCCATGCGCTTGCCGACAACACGCAGCGGCAGCGCGACGTTTTCCCATGTGGTCAAGTGATCGAGCAGGCGAAAATCCTGGAAGACGATGCCGATGCGGCGGCGGAGTTGCGCGCGCTTGGACGGCGTAACGTTGCTGATGTCCTGGCCGAACATCTCGATGCGGCCGCGGGTCGGATGAATCGACATGAACAAAAGGCGCAGCAAAGACGACTTGCCGGCTCCGGATGCGCCATGGAGAAAGTGAAACGAGCCGGGCTTCAGCTCGACGTTCACCTCTGCGAGGACATCGGGACCGCGATCGTAATTGAGCGCGACGTTCGAAAGCCGGATCACGTAAAGTTCCCGCCAAGCCAGTTGCTGGTGCCAGAATGGGAGCGGTTTATGCCGCCAATGCCCCCGGATGATCAATCATTTAGGATTGTGGCGGCGTCGTGTACATGCAGGCTTGGCGGCGATTTGCCTGTGCGACGCTTGAACATTGCAGGCAACACCCCGATACCTTCATAGTCGAATCAGAAGTTTAGGCAACGGAAAGGGCCGGGTATGTCGGCTGAGGCCACCACCAGCGCGGAGAGCGGCGTCGAGATCGTCTATTCCGACGAGGAGATCGCGCGGCGGCTCGACGAACTGGCTCTGGAAATCAAATCCGCGGGATTGAAGAACCTGCTCGTGGTCGCAGTGCTGAAGGGCAGCTTCGTGTTCGCTGCCGACCTGATCCGAGCCCTGTACCGCGTGGGCATCGCGCCGGAAGTCGATTTCCTGACGCTGTCGAGCTACAAGAAAAGCAAGACATCATCGGGGCGGGTCGAAATCCTGCGCGATCTCGATCTCAGTGTGGACGGGCGCAACGTGCTGATCGTCGACGACGTGCTGGACAGCGGCCGGACGCTTGCCTTTGCCAAAGACCTTCTGGCAGCGCGCGGCGCCAATTTGATCCGGACCTGCGTGCTCCTCGAAAAGCAGGTGCCGCGGGCGGTGACGGTCGAGGCGGATTTCGCGGCGTTCGAATGTCCCGACGAGTTTGTCGTCGGTTACGGCATGGACGTGGCGCACCGGTACCGGGAATTGCCATTCGTGGGGCGGATCACGAAGCACTGAGGGTACGTTCAGCCTCGATCGGGGGAACTCATGGCGCGCATCCTGCTGGCGGACGATGACGGGATGGTGCGCGACCTGTTCGAGCGCGTGCTGGCGGCGGGCGGGCACGAGGTGCGCATTGCGCAAGACGGTCAGGAAGCGCTGGGGCTCGCGGACAGCGGCGGGGCGTTCGACGTGCTCGTCACGGACGTTCATATGCCGGGGATCGACGGCATCCTGCTCGCCAAGACGCTGACGGCCAAACAGCCGGGGCTTAAAGTGCTGCTGATGAGCGGGTTTCCAGAACAGTTGCAGCGCGGCAGGGCGGAACTGACCGGCCATGTCGAAACGCTGACGAAGCCCTGCTCCATCGAGGACATCCGGGCGAAGATCGCGGTGCTGACCGGCTAAGGCCGGCGTCAGGCCGGTGCGCTGAAACGGCCGATCGCAAAGAGCGACAAGTCGAACCGCGGCGTCTCCGCGACAGCGAGATTGGCGAGGATTTCTCCCACGACGCTTGCGAATTTGTAGCCGTGGCCCGAGCACGGCGAGGCGACGATGACTTCGGGGAAGCCGGGCAGCGTGTCGATGACGAAGTGTTCGTCGGGCGTGTTGGTGAAGAGACAGGCGCGCAGGGCCAGACAGTCGCCGTTCGCGGCGGGAAAGAAGCGGGCGAGTCCTTCGCGCAGGATACTTTCGTCGGTTGGCGTGGGTTCACGAGAGATGGCGTCGGCGGTGCCGGTCTCGCGCAGGTGATGGTAGAGGCCGATCTTGAAGCCCGGAACGTGCCAGACGGGAAACTGATAAAAGTGTCCGAGATCGCATTTCAGGTTGGAGACCGGGAACACGCCGAGGCGGAATTGTTCGGGGCGCTTGGGCTGGAACCAGCCGAGAACCTGGCGTTCGGGGATCGCGTTGGTTTTCAAGTGCGGGACATGCTCGCCGATCCATCCACCCGAGGTCAGGACGAGGCGGCCGGCCTCGTAGGTGGCGCGTGTGGTGCGGACGCGGACGCCGCCACCGGGTAGTGGCGTATAATCGATGAGTGGTTCGCGGGCGCGGATGACGGCGCCGCGTTCCATTGCGAGATTGACGGCGGCGACGATGGCGCGCTCGGAGGCGACGAAGCCGCCGTCGGGCTGGAGTACGGCTTCGTAGTTGGGCGGCAGCGCATAGCCGGGATAGCGGCGCGTGACTTCGGATGCGGAGAGAACTTCGTGCGCGAGATCGTGCAGGCGGCAACTGGCGCAGGAATTTTCGACGACGGCGGAGCCTGACGGTCCAATGTCGAGCGAGCCGGTCGTGTAGAGGAGCTGTTCGCCGGCGCGGCGTTCGAGATCGCGCCACAGTTCGTAGGCGCGGCGCAGGAGCGGCACGTAACTGGGATGCTCGAAATAGGCGAGGCGGATGATGCGATTGACGCCGTGCGACGATCCCATGTTGTGGGGAATGTCGAAGCGTTCGAGGCCAAGAACGCGGATGCCTTTCTCCGCCAGGCGCAAACACGTCTGCGCCCCCATACCGCCGACGCCGGCCACGATGGCGTCGAAGGTTTGGGTGCTCATGGCGGCACCGGCGGCGCTGCGGGCGCTGCGACGGGTTCCGGTGGCGCGGCTGCGGACGCCGGTGCCGGGGTTGGCTCCGGTGCGGCTGCGATGGGCGGTGCGGGCGGAGGTTCGGCCGGACGGGTGCACGACTTTGCGATGCGCTGCTCGGCTTTTTCGGGACCCTCGGTCAACTGCGACTGGAAGGGGATGAAGGAGAGTTTGGTGAGTTTGTAGATTTCGTTTGTAAAGGTCGCGCCGCAATCGAGGACGAACTGGTGCATGACCGGCATGCGGCACTGTTCGAGGACGGGTTTGGGGTCTTGTTCGGCGAGGCGCGCGTCGTACGCCTTGGTGAGGCAGCGGTCGACATCGGCCATGGCCGCGACCAGGCCGTCCTGGAAGTGGCCTTCGAGCTTGGAAAGGAAATACTCGCCGGTCACTTCGCGAATGGCGAAGATGTTCTGCATGATCGATTTGTTCCAGTCGACGTAGGCTTCGTCGTAGGCGCGCTTGCGATATTTCACTTCTTCGATGTCGGCGCCGCGGCGAAGGGCGGACGCGACCATGCCGGCGCGAGTTCGGCGTTCATACACAAGGTGCACGAGGCTTTCGATCGACTGCTTGCGGGCCTGATACTTCGCATATGTCTGGCCAAGCCATGCGCCGACCGACGCTGTGATGATGCCGTTGATGACGGCGGAGAAAAGCGCGAAGGTCATGAGTTGACGCCGGGTCAGGCGTGCCTGCCGGAGAAGCCCAAGCGTGCGCTGGGTCGTCATCTGCTATTCCCCCCTGCCCCCCGGCCAGACCGTCGCTAACCGCCGGTGACGCTCATGTGGCGCGCCACGGCCGGCTTTTTCGTCGATCTATCGATGATGAAATCGTGGCCTTTCGGCTTGCGGGCGATGGCGGCATCGATCGCTTCCATGAGGACGCGATCATGGGGCGAGGCACGCAGGGGCGCGCGCAAATCGGCGGCGTCTTCCTGGCCGAGGCACATATAGAGCGTGCCCGTGCAGGTCAGCCGCACGCGGTTGCAGCTTTCGCAAAAATTGTGCGTGAGGGGCGTGATGAAGCCGAGGCGGCCGCCCGTCTCCTTGACGCGCACGTATCTCGCCGGACCGCCGGTGCGGTAGGGGATATCTTCGAGCGTCCAGCGGTCGAGAAGGCGGGAGCGGACAAGCGAAAGCGGCAGATACTGGTCCGTGCGGTCGGCTTCGATTTCGCCGAGCGGCATCGTTTCGATGAGGGTCAGATCGGCGCCGCGTCCGTGGGCGAAGCGGATCAAATCGTCGATCTCGTGTTCGTTGACGCCCTTTAGCGCCACGGCATTGATCTTGAGCTTGAGGCCCGCCTCCTCGGCGGCATCGAGGCCGCGCAGCACCGTTGCAAGGTCGCCCCACCGGGTGATGGCCCGGAATTTGACCGGGTCGAGCGTGTCGATCGATACATTGACGCGCTCAACGCCGCATTCCTTCAGGCCGGAAGCATACTTCGCGAGCTGGCTGCCGTTGGTGGTCAGGGTCAATTCGTCGAGCAGTCCGGCGTCGAGGTGGCGCGAAAGCGCGCGGAAAAGCCAGAGGATGTTTTTGCGGACCAGCGGCTCGCCGCCGGTGATGCGCAACTTGCGAACGCCGCGAGCCACGAAGGCGGAGCAGAGGCGATCGAGTTCCTCCAGGGTCAGCAAATCCTGCTTGGGCAGGAAAGTCATGTGTTCGGACATGCAATAGACGCAGCGGAAGTCGCAGCGATCCGTCACCGAGACGCGCAGGTAGGTGATCGCGCGGCCGAACGGGTCGACCAAACCGGGTGACTGTTCGATGTCTGGAGCGGTATCCACCGAGTGCCTTTCTACGAGCCACGCCATATTCGGGGAGACTGGGGGCTTCCCTCTCTATCTAGCAACCCTCCGGGGTCTTGCAAGGCCAGCCCAAACGCAGGCGGCGGCCGCCGCCCCCGGGGGCAACCGCGCTTGTCCATGACGATCCGCCACGCTAGTGGTAACCCCCAAATATCGCAACGATCCGGGCGTGATGCGCAGCCGCCACCGTTCCGGACACCGGGGGGAAGGCATGACCGACACAAATGCAACGCCGGACGAAACCGGCGTGGGACTGCTTGATCGTGAGCGGATCATCGCCAAATCGGGCTTCAATCGCTGGATGGTGCCTCCGGCGGCGCTGTGCATTCATCTTTGCATCGGCATGGCCTACGGCTTTTCCGTCTTCTGGAAGCCGCTTGAAGGCGTACTGACGGGTTCGGACGGCAAGCCGCTTCCCTTGTGCTCGGAAGGTGCGACCACGTTTTCCGAAAAGGCGGCCGGAACGCTGACCGCACTGACGGCGACGGACTGCAACTGGAGCCAGTTCGATCTCGGGTGGATGTACACGTTCTTCTTTGTGCTGCTCGGTGTCTCGGCGGCGATCTGGGGCGGCTGGCTGGAGCGGGCGGGTCCACGCAAGGCGGGTTTCGTTTCGACCATGTGCTGGTGCGGCGGGCTGCTGATCTCCGCGCTCGGCGTTTACACGCATCAACTTTGGATGCTGTGGCTCGGCTCCGGCGTGATCGGCGGAATTGGCCTGGGACTGGGCTACATCTCTCCCGTTTCGACACTGATCAAGTGGTTCCCCGACCGGCGCGGCATGGCGACCGGCATGGCCATCATGGGCTTCGGCGGCGGCGCGATGATCGGATCGCCGCTGGCCACGGCGCTGATGGGTATCTTCAAGACCGACTCCAATGCCGGTGTCTGGGAAACATTCGTCGCCATGGCGGCGATCTATCTCGTGTTCATGCTGATCGGCACGTTCGGCTATCGCGTGCCGCCGTCGGGCTGGAAGCCGGAAGGCTGGACGCCGCCCGCGAATTCCAACGCCATGATTTCCTCGCAGCACGTGCATTTGAAGGACGCGCACAAGACACCGCAGTTCTGGATGCTCTGGATCGTGCTGTGCATGAACGTGTCGGCGGGAATCGGCATCATCGGCGCGGCGTCGCCAATGCTACAGGAAACATTCGGCGGGGCGCTGGCGGGTGCAGCCGGCGTCGGGTACCTCGACATGAAGAAAGATGCGGCGATGGCCGCAACGGCGGCGGCCGTGGGCGCCGGGTTCGTGGGGCTCATTTCGCTGTTCAACATCTTCGGCCGGATCGTGTGGGCGTCGTCGTCGGACAATCTCGGTCGCAAGGTCACATACTTCATCTTCTTCACGCTTGGCGCGGCGCTCTATGTGCTCGCGTCGTTCGCGGCGGATTGGAAGAGCCTTGCACTCTTTGTCGGCGCGTTCTGCATCATCGCATCGATGTACGGGGGCGGCTTTGCGACCATTCCGGCGTATCTGGCCGATATTTTCGGCACGCAATTCGTGGGCGCTATCCATGGACGTCTGCTGACGGCGTGGTCGACGGCGGGCATCATCGGGCCGGTGATCGTTAACTATCTGCACGATACGCGTATCGCGGCGGGCGTGTCGCCCGATCAGGTCTATGGGCCGATCTTCTACATTCTCGCCGGCATGCTGGTGGTGGGGTTCGTGGCCAATCTGCTGGTGAGGCCGGTCAATCCGAAATGGCACATGACAGAGGCCGATCTGGCTGCCGAACGCGCCAAGCTGCATGAGAAGTCGGCCGTCGCGCAAACCGGCTCGTTCGGCATCGGCAAGGGCGGGCTCGACGGCAAGGCGGCGGCGTTCTGGCTGCTCGTTGGCATTCCCCTTGCGTGGGGCGTGTGGAAGACCGTGGAGAAGGCGCTGGTGCTGTTCCAGTAACCTAATGGACAAGCTAGCTGCGCGTCCTCCGCCCGGTCGCGAGAGGCGGGGTCATGCGTTTAGGCCGATGCGGCGCGCTTGTTGGAAGTGTTGTTGTGGCGCTTGCTGTGTGCGGCTCTGAGACCGCGCGCTCGGCGGTTGGGATAGAGGCGCCGGCAACATCGAAGCGTGCGTTCCAGGTTCTGCCGAAAGAGCATCCGGCGACCGGCTATACGCAGAAATCACGATTTGATTTACGGCGACCTGTCGTTGTGAAATCCGGCCGGGCGAATGCTCAGATTCGCAAAGGCCTCATGCAGGCTGCGGCCATTTTAATTGCTGGATTGATCGGCCTCATCGTTCTCAGCTTCCGCATCTACGGGCGATTGCAGGGCAGGGCTGCGAGATAGGTCAGCAGCGGCGTTGCGGGATCAGCCGCTTGCGGCAGTTCCTTGATGGCATTGGGAAGGTTCAAGTCACGGGGAAAGACGGATGGACCGTTGCCGGGCGGGATGTCGCTGCACGCCCTGACGACGATGCGCAGCTCGGTGAAGTATTGGGCGGCCTGCTGGAACACGGTCCAGGTCTCGCGCGACGGCGACCACATCGGGACGAGGACGATGCGCGCGGGCGTTCGGGCCGCGAAAGCGAGTCCCTTGCCGAGCGAGACGGGATCGTTCGCGTCCACCCTGATGGCAAGAAGCGAGACGGGCGCCGCCGGCTGCAATTGGGTCGCCAGGGCGCTTAGCACTTCGGTGTCGCCGGTTGGGTCATAAGGAAACCGGTCTTCGCCCACGACATCCCAGGCTATGATTTCGCCTTCGCCGTCGCGCGCCAATCGTGCGGCGATTTCGGGCCGCGTGTAGTCGAACCCGGCCGTCAGGATGGCGACGGGAACGCGGTTGCCCGGTTCGATGGCGGGCGGAACTTTCGGGTCGGCTGCTAGAACGGCTGAGCATACCGGCAACAGAGCCGCGGCGAGTGCCGCCACGAGGGTGCTGCCGCTGCGGGCAAGGGGTGTGACTTGGGGCATGATCCGCCGTTCGCTCGTTGTCGCCGACCCGTTAAATGACCTCCAATTCGACCGTGCGGCAAGCCGTGACGTCGCCGGATGGTGCTTCATCCACCGATCGGCCGTTTGAGAACACCGAACGGTCTCGTTATAAGGTGCCCGGCCGGCGGAAGACCGGGTCCGGTGGAGACGAGGGGGCTTTCGTGACGCGCATTTCCCGCCGCAAGTTCGTTGCCGGAGCCGCAAGCGGTGGCGCCGGGCTCGCCGCCGCCGCCTGCGGGGAGAGCGGCCCGGCGGCTCCGGCAATTGTTTCCGAGCAGCCGGAATTGCGCTGGCGCATGACGTCGAGCTTCCCGCCGTCGCTCGACACAATCCATGGCG
>ERZ1066138.668-NODE-668-length-11384-cov-9.914820_pt1 | contig 11384 bp, 4 predicted proteins | sample MGYA00382785_ERZ1066138 | MGnify/ENA primary metagenome ERZ1066138 (study PRJEB33369, sample SAMEA5778368) | biofilm metagenome | biome: Industrial cooling water; feature: Water cooling tower basin; material: Biofilm | place: United Arab Emirates | collected...
CGGTATGGTTTCGCCGTGATCCAGGGCGTGAGCCGACGCATCAACCTGGACAACGCGGCCTGCGCCTCCTGCGGCAACGCTGTCACGACCACCGGCTACAGCGCGAGCGGCTTCGTCGCCAGCATGACCGACTACCGCGGCACGCAGACCAGCTTCGTGCGCGATGCGCGCGGGCTCGAGACGAGCCGTACCGAGGCCGTGGGACAGGCCGAGGCACGGACCATCGCGACGACCTGGCACGCCCTCTTCCGGTTGCCCCTGAGCGTGACACGCGCCGGCCAGCGCAGCAACTACGCCTACGACAGCAGCGGGCGGCTGATCAGCCGCAGCATCACCGACACGGCGACCAACGCGACGCGCACCTGGGTCACCACCTACAACCCCGAAGGCCTGCCGGCGGCCGTCGACGGGCCGCGCACCGACGTGGCCGACGTCACGCGCTACACCTACGATGCCCAAGGCAACCTTGCCACGCTGACGAACGCGCTCGGTCACGTCACGCGCTTTACCGGCTACGACGCGCACGGCAGGTTGCTCTCGATGGTCGACCCGAACGGCCTGACCACGACCTACGCCTACGACCTGCGCGGCCGGCTCACGGCCCGCCATGCCGGCGGGCAGTCGACCTCGTTCGGCCACGACCCGGCGGGCCGGCTTATGCGGATCACCCACCCCGACGGCAGCTGGCTCGACCATCAGTACGACGCCGCGCACCGCCTGATCGGCCTGGTCGACAGCGGCGGCCATCGCGTCGTCTACACGCTCGATGCCGAGGGGCGGCGCATCCGGCAGGAGCACTTCGATGCCGCGGGCGTCAGCACCTACGTGCGCCGCTACGCCCACGACCCGCTCGGCCGCGTCGTCGAGGAAATCGATGCGCAGGAGCGTGTGCAGCGCCGCTACGCCTACGACGCCAACGGCAACCGCATCGCCGACACCGACGCCTTCGGGAACACGACGACGCTGGCCTTCGACCGGCTGGACCGGCTGATCCGGCACGGCAATGCGCTCGCGGCGACCACGACCTACGCTTACGACCCGCGCGACAACCTCGTCCGCGTCACCGACCCGGTCGGCGCCGTCACCGCCTACACCTTCGACGGGCTGGACAACCGTGTGCAGGAGCTCAGCGCCGACGCCGGGACCCGCAGCTTCAGCTTCGACGCCGCCGGCAACCTGCGCCAGCGGAGCTGGCCCAACGCTCGTGCCGTGGTCTCGAGCTACGACGCGCTGGACCGCCCGACCCTTGAGGACTATGGTGGGGCCGTGCAGGTCAACTACCACTACGACGGCGGCGCGTACGGCCTCGGCCGCCTCACCGGCATGACCGACCCGGCGGGCGCCACCGCCTGGACCTACGACCTCTGGGGCCGCGTCCTGCGCAAGAACCGCACGACCGGCTCACTCGCGCTGAACACCGCGTACGGCTACGACAGCGCGGGACGTCTCGTCAGCCTCGTCTACCCGTCGGGGGCGGTGCTGGGCTACGCCTACGACGCAGGCGGGCGCGTGGCCGCCATGAGCCTGAATGGCAGCGCCCTGGTCAGTGCCATCGACTGGCTGCCCGGCGGGGGTGTGCGCGCCTGGACCCAGGGCAACGGGCGTCGCGTCACCAAGGTCTTCGACCGCGATGCCCAGCTGGTGGCCCAGGGCTTCGAAGGCGGCACACGGACGCTGGCCTACGACGCCAAGGGCCGCATCACCCAGGTGGCCGAAGGCGGCGGCCACACCAGCTACGCCTACGACGCGGTGGACCGGCTGACGGCCCAGGGCATGGGCAGCCAGGGTTGGGCCTGGTCCTACGACGGCAACGGCAACCGCCTCGGCCAGAGCACGCCCGCCGGTGCCACCGGCTACAGCTACGGGCCCGGCAGCAACCGGCTGCGCAGCGCCAGCGGGGTGCAGGCGCGCGACTTCACGCACGACGCTGCGGGCAACATGGTGGGCGAGGGGGCTGCGAGCCTGGTCTACGACGCGAGGAACCGGCTGGCGCAGGCGCCCGGGGTGGGCTTCGGCTACGACGGCCAGGGGCTGCGCGTGGCCAAGTCCCCGGCGGCCACTGCGGCGCGCTACTACGCGCACGACCTGGACCGCAAGCTGCTGGGCGAGTACAGCGCGGGCGCTGCGGTCTTCGAGACCGTGTGGCTGGGCTCCACGCCGATCGCGGTGGTGAAGGCCGGGCAGCGCTACTGGGTGGATGCCGACCAGATCGACGCCCCGCGGGTGGTGCTCGACCCGGCCGATCGGGTCGTGTGGAGGTGGGGCGGTGAAGCGTTCGGCGGCACGGCGGCCGACGAGAACCCGTCGGGGTTGGGCGTTTTCGAGTTCAATCTGCGTTTTGCGGGGCAGGTGTTCGATCGGGAGACGGGCCTGCACTACAACGATCAGAGGGACTATGCGCCTTGGCTGGGGAGGTATGTGCAGTCCGATCCCATCGGGTTGCAAGGCGGCATCAATACCTACGCATATGTCGGAGGGAATCCCTTGAGCTTCATCGATCCCGATGGGTTGAAGACTGCCTCGGGCGGTTGGGGTGGTCAAGGGTTCAGGGATCCAAGGCCGCCTGGTCCTGTCCCACAGATGCTCGGTGCCACGGGTGACTTTATCGGCGCGTATGTTGACATGATGGATGCGACATATTGGACCGGCTTGTATCGGAATGGTCACAAGGGCTGGGCCAATCAAGACAAGTATTTCCATTGCCGTGCCAACTGCGAAGCTGCTCAGCGCGGGAAATATGGTGCGACCGCGGCGTGCAAGATCAGCGATGGTCGAGAGTGGCTTGATCAGGCGATGGGGGACCCGGCTTCGGCATCGGCCGCTGATCAAGTTGCCAACGCATTCGGTCGTTCGCAGGGGACCTCAAGTCCTGGTGGCAGTTGCAGCCAGCTCTGCTCAGGCTATCGCCCTGGTGGAAGCTTCCCCTTCTAACTTGTCTCGGCTGGGGTTTGAATGTCCAGAGCAGTCGGCATAGTCAGCACATGTGCTGTACTGGTGCTGGCAGCTCTCGTCTACACATGCAGAGACTTGGAGACTCCTGCTTCTGTATTCGGGACATACGAGGAAGCCAGAAGGACGGGGGCGATCGGTCCCGGCAAGTGGCTGCCCAGTTGGCTTCCTGTCAATGCGACCGAGATCCACGAGTCGCACAGCATTGATACGAACCAGGTGTGGCTGGAGTTCAAGAGTGCAGGCTCGCTTACGAGCTTTGGTCAGGAATGTCTGCCGATCGATCACCGCTCCGCGCAAGCAGCGCTCCCCAACTTAACTTCAGGCTTCCCTCGCTCGATGCGCTCAAACGAAGAGCAACTCCGCAACTCTACAGAGTTGGAGGTAGTCCGATGTGAAGACGTCGACGTCAAGCGCGAGTGGATCGTGATCCGCCGTTCAGGCAGTGACCTCTTCTACGCTTGGACATCGCATCAACCCTGACACGAGCGAGGGCGGATATTGACACCGGTGTCACCTCGACATTACCGGGCTCGGTACCAGGTCTTGCTTTTTGCCTCCGCGTCGTCGCGCGTCGCTCACGTCTTACGCCTGACCTTGGCCTGCGTCTTCTTGCCCTTGTCCTCGTGCGTGACGAACCCGATGGGTCGCTTGGGCGCCGATATCTGAAGCTAACTGCGGAGGCGTGATTGCTTACTGGGACCGCCCCGTGATTCGCGGAGGCTCGTTGGGTTAAGTCAGGCGACTACCTCGGCTGCCTGACTGGCGAGATGCCATCGGCATCAAGGGCGACTCAGCGTGACGAAGCCGGTGGCTTGCCCCACAATGCCCCGACGACAAGCCTTGCAGGGAGCCGCGTTGGGCATGAAGGGCAAGATCCTCGTCGTCGACGACGACCGGCTGGTGCTGGCCACGCTGACGCATGGCCTGACGCAGGCCGGCTACGAGGTCGTCGACGCCGACAACGGCGACGAGGCCATCCTCAGCGCCCGCACCGAGCGGCCCGACCTGGCGCTGCTCGACATCCGCATGGAAGGCAAGAGCGGCTTCGACGTCGCCGCCTACCTGCGCGCCAACGGCCGGGTGCCGTTCATGTTCCTGTCGGCCTTCTCCGACGACGAGACGCGCGCCAAGGTGCGCGAGCTCGGCGCGCTCGACCACCTCGTCAAGCCGGCCGAGATGCACGAGATCCTGCCGCGCGTCGAGGCCGCGTTCGCGCAGATCCGCGCCGCCGCGCGGCCGGCCAACGAGGCGCGCGGGCCGCGCGAGGACCCGCTGGCCGGGGTGGTGTCGATCGCGGTCGGCATCGTCATGCACCGTCACGGCCTGGCGCGCGCGCCGGCGCTCGAGCGGCTGCGGCACCTGGCGGCCGGGCAGGGCGTGGCGCTGGAGGCCGAGTGCGAGCGCGTGGTGGCCGCGGTCGAGCTGCTCGCCGGCACCGGGCCGGCCGACGCAGGGGATCAGGCCGCCGGCAGCGTGAAGTAGAAGCGCGCGCCACGCTCGGGCTCGGCCTCGGCCCAGATCTCGCCGCCGTGGCGCTGCACGATGCGGCGCACCGAGGCCAGACCGACGCCGGTGCCGGCGAAGTCGCTCGCGCTGTGCAGGCGCTGGAACACGCCGAACAGCCGGTCGGCGAAGCGCATGTCGAAGCCGGCGCCGTTGTCGGCCACGCAGAAGGCGCTGCGGCCGCCCTCGGCGACACGGCCGAACTCGATCGTGGCGACGCTGCGCCGCGCGCTGTACTTCCAGGCGTTGCCGAGCAGGTTCTCGAGCACCACGCGCAGCAGCGTCGGGTCGCCGGCGGCCTGCAGGCCGGGTGCCACGATGACCTCGACGCGCCGCTCCGGCTGCTGGCGCCGCAGGTCCTCGACCACGTAGGCGGCAAGCTGCGACAGGTTGACGGTCTGGCGCGCGATCGGCTGGGCGTTCAGCCGCGACAGCGCGAGCAGCGCGTCGATCATCGCGTTCATCCGCGCGGCGGCGCCGAGCACGCGGTCGAGGTGGTCGTTGCCGACGCGGTCGAGCAGGCGGCCGTAGTCCTCCTTGACGATCTTGGTGAAGCCCTCGACCACCCGGATCGGCGCCCGCAGGTCGTGCGAGACGGTGTAGCTGAAGGACTCGGCCGCGGCGTCGGCGGCCGCGTCGCGCGCCGGCGCCTCGGGGGCCATGTCGGCCGCGCCGAGCGGCTCGGCGCGGCCGACATGGCCTTCGAAGCGGCCGTCGGTGTCGACGCAGGGCCGGCCGGCCAGGCGCCAGCGGGTGCCGCCATCGGCCAGCGCGAGCTCGAGGTCGTCGAACGGTGCCTGCGCCTGCAGGCGTTCGCGCAGCGCCGCGCCGGCCTCGGCGTCGAACAGGCTCCACAGCTCGCGGCCGGCCGCCTCGGCCGGCAGCCGCTCGGCCGAAGCCGCGCCCGGCTGCAGGGCATGGACGCGGTGGGACGCGTCGGTGCGCCACACGGTGCCGGGGATCAGGCTGCGCAGCCGTTCGGCACGCGCCTGCTCGCCGCGCAAGGCCCGATCGTCGCGCTGACGGCGTTGCTGCCAGGCCGCGCAGGCCGCCACCACCAGCAGCGCCAGTGCGGCGCCGAGCAGCACCAGGAAGGCCGTGCCGGCGGTGCCCGCGGGCTCGGCGGCGGCGAGGGCCGGGGCGGGCAGCATCGCCGCCAGCATCGTCGCGGCCCCCCGGCGGCGCGCCCGGCGGCGCGCGCATGCGTTGGATGTAGACGACCGGGGGCTCCTCGGCATGTGACGGATTGTACGGAGCGGGCTCCGCACGCAGCCGGTGCAGGCGGGCCGTCGCCTTCGCGACAGCCGTTATCCCCTATCCTGCCGGGTGAGAGACCACGCGTGCAGTTCTTCCTTCCTCCGCCCCATGGCCAGCCGCCGTCTGCGACCCACCGTCCGGGCCTGCCGTCGATGACCCGCCGATCGCCGTTCGGCGGCGGTGGCGGATCGCGGCCGCGCCTGCTCGACCTGCCGGTGGCGCGCAAGCTGGCGCTGATCGTGCTGGTGTTCGGGCTGGTGATCGGCGCGCTGGTGGTGGTCGGCAAGCTCAGCGCCGATGTGCACTCGGCCGTACGCGCCTACGTGGCCGGCGAGGGCCTGTGGGCCAAGGGCCACCGCGACGCGGTCTTCTACCTGGTCCGCTACGCCCAGAGCCGCGAGCCGGCCGACTACGCAGAGTACCAGCGCGCGCTCGAGGTCAACCTCGGCGACCGCCAGGCGCGGCTGGCGCTGGACCGCCCCGAGCCCGACCTCGCCACCGCGCGTGCCGGCTTCCTGCGGGGCCGCAACCATCCGGACGACGTCGACGGCCTGATCTGGCTCTTCCTCAACTTCCGCGAGCTGAGCTACATCGACCGCGCGATCGCCTACTGGACCGAGGCCGACGGCCACATCGAGACGCTGCAGCTGCTCGCCGCCGCGGTGCATGCCGAGGTGCTGTCGGGCGGGCCGTCGCCGGGCCGCGCGGCCGCGCTGATCGTCGAGATCGAGGAGCTGCACCGCCAGCTCGTGCCGCTGGAGGACGCCTTCTCGGCCGTGCTCGGCGAGGCCAGCCGCTGGGTCAGCGGCCTGCTGTTCACGCTGCTGCTGGTCACCGCCGGCGGCATGCTGGGCTTCGGCCTGCTGATGGCGCGCCACCTCACGCAGCCGATCACGCGCCAGATCGACGCGCTGCGCCGCGGTGCCCAGCGCGTCGGCGTGAACGACTACGACCACCCGGTCGAGGTCGGCTCGGCCGACGACCTCGGCCGCCTGGCCGCCAGCTTCAACGACATGCTCGAGCGGCTGCGGTTGCACCGCAGCGAGATCGAGGCCAGCGCCGCCGACCTTCAGCAGGCCACCGCGTCGGCCCAGGCGCTGGCGCTGCAGGCCGAGACCGCCAGCCAGGCCAAGAGCCAGTTCATGGCCAACATGAGCCACGAGATCCGCACGCCGATGAACGGCATCCTCGGCATGTCCGAGCTGCTGCTCGGCACCCGGCTCGACGAACGCCAGCGCCGCTTCGCCCAGGCGGTCTACCGCTCCGGCGAGAACCTGCTCGAGATCATCAACGACATCCTCGACTTCGCGAAGATCGACGCCGGCAAGCTCGAGCTGGCGCGCCACGACTTCGCGCCGCGCGCGCTGGTCGAGGACATGCTGGAGCTGCTCGCGCCGCGCGCCCAGGAGAAGGGCCTGGAGCTGGGCTTCCGCGAGCAGGCCGGCCTGCCGGCGCTGCTGCACGGCGACGCGCTGCGGCTGCGCCAGGTGCTGACCAACCTGGTCGCCAACGCGATCAAGTTCACCGAGCACGGCGAGGTCGTGGTCGACCTGCGGCGCGTCGAGCCGGCGCCGGCGGACGGCCCGGAGCAGGCCTGCTGGATCGAGTTCAGCGTCCGCGACACCGGCATCGGCATCCCGGCCGACGTGCAGCCGCAGCTGTTCGCCGCCTTCACCCAGGGCAGCAGCGGCATGGCGCGGCGCTACGGCGGCACCGGCCTGGGGCTGGCGATCTCGCGCCAGCTCGTCGAGCTGATGGGCGGCACGATCTCGCTGCAGAGCCAGCCCGGGGTCGGCTCCGACTTCCGCTTCCGCATCCCGCTGATGCCGGCCGAGGCACCGCCCGAGGTCGCGGCCGACCTGCAGCAGCTGCCGGCGCTGCGCGTGCTGGTGGTCGACGACAACGAGACCAACCGCAGCGTGCTCGAAGGCCTGCTGCTGAACTGGGGCCTGGCGGTGGTGGCGGTGGTGGCGGTCGGCGACGGCGCCGCGGCGCTCGAGCGCCTGCGCGCCGACCACGCCGAGGGGCGCCGCTTCGACATCGCGCTGATCGACCTGCACATGCCCGGCATGGACGGCCTGGCGCTGGGCCGCGCGATCGGCGCCGACCCGGCCTACGCTGACCTCAAGCTGGTGCTGCTGTCGTCGCTGAGCGCCAGCGACGAGGCGCCGCGCGCGCAGCAGGCCGGCTTCCAGCGCTTCGTCGCCAAGCCGGTGCGCCAGGCCGAGCTGCGCCAGGCCTTGCTCGGCGTGGCCGCGCCGACCGACGGCGCGCCGGTCTTGACGCCCCGCATCGATGCCCACATCCTTGTCGTCGAGGACAATCCGGTCAATCAGGAGGTGATCGGGCAGATGCTGCGGCGGCTGGGCTGCCGCGTCCAGCTTGCCAGCTCGGCGATGGAAGGTCTGCGCGCGTTGTGCGAGCAGCGCTTCGATCTGGTGCTGATGGACATCCAGATGCCGGGCATGGACGGCGTCGAGGCGCTCGGCTGGTTCCGCCGCGGCTCGGGCGATCGCTTCCAGTTCCGCACGCCGCCGCGCACGCCGGTCGTGGCGGTGACGGCCAACGCGCTGGAGGGTGACCGTGAACGCTTCCTCGGGATCGGGTTCGACGACTACCTTTCCAAGCCGTTCAGGCAGAGTCATCTGTACATGGTGCTGTCGCAGCGCCTGCCTGCCACCGCCACCCTGCCGGCCGCCCCGCCACCTGCCGAAGAGCCCCTCATGACCGCCGACACCGACCCGCCCGCGCCGCCCGCCGCTGCCGGCCTGGACCCGCAGGCGCTGCAGCGCCTGCGCGACCTCGACCCGACCGGCGCCAACCACCTGTTCGAGCGCGTCGTCCAGGCCTTCGACACCTCCACGGGCCGGCTGCTGCCGCAGCTCGACGCGGCGGTCGCCGTGGCCGACCTCGACGGCGTGCGGCATGTCGCCCACACGCTCAAGTCCTCGTCGGCGAGCATCGGCGCGCTCAAGTTGTCGGCGCTGTGTGCCGACATCGAGGGGATGATCCGTCAAGGCGAGGTGCAGCACCTGGGCGAGCGCGTGGCCGCGATGCACAACGAGATCGCGCTGGTGCGCGAGAGCCTGCGTTCGCTGCTGCCATCGACCTCGTGATCCCGCCACCCCGACGACCGCCGCCATGACCCTGCGCGCCGACCCCCTCGCCGACGACCCGCTGGACCGGCCGCGCGTCCTGCTGGTCGACGACGACGAGGTCAACCTGCTGCTGACCTCGATCGCGCTGCGCGAGCGCGGCTTCGCGATCACCGAGGCCACCAGCGGCGACCGCGCGATCCGCATGCTGGCCGACTGGTCGCCCGACGTCGTCGTGCTCGATGCGCTGATGCCGGGCCTCGACGGCTTCCAGACCTGCCGCGAGCTGCGCGCGCTGCCCGGCTTCGAGTCGATGCCGGTGCTGATGCTCACCGGCCTCGACGACGATGCCTCGATCACCCGCGCCTACGAGGCCGGCGCGACCGACTTCTTCGTCAAGTCCACCCAGTGGAGCCTGCTGGCCGGCCGGCTGCGCTACCTGCTGCGCTCCTCGCGCACCCGGCTCGAGCTCGAACGCAGCAAGCGCAACCTGACGCGCGCCCAGGACCTCGCCCGCATGGGCAGCTTCGAGTGGTGGGGCGACCACCGCGGCGGCGGCCTGCAGGTCTCGCTCGAGGCGCTGCGGGTGTTCGGCTACGGGCCGGGCGACCGGCTCAGCCTGCGCGACGTCGCCCGCATGGTCGGCGTGGCGCGGCGCCACAGCTTCATCGCGCTGCTGAAGGAGACCGTGTCGCGCAGTACCGTGCTCGCGACCGACCTGCCGATGCAGCTGCCCGACGGCCGCCAGCGCATCGTCCACCTCGAGGCCGAGCCCGAGTTCAACGAGCAGGGCAGCCTGATCGGCTACACCGGCATCGTGCAGGACGTGACCGACCGGCGCGTCGCCGAGGACAAGATCCGCCACCTCGCCAACTTCGACGCGCTGACCGGCCTGCCGAACCGCCGCCAGCTGATCTGGCGCGCCGAGCGCGCGGTCGAGCAGGCCAAGCGCATGGACCACCAGGTCGGCCTGCTGCTGATCGACCTGGACCGCTTCAAGAACATCAACGACAACCTCGGCCACGCCGCCGGCGACGAGCTGCTGATGGAGGTGTCGCGCCGCCTGCGCTCGTGCGTGCGGCACTCCGACCAGGTGCTCGACACCGTCGCCGACACGCTCGGCACGCGCACTCACCGCTCGCTCGAGGCGGTCGGCCGGCTCGGCGGCGACGAGTTCGTCGCGCTGCTGCCCGAGGTCGGCACCGACGCCGACGCCGAGCGCGTCGCGCTGCGCATCCTGGAGGTGATGCGCGAGCCGATCTTCGTCGGCGGCCAGGAATGCTTCGTCACCGCCAGCGTCGGCGTCGCGCTGTTCCCGCGCGACGGCGCGACCGTGGCCGACGTGCTGCGCAACGCCGACGTGGCGATGTACGCCGCCAAGGGCGCCGGCCGCAACGCCAGCCAGCTCTACCGCCCGCACCTCGCCGGCAAGGGGCGCGAGAAGCTCGAGCTCGAGAGCGCGCTGCACAAGGCGATCGAGCGCGGCGAACTGGTGCTGCACTACCAGCCCAAGATCGACGTGCGCACCGGCCGCATGATCGGCACCGAGGCGCTGATGCGCTGGCAGCGCGGCGACCGTCTGGTGCCGCCGGGCGACTTCATCCCGCTGGCCGAGGAAACCGGCCTGATCGTGCCGATGAGCGAATGGGCGATCCGCGAGGCGGCGCGCCAGGCCGGCACCTGGCAGCGCGAGCACGGCATCGAGACCTCGATCGCCGTCAACCTGCCGACCAAGCTCTACGAGCGCGACGATCTCATCGGCATCATCCAGGACGCGATGGCCTCGTTCGGCGTCACGCACCACTGCCTGCAGCTCGAGATCACCGAGAACGGGCTGATGAAGGACGTCGAGAGCGTCATGACGGCGCTGCACCGGCTCAACGAGGTCGGCGTGCAGATCTCGATCGACGACTTCGGCACCGGCTACTCCTCGCTGCGCTACCTGACGCGCCTGCCGATCAGCGAGCTGAAGATCGACCGCAGCTTCGTGCACGACCTCGGCGTCACGCTGCAGAGCTCGGCGGTCGTCAACACCATCATCTCGCTCGGCCGCGCCTTGGGCATCCGCGTGATCGCCGAGGGCGTGGAGAACCTGCGCCAGATGGAGGTGCTGCACCGCCTCGGCTGCAGCCTGATGCAGGGCTTCCTGTTCACCAAGGCGCTGCCGGCGGCCGAGCTCGAGCAGTGGCTCGCGCAGACCGTGCTGCCGCGCAAGGCGCCGTGGATCGGCCAGGTCGAGGACGCCGAGGCGGCACCCGACCCCCTCGCGCGCGCGCCGCGCGCCCTGCCGGGCATGCCGCCGGTGGCCTGATGGGCAAGGACGCCGCGCCCCGCGGCAACGACGCGGCGGCCGCGCAGGCCCCGGCCCAGCTCGCCAAGGCCGCGCTGCGGCGGCTGGCGCTGGAGCGGCAGGAGCCGACGCCGGAGAACTTCGCACGGGCCTACCTGGCCGAGCGCGGCGCCGCCGGCCCGGCCTCGGCCGCCGCCGCGCCGGCCGCCGAGCCGGCCGACGGCGCGGCCTGGGCCGCCCTGATCGAACGCACCGTGCGCGGGCTGGAGCGCGGCGGCCGCCAGTGG
>ERZ1066138.670-NODE-670-length-11371-cov-8.724284_pt1 | contig 11371 bp, 7 predicted proteins | sample MGYA00382785_ERZ1066138 | MGnify/ENA primary metagenome ERZ1066138 (study PRJEB33369, sample SAMEA5778368) | biofilm metagenome | biome: Industrial cooling water; feature: Water cooling tower basin; material: Biofilm | place: United Arab Emirates | collected...
TCGGCCAGGCCGACGTGGCGATCATCCTCGGCGCCAACGACGTGGTGAACCCGGCGGCGATGATCAAGGGCAGCTCGATCTACGGCATGCCGATCCTCGAGGCCTACAAGGCCAAGACCGTCATCGTCAACAAGCGCTCGATGGCGGCCGGCTATGCCGGCCTCGACAACGAGCTCTTCTACATGGACAAGACCATGATGGTCTTCGGCGACGCCAAGAAGGTCGTCGAGGAGATGGTCAAGGCGGTGGAGTAGGCGCACCCGCGAGATCCCGGTCGCAGCGAGCGGCGCGCGATGCCCGGCCCGAGCAAGGAAGCGTCGACCCGTAACGCCGCCGTGGCCGGCGGGGTCGACACGCTGATCTCGCTGGTCTCGCTGCTCACCGCGCAGTCGGCGGTGCTGCTGGCCGACCTGCTGAAGACCGGGCTGGAGTTCATCGCCGTGCTGCTCGCCTGGCTGGCGATGCGCCGCCTGGCGCGCGGTGGCGGCGAGGCCTACGACTACGGCATCGGCAAGCTCGAGAACCTGTCGAGCCTGATCATCGCCGCGCTGATGGTGCTGGTCTTCCTGGTGATCACCGGCAACGCGGTGCGCGGCCTGATGTCGCCGGCGCAGGTCGGCGGCATCGGGGTGTGGATCTGCGTGGCCAACCAGATCGTCTACGCCGGCATCAACGGCTGGCTGTGGCGGCGCTGCCGCCGGGCCGGCCGCAGCGAGGACTCGCCGCTGATGGCCTCGCAGGCCAAGCTCTTCTTCACCAAGCTGTTCGGCAACGTCTTCATTCTGGCCTCGCTGTCGCTGAGCCTGGCCCTCGCCGACCAGGCCTGGGCGGTCTACATCGACCCGGTCGCCTCGCTGCTGATCGCCGCGAGCATCCTGGTGTCGGCGATCGGCGTGTTCTCGAGCTCGGTCTACGACCTGCTCGACGGCTCGCTGGAGGAGAAGGACAAGCTCGACATCATGCGCGAGCTCGTCAAGCACTACGAGCGCTACGACATGCTCTACGGCGTGCGCTCGCGCCGCGCCGGCAACCGCGTGTTCGTCGACATCCATGTAGGCTACCGGCCCGAGCGGCGCCTCGGCGACGTGGAGCGCGACCTCGAGGCGCTGCGCGAGGCGGTGCGGCGGCTGTTCCGCAACGCCAGCGTCACGGTCATCCTCGGGCCCGAGGACGGCGGCGCGGAGCCCGCGCCACGCCACTAGGACCAACCCTCGCGTTGCCGCCGCGTCACGCGCCCCCGAGTCGTGGGATGGGTCACGCGTCGCGGCGCTCGACAATCGAAACCCGAGCGCCCCCACCACGAGAATCGGCGCAGGGAGAGACGCATGCTCAAGGTCTACCTGGTCGAAGACGATCCGCTGGTGTCGCAGCATGTCCGCGACACGCTCGACGAGGCACCCGGCATCCGCTGCGTCGGCCACGCCGCGCGGCTGGCCACCGCGCGCAGCGAGCTGCCGCAGTGCCGCCCCGACGTGCTGCTGTCCGACCTCGGCCTGCCCGACGGCGACGGCACCGAGCTGATCGGCGAGCTGAGCCACGCGCCCGCGATCGACGGCGTCTGGCACCCGCACATCCTGGTGTTCTCGGTGTTCGGCGACGAGGCGCGCGTGATCCGCGCGATCGAGGCGGGCGCCGACGGCTACTTCCTCAAGGGCTGCACCGCCGAGGAACTGGTGCGCGCGGTCCAGCAGGCCGCCCGCGGCGAGTCGCCGATCTCGCCGGCCATCGCCCGCCACCTGCTGAAGCGTTTCCGCGACGACGGCTGGCCCGAGCCGTCGGCCGACGCCGACGAGCCGGCGCCCGAGGCGCCTTCGACCGACCTGATGGACCTCGAGCTGCCGACACGCGCCGACCACGAGGTCAGCGCCCGCGAGCACGAGGTGCTGAGGCTGGTCGCCCAGGGCTACGTCTCCGAGGAGATCGCCGAGCGCCTGTTGACCACGCCGCGCGCCGTCGCGACCCACGTCCGCAACGTCTACCGCAAGCTGCAGCTGGGGCAGCGCTCCCGCGCGGTCGAGGCCTCGGCCTCGCGGCCGATCTGGGCCTGAAGCCCGCGCGGCACGGTCCGCGATGACGCGCGCCGGCGTGCGGTGCCTCGCGGTCCGCGCCGCGCTGCTGCTCGGCGCCGCGCTCGGCCTCGTCGGCTGCGACGCCGGCCCACCGCAAGGCGGGCTGGCCCAGGCGCTGCACGAGGCGGTGCTGGTCGAAGGCGGCACGGTGCGCGAGCAGCGCCTGCCCGACAGCTGGGAGCAGACCGCCCCCGACCGCGACGGCAGCGTGCAGTACCGCCTTGCGCTGCCCGACGCGGCGCTGCAGGACGCCCAGTCGGCGCTCTACCTGCCGCGCGTCGGCAACGCGGTGCGCATCGAGATCAACGGCCTGCGGCTGCTGACCGCCGGCGAGCGCGCGCGCCAGGGCGGCCGCCTGCCGGGCGCCGCGCTCGAGGAGCCGGTGCTGGTGCCGCTGCCCGGCGCGCTGCTGCGGCCGCGCGGCAACGAGGCGGTGATCGAGGTCACTGGCGCGCCGCGCCGCGACGCCGGGCTGTCGGAGGTCTGGGTCGGGCCGCTGAGCGAGCTGGCGCCGATGTACCGGCTGCGCCACGGCCACGAGGTGCGCGGCGCCTGGGTCGTGGCCGCGGCCGCCACCGTGATGGGGGCGCTGGCCTTGCTGCTGGCCTCGCGCGCGCGCCGCTTCGTCTACGCCTGCTTCGGCGCCGGCAGCCTGCTGTGGGCCTGGCGCACCGTCGGCCTGCCGCCGGCACCCGGCGGCCCCTGGGAGGCCGCCGGCACCGTGCTCTACCACGCCTCCTACGCCTGGTTCGTGGTGCTGATGGCGCTGTACGCGCTGGCGGCGCTGGGCCGCGATACCGCGGCGCGGCGGGCGATGCTGGGGGGCTGGGCCGTGGTGGCGCTGGGCCTGGCGCTCGGCGTGTGGTTCTTCAACGCGCCGCTGCTGCGCACGCTGCTGCTCGGCGGCACGCTGGCGATCGCGCTCGGCCTGTTGCCGATCCTGCTGTGGACGGCCTGGCGCGAGCGCAGCAGCGCCGCGCTGCTGCTCGGCGCCGCGGCGCTGGTCAGCGCCGCGGTCGGCGCGCGCGACTTCGTCGTCTTCCGCGTGCTCGACGACTACGGCGCCTGGGCCTGGAGCCGCTACACCATCCTGCTGCTGCTGGCGGTGCTGGCCTGGCTGCTGGTGGACGAGTTCGCGCGCTCGGCGGCGGCGCTGCGGCGGCTGAACGCCGAGCTGCAGGACCGCATCGCGCAGAAGGAGCGCGAGCTCGAAGCCGCCTTCGACGACGCCCGCGGCCGCGACCGCCAGCAGGCCGCGCTGGCCGAGCGCGACCGCATCCTGCGCGAGATGCACGACGGCCTCGGCGGCCGCCTCGTCGCCGCGCTGGCACTGACCTCGCAGGCCAGCCGCCAGGCGGGCCCGACCGACGAGCCGCCCACGCCCGATCGACGCGCTGCCGACGAGCCGCTGCGCGAGCTCAAGCTCACGCTCGACGATTGCCTGGTCGAGCTGCGCCTGGCGCTCGATTCGCTCGAGACCGACGAGCGCCCGCTGGTCGAGGCGCTCGCCGAGCTGCGCTTCCGCGTCGAGCCGACGCTGCGCGCCGCCGGCATCCGGCTGGTCTGGGAGGTCGCCGACGGCGCCGGCGCGACGGCGCTGCCGGCCGGCGACACGCTGCATGTGCTGCGCATCGTGCGGGAGGCGCTCACCAACGTGATCAAGCATGCCCAGGCCACCGTCGTCTGGCTGCGGCTGGGGCCGATCGAGGGCAGCGGCCTGGAGCTCGCCGTCGTCGACAACGGCCTGCGACAGCGCGCCGAGGGCGAGGCGCGGCCGCTGTTCGTGCCGGCCACGCTGGCCGGCGGCCGCGGCCTGGCGAACATGGAACGCCGCGCCCGCGCGCTCGGCGCCCAACTGGACAGCGGCCCGCACGCCGAGGGCTGGGCGGTCAGGCTGCGGCTGCCGCCGCGCTAGGGTCGGCGGCCGCCGACCAGGCTCAGACCCGCGGCACGGTGTCGGCGAAGCTCGGCCGCTGGGCCAGCTTGTCGACCAGGCGGGCGAGGTTGGGCTGCTGGCTGCGCCAGTCGATCTGCGGGAAGCGGAACGCCAGCCAGCCCAGCGCGCAGCCGACCGAGATGTCCGCCAAAGAAAAGTGGGTGCTCGCACACCAGGGGCGGTCGCCGAGACCCTGGCCCATCGCCACCAAGGCCTGCTGCACCTTGGCCATCTGGCGCTCGATCCAGGCACTGCTGCGCTGCTCGGCCGGCCGGCCCGACCAGGTCGATTCGAGCCGCGCCAGGATCGCCGCCTCGACCAGCCCGTCGGCCAGCGCCTCCCAGGTGCGCACCTCGATGCGCTCGCGGCCCGACGGCGGGATCAGCTTGCCGACCGGCGACAGCATGTCGAGGTACTCGACGATGACGCGCGAGTCGAACACCGCCTCGCCGCCCTCCATCACCAGGCAGGGCACCTTGCCGAGCGGGTTGGAGGCGCCGATGGTGGTCCCGTCGGCCCACACGTCGTCGAGCTCGAACTTGTAGTCGAGCTTCTTCTCGGCCATGACGACACGCACCTTGCGGACGTAGGGGCTGGCGAGCGAACCGATGAGTTTCATGGGCGGTGCCGGGGTTTTTCGCCGGCCGATTCTAGCGGTGGGCCCGCCCCGCCCCGGCCCCCGCGGCGGCCGGCATCGGCTGCAGAAACAAGGGCTTGCGCGGGCCCGGCTTCTACAATCGCGATCCGCCGCCACGGCCGTGGCGTGCGCAGCCCGCGCCCTGCCATGACCCTGTCTGCCTTGACCGCCCTGTCGCCGCTCGACGGCCGTTACGCGCCCAAGCTCGCCGCGCTGAGGCCGCTGCTGAGCGAATACGGCCTGATGCACCGCCGCGTGCAGGTCGAGGTGGAGTGGTTCATCGCCCTCGGCGACGCCGGCCTGCCCGAGCTGAAACCGCTTTCGGCCGAAGCGCGCGCTCACCTGCGCATGCTGGTGGCCGATTTCGACGAGGCCGCCGCCCAGGCCGTGAAGGACATCGAGAAGACCACCAACCACGACGTCAAGGCCATCGAGTACTGGATCAAGGCGCAGTTCGTCGGCCACCCGGAGCTGCAGGCGGCGTCGGAGTTCGTCCACTTCGCCTGCACCAGCGAGGACATCAACAACACCAGCCATGCGCTGATGCTCGGCGCGGCGCGCGAGACCGTGCTGCTGCCGGCGCTCGACGGGCTGATCGAGACGCTGGCGCGCATGGCCGGCGAGCTGGCGGCGCTGCCGATGCTCAGCCGCACCCACGGCCAGACCGCCAGCCCGACCACCGTCGGCAAAGAGATCGCCAACGTCGTCGCCCGGCTGCGGACGGCGCGCGCGCGCATCGCCGCGGTGCCGCTGCTGGCCAAGATGAACGGCGCGGTCGGCAACTACAACGCCCACCTGGCCGCCTACCCGGATGTGGACTGGGAGGCCTTCGCGCGCCGCGTCGTCGAGCGGCAGCTCGGGCTGACGTTCAACGCGCACACGATCCAGATCGAGCCGCACGACTGGATGGCCGAGCTCTTCGACGCGCTGGCGCGCTGCAACACGATCCTGATCGATTGGTCGCGCGACGTCTGGGGCTACGTCAGCCTCGGCTACTTCAAGCAGAAGCTCAAGGCCGGCGAAATCGGCAGCAGCACGATGCCGCACAAGGTCAACCCGATCGACTTCGAGAACGCCGAGGGCAACCTCGGCCTGGCCAACGCGCTGCTCGCGCACCTGAGCCAGAAGCTGCCGATCAGCCGCTGGCAGCGCGACCTGACCGACAGCACCGTGCTGCGCAACATGGGCGTGGCGCTCGGCTACACGCTGCTGGCCTGGGATTCGCTGGCGCGCGGCCTGGGCAAGCTCGAGGTCAACGAGCCGGCGCTCGCCGCCGACCTCGACGCCGCCTGGGAGGTGCTCGCCGAGCCGATCCAGACCGTGATGCGCAGGTACGGCCTGCCCGAGCCTTACGAGCGCCTGAAGGCGCTGACGCGCGGCAAGAGCATCACGCGCGAGGTGGTCGCCGCCTTCATCGAGACCCTGGAGCTGCCCGAGGCCGAGAAGCAGCGCCTCCACGCGCTGTCGCCCGGCGGCTACACCGGCAAGGCGGCGGAGCTGGCGCGCCGCGTCGCTTCGGACGACGCGGCATGAATTTCCGCGAGCGTCTGCTCGCGGCCGAGCGCCGCAACGACTCGCTGCTGTGCGTCGGGCTCGATCCCGAGCCGAGCAAGTTCCCCGCGCCGTGGACCGGCGACGCGTCGAAGATCGCCGAGTTCTGCGCCGCCATCGTCGACGCCACCAAGGACCTGGTGCTGGCCTACAAGCCGCAGATCGCCTATTTCGCCGCGCACCGCGCCGAGGATCAGCTCGAGCGCGTGATGGCCTACCTGCGCCGCAACGCGCCGGACGTGCCGGTGATCCTGGACGCCAAGCGCGGCGACATCGGCGCCACCGCCGAGCAGTACGCCCGCGAAGCCTTCGAGCGCTACCAGGCCGACGCGGTGACGCTGTCGCCGTTCATGGGCTACGACTCGATCGAGCCCTACCTGCGCTGGCCCGGCAAGGGCGCGATCCTGCTGTGCCGCACCTCCAACCCGGGCGGCAGCGACCTGCAGAACCGCGTGCTGGCCGATGTCGACGGCCAGCCGCGCCTGTACGAGCACCTCGCCCATCTGGCGCAGACCGCGTGGAATCGCAACGGCCAGCTCGGCCTGGTGGTCGGCGCCACCTTCCCGGAGGAGCTGGCGCGCGTGCGCGAACTCGCACCGACGCTGCCGCTGCTGATCCCCGGCGTCGGCGCCCAGGGCGGCGATGCGGCGGCCACGGTGCGCGCCGCCTGGCGGCCCGGCGCGCCGATCGCCGTCAACGCCTCGCGTGCGGTGCTCTACGCCGGCAGCGGGGCCGATTTCGCGGCCCGCGCCCGCGACGCCGCCCGCGCCCTCCGCGACGCGCTCCACGCCGCGCGACCGCGCAACTGAGGAAAAGCGGCACGCCGCCGCGGTAAACCCGGGGATCGACCCCCAGGCGGCCGGCACGACAATCGGCCGGTCCGGCGACGCCCCGCCCTGGTGCGTCGCCCCTCCGCCTGGAGCCTCCGTGACGTCGATCGAACGCAAGGCAGCGGCGCCGATCCCGCTGGCGAGCGCCGGCCCCGCGCTGGCCTGGCTGTTCTTCGGCTGCGGTGCGGCGGTGTCGGCCGCGTTCGCGCTGCTGCATGCGCTGCAGCCCGAGGCCCCGGCCGGCGGCGCCGCGCTGGTGCTGATCTACACGGCGCTGGCGCTGGGCTTCGGTGGCGGTGCGCTGGCGGCGCAGCGCCACGCCGCGGCGCCGGCGGTGCTGGCCTGCTGCTGGGCCACGGTGCTGGCGATGGCGGCGGTGGCCTACACGAGCGGCCACGGCGTGCGCGGGCTGCCGCTGGGCTTCATGGCGCTGGTGGTCTGCTGCGGCGGGGTGCTGGTCGGCCTGCGCGCGGCCGTCGGATTGGCCCTCGGCGGCATGCTGGTGCTGGCGCTGCTGGTGGGCGTCGAGCTGCGCGGCGGGCTGCTGCGCGCCGACGACGAATCGCTCGGCGCCGCGCTGGCGACCCAGGGGCTGCTGCTGGCGACCGCGCTGGCCGCGGCCGCCGCGGTGTCGCAGTCGCTCGCGCGCGCGATGCGGGCGCGCGACGACCGCGAGCGCCGCTTCGAGGCGCTGCTCGGCATCGCCGCCGACTGGTACTGGGAACAGGACGAGCAGCTGCGCTTCACCCACATGTCGGCGGCCGGTGGCGGCCGGACCCTGCTGGCGCCGCACACGCTGATCGGTCTGCGCCGCTGGGACCTGCCCGAGCTCGAGCTGAGCGAGGCCGAGTGGGCCGCGCACCGCGCCGACCTCGACGCGCACCGCCCCTTCCGCGATTTCCCGATGCGCCTGCCCGACCTCGACGGCCGGCCACGCTTCATCAGCGTCAGCGGCGAGCCGCAGCTCGATGAGCAGGGGCGCTTCCGCGGCTACTGGGGCGTGGGCCGCGACGTCACCCGCGCCGTGCTGGCCGCCCGCGCGGCGCGCGCCACCGAGGCGCGCTACCGCGAGCTGTTCGCGCGCTCGCCGTCGCCGCTGCTGCTGCACCGCCGCGGCGTCGTCGTCGAGGCCAACGAGGCCGCGGTGGCGCTGCTCGGCTACGCCGACGCCGCGGCGCTGGTCGGCGTCGACATCGGCGTGCACCACGAGCCCGAGGAGCTGCCGCGCGCCCGCGCGCGCACCGCCAGCCTCGACGCGCTGCCGCCCGGCACCGCGCTGCCGCTGGCCGACTTCACGCTGCGGCGGCTCGACGGCCGCGCCGTCGAGGTGCAGGTGACCAGCCTGCGCGTCGAGCTCGACGACGGCGCGGCCGCGATGTCGATCTACCGCGACGTGACCGCGCAGCGCGGCGCCGAGCGCGCCGCGCGCCGCAGCCAGGCGCTGCTTAGCCAGATCTTCGCGACCACGCCCGACACCGTGACGCTGTCCGAGGTCGCCAGCGGCCGCTACCTGATGCTCAACGAGCGCTTCAGCCGGCTGCTCGGCTGGACGCCGGAGGAGGCCGTCGGCCGCACCTCGGTGGAGCTCGGCATCTGGAAGCGCCCGGCCGACCGCGAGCGCCTGCTCGCGCTGCTCGACGAGCATGGCGCGGTGCGCGACATGCCGGCGCTGTTCGGCGCGAAGTCGGGCGCGACGGTTCGGCTGGCGGTGTCGGCGGCGCGCTTCCGCCTCGACGACACCGACTACCTCGTCGTCGTCGGCCGCGACATGAGCGAGGTCGAGACCGCGCGGCTCGAACGCGAGGCGATCCTGCAGCATGCGTCGATCGGCATGGCCTTCACGCGCGGCCGCCTGTTCGTGCAGGTCAACTCGGCCTTCGAGGCGATGTTCGGCTGGCCGCCGGGCGAACTGGTCGGCCAGCCGGGGTCGGTGGTCTGGCCGAGCGACGAGGCCTACGCCGAGATCGGCCGCCTGGCCGGGCCGGTGCTGGCCGCCGGTCAGCCCTTCGAGACCGAGCGCCTGGTGCGCAAGCGCGACGGCAGCCTGTTCTGGGGCCGGCTGATGGCGCGGGTGGTCGACCCCAACGACCCCACCGGCGGCGGCACCATCTGGGTCGGCGAGGACGTGACCGAGCGCCGCGCCGCCGAGCGCGCCCTGGCCGACGCGCGCGACGCCGCCGAGGCCGCCAGCCGCGCCAAGAGCGCCTTCCTCGCCAACACCAGCCACGAGATCCGCACGCCGCTCAACGGCCTGGTCGGCCTGGCCCGGCTGCTGCAGGACGACGGGCTCGACCCGGCGCGCCGCCACGACTACCTGCGCCACATCCTCGACAGCGCCGAGAGCCTCGCGGCGATCATCTCCGACATCCTCGACCTGTCGAAGATCGAGGCCGGCAAGCTCGAGATCGAGACCCTGCCCTTCGAGCCGCGCGAGGTGCTCGGCAGCATCTGCCGCGCCTACGGCACCCTGGCCCAGGAGCGTGGCCTGGGCTTCGCCTGGGTCGTCGACCCGGCGGTGCCGGCCACGGTGCGCGGTGACCCGGTGCGGGTGCGCCAAGTGCTCGGCAACTTCCTCGGCAACGCGCTCAAGTTCACCGAGCGCGGCCGCATCGACGTGGCGGTCGAGCTCGCCGCGCCGGGCCGGCTGCGCCTGAGCGTGACCGACACCGGCCCCGGCATCGACACCCAGACGCAGGCGCGGCTCTTCCGCCCCTTCACCCAGGCCGACGAATCGACCACGCGGCGCTACGGCGGCACCGGGCTGGGCTTGTCGATCTGCCGTGAGCTGGCCGCGGCGATGGGCGGCGAGGTCGGCGTCGACAGCGCGCCCGGCCGCGGCAGCCGCTTCTGGGCCGAGCTGCCGCTGCCGGTGACCTCGGCCGCCGAGGCGGCCGAGGAGGACGCCACCACCCTGGTGCGCCAGTTGCGCGGCGCGCGCGTGCTGCTGGTCGAGGACAACCCGGTCAACATGATGATCGCGGTGGCGATGCTCGAGCAGTGGGGCGTGCATGTCACCCAGGCCCACGACGGCCAGCAGGCGCTCGACGCGGTGGCCGCGGCCGAGCGCCACGGCCCGCGCTTCGACCTGGTGCTGATGGACGTGCAGATGCCGGTGATGAGCGGCCACGAGGCCGCGCGGCGGCTGCGCGAGCGCCACGACCGCGAGTCGCTGCCGATCGTCGCGCTGACCGCCGCGGCGCTGGTCTCGGAACGCGAGCAGGCGCTGGCCTCCGGCATGGACGCCTTCCTCACCAAGCCGATCGACGCCGACCAGCTGCAGCGCACGCTGGTGCAGGTGCTCGGCGCCGGCGCGCCGGCCTGAACGGCTACAGCCGCAGCGGCAGCTCGCGCAGCCGCCGTCCGGTCAGCACGAACAGCGCATTCGCCAGCGCCGGCGCGACCGGCGGCGTGCCCGGCTCGCCGACGCCGGCCGGCGGGGCGCTGCTGGCGACGAGGTGGGTCTCGATCACCGGCGTGTCGGCCAGACCGAGGATCGGCTGGTCGGGAAAGTTGCGCTGCTGCACCCGGCTCGCCACCACGTCGATGCGGCCGTGCAGCGCGGCGGACAGGCCGAACACGATCGCGCCTTCGAGCTGCTGCGCGACGATGCCGGGGTTGACCACGGTACCGCAGTCGATCGCGCAGACCACGCGGTGCACGCGCGGCCGGCCGTCCTGCAGCGACACCTCGAGCACCTGCGCGACCACCGAGCCGAAGCTCTCATGCAGCGCCAGGCCGCGTGCCCAGCCGCGCGGCGGCGGGCGGCCCCAGCCGGCCTTGTCGGCGGCCAGCCGCAGCACCGCGGCGTGGCGCGGCGCGTCCTGCAGCAGCGCGAGGCGGTAGGCGAGCGGGTCCGCACCGGCCGCGTGCGCCAGCTCGTCGACGAAGCTCTCGATGAAGAAGGCGTTGTGCGAATGGCCGACGCTGCGCCAGTAGCCGACCGGGATGCCGCTGCGCGTGGCGGCATGCGCGATGCGCTGGTGGGCGACGCCGTAGGCCTGGTCGAACAGGCCCTCGGCGGTGGTCTTGTCGGGCAGCTCGACGCGCGTGGCCAGCGCCGGCAGGTTGCGCGCCATCCAGCGCGGCATCACCGCGTCGCCGGCGCTGCCGATGCGCAGCGTGCGCGCCCGGCCGTCGGGGCCGAGCGCGGCGCGCAGCACGGCGGCGGCGGCGGGACGGTAGACGTCGTGCGTGGTGTCCTCCTCGCGCGACCACAGCAGCTGCACCGGCCGGCCGCCGGTCTCCTGCGCCACCGCGACGGCCTGCGCCACCACGTCGACGTCGAGCCGCCGCCCGAAGCCGCCGCCGAGCAGCGTGACGTGCAGCGTCACCGCGTCCTCGGCCACGC
>ERZ1066138.671-NODE-671-length-11321-cov-8.447630_pt1 | contig 11321 bp, 11 predicted proteins | sample MGYA00382785_ERZ1066138 | MGnify/ENA primary metagenome ERZ1066138 (study PRJEB33369, sample SAMEA5778368) | biofilm metagenome | biome: Industrial cooling water; feature: Water cooling tower basin; material: Biofilm | place: United Arab Emirates | collected...
GCCCCTAATCCCCAATCCCCAGCCCTAAAACCTCATCACCGCCCGCAAGGGCAGTGCCGCGGGCAGGCGGGCGCGACCGCCGAGGGCTTCGAGTTCGATCAGCACATGCACGCCGCTGACCTGGGCTTGGGCGAGTTCGATCAGGCGCAGGGCGGCGGCCAGGGTGCCGCCAGTGGCGAGCACATCGTCGACCACGGCGACCCTGGCGCCGGCGGGCAGGGTGCCGGCGCGCAGCTCGATGCGGTCACTGCCGTATTCCAGCTCGTAGCTCACACCCAGCTTTTCGCCCGGCAGCTTGCCCGGCTTGCGCAGCGGGACGCAGCCCAATCCCAGCCGATGTGCGATCGCGCCGGCAAACAGGAAGCCACGGGCTTCGATGCCTGCCACGTACTGTGGCGACTCGGCGGCGACTGCGGTCGCCATCGCTTCGATCGCGGCTGCATAGGCTTGCGCATGCGCCAGCAGCGGGGTGATGTCCTTGAACAAGATGCCGGCGCGCGGGAAATCGGGCACGTCGACGATGTGGGTGCGCAGATCCATGGGGGTCTCCTGACATGACCCGCGCACGATGGCACGTTGCCCTGGAGATTTCATGCCGCGCGCGGGCTCTTCGCGCCCAGGCGCCAGCCTCAGTCCCCGAAGCCCAGACGCTCGATGGTGCGGCTGTAGCGTTGGCCGTCGATCTCGAATTCCAGCTGTGCGCGTTGCGTGTCCAGGAACTGGATCCGCAGCGTACCCACGGCACGCCCGCTGAAGCTGCGTGGGTCGAAGCCTTGCGCCGGAAATCCGGCGGCGGTGGTGCGCGCCAGCACGCCTTCCAGGCGTTGTGGCGACCGCCACTCAAGACCGGCCAGCAGCAGCCACATGGGCACGCCATCCTGGTCATAGATCAGGAGCGTCCCGGTGGTGCTGGCATTGGGACGCTGGTACAGGCTCAAGCCCCAGCCGGGCTCCTGCGGATTCCACCACTGATCGTTGTAGTCGACGCCCGGGAAGCGTGCGTAGCGCGGCGGATCAACGAGATAGGCGGCCACATCCTGCACCTGAGTGGCGCTCAGGTTGACCTTGGCCATGGCACTGACGTTGCGCAGGGCGTTCTGGATGCGATCGGCGCCGAAGCCGGTGATGTTGGGCGTGCCCGCCTGGCGTTCCTGCGGCGGGCTGCCGTGGCAACGCGCGCAGTTCTGCTCGTACCAGTACTTGCCTGCCACCGGATCGGCAGAAAAGGCGGCAGCAGGCAGCAATGCCGCAACAGCAAGGAGCCAGCGCATGGGTCGATTCCGCAAGGCGAGAGCGCAAGTCTCGACGCGCTGGATGTCAGTTCGGTGACCTTGGCAAGACGAGCCATCGCGCCCGGTCGGACCCGCGCCGGCCTCTCGATCGAGGGTATCTTGACGGGCTTGGGGGGTTTGGCGCGCGGCATTGCTGCAGGCGCCGACGAAGGAGGCAAGGCGTGAGCGACGACATCACCGAGGTCCTCAATGCTGGCGGTGAGCTGCCGGCCGATCTCTATGCGGTGCTGCGCCGCGTGGCTCAGCAGCAGCTGGCGCGACAGCGCGGCGCCCTCACCTTGAACGCCACGGCCCTGGTCAACGAGGCCTGGATCAAGCTCTCTGCCAGTGATCCTGATCCGCGCTGGGACAGCCGCCAGCACTATCTGGCAACCATGGCGCGGGTGATGCGCCATGTGCTGATCGACGCGATCCGCCAGCGGCAGGCCGATCGCCGTGGTGGCGACTGGGAGAGGGTCACGCTGGAGGGGCTGGAACATGGCCAGGACGAGGCTCTGGAGCAGGTCGACCTGATCGCCATCGACCAGGCGCTGGCGCGCTTGCGGGCCTTCGACCCGCGCCTCGAACAGGTCTTCGAGCTGCGCTTCTTCGGCGGCTGTACGCGCGAAGAGATCGCCGCCGCGCTGGGCATGTCCACCGCCACCGTGGAACGCGATCTGCGCGCCGCGCGCGCCTTTGTGATCGCGCAATGGCAGGGCGCGGCGTGAGTCGCGCGGACTGGAGCAGACTGCGCGAGGGCTTCGATGCCTGTTGCGATCTGTCACCTGCCGAGCGCGAGACCTACCTGGCGCACTGCGAGCTCAACGCCGCCGAACGTGATCTGTTGCGCGCCATGCTGCGCGCCGACGGCAGCGAGTGGCTGGCCCAGGATGCGGCGGCGCAGGCGCCGGCCTTGATGAGCGCATTGGCTGCGGATGAGCGGCCGGGCAGCGCGTTGGGGCCCTGGCGCATCGATGCACTGATCGGCGCGGGTGGCATGGGCCGGGTGTATCGCGCGCACCGCGAAGACGGCCGCTACCAGGGCGAGGCCGCAATCAAGTTCATGGCCGCGGCGGTCAATCCCGAGTTCTTCCGCCATGAGCGCCATGTGCTGGGGCGCTTGACCCATCCAGGCATTGCGCGCCTGCTGGATGCTGGCGAAGATGCGGCCGGCCAGCCTTATCTGGTCATGGAGTTCGTCGATGGCCTGCCCATCGACGAGTACTGTCGCCGGCAGCGCCTGGACGCGCGCCAACGCATCGCCTTGATCATTGCCGCCGCCGAGGCGATCGCGCATGCCCACGCGCAGTGGGTACTGCATCGCGATCTCAAGCCCGCCAATCTGCTGGTTGATGCAGAAGGGCGCTTGAAGGTGCTGGATTTCGGTGTGGCCAAGCTGCTTGATCGCGATCACGCAGACCCGCAACACACCACCGGGCGCTTCTTTACCTTGCGCTACGCCGCGCCCGAGCAGATCGCGGGTGAGGCCACCGGCGTGGCGGTCGATCTCTACGCGCTGGCGGTGGTGCTGTACGAGCTTTTGAGCGGCGATCACCCGCAGCAGAGCGAAGCTGATCCCGGGCGCAGCCTGGCCGAACGCATCCTCAGCGTGCCGGCGCGATCGCTGCGCCGTTGTCTGGCGGCGCAAGGCCGCAGCGGGCTCACCGGCATGAGCCAGCACCGTCTGCATGATCTGGACGCGGTGCTGGCCAAGGCGCTGAATCGCGCGCCGATTGCGCGCTACGCCAGCGTGCAGGAGTTCGCCGCCGAGTTACAGCGGGTGCTGGATGATCGGCCGGTGCTGGCGCGCGCACCTGGCACGCTGGAGCAGTTGGGGCGTTTCGCGCGGCGCCATCGCCTGGGAGTGACACTGGGCACGCTGGCCCTGCTTGCGCTGATCGCACTCAGCGGCCTGGCCTCATGGCAGGCGCATCGCGCGGCGACGGAACGCGATCTGGCACAACGCGAGGCCCTGCGGGCCGAGCGCATCGCGTCCTTCCTGAGTCAGCTGTTCGAGGCCGCACAGCCGATCCGCAACCAGGGACGCGAACCCACCGCGCGTGATCTGGTCGATCGCGGTCGCAGCGCCCTGGCCGAGGATCGTGCGCTGGATCCGGCCGTGCGTCGTGCACTGCAGGTGGTAATCGCCGACAGCTATCGCGCACTGGGCCAGTACGCCGAGGCGGAGGCCTTGTTGGTGGAGGCGGTCAGCGCTGGCGAAGCCGCCGCCGATCCACGCCGCGTGCAATGGATGCTGCAATTGGGCCGCGTGCACAACTTCCAGTCGCGCTGGCGCGATGCCGAGCGCGTGCTGCGTCAGGGACTGGCTGCCGCCGGCTCGCTGGACCAGCCGCTGCTGCTGGCACGTCTGCAGCGCCAGCTGGCGGTGAGCCTGCTCAATCAGGAACAGGTGGAGGCGGCCGAGCAGGCGGCGCTGGCAGCGCGTGATCTGCTGACGCAGTCAGCTGGCATTCCGGTGCGCGAGCAAGTCGATGCCGAGATGCTGCTGGCCAGCGTTGCCTTCCAGCGCGGTGACCTGAATGGTGCACGCGATGCCTACCAGCGCATCGTTGCCGCTCAGCGCCGTGGCCCCGTCGAGGCGCAAGGTGGCCTGGTCACCAGCCTCAACAACCTCGCGGCGATCGAGTTGCGTCTGGATCACCTGGACGAGGCAGCGGCGCATTACCGCGAAGCCATCGAGCGGGCGCGCCAGGCATTTGGTGCTCGCAATCGCGAGGTGGCGCTGCCCCTACTCGGCCTGGGCAGTGCGCTGCGTGCACTGGGTCAGTGGTCGGAGGCAGAGGCGGCGCTGCGCGAGTCGCGCTCGATCTATCTGGCCTGGGCCGGCGCGGGGCATGCCGAAAGTGCCTATGCCAGTCTGCTGCTGGCCGAGCTTGAGTGGCTGTCCGGCGATGTCGACGGCGCGCGCCAGACGCTGGGTGATGCGCCGGCCATCCTGCAGGCTGAGAGCAACAAGTCAGCCAAGGCCTGCCGCGCCGAAGTGTTGGGTCTGGCACTGCAAGATCCGGCGCTGGCAGTGGCGCCTCGGCAGTTGCAGGCTCTGGCCTGTCTCGGTGGTTCTGGCAGTGCACCCAACCTCCAGTTGCTGGCCGCCTACGTCAGCGCCCTGCGCCAACTGCCAGAGGCGCGCTCCTTGAGCGTGCTGGCAAAGGAAGCTCAGCAACTCGTGCCGCGCGACCTGACGCTGAGTGCCGCCATCGCGCGTTCGGCACAAGCGGTGACGCTTGAGCGCTGATCCGGACTTGCCTGCGCCAGACGGCCCCTACGTGCTCAAGCGCTGGGCCTGGGAAGTCAGGATGTCGCATTGGATCGTTGGCAGCGCCCTGCTTGATGTTCGCTCGGGTGCAGCCTTCTGGTCGACGCCGGCGCAGTGGTCGCTGCTGCAGGCTCATTGGGAGAGCGCGGAGCGCATCCGCCTGCAACTCTTGCGCTACCCGGACGGCGCAGTGCTTGCGCTGCTGATCGACTGCGCGCGCGGCTTGGTCCAGCAGGATGGCAGCTGGTGCAGCATGGCGGAGGCCGCGAGGGCACTGGACGAGGGCGGGCGCGATCGCTTGGCAGACATCACGCGCTGAGGCTGCCGATCAATGATCCGTCTCCACGCGCCGACAAGTAGTTGATCCGGATTCAGGATGATTGCCACACACCATCGATCAGCAGTTCCAATGGCCGGTAACTGCGCTTGTAGTCCATCTTCTCGTGGCCATCGAGCCAGTAGCCCAGGTACACATGCGGCAAGGCTTCACGCCGGGCGATGCTGATCTGGGTCAGGATGGCGTAGCTGCCCAGGCTGCGCGCGCCTTCGGCAGGATCGAAGAAGGTGTACACCGCTGACAGGCCGCGATTGCTGAAGTCGGTGACCGCGCAGGCCAGCAGCCTGTCGCCTTCACGGAAATTGATGAAGCGGGTGTCGCTCCAGCCGCACAGCAGGAAGCGCTCGAAGTCGTCGAAGCCGGGGTCGTCCATGCCACCGCCGGCGTGGCGACCGGACAGATAGCGCCGGTACAAGTCGAAATGCGCCAGGCTGGCATGGGCGGGTTCGATCTCGATGCGCAGATCCGCGTTGTCCTTCTGCGTGCGACGCTGGCTGCGCCTGGGCTGGAACTTCGCCACCGGCACGCGACAGGCGATGCAGTCCTGGCACAAGCGACAGTAGGGGCGATACACATGCCCGCCGGCGCGCCGAAAGCCACGCTCCAGCGCTGCGCCGTAAAGACGTGGCAGCTCCGGATCGACCGGATCCAGCACCAGATTGCGCGACAGCCGATCGCTGTAATAGCCACAGCGATGCTCCAAGGTCTGGAAGAGCTTGATGCTGTCGGACTTCATGGCAGGCGCGCAGCTACTCCGGGTCGGTGATGCGGATCAAGCCTTCCTGCGCGCTGCTGGCGACCAGTCGGCCGTTGAGATCGTAGACCGAGCCGCGTGCCAGGCCGCGCGCACCTTCGGCGCTGGGACTGTCGCAAGAGTACAGCAGCCATTCGTCCACCCGGAACGGCCGATGGAACCACAGCGCATGGTCCAGGCTGGCCATCTGCACATTGCCCTGCAGATAGGAAATGCCATGCGGGAAAGTGGTGGTGCCCAGCAGGTGGAAATCGCTGGCATAGGCGAGCAGGCTGCGGTGCAAATTGTCATCGTCGGCAATGCGGTCGCACAGACGGAACCACACATGCTGGAAGGGCGGCCGCTTGGGCCGCTTCAGCTCGTCGCGCGGGTACACGTGCTTGAACTCGAAAGGCCCGCGATTGGTGATCCAGCGCTGCAGCTTGGCCGGAATCTTGGCCAGCGCTTCCGGATCGATGGGATCGGCCTCGCCCAGATCATCCGGTTTGGGCACATCCGGCGCCGACAGCTGGTGGCTGACGCCCGGCTCCGGGATCTGGAAGCTCGCCGCCATGTTGAGGATCGGCGCGCCGTGCTGGATCGCTACCACGCGCCTGGAGCTGAAGCTCTTGCCGTCGCGCTGGCGATCCACCTGATAGACGATCGGTGCCTCGACATCGCCGGCGCGCAGGAAGTAGGCGTGCAGCGAATGCGCGTAGCGGCCCTCGACCGTGCGCTGCGCCGCTGCCAGCGCCTGGCCCAGCACCTGCCCACCGAACACGAAGCGAGTGCCGATGTCTCGACTCTGGCCGCGAAACAGGTCCTGCTCCAGGCGCTCCAGCTGCAGCAGTTCCACCAGTTCGGCCACCACGGCTTTGGTCATGCCCTGTGCATCCGCGAAACGAAGCGACTCAGTATAGGAGGCGACGCCGGCTTGGGTCCGGGCGCTCAGCTGCGCGTGGCGCCGGCCAGGGTCAGACGATTGCGGCCGCGTTGTTTGGAGCGATACAGGGCCTTGTCCGCGGCGTCGACGATGGCTTCCGGCGAGCGCCGGCCGGGATCGCGCTCGGCCAGCCCAATGCTCACCGTGACGCCGACCTCGCCATCGTGCTGACCGCGACGCACGGCCTGGGCGCGTGGTCCGGCACGGCGCCGGCCCAGCGCCACGCGTTGCGTTTCGATCGCCTCGCGCACGCGCTCCAGCGACTCGCTGGCGCGCTCGACCTGACGGCCCTCGAAGATGATCGAGAATTCCTCGCCACCGTAGAGATAGGCGGTGCCGCCCCGACAGCGGCGCAAGGCACGCGCCACCGCCTGCAGCACGCGATCGCCGGATTCGTGTCCATAGCGGTCGTTGAAACGCTTAAAGTGGTCGACGTCGACCATGGCCACCGCGATCCGCCCGGTGGCGCGGCTGAGGCGCTCGTCCAGCGCGCGCCGATTGGGCAGGCCGGTCAGCGCGTCCACATAGGCCATGCGGAAGGCGCCGATCAGCACCGCCATGCCGATGGCGAAGGCGCACAGCGCCAGCCACAGGCCGGCGTTGCCCTGCAGGCGCGGCTCGAACACGCCGATCAGCGGGGTCAGGGCCAGCAACAGCAGGCACTCCAGCGGCGAGCCGTGACGCAACCAGCGCCACAGGGGCCCGGCGTAGGCCAAAAGGCAAATCCACAAGGCCAGCGGCAAGGGTTGCGCGAAGCCAAAGCTCAGGCTGGCCCAGGCCGCCAGGCTGGCGCCCACATAGCCGTCCGGAGCCACCCACCAGGGCAGACTGAGCAAGGCCGCGATCAGGCCCAGACTGCGGATCGACAACACCGGCGGCTCTGGCAGCCACAGGGCGATCCACAGCCACAGCGCCGCCGCCAGGGCCCAGGGCGGACTCAGTTCGCCGCCATCCGGACCCACCTGCAGTCCCAGGTAGACCACGGCCAAGGCCGCCAGGGCATAGCGATTGCGCCGGAAGCCAAGCGCCAGCAGCAGCGCTGCGGTTCCCAGCAGCACTTGTCCGTTTTCTAATGCTGATAGCAGGTTAGCGAGCATCCCTGAGAATCTTTCGAGGCGCGCGGGATTGTAGCCCCGGCGCTAGGCGGGGCAAGCATGCTGCGCCTGGAATGTGATCGCGCGCACTCGCCCGAACTCGCTGTGGCCCGCCCGGCCCGTGAAGAATCTGTGCTCAAGACTTGCGCCAGCTCATCCCGCCGCGCCGCGCTTGGGGCATCATCGCGCGCCTCGGCGCTGGTCTCGTCTCCCGGACCAGCCCCACTTTCTCCCCGTGTTGACCTGGACCCACCAATGCCCACTCGTCGTGACCTCGCGAACGCGATCCGCGCGCTCGCCATGGATGCCGTGCAACAAGCGAACTCCGGTCATCCCGGCATGCCGATGGGCATGGCCGACATCGCCGAAGTGCTGTGGAACGACTTCATGCGCCACAACCCGGCCGATCCGCGCTGGTTCAATCGCGATCGCTTCGTTCTCAGCAACGGCCACGGCTCGATGCTGCTGTACGCCCTGCTGCACCTGAGCGGCTACGACCTGCCGATCGAGGAATTGCGTCGTTTCCGTCAGCTGCACTCGAAGACGCCCGGGCATCCGGAAGCGCACGAGACGCCAGGTGTGGAAACCACCACTGGACCGCTGGGACAGGGCCTGGCCAATGCGGTGGGCATGGCGCTGGCGGAGAAGATCCTGGCCAAGCGCTTCAATCGCCCGGAACTGACCCTGGTCGATCACTACACCTACGTCTTCGCGGGTGACGGCTGCCTGATGGAAGGCATCTCGCACGAAGTCGCCTCGCTGGCGGCCACCTTGAAGCTGGGCAAGCTGATCGTGCTGTACGACGACAACGGCATCTCCATCGACGGCAAGGTGCAGGGCTGGTTCACCGATGACACGCCGGCGCGCTTTGCCGCCTATGGCTGGGAAGTGATCCCCGAAGTCGACGGCCACAATCCCGAGGCGATCAAGGCGGCTCTGGTCACCGCCGCTGCCGATCCGGACAAACCCACGCTGATCTGCTGCTAGACGGTGATCGGTTATGGGGCGCCCAACAAGCAGGGCAGCGAGAGCACCCACGGCGCGCCGCTGGGCGCCGAGGAAATTGCCGCCGCGCGGCGCCATCTGGACTGGCCGCATGCACCCTTCGAAATCCCGGCTGACATCGGCGCCGGCTGGGATGCGCGCGCCAAGGGTGCGCGTGCACAGCAGGAATGGGAAGCCCTGTGGACCGCCTACCGCGTGGCGCATCCGCAAGCTGCCGCCGAATTCGAGCGCCGCCTGCGTGGCGAGCTGCCGGAGGATTTCGAGGCCTTGATCGACGGCTTCATCGCCGATCTGGATCGCGAGAGCACCGCGATTGCCAGTCGCAAGGCCAGCCAGCGCGTGCTGGAACTGATCGTGCCGCGGCTGCCCGAACTGGTCGGCGGTTCGGCCGATCTGGCGCACTCCAACTACTCCATCGTCAAGGCCAGCCGCGATGTGGTCAGCGCCGAAGATGGCGGCAACTACGTGTACTACGGCGTGCGCGAGTTCGGCATGAGCGCCATCGCCAACGGCCTCGCCTTGCACGGCGGCATCCTGCCTTTCACCGCGACCTTCCTGGTGTTCTCCGACTACGCACGCAATGCGGTGCGCATGAGCGCGCTGATCCCGGCGCGCGTGGTGCACGTCTACACCCACGATTCCATCGGCCTGGGCGAGGACGGCCCCACGCATCAACCGATCGAACATCTGGCCAGCCTGCGCTATATCCCCAACAACCGTGTGTGGCGGCCGGCCGATGCGGTGGAAACGGCGGTGGCGTGGAAGCAGGCGCTGCTGCGTCGCGACGGGCCCAGCTGCCTGGCCCTGTCGCGACAGAATCTGGCGCCGCAGCCACGTTCGGGCGAGCAGATCGCCAACATCGCGCGCGGCGGCTATGTGCTCTTCGAAGCGGGCAACGAGACCGACCTCATCCTGCTCGCCACCGGCTCTGAAGTCGGCATCGCGGTGGAGGCCGCACGCGTGCTGGCCGCGCAAGGGCGTGGCGTGCGCGTGGTGTCCATGCCTTGCTGCGAAGTCTTTGATGCGCAGTCGCAAAGCTATCGCGATCAGGTGCTGCCGCCGCAGGCGCGGCGCCGCGTGGCGATCGAAGCAGCGGTGGGTGATTACTGGCGCAAGTATGTGGGCCTGGATGGCGCCGTGTTGGGCATCGATCGGTTCGGCGCCTCGGCGCCGGACAAGGTGCTGTACAAGCATTACGGCCTGACCGTCGAACGCCTGGTGGAAACGGCGCTGGCCTTGCGCTGAGCATGACGCGGGCGCGCCGGCGCCCATGGGAGGAAGCATGAAGCTGCGCAAACTGATGCTGGTGCTGGTGTCTGCAATGGCCGCAGGCGTCGCGGCGGCCGAGTCGATGCGGCTGGCTGATCCGGCTGTCCTGGCCACGATCCGCGATGATGTGCCCACGCCGCCGCGCGGCTTTCTCCCCGAGGAACGCGCACGCTGGGTGTTGCCGGATCTGTCGCGGATGCCCTTGGCGCCGCCGACCGGTCCGGTGGACACGCCGGCCGAGTACGAGCGCAACGATGGCTTGATGATCCGCTGGGGCTCGCAGAACGCGCTGCTGACCGAAATGGCGGTGCCGATCACCACCGGCGAGCCGGACATGACCCTGCACATCGTGGTCGCCGACAGCAACATGCAGGCCTCGGCCAGCAGCACCTTGCAGTCAGCCGGGGCGAATCTCAGTCGAGTCAACTTCATCATCGCGCCGACCAATTCGGTGTGGATGCGCGACTACGGTCCGCGATTTGTCTCCGACGCCGGTCGCCGTTCGATCGTCGACCACGTCTACAACCGTCCGCGCCCGCTCGACGACGCGCTGCCCGGCGTGGTCAGCAACCTGTGGAGCGAGCCCAAGTTCGACATCCCGCTGAGCCACGGCGGTGGCAATTTCCACCTCTTCGACAATGGCGTGGCCTTCATGACCACGCTGATCCAGAACGAGAACCCGGCGCTCAGCGCGCAACAGATCCGCGACCACTACCTGCAGTACCAAGGTCTGGACCTGACCCTGGTGCCACCCTTGCCGGCCAGCTTCGACTCCACCCAGCACATCGACATGTGGATGCTGCCGGCGGGCCGCAAGCGGGTGATCCTGAGCCAGTATCCGAACACCGGCGGCGTCTACACCACGCCGCGGCAAGTGACCGAAGACGTGGCCACGCAGCTGGGCGGGCAGGGCTACACCGTGTTCCGCACCCCGGGCTGGCGCGGCAGCAATGGCGCGCATTACACCTACGCCAATTCGGTGATCCTCAACCGCAACGTACTGCTGTGCCGCTTCACCGGTTTCGAGACCGAAAACGCGCAGGCGCTGGCGACCTTCCAGCAGGCCTTCCCGAATCGCAACATCGTGCAGGTCGATTGCTCCGGGATCATCACCCTGGCGGGCGCCATCCACTGCATCGTCATGCATGTGCCCACGGCGTACTTCTACTTCGAGAACTTCGAGGACTCGCCGCCCTGAACGCCGCTGGCGCCGTGAGTACGGCGCCACAGGTAGAGGCCGGGAATCTGGCGACGGGCCGGAAACTGGCGGCAGCCCTGTAGGAGCGCCCTTGCGCGCGATCGGGTCTGGCCTTGGTGTGGGGGTTTGGTCCGGGTGCGAGGCTTATCGCCCGCAAGCGGGCTCCTACACACAGGCGGCGCAAGCCGGCGACC
>ERZ1066138.673-NODE-673-length-11260-cov-6.935386_pt1 | contig 11260 bp, 10 predicted proteins | sample MGYA00382785_ERZ1066138 | MGnify/ENA primary metagenome ERZ1066138 (study PRJEB33369, sample SAMEA5778368) | biofilm metagenome | biome: Industrial cooling water; feature: Water cooling tower basin; material: Biofilm | place: United Arab Emirates | collected...
ATGCCCCGCCGGAAACTATCATCGGCCGCCAATTGCGAGTCCGCGGAGCCACGGTCCGCGTTATCGGCATCGTCGCTCCGCTCGGTTCGATCCTCGGCGTCTCTCGCGACAATTTCATACTCGTCCCTTACAACACGTCGCAGAAGATCCTTCCCGGCCGCGGCTCGCTGGTCATAAATGTTCAGGTCGAAGACCCCGCCCAGCTTGATAACGCAAAGGACCAGGCGGCGGCCGTTATGCGCACCCGCCGAGGACAGATCGCCATCCGGACCGGCGACGAAGAGGAATTCGACGAGGGCTTCACCATCGAATCGGCGGACGTTTTCGTCGGGCTTTACAGCGACGCAACGAGCAACATCTATTTGGTCACGATCGGTGTTTCGGCTATCTCGCTGATCGTCGGCGGCATCGTCGTAATGAACATAATGCTCGTCTCGGTCGCCGAGCGCACCAAGGAGATCGGGCTGCGGATGGCGGTCGGTGCCCGACGCTCGGACATAATGCGGCAGTTTCTTACCGAAGCGGTGGTCATCGCGGCGGCCGGAGGTGTCATCGGGCTCTTTCTCGGTTTTGGGCTCGCGAATCTGATCTCACTTCTGATCGGTTTTCCGACGCTGATGAACGTGACGTCGGTCGTTCTCGGTATCGGAGTTTCGTCGGCGGTCGGAGTGATCAGCGGGCTCTATCCGGCCTGGCGGGCCGCCCAACTTAATCCGGTGGAGGCAATGCGACGGGAATGAGGCTTGATCACTTCAGAGAATCGGCCATCATGGCGTTCGATACCGTACGAACGAACAAGCTTCGCTCGGGCCTGACTATCCTCGGCGTCTCCGTCGGTGTCATCACGGTTATGCTGATGGTCTCGATCATTCAGGGCCTCAACCGTTCGTTCGCACAGCAGCTTGAGGCGATCGGTTCCAACATTGTCTTTATCACCAAGTTCGATTCGTCCTTCGGCCGCCAGCCGAATCAGGAAGAGCGAATGCGCGAAGATCTTTCGCTCGCCGAGGCCGAAGCCCTCGGGGACCAACTCCGCAACATCGTCGGCGTCTCACCTATCCAGCGTACGATATCCGAAACGGTTCGGTACCGCGAGAAGCAGAGTGACACTCCGATACTGATCGGTGCCACCCGCCATTACGAGGAAGTGCATTCGCAGTTTGTCGAACGCGGCAGATTTATCACTGAGGCAGACCTTCGCTCTCGGGCGAACATCGTCGTCCTTGGTAAGGACGTCGTAAAGGCCCTGTTCCCCAACGAGGAACCGCTAGGGAAGGAAGTAAAGATCGGCGGGCGACCGTTCCAGGTTGTCGGTGTTATGGGCGATCTCGGCTCGATCTTTGGCCAGTCGCGCGACAATTCGGTCTTCATACCGCTTACGACCTTTCAGAAATATTGGCGCGACATTCCCTATCCGCAGATGGTCTTCATCATCGTCGTCCGGCCGGTGGATCGCTCTTATGTCACATCCGTTACCGACGAGACCAGAGACATTCTCCGCCGTGTCCGCGGCGTGCCCTTCGGAGAAACCGATAATTTCTACATCTCATCTCAGGATGCGCTTCTCGATATTTATAATCAGCTAACTGGCGCGACCTATCTTGTGCTGACGGCGATCTCGGCCGTCGCATTGATGATCGGCGGTATCGGCGTTATGAACATAATGCTCGTTTCAGTGACAGAGCGGACGAAGGAGATCGGCATTCGTAAGGCCGTCGGGGCAACGCAGAATGTGATCCTATCTCAGTTCCTGATCGAAGCGGTCGTGCTTACGGGCATCGGCGGGCTGATCGGATTGGTCGTCGGGTTGGTTTCAAGCTGGTTGATCAATGCCTATTCGCCGCTGCCGGCCTACGTTCCGCTTTGGACCGTGCTCGTAGGCATCGGTGTCTCGGCCTTGGTCGGCATCGTCTTCGGGATATTTCCGGCATGGAAGGCAGCCAAGCTTGACCCGATCGAGGCTCTCAGCTTCGAGTAAAACCTTACAAAAGCAAAAAACGGAGCCCGCTCCGACCCTGCATATCGGAGCGAGCCCCTTGCTTCGCGTCGGAGCCGAAGCCCCTTCGCAAAACTCTGTCCACAACGGATCAATGGTCTAATGCCGGACCAGCGAATCGTGTACCGCGGTCGGCAACACGGACATCATGCCCATAAAGACCATCCCGAAGCAGACAAAGCCAAATGCTACGACCGCCATCACCGACATATTGCCGGTAACATAAACCCCGAGAGCGGCAGTCGCTATCACCAACCAAAGTGCGATATAGATCTTTGTCAGCATGATATCCTCCTTGAGAAGCGTGCCGTTGCCTTGATGACAAACGATTCGACCTTCTCGCCCTCGGTAAATTGCAATGGGTGTGCCACTACTAAATACCCGTAAAATAGCGACTTGCCGCGATGCCGTCTGCGAAATCCTCCGCACTGCGGCCACCATCCGCGCGTGTTTGTTCGCAACAAAAAAGGCCCGACGGATGCCGAGCCGTTCATTGATGATCTGTGCGTTTTTCTACTGTGGTTTGGTGCTTCCCGGACTTCCGGCCGGCACCATTGGAACCTCGTCGCCCTGCCTGTCAACCGAAAAGCGTCCGGTCATTACGGAAGGCGTCAGCTTCAGGATCACTTCGATGTTCTCCCGAACCCAGCTATCCATCCAGCGAATGCTTACCGCCGGTGTCAGCGTCGGGTTGATCTCGGCGACAAGCTGCAATGCTCTCTCCCGCTCTTCATGGTCGGTTACTTGAGCCGCCTCGCCCTGCACGATGACGCTTTGCCAATCGCGCTTGTTCTTTACGTCCTCAAGTTGGAGACACGCCTTCGGGTTGCCGCGGATGATCTCCGCCTTCTTGCCCTCGGTCGTGTAGATGTAGATCACCGGCTTTGCCCAGGCGAAATGCACCGGAACAACGTACGGCATGCCGTTCTGCGAACAGCCGAGGTGGCCGTAATTAACCTCATCGAGCAACTGCTCGATCTCGCTCATCCTCATTTCTACTACTTCGATCATAACCTTGTCCCCTATGATAGCATTGCCGGCGGGAGCGGCTCGCATTTTCTCAAAGTAAGTGAAAGCAATGTCCGTTCCCGGCCGTAGTCCTTGCTTGGAACGTGGTTTGCGGTTCAATATCAGTGAGCAGAATGCTCGGAGGTTATCATGAAAGTCGTAATTGCTACCGATGGATCCAGCTTCAGCCTCGCAGCGGCACAGGAAGCCTGCCGCCTGTTCGGTAGGATGAAGGAAACCGAGTTTACGATCGTTGCGGTCTTCGAGGACGTGCCGATCGCGGCTACCGAGCCGTTTGCCCTACCGCCCGAGTATTATCAGGAGATGACCGACGCGGCACGCAACCAGGCTCAGCACAACGCTGATCAGACGGCCGAAGAACTGCGGTCCGGTTGCCCGGATGCAAACGTCACTGTCGAGGTGCTCAGTGGAAAGCCGGCATCGCAGATAGTCGATCTGGCCGAGAGAATCGGTGCCCAAACGATCGTCGTCGGTTCACATGGCCGCGGATTCTGGGGACGACTTCTCGGATCGGTCTCGAACTCAGTGGTCAACCACGCGCCGTGTTCGGTGCTTGTGGTTCGCAGCGAACCGGCAGGCGACGAATGATCTGGATACGGGCCATTGCCGTCTGGCTGATAATGATGGCTGCCGAAACGATACACGGCATCCTGCGTACTGTATTGCTTGCACCGCGGGTCGGTGACCTCCGCGCCCGGCAGATCGCTTTCTTTACGGGCTCGGCGATCATACTTGGAACCGCTTATCTTTTCATCAATTGGATCGGGGCTCGTTCGGTGAAAGTATTGCTCGGCATCGGCTTGTTGTGGATGGTGCTCACGCTCGGCTTTGAGGCCGTTGTCGGCATTTACGGCTTCGGGTTCGGATGGGACCGCATCATCGCAGAGTACGACCCGCGGACCGGTTCACTGATGCTCTTCGGCCTTTTCGTCCTGCTCTTCGCTCCACTTATCGCATTCAGGCTGCGCCGCGGTCAGTGATCGTCATCGTCCTTTTCCGGACGCTTTACCTCTTCCGGACGCTTTACCTCGCTTTGCGTAGCCGCCGCATCTCCTGCCCGGATTTCGGTGTGCCTGATCTGGCCGCCAAGGTTTGCCGTCCAGCCCATTAGGCCGAGCGTTACGACCGCAAGCAGCAAGGCGGGTGTCGCAGCATATCGCTGAATGGCCGGCTTGAAAATCCCGATCGCGAGCCCGGCCGCCGCCGCAATACCGGTTACAACTGCGAAGCCAAGCGCGATCTTGGCCGCGTCTTCATGGGTCTCGATAAATGCTTCCGATACTCCCGGAAGATTCTCGACGATATCTTCGGCGGGTTCACCTGTTAAGTAGGTCGGCACAGCGACCACGGCCGCCGTGAAAAAGATGATCGAGCCGGTATTCACCATCGCTTGAGAGTTTCGTATCGTTCCATAGAGCACGATCGGAACTCCGATCACCAAGGCGAATAACGGAAAGTGATTGAGCATTAGATGTAGATGAGCGCTGTCCATTGCGTGTCTCCCGAAAATAATGTCGATTCAAGAGATCAAGAGTCGATTTCAGCTCCCGATCTCGAGTACCGAACAACAGTGCAATCGCAATACCAAAAAAGGCAGGCATCGAAGCCTGCCCGTGAAGTAAATTGTGCAAAGCTCTAATTCCTAACTCGAATTAAGGATCGCTTTCAGTTCTTCCAGCAGATTCTCGGCCGTGAACGGCTTTGAAAGGACCGATGTGATCCCGAGCGATTCGATCTCGTTTCGCTGGTTCTCATTCATAAGGCCGCTCATCATTATCATCTTTAGGTTCGGGTCCATCTTGCGCATCGCTCTGACCATTGACGGCCCGTCCATATAGGGCATCGCGACATCGGCAATTACTGCGGCGGTTTCGGCGCTGTGCTGAGCAAAGAGGGCAAGCCCCTCCGTGCCGTCGGCGGCGGTCAAAACGCGATATCCGAACTTTTCAAGCGTCGCCTTGGTCACATCGCGAATGTACTCTTCGTCATCGACGACGATCACCAATTCACCCTTGCCTGCGAGTTCATCGAATGTTGTCGTCGAACTTACTTCGATGGCCGCGGCATCGGCGACCGGGAAATAGATCGAGAACCGCGAACCCTTACCAGGCTCACTGTAAACGTTAATGAACCCGCCGTGGCTCTTAACGATCGTCAGCACGGTCGAGAGCCCGAGACCGGTTCCGCGGCCGATGTCCTTGGTCGTAAAGAATGGATCAAAGATCTGCTTTTTGATATCCGGCGGCATTCCGAACCCGGTATCGCTGACAGCAATCACGATGTGCTCGCCCGGAACGGCATCCGGGCTCATCCTTGCGTAGTTATCATCGATGTTGACCCGGCTCGCCTCGATCGAGAGCATGCCGCCTTCGGGCATTGCGTCACGAGCGTTGATCGAAAGATTCATCAGCACCTGATGTATCTGCGTCGGGTCAGCAGAGATGACCGGCAGATCGGCCGGAACATCGGACTTTACCTCGATATTCTTCGGCAGCGTCTCGGAAAGCACCTTTATCAGGTCTTTTACGATGTGGCGAACCTGAACGGCGACGCGTTCGCCCTTTAGCCCGCGGGCAAAGGTAAGCACTTGCTGAACGAGGGAACTTCCACGCTGGGTGTTTTTCTCGATCATGTCGAGCCACTTCGCGGTCTCGGCGTCCGGGTTCCGGAGCTTTAGCATCCCGACCGACATAAGGATCGGCGAAAGAATGTTGTTAAGGTCATGGGCGATGCCGCCGGCAAGCGTGCCGATGGATTCAAGCCGCTGGGCGCGGAAAAGCTGTTCCTCGGTCCTCCGTTTTTCGGAGACGTCCGTATTTATAACGAGGATGTAATCCGGCTGTTCGTGGTCATCGCGAACGAGTGTCCATCGGCTTTCGACCACTAATGAAGTCCCGTCCTTTTTGAACTGCCGTTCTTCAAAACGGTGCTCATCATGACGCTCAAACTCCCGCCGAATCTCGAGGATCCGTTCCGGCCCTCCGCCAAGAACGACATCATTGAACGGCCGGCCGAGGGCCTCGTCGATCGAGCGGCCATAGATGCGTTCAGCTCCCTTGTTCCAAAAAATGACGTGATAATTCAGGTCGCAGACGATGATCGCATCCTGCGCTTTCTCGAGCAGCGACGCCTGCTGCCGGATGCGCTCTTCGGCAAATTTGCGTTCGGTTATCTCGTACCGGATGGCAATGTATTGAAATGGCTTTTTGTCCGCATCGAGCATCGGCACGATGGTCGTATCGACCCAATAAATACTGCCGTCCTTTGCCCGGTTCCTTATCTCACCGCGCCAAACGCGGCCCCCGGCAATGGTCGTCCAAATTTCGCGGATGAACTCCTTTGGGTGGTATGCAGAGTTGATGATCCGGTGGTCCTGCCCGAGCAGTTCCTCGCGGGTGAACTTTGATATCTCACAGAACTTGTCGTTGACGTAGGTGATGCGGCCGCGTTGATCCGTGATAGCAACGATCGCGGATTGGTCAATCGCAAACTTAAGGTCCGATAGTTCCTTTAGGACATCGTCGTTCGGGGTCTCGTTGTTCGGGTGGTCGATCATTCGCTTTCGCCGGCGACAGATTCCTTTTCGCTGATCGCGTCATAGAGACCGGCCTTTCGAAGTTTATATCGTAGTTGGTCGCGGGAGATACCAAGAAGTTTTGCAGCCTGTGTGAGGTTACCCGAGGTTCGGTCCACAGCCTGCCGAGCGAGTTCCGCCTCGACCTCGTCGAGCGTTACTCCACCCGATGGCAAAACGATACCGCCGCGGGCCTGCGCCGTAGTCTCGAGATCACCGATCATGTCGTGGGGCAAATGCGATGTCGTAACATACTCGCCGTCCTCAAGTATCGACGCTCGTTCGATGACGTTCCTCAATTCGCGGACGTTGCCCTTCCAATCATATGTTCGAAATATCCGTTCGACCTCGGGCGTCAAACCCTTGAGCGGTTTCTGCTTTCGCTTGATGTTGACGCGGGCGATATAAAGCTCGGTCAGCAGCATTACATCCTCGCCGCGCTCGCGGAGCGGCGGGATATCGACCTGAATGACCGAAAGCCGAAAGTAAAGGTCCGAACGGAATCGGCCGTCCTCGCCGGCCCGTTTGAGGTCCTGATTAGAGGCAGCGATTATTCGTGCGTCAAGCTTGATGTCCTTGAGCCCGCCAACGCGGCGAAAAACACCATTCTCAAGTACCCGAAGGAGTTTGGCTTGCAGTGGCAGCTCCATTTCGCCGATCTCGTCCAGAAAGATGGTCCCGCCGTGAGCCTGTTCGAAAAGCCCTTCCTTTCTCTGCTTCGCGTCGGTGAACGCGCCTTTCTCATAGCCGAAAAGCTCTGATTCGATAAGCGTCGCGGGAAGTGCGGCGCAGTTTATCGCTAGATATGGCGCCTTCGCCCGGTCAGACGCGAAATGGATCGCCCGCGCAAAAAGGTCCTTTCCGGTTCCTGTTTCGCCCTGCAGCAGAATCGAATTCACGTCCGAGTCGGCAACGCGGCGGGCGAGTTCCTTTGCCTTTTGCATCGCCGGCGATTCGCCGATTATCTCGTCAAATGTGAGGGCAACGGCGCGTTCCCTTCGTGCGGCCTTTACCTCGCGGCGAAGCTTTCGGGTTTCGACCGCGTTGCGGAGGGTTACCTCAAGCTCCTCGAGCCGAACCGGCTTTCCAATAAAATCATGCGCACCTGCCCGAAGTGCTGCAACCGTATGCGCGACATCGACATTGCCGGTTACGATGATCGCAACGAGTTCGGGATTCGCTTCCTTAAGTTTTTTGAGCAAGTCGATGCCCGAGCCATCCGGAAGCTCGACGTCGATCAAGGCGATCGAAGGTTCAAACTCCTCGAACGCTTTAGTCCCTGCTGCAATGCTCTCGGCGGCGTGCGTTTCATAGCCCCAACTTGAAACAGCTTCGGTAAGCGCCATTCGAATGAAGCCGTCATCGTCGATTATCAGTATTCTCTCGTTCTTTCCTGACATTTAATGCGAATGAGAAACAAAGGTCGTGCAGGGCGTGTTCAGCTAATTGTATATCGCGAATGAATTCGGGCATCAAGCCCATTTTCGCGAATTTTTTCGCGCAGATAAATGAATCGTGTGGCCAAACCGCCGAAAGTCAACGATTCAGGCGGAAAATGGCATTGTTGGCACATCCATTGCACTTTGTCGCCGTGCCTGGGCTAGAATAATGGTTTCAAAGGCAGGATCACTATGAAGTTACTGATCGCATACGATGGCTCGCGTTGTGCCGAAGCGGCGCTCGATGATCTCAAGCGGGCGGGGCTTCCGGCCAATGGCGAGGCTTTCATACTGTCCGTTGCGGAAGTTTGGCTACCGCCGGCAGAGAGTGCGAACGGCAGCCTGACCGATGACCCCTACATTCGCAGTTTGGTCGAACGCCGCCGCGAGAAAGGCGAGCGGGCGCTTGCCGAGTATGAGGCTTATGCTCACCATGCCGAGTCGCGTATGCGGACGCTCTTTCCCGATTGGGAGATCACGGCCGAGGCGACCTATGGCTCGCCGGCCTGGGAACTTCTGGCAAAGGCAGATGACCTTAAGCCCGACCTAATTGTTACAGGCTCGCAGGGTCAATCTGCACTCAGTCGGTTCCTGCTCGGAAGCGTCTCACAAAAGGTGCTCAGCGAAGCACGGTGTTCTGTTCGCATCGCCCGCGGAAAGAATGAAGTGGATCCGACACCGATCAGATTGACCATCGGCTTTGACGGAAGCCGCGGCGCCCGTGCGGCGATCGATTCGGTCGCCGCCCGCGTTTGGCCCGAAGGCACTGAGGCACAGCTGATCTCTGTGACCGACCCGATCTCGCCGACGGCGATCGGGCGTTTCGTCCCGCCGGTAAATGCCGCTGTCGAAGCGGTCAATGAAGCGGAGACCGATTGGCTGACGGCGCAAGCCGCTGACGCGATCAAGGACCTTGCCGCAGCAAATGTAACGGCAAGCCATATGATCATCCCGGGTGCTCCGAAACGGGTCATCGTTGACGAAGCCGAGAAATGGGGTGCGGATTCGATCTTCGTTGGTGCAAATGCATTCGGCAGCAAGCTTGAACGCTTTCTGCTCGGCAGTGTTTCTTCGGCGGTCGCGGCACGGGCCCACTGTACTGTAGAAGTTGTTCGTTAGAGTTAGAATTCTTTCCTCCAAATGAAAAGCCGGGCACGTGCCCGGCTTTTTGTTGCCTTGATGGATCGATCAGTTCTGACCGATCTTCTCGATATCTGATTGAAGCTTCGCGATAGCGGAATTAGTCGCATCGGCCGTTTTCAACCGGGCGAGCGTCGCCGTCGCATTCGCCGCATCGCCTTTCTTCGTATAAGCGACCGTCAGGTTCTGAAGAGCTTGAATGTGGTTCGGATTCTTCTCCAAAGCGCCGTTGAATTCTTTGATCGCCTTTTCGTAATCCGGGTTCGGGCGAAATACGTAGGTCAGTCCGAGGTCCGTCCGGACGTTTATATCATCGGGCTTTTTCTCAATGGCAAGTTGATACGTCTTTTCGGCCTCTTCGTATTTGTTCGAGTCGAAATAGGCATTCGCGAGGTTGACGATGGTGTTGTAATCGTCCGGCTTGATCTTTCTCGCTTGCTCAAGGAATTCGACGGCGCCGTCAAACCGCTGTATCTGGTAATACATTTCTGCGGCCTTGATCTGTGCGTCAAAGTTCTGCGGCTCCGCACGCGCCGTATCGATGGCCGCCTGCACCTCTGGAATCGAGCCGCCCTGTGTGTCGCCAATGTTCGGATGCCCCGAAGGAAGCCCAGCCATCTGCTGATTGGCCTGTCCGGCCTGGAGCATCGCCTTTTGGTTCATTGAATTGGCGAACATAAAGCCGATAATGACGCCCCCGAGGAGGCCGACGATGCAGAATAGAATGTTCTCTTTGTTGATCATGGTGTTATGCGTACGAGTGAAGCCCGGGCAGCAAATAGCTTACACCGAGATACGTAAAAATGATGAATAGAAATGCAACGATCGCGAAGTATGCCGACCGCCGGCCCTGCCAACCATAAGTTACTCGCGAATGGAGGAACCCGGCATAGGTCAGCCACGCGACCAGAGCACCTGTTTCTTTGGCGTCCCAACCCCAGTATCGCCCCCAGGATTCATTCGCCCACACGGCTCCGGTTATGAGCAGCAATGCTAAACCTGCAAATGTTATGCCGCCGAGTTTGTACATCAGCCCGTCCAGTATGGCCGCGGCTGGAAGTGACTCGCGGATCCGGTCCGGCTTGGCGGCCATCAGCACGATAAAGAACGTTCCGGTAAAGGCGGTTATCAAAGCCGCGAGCTCGACCGGGTTTGCGTTAAGGCTCAACCGCAGCGAATCGCTGTTCTGGCGGATCCAGGTGTCGGCCATGCCGGCAATCTGCATCGCCGGAACTGTCGCGATCTGCTGCGACGTCGCACCTTGCTGCTGAAGCATCCAGATGCCGAAGCGTTCGTACTGCTCAGGAGCGATCCGCGAAACGACGTTCGTAAGCGTCCGTACCTGATATACGAGCATCCCTATCGCGGCACCCTGAGCGACTAGCGAGGCGGCCATCAGCCCAAGGCCGATATGCTGCTCCCTCTTTCTGCCACTGGAAATAAACGAAGCCCACGCCCCGAGCGAGGCCAGCAACAGAACAGCAGCGGCGACGATCAGCCAGCCGACGTAGGGAAGATCGGCACGCAGCGGGATCGATGCACGCGAGGTCCCGACAAAAACAGAAGACGCGTAGGTAGCGAAAGTGTCAAAAGAAAAAACACCGAAACGCGATATGGTCGCGAAGACCCCGAGCACGAACGCGGCGTTCCAAAATGCCATCTTCTCTGGACGTAACCCGTCCTTCAATAGATAAAGAACCGCAACAGCGAAACAAACCAGCCCGACACCATATGCGATCGAAGCTACCCCAACATGTATCGGCCGCCAATATGAATCGAGCACCGGCGGCAGGTCAACGAACTCGCCGCCGATGAAGCGGGCGAGGACAAGGATTATCGCCGCCAGCGGGAGCGCGATCGCGGCTATACCGCGAAGCTCGCGTCGGCGCATCACGATCAGCGTTGTCACACCGGCACCGAACGCGAACGCAAGGCTTAGGTCGTAGAGATTCGCGAACGGCACATAGCGAAAAAGCCAAGGCATCTCCGCAGCCGAGCGGCCCTGCGACTGAAATATCGCCAATTCACGATCATAAGCAGCGACCCAGCGGACAAGCCAGCTTGCCAGGTTGAGCGCCACAC
>ERZ1066138.676-NODE-676-length-11229-cov-9.454179_pt1 | contig 11229 bp, 9 predicted proteins | sample MGYA00382785_ERZ1066138 | MGnify/ENA primary metagenome ERZ1066138 (study PRJEB33369, sample SAMEA5778368) | biofilm metagenome | biome: Industrial cooling water; feature: Water cooling tower basin; material: Biofilm | place: United Arab Emirates | collected...
CCCATGATCCTCGCCGAGGAGCTGGACGCGGACTGGTCGCAGGTGTCGATCGAGCAGATGCCGCTTTCGATCGACTTCAGCGGCGCGGAACCGCGCTGGCGCTGGGGCGCGCAGGGCGCGGGCGGGAGCACGAGCATCCCGGACGGCTGGGCGGAGCTGCGGCAGTTCGGCGCCCAGGGCCGCTGGCTCATGCGCCAGGCGGCTGCGGCGGAGTGGGGCATTCCGTTCGCCGACGTGAAGACCGCGGCGGGCCATGTGCTGCACCCGGACGGCCGGCGCCTTGCGTACGGCGCGCTCGCCGCTGCGGCCGCGAAGCTTGCGCTGCCCGGCGAGCCCGTGCCGCTCAAGACGCCCGCCGAGTACCGCGTCATCGGCCAGCCGCGGCGGGTCGTGGACGCCGAAGACATCGTCACGGGGCGCGCGCGCTTCGGCATCGACGTGCGCGAGCCCGGGGCCTACACGGCGGTGATGCTGCGCTGCCCGTACTTCGACGGCGGCATCGCGAGCCTCGACGATACCGCCGCGCGCGCCGTGCCGGGCGTGCGCGCGGTCGTCGTCGTGCCGGGGCCGAAGCCCGGGGAGCCGATCGCGACGAACCTCGCGACCGGCGTCGCCGTGGTCGCCGACGACACCTGGTCGGCGCTCAAGGGCCGCAATGCGCTGAAGGTCGAATGGACGCGCGGCCCGTTCGCCGCGGAGTCGAGCGCGGCGCTGGACGCCCAGGCGGAGACGCTGCTGGCCGGGTCCGGCCAGGTCGTGCATGACGCCGGCGACTTCGACGCGGCGCGGCGGGACTCGGCGCAGGTCGTCACGGCGCGCTACCGCATTCCCTTCGTGAGCCATGCGCCGCTCGAGGCGCCTTGCGCCTTCGTGCACGTGACTGCCGACCGCGCGCGCGTGGTCGCGGCGCTGCAGCAGCCGGCCGGCGCCTCGCGCGCGGTGCACGCGGTGACCGGCATTCCGCGCGCGGCGATCAGCGTCGAGATGACGCGCGCCGGCGGCGGCTTCGGGCGGCGTCTCACCAACGACTTCGTGGCGGAAGCGGCGTTCGTGTCGAAAGCGACCGGCTGGCCGGTCAAGCTGATGTGGACTCGCGATGACGACCTGCGGCACGACTTCTTCCGGCCGTTCGGCCACCACGAGCTGGTCGCGACGCTCGACGCCGGCCGGCGCGTGACCGGCTGGACGCACCGGCTCGCGAGCGCTTCGAAGTACTACCGCCGGGCCAACGTGAAGCCGGAAGAAATGTGGACGGCGGAGCTCTACCCGGACGACTTTCCGGCCAATCTCGTGCCGAGTTACCGGCTCGAGTGGCTGGCCGTGACGAGCGGCATCCCGCGCGGCTCCTGGCGCGCGCCCGCGCACACGGCCAACGCCTACGTCGTGCAGAGCTTCCTCGACGAGGTGGCGCACGCGACCGGCCAGGACCCGCTTGCGCTCCGCCTCGCGATGCTCGGGCCCGACCGCGAGTTCGACTACGCGCAGCACGGCGGGCCGAAGTTCAGCACCGGCCGGCTGCGGGCCGTGCTGGAGCGCGTCGCGGCGGATATCGGCTGGGGCCGCAAGCTGCCGCCGGGGCGCGGCATCGGGCTGGCCGCGCACTTCACCTTCGGCGGCTACGCCGCGCACGCGATCGAGGTGGCGGTCTCGCCGCAGGGCGCGGTCTCCTTCGAGCGGGTCGTCTGCGCCGTGGACGTCGGCCGCCCGATCAACCCGCTCGGCATCGCCGCGCAGATGCAGGGCGGCACGATCGACGGGCTGTCCACGGCGATGAACCTCGAGATCTCGATCGACGGCGGCCGCGTCGTGCAGTCGAACTTCAACGATTACCCGCTCGCGGCCATGACGCAGATGCCGCGCGACGTCGAGGTGCACGTCGTCGATTCCGCGGCCGATCCCGCCGGCTGCGGCGAGATGGGCATCCCGACCGCGGCGCCCGCGCTCGCCAACGCCATTTTCGCGGCGACCGGCGTGCGCATCCGCGACCTGCCGATGCGCGGGCAGCTTGCCGAGGCGCTTACAGACCGTCGAGCCTGAGCCCGTTCATCTGCCCGAGGATCCATTGCTGGCGCTGGCGCACGTACGGGCCGGGGTTCACGACGCGGTAGCGCGTGGGGCTCGGCAGCACGGCGGCGAGCAGGGCGGCCTCGTGGCGCGTGAGCCGGGCGGCCGGCTTGCCGAAGTAGCGCCGGCTGGCCGCTTCGAAGCCCCAGGTCCCGCGGCCGAACTGGGCGACGTTGAGATAGACCTCGAGGATGCGCCGTTTCGGCCAGATGAACTCGATCCAGACGGTGAACCAGGCCTCAAGGCCCTTGCGCAGCCAGCTCTGGCCGCTCCACAGGAACAGGTTCTTCGCGACCTGCTGGCTGATCGTGCTCGCGCCGCGCAGCCGGCGGCCGCGCTGCGCGTCGGTCACGGCCTGCTCGATCGCCTCGAAGTCGAATCCGCGGTGCGCGAGGAACTTCTGGTCCTCGGCCGCGATGACCGCGACCGCGGCGTGCGGCGAGATGCGCTCCCAGGGGACCCAGTCCTGGCGCTGATCGAGAGGCGCGCCCTCCGCGCGCGCGGCGAGGCGCTCGCCGAGCATGAAGGCCGTCACGGGAACCGGCAGCCAGCGCAGCGCCGCGACCGCGAGGATGCTTGCGGCGGCCGTCGCGAGCAGCGCGAGCGTCGCCGCACGCAGGATCCGCGCCGCCGGCGAGCGACGCTGCATCGGGACGGCGGCGTCAGGCGGCGCCGGCGCGCCGGGCGGACTTGACCACGATGGCCTCGGACGGCACGTCGTCGTGCCCGTGGCGGCGGCCGGTCTTCACTTTCGCGATCCTGTCGATCACGTCCATGCCCAAGGTCACCCGCCCGAAGACCGCGTAGCCGAAGCTGCCGGTCCGGTGATCCAGGAAATCGTTGTCCACGAGGTTGATGAAGAACTGCGAGGTCGCGCTGTGCAGGTCGTTGGTGCGCGCCATCGCCAGCGTGCCGCGCTGGTTCCGCAGCCCGTTGTCCGCCTCGTTCCGGATCGGCGCGTGGCCGGACTTGTGCGACATGTCATCCGTGAAGCCGCCGCCCTGGATCATGAACCCGGGAATGACGCGGTGGAAGATCGTGCCGTCGTAGAAACCCTCGTCCACGTAGCGCAGGAAGTTCTTCGCCGAGATGGGCGCCGACGCCTCGTCGAGCTCGACCGTGAAATCGCCGTGGGACGTTTCGAACTTGATCATCTGGAACCCTCCGTCGCGGGCGCCGATTCTAATGCCTCGCGGGGCGGCGCGCCTTCCGTCACGCGTTCGTGCCCGGCGAGGTCGCGCCAGGTGCGGATTCCCGCAAGGCCTGCGGCCTCCAGCAGCCCGCGCACGGCCGGGCCCTGGTCCGAGCCGTGTTCGAGCAGGAGCCGGCCGCCGGGCGCGAGCCGTGCCGGGGCACCGGCCGTGACCGCCGCGAGGGCCTCGAGGCCGCCCGCGCCCGCGACCAGCGCGAGCCACGGCTCGTGCGCGAGGGCCGCGAGCGCCGGGTCCCCCGCGGCTACGTAGGGCGGGTTCGAGACGATCACGTCGAAGCGCGCCGTCTCGAGCGGCGCGTACCAGTCGCCCTGGGCGAAGCGGAGGTTCCGCAGGCCGAGCCGCGCGGCGTTGCGCCGCGCGACCGCGAGCGCGGCCGCGCTGGTGTCGGTCGCCGTCACCGCCGCATCCCCGCGGCTCGATGCGATGGCGACTGCGATCGCCCCGCTGCCGGTGCCGAGGTCGAGAACGGCCGGGCGCTCGACGCCGCGGATGGCCTCGAGCGCGCGCTCGACGAGCAGCTCCGTCTCGGGGCGCGGCACCAGGACGTCGGGCGTCACCTCGAGTTCCAGCGACCAGAACTCGCGCCGGCCGGTCAGGTAGGCGACCGGCTCGCCCGCGAGGCGCCGGCGCGCCAGCGACTCGAGCGCCAGGAGTTCTTCGGGGGCGACCGCGCGCTGCGGGTCGGCCGCGAGCGCGGCGCGCCCGAGGCCAAGGACGCGGGCGACCAGCAGCTCGGCGTCCAGCACCGCCGTCGGCGAGGCGCCGGCCAGCCGCTCCCGCAGCGCCGCGATCGCTTCGGCCGCGACGATCATTCCAGCGCGGCCAGCTCTTCGGCCTGGTGCTCGCGCGCCAGCGTCCCGACGACCTCGTCGAGGTCGCCGTCGAGGATCGCGTCGAGGCGGTACAGCGTGAGCTCGATGCGGTGGTCGGTCAGGCGCCCCTGCGGGAAGTTGTACGTTCGGATGCGCTCCGAACGGTCGCCGGTGCCGACCTGCAGCCGCCGCTTCTCGGCCTTCTCCGTCGCCTGCCGGTCGCGCTCGGACGCGAGCAGCCGCGCGCGCAGCAGCGCCATGGCGCGCGCCCGGTTCTTGTGCTGCGAGCGTTCGTCCTGGCACTCGACGACGATGCCGGTCGGCAGGTGGGTGATGCGGACCGCCGAATCGGTCTTGTTGACGTGCTGGCCGCCGGCGCCGGAGGACCGGTAGGTGTCGATGCGCAGGTCCGCCGGGTTGATCTCGACGCTTTCGACCTCGGCGATCTCCGGCAGCACCGCCACCGTGCAGGTGGAGGTGTGGATCCGGCCCTGCGATTCGGTTGCGGGCACGCGCTGGACGCGGTGCGTTCCGGATTCGAACTTGAGCGCGGCGTAGACGCCGCGGCCGGCGATGCGGCTGATCACCTCCCGGTAGCCGCCGTGCTCGCCCCGGCTCTCCGAGACCAGCTCGACGCTCCAGCCCCGGCGCTCGGCGAAGCGGGCGTACATGCGCAGCAGGTCACCCGCGAAGATCGCGGCCTCGTCGCCGCCCGCCGCGGCGCGGATCTCGAGAAAGACGTTGTGGTCGTCGAGCGGGTCCGCCGGCACGAGCATGCGCTCGAGCTCGGCCTCGTCGCCGGCGGTCGCCTGCTCGAGCGCCTCGACTTCCTGCCGGGCCAATGCCCGAAGCCCGGGGTCCGGGTCCGCGGCCATCGCGCGCGCGGCCGTGAGTTCGCGCTCCCGGTCGGCGAGGCGGGCGAGGGCCCGGGCGACGGGGTCGACGCGCGCGAATTCCATCGACAGCTCGCGGTAGCGCTGGGAGCTGCCGAGCACGGCAGGGTCGGACAGCATCCGCTCGAGCTCGGCGCGCCGGTCGGCCACGCGCTCGAGGCGGCGGCGGATCGCCTCCTTCATGGCGGCTCGCGCCCGGTGCGGAACAGCCGCGCCGCCGCTTCGGCGAGCGTCGCGTCGCCGGCCTCGGCGGCCTCGCGCAGCGCCGCGGACGGAGCGTGCAGGAGCCGGCTGGTGAGCGTCGTCGCGAGCTGCTCGAGCACCGCATCCGCCGGCTGGCCGGCGGCGAGCTGGCGCCGCGCCTCGGCGAGCGCGGCGTCGCGCGTCGCCTCGGCCTGGCCGCGCAGCTCGCGGATCGCGGGCGCGGCGTCGCGGACCTTGAGCGCCGCCATGAAGGCGGTGACGTCCTCTTCGATCAGGCGCCGCGCGACGGCGGCTTCCGCCTCGCGCGCCTTCACGTTCTCGTCCATGACCTGGCGCAGGTCGTCGATCGTGTAGAGGTAGACGTCCTCGAGGTCGGCGACGCGCGGGTCGATGTCGCGCGGGACCGCGAGATCCAGCATGAACATCGGGCGGTGGCGCCGCTCGTCGAGCGCGCGCACGACGTCCTCGAAGAGGATCACGTGACCCGGCCGCGCCGTCGACGACACGACCAGGTCGGCCTGCGGCAGGTGCACGGCGAGCGCGTCGAGACGGATCACCGAGGCGGGTAGTCCCTCCGCGATGCGCTCGGCACGGTTCGTGCTGCGGTTGGCGATGATCAGCCGGCCGATGCCCTGCGCGTGCAGATGGCGCGCCGTCAGCCCGATCATCTCGCCGGCCCCGACCAGGAGCGCCGTGTGCCGGTCGAAGCCGGCGAACACGCGCCGCGCGAGCTGGATGCCCGCCGAGGCGACCGAAACCGCGGCCGCGCCGATCGCGGTCTGCGTGCGCACGCGCTTGGCGACCGCGAACGTGTTCTGGAACAGGCGGTTGAGCAGGCTGCCGGCCGTGCCCGCCTGCTGCGCGGCACGGTAGGCGTCCTTGAGCTGCCCGAGGATCTGCGGCTCGCCGAGGATCATCGAGTCGAGCCCCGCCGCGACCGAGAAAGCATGCCGCACCGCGTCCGGGCCCTCGATCCGATACAGGCAGTCGGCGAGCGCGGCGTCGCCGCCGGACTCGGCGACCAGCCATCCGGATACGGCCTCGCCGGTCGCGCCGACGGCGTACACCTCGGTGCGGTTGCAGGTGGAGACGATCAGCGCCTCCTGGACGCCGGGAAGGCCGCGCAGGTCCGCGAGCGCACCCGGCAGGCGCTCGGCGCCGAAGACGATCCGCTCCCGGACCTCGACCGGCGCGGTGCGGTGATTCAGGCCGAGGACGAGCAGGGACATGGCGGGTATAGTGCCGTGATGCACGTTCCGGCGCGACTTTCCGCGGCCTTCCTGCTCGCGTGCGTGGCGTTCCCGGCGGGCGCCACAGGCGACCGCTGCCCGCGCGGCGACGCCTGGACGCTGTCGATCGGCGCCGAGCGCGCGCTCGGGCGCGGCAACTGGCCGGCGGCCGCCCGTCTCTACGCCTGCGCAGCCCATGCCAGCCCCGACGCGGCCGTCGCCGAGCGCGCGACGCGCGCGGCCTACGAGAACCTGCAGCTCGAGCGCGCCGTCGAATCCGCGCGGCGCTGGCTCGCGCTCGCGCCCGAGAGCGAGGTCGCGCGCCGCTACCTCGCGACGGGCCTGCTGCGGCTGCACGACGAGGCCGCGGCGGCGGAGCAGTTTGCGGCGCTGCTCGACACGTCCTACGCGGACCGCGCGCGCGGATTCCTCGTGCTGCTCGGCATCCTGTCGGCCGAGGACAACCAGACCGGGGCCGCGCGCGTGATGGACACGCTCGCCGCGGGAGACGCGTCGCTGCCCGAGGCGCAGTACGCCGCCAGCATGCTGTGGCAGCGAGCCGAGCACGGCGCACGCGCGCTGGAAGCGGCGGAGCGCGCGCTCGCGCTGCGGCCGGACTGGCCGCAGGCGGAATTCGCGCGCGCGCGCGCGCTCGCCACGCTCGGCCGCGGCGCCGAGGCGCTCGCGCTATCCGGCCGGCTCGCGGCGACCGGGGACCCGCTCATGCAGCTCTCGCACGCGTGGCTGCTGCTCGGCGAGGACCGTCGCGACGAGGCCGTCGGGCTGTTCGAATCGCTGCGCCGTGACGGCAGCCCGGTGGCCGGCGAGGCGGCGTCGGCGCTCGCGTCGATCGCGCTCGACGAGGGGCGGCTGGATGAGGCCGATCGGCTCGTCGACCAGGCGGACCGGGACCCGGAGCAGGCCGAGGCCGCCCGCTGGCTGCGCGCGCGCATCGCGGAGGAACGCGGTGACGCGGCGCTGGCCGCGCGCCTGTACCAGGGCATCGATTCGGGGCCGCGGGCGCTCGCGTCGCAGCTGCGCGCCTTCCGCCTGCTGCGCGACCAAGGCGCGTCGTACCTCGCCGAGATGCTGCTCGACGACTTCCAGGACGGATCTCCCGCATCGGTGGTGGACGTCGTCTCGGGCGTCGCGACGATCCTGGTCGACGTGGGTCGCGGCGAGGACGCCATCGCGCTCCTCGACCGCGCGCTCGGGCTCCTGCCCGACGACGGCCTGCGCCTCTCGCGCGGCTTCCTGCTCGAGCGCCTCGACCGGGTCGCCGAAGCGGTGCAGGACATGCGCGCGGTCGCGAAGCGCCGGCCGGACGACCCGACGGTCCTGAACGCGCTCGGCTACACGCTCGTGGACCGCACCCCGTCGATCGCCGAGGGCAAGACGCTGATCGAGCGCGCGATCGCGGCGAAGCCCGACAGCTACGCGATCCAGGACTCGATGGGCTGGGCGCTCGTGCAGTCGGGCCAGCTCGAGGCCGGCATGACCTGGCTCGAGCGGGCGTGGAGCGCGTCCGAGGATCCCGAAGTCGCGGCGCACCTCGGCGAGACCCTGTGGCGCATGGGCCGTCCGGAGGACGCGAAGCGGGTCTGGGACGAGGCGCTTTCCGACCATCCGGACAGCGCGCCGCTCAAGCGCGCGATCGAGCGCCGCTCGCCGTGATTTCGCGCGGTGCGGCGGCGGCAGTCCTGCTGCTGGCGGGCGGCTGCGCGACGCTGCCGCCGGCCGGCGGCGACCTCGACTGGCCCGCTGAACGCGCGGCGCTGCAGGCGCTCGACCGCTGGTCGCTCGACGGGCGCATCGCCGTCGCCGCGGGCGAGGACGGGTTCACCGGCGGCTTCGACTGGGTGCAGTCGGGCGAGCGGGCCGAGGTCGAGCTGTCCGGCCCGATGGGCGGGTCTGCGATGAAGATCCGCATCCAGGGCGACCAGGTCGACGTCGTCGTCCGCGGCGAGGGCGCAACGGTCGAGGACAGCCAGGCGCTGCTCGCCCGCTACTTCGGTCCGGACCGCACCCTGCCTGCCGCCGAGATGCGCTACTGGCTGCTCGGCGTGCCCGCGCCGCACGCGCCCGCCGAGGAAACGCTGGGCGCGGACCGGCGGCTGGCCGCGCTCACCCAGGCGGGCTGGGAGGTGCGCTTCGACCGCTACGCGGGGGTTGGCCGCCTCGCCCTGCCGGCGCGCATGGAAATGAGCACGCCCGGACTGCGCCTGCGCGTCGTCGTCTCGGACTGGCGCCTGCCGCCATGAGCGCCGCGCCCTGGCCTGCACCGGCGAAGCTGAACCTGTTCCTGCACGTGACCGGCCGCCGCCCGGACGGCTACCACGAGATCCAGACCGTCTTCCAGCTCATCGACCTTGCGGATTCGCTGTGTTTCGAGCCGCGCACCGACGGCGAGATTCGCCGTGTCGCGGGCCCCCCAGACGTGCCGGCAAGCGGGGATCTGTGCCTCGCCGCCGCGCGCCGCCTGCGCGCGGAGGGGGAAGGCCTGCACGGCGTCGACATCCGCCTCGACAAGCGCATCCCGGTCCAGGGCGGCCTCGGCGGGGGCAGTTCGGATGCCGCCACGACACTGGTCGCCCTCAATGAAATCTGGGGCTTGCGCCTGCCCGTCGACCGACTGGCGGCCATCGGACTGGAGCTGGGGGCCGACGTGCCGCTGTTCGTGCGCGGGACCAGTGCCTGGGGCGAGGGTGTCGGTGAGCGCCTGACCCCCCTGGAACTGCCCGCAAGGCACTTCGCAATCGTGTTTCCGGGGGTCGGCATCCCGACGGCCGAGGTGTTTCAGGCTCCTGAATTGACAAGGAAAACCCCCGAGACGACAATTCGCGGCTTCCTGAAGGCAGGTGGACGCAACGATTGCGAGCCGGTGGTGGCCGGGCGCAGTCCCGAGGTGCGCCGGGCACTGGCCTGGCTGGCCGAACGGGGCGACGCGCGGATGACGGGCACCGGCAGCTGCGTGTTCGCGGCATTCGCCGATCGCGGGTCCGCGCAAGCGGCGCTCGAGGGCCTGCCGGCGGGGTGGCGCGGATTCGTGGCCCGGGGCCTCGACCGGTCGCCTCTTCAGGAACGCCTGGCGGCGGAGTTGTCCCGCGTGAGCGGGAAGGTTTGAAACTGGGGTGTCGCCAAGTGGTAAGGCAACGGATTTTGATTCCGTCATGCGAAGGTTCGAATCCTTCCACCCCAGCCAGTTAGGGAGAGGCGCGTGGACCAGTCCACGATGGCGGTGTTCACGGGCAACGCAAACCCGGTGCTTGCGCAGGAGATCGCGCGGCACCTGATGCAGCCGCTCGGCCGCGCCATGGTGGGGCGGTTCAGCGACGGCGAGATCCAGGTCGAGATCATGGAGAACGTCCGCGGCAAGGACGTCTTCCTGGTGCAGTCGACCTGCCCGCCGACCAACGAGAACCTCATGGAGCTTCTCGTCATGGCGGACGCCTGCAAGCGCGCCTCGGCCGGGCGGATCACCGCGGTGATCCCGTATCTCGGCTACGCGCGCCAGGACCGGCGCCAGCGCGCGATGCGCGTGCCGATCACGGCGAAGCTGGTCGCGGACATGATCGGCTGCGCCGGGGTCAACCGCGTGCTGACGGTGGACCTGCACGCGGACCAGATCCAGGGATTCTTCGGCGTGCCCGTGGACAACGTGTACGCCTCGCCGGTGCTGCTCGGCGAAGTGTGGAAGCAGAAGTACGACAACATGATCGTGGTGTCGCCGGACGTCGGCGGCGTGGTCCGGGCGAGGGCGCTGGCGCGCCGGCTCGACAACGCGGACCTCGCGATCATCGACAAGCGCCGCCAGCGCGCCAACGAGTCGCAGGTGATGAACATCATCGGCGACGTGCGCGGGCGGTCGTGCATCCTGGTGGACGACCTCGTGGACACCGCGGGGACGCTCTGCCAGGCGGCGCAGGCATTGAAGGACGAGGGCGCGGAGCGCGTGATCGCCTACATCACGCACCCGGTGCTCTCGGGCAAGGCGGTGGAGCGGATCGAGAACTCCGCGCTCGACCAGCTGGTCGTGACGGACACGATCCCGCTCGGCGAGGCCGCCGGGAAGTGCAAACGGATCCGCGTGCTCTCGGTCGCAGAGCTGCTCGCGGAGACGATGCGGCGGATTCGCGACGAGGAATCCGTCAGTTCGCTGTACGTAGACTGAAAACTGGAGCAATGAACATGAAGATTTCCTTCGAACTCGACGCCGAGTTCCGGGAAGACCAGGGCAAGGGTGCGAGCCGCCGCCTGCGTCATTCCGGCAAGGTCCCGGCGATCCTCTATGGCGGCAAGCGCGACGCGCGCTCGCTGACCGTCGACCACACGAAGCTCGCGCAGCTGATGGACAACGAGCGCTTCTATTCGACCATCCTCGCGCTCAAGGTCGGAAGCTCGCAGCAGGCGGCGGTCCTCAAGGACGTGCAGCGCCACCCGTACAAGAACCAGATCGTCCACGTCGACTTCCAGCGCGTGCTGGAGGACGAGAAGATCAAGATGCAGGTGCCGCTGCACTTCAAGGGCGGCGCCGAGTCGAAGGGCGTCAAGGAGCAGGGCGGCGTGCTCTCGCACGTGCGCAACGACGTCGAAGTCGTGTGCCTGCCGAAGGACCTGCCGGAATACGTCGAGGTCGACGTCTCCGGTCTCGCCATCAACGAGGTCGTCAAGCTCTCCGGCCTCAAGCTGCCGGCGGGCGTGGAGCTCGTCGAGCTGCTCGCGGGCCGCGACGGGCCGGTCGCCTCGATCCACATGCCGCGCGTCGAGGAGGAGGCTCCGGTCGTCGAAGAGGCCGCCGCCGCCGCCGCCGCGC
>ERZ1066138.677-NODE-677-length-11226-cov-7.133918_pt1 | contig 11226 bp, 6 predicted proteins | sample MGYA00382785_ERZ1066138 | MGnify/ENA primary metagenome ERZ1066138 (study PRJEB33369, sample SAMEA5778368) | biofilm metagenome | biome: Industrial cooling water; feature: Water cooling tower basin; material: Biofilm | place: United Arab Emirates | collected...
CCATGTTCGCCGACTGGCCCTTGTTGAGTCTTTTGATCTGGCTGCCCATCGCGGGCGGTGCAGTGGTGCTCGCCATGGGCGATCGCCAGGCCGCAGCCGCCAAGTGGCTGGCCCTGCTGGTGTCGATCGTCACCCTGCTCCTGTGCATTCCCCTGTGGGCCGGATTCGATACCGGCACCGCGGCGATGCAGTTCGTCGAGCGCACGCCGTGGATCGAAGCCTTCCGCATCGAGTACCACCTCGGCATCGACGGCTTCTCACTGCCGCTGATCGTGCTGACCTCGATCATCACGGTGCTAGTGCTGATCGCCGGCTGGGAAGTCATCGAGTACAAGCCCACCCAGTACGTCGCCGCCTTCCTGGTCCTCGGCGGCCTGATGAATGGCGTCTTCGCCGCCCAGGATGCCGTGCTCTTCTACGTGTTCTTCGAGGGCATGCTGATCCCGATGTTCATCATCATCGGTGTCTGGGGCGGACCACGCCGCGTCTACGCCACGCTGAAGTTCTTCCTCTACACCTTCTTCGGCTCGGTGTTCATGCTGCTGGGCCTGATCTACCTCTTCCTCAAGGGCAAGAGCTTCCTGATCGCCGATCTGCAGGCCATGCCGCTCAGCCTGACTGAGCAGACCTGGCTGTTCTTCGCCTTCCTGATCGCCTTCGCGGTGAAGATCCCGATGTTCCCGGTGCACACCTGGTTGCCGGATGCGCACGTCGAGGCACCCACCGGCGGTTCCATGGTGCTGGCCGCGGTGATGCTGAAGATCGGTGGCTATGGCTTCCTGCGCTTCTCGATGCCGATTGCGCCCGATGCCAGCGCCGAGTACGCCTGGTTCGTGATCCTGCTCTCGCTGATCGCCGTGGTGTACATCGGCTTCGTTGCCCTGGCGCAGCAGGACATGAAGAAGCTGATCGCCTACTCGTCGATCTCACACATGGGCTTTGTCACCCTGGGCCTGTTCATCGCTTTCGCCCTGGTGCTCGACAAAGGCGCCACCGACACCGCAGCGCTGGGCATCCAGGGCGCGATGGTGCAGATGGTCTCCCACGGCTTCATCTCGGCGGCGATGTTCGGCGCCGTCGGCGTGCTCTACGACCGCGTGCACTCGCGGCAGATCGCCGATTACGGCGGCGTGGTCAACACCATGCCCTGGTTCGCCACCTTTGTGGTCCTGTTCGCGATGGCCAACTGCGGCCTGCCCGGCACCAGCGGTTTCGTCGGTGAGTTCATGGTGATCCTGGCCGCCTTCCAGCAGAACTTCTGGGTGGCCACGCTGGCAGCGCTGACGCTGATCATCGGCGCCGCCTACACGCTGTGGCTGGTCAAGCGCGTGATCTTCGGCGAGGTCGCCAACGATCACGTACGCCAGCTGCAGGACATCAACGCACGCGAGTGGGTGGTGATGGCCACCCTCGCCTTCTTCGTCCTGCTGATCGGTATCTGGCCCGAACCGCTGGTGCACGTCATGCAGGCCTCGGTGGAAAACCTCGTCCAGCACATCAGCCAAAGCAAGCTGATGGGGCTGTCCAGCCCCTGATGCCGCATTGAGCCGCCCATGATCACTTCTTTCCAAGACCTCATGCCGCTGCTGCCGGAAGTCTTCCTGCTCAGCATGGCGCTACTCATTCTGCTGGCCGATCTGTGGATCGACGACCGTCGCCGCGGTCTGACGCATTTCCTGGCGATGATCACGCTGATCCTGTGCGCGGTCCTCACCCTGCGCGACTTCAACTTTGACGAGAGCACCAAGGCGCTGGGCGGCATGTTCATCCGTGACGCGCGCGGCGACATCCTCAAGCTCTTCATGTACCTGTCGACCGCAATCGTCTACGTCTACGCCAAGTACTACCTGCGCGCGCACAAGCTGTTCGTCGGCGAATTCTACACGCTGACGCTGTTCGCGCTGCTCGGCATGTGCATCCTGGTTTCGGCGGGCAATCTGCTGACGATCTACCTGGGTCTGGAATTGCTGGCGCTGTCCAGCTACGCGCTGGTGGCCCTGAATCGCGATTCGGCCACCTCATCCGAAGCGGCGATGAAGTACTTCGTGCTGGGTGCCCTGGCCTCGGGTCTGCTGCTCTACGGCATTTCCATCCTGTATGGCGTCACCGGCTTTCTGGATCTGGGCGATGTGGCAGCGAAGCTGGCGCAGGGCTCGGCAGAGCCGGTGGTGCTTGCCTTCGCCGTGGTCTTCATCGTGGTCGGCCTCGGCTTCAAGTTTGGTGCCGTGCCTTTCCACATGTGGGTGCCCGACGTCTACCAGGGCGCGCCCACCGCGATCACGCTGTTCCTCGCCAGCGTGCCCAAGCTGGCCGCGCTGGGCATGGCCTTCCGCCTGCTGCCTTACGGTCTGGAACCGCTGGTTCGCGACTGGTCGCAGATGCTCGCCTTCCTGGCCTTGATGTCGCTGGTCATCGGCAATCTGGCCGCCATCGCGCAAACCAATCTCAAGCGCATGCTGGCCTACTCGGCGATCTCGCACGTGGGCTTCCTGCTGCTCGGCATTCTGGCCGGCGACAGCGATGGCATGGCCGCTGCGATGTTCTACACGCTGGTCTACGCGCTGATGACCACCGGCGCCTTCGGCGTGATCATCGCGCTGTCCAACTCAGGCTTTGAGTGCGAGCAGATCGACGACTTCAAGGGCCTCAACCAGCGGCAACCCTGGCTGGCTTTCCTGATGCTGCTGATCATGGCCTCGCTGGCTGGATTCCCGCCGATGGTGGGCTTCTTCGCCAAGCTCTATGTCCTGCAGGCGGTGATCGATGCCGGCTGGCTGTGGCTGGCCGCCGTGGCCGTGGTGATGGCGGTGATCGGCGCCTACTACTACCTGCGCCTGATCAAGGTCATGTACTTCGACGATCCGGTGCACGAGCACAGCATCGAAGCGCCTGGCGATCTGCGCGCCGTACTCAGCGCCAACGGTCTGCTGCAACTCGCCCTGAGCGTCTTCGCCGGCTCCTTGACCGCCATCTGCGTCGCCGCCTGGGCTTGATGCCCGGGCTGGCCGAGGCACTTGCGCTGTAGTCCGCGCCGGCGGCAAATTGATCTGGGGGCACTGTCGCAGCGATCGAAACGAGCGCCGGGTTACGCGTTGCTTTTGGGTGCCTCAGAGATCGGGGGAAGCCGAGATGCGCGCCGCAATTCCATCATCGCTGTTGCAATCTCTGCTCACGCTTTTTGCCTGCCTTGTTCTCGCCATCACGGAGATTGCGGCAGCGTCGACTACCCTGCTCACGACTCGCAGCGGTGCCCTGCACTGCGCGGCTGATTCGCCAGCCACGCCACAAGACCAGTGCGCCTTTGGTCAGGACGCGGTTGATCCAACCGACGCCAGCGTCACCGTACGACATACCCTGCGGTATTCCACCAATTATGCGAACAGCACGCAGTTGACACCCAGCGAAACCACGCTCAGCGCGCTCAACATCATCAATGGCAACAGCGTCGAGTTCGTTCGCGATCAAGCCAGTCTGGTATTGACCGGCACCAGTCTCTGGCAGGGAAACCCCCTCATCAAGGCACCGATTACGGGCACCGTGCAGGTTGCAAAGGGAGCGGTCCTGTCGAGCCAGGGTGCCGGCTTGGACAAAGTCATCATTGATGTGTTCGGTCGCTGGGATTCCAGCGGCAGCGTGTCCATGCCGATGCTTCGACCGATTCGCATTCGAAGCGGCGGTATTCTCAATTTGAACGGCACGCTCGGCGGCCAGTTCGGGCTTTACGAGCAAGACGGGCAGCTCATCAAACCGGGCGCCAGCAACGCTAGATTGGCATCGAACTTCGCGCGCTTCAGTGGCCCGGTGCGTGTCGAAGGTGGCTCCCTGGAAGTCGGCCGATTCGACGATGCGGGCACCGTCTACGTAGATCAGGCGGACTTCGAAGTCTTGCCTGGGGCAGCGCTGCGCTTTGTGGCCCAATCCAGCTTGTTTCCCTCGCGGCAACTCGAACATCTGCCATCCGCCCATCCCCAAGTCTTGCGCTTTCGCGGCGGCGGCAGCGTGTCGATTTCCTACTATCAGTTCCGAGCCAATCCATTGCCAGGGGGCAACCCAGCACCTGCTCTGACGCTGATCGCCGATCCCGGAATGCTGACGCTGGTCGATTGCTTGCTGGCTCTGGACACACGCAGCCTGTTTTTGGCCGATGCCGATATCGTCAACGGCATATCGATCAATGCCTTGAGCCTTGGGGCACGCTGGCGCGTGTTTGGAGATCAAATGTCCGCTGGCACGTTGGCGTTTCGTCCTGGTGCGAGTGTGCTTCTGCAGGCAGCCACACTCAGCATGGGTCGGGTCCGAGGTCCATTTGCGCTTAGCAGCCAGGGCGAAAGCCGGATGCTCTTGCCCTACACACGCGAGGAGGCGCAGGGATCGTGGACCATTCTGGGTGGACGACTCGCACTCGAGCCACGCTCGATCGGGCAGACATTCACCGTCAGTGAGTCCGTCGATCTACGAGCAGGCTCGATCTTGGCCATCAGTCTCGATCAACTCGAGTTTGGCCCGCAATCGACACTGCGTGGCTCTGGAACTGTGCGTACATTGCCCGCGCAACCCATAGCCTACGCGGGTGCGATCGCTCCGCACGGATTGCTGAGCATTGAAGGCGATGTCAATTTTTCTGAGACCTCAAGATTGCGCAGCAGAGTGCGCGGGTCGGCAGCCAGTCTTGATTTCGACCGCCTGCAGATCTCGGGACTGGCGATCTTGAAGGGCGCAGTCCACGTTCAGTTCGCCAACGGGTACACGCCGCGGGCCGGCGATGTTTGGCCGCTGATCGAGGCGGCGGGCCTCATCGAAGGCCAGGCCCCGACCCTGATCATCGAGGACCAGATGCCTGGATTCGATGCGCGGCTGCGTTTGGCCGGCAACGTGCTCGAACTCGTCGTGTTGAACGATGGCGTTCCCGGACCCTTGTGGACAGATGGCTTCGAGTAGTGCAACGGCGATCTGCGCGCCGTGCTCAGCGCCAACGCTCTGCTTCAACTCGCCCTCAGCGTCTTCGCCGGCTCCTTGACCGCCATCTGCGTCGCTGCCTGGGCTTGATGCCCGGGCAGCCCGCCGGGCGACGCGCAGCTTTCCGTCGCGATAAGCCTGGCGGCCGCCAGGCTGTCGCGTGTCTGGATCTTGGCCTGTCCTGCCGCGAGTGGACGGGAACCGCCGCTCTTTGCCAATGGCTTAGAGGCCACGCCGCTCAGTTGCAGCCCCGCACAAGCCTTGCTCGACCCATCGCTGGAGGCCACCGCGGCGAACGGGCAAAGCAATCCGAACTGGAGTTCCACCTCCAGCAACTTCGGGACGGTGTTCTGCGCGGCCGGACTCTGCCCCAACGATGGCAGCAATCCGGCGCCACGCACTGGCGCCTTCTATGCCTGGTTTGGCGTGCGGGTGAAGCTGGGCAATACCGTACTGCGCAGTTTCAGCGAGAGCGCGGCGACGGAATCGGCCTATCTCCAGCGCAGCGTGGACCTCAGCGCCTTCGCCAACGGCCAGAGCCAGAGCATCGAGTTCGAGTACAGCAATCCCGCCGGCAGCGGCGTCTCCAATTTTCTGATCGATGACCTCGCACTCGAGTGCGCGCCTGCTGGCAGCTGAGGCAGACGGCTTTGCGACGGACCGGCGCTGTGCTCTGATCGCAATCCGCTCCTCTGACGCGACCGCCCATGCACATCAAGATCGCCCTCGAGTGGTTTCTCAATCCAGATCATTTGCCGCTGATCCTCGGCCTGACTGAAGGCTGGTATGCGGCCGAGGGACTGCAGGTCAGGCTGGAAGAGCCCAGCGACCACTACGACGGGCTGGCCGCGGTGGCGGCGGGCGAGATCGCCTTCGCCTGCAACGAACCGCTGCACATGATCGACGCCGAGCGGCCGGGCTTGCGCGCCCTGGGCTGCTTCTTCGAGACCGAAGGCGGCGTGCTGCTGCATCGTCGCAGCGCCGAACGCCTGCTGGCAGGCGACACGATACGGCTGGCCTCGCCGGTCGCCGGTGGCATCACTGATCGCATCGCCCGCGAGATTCTGCGGCGCTGGGCTGAGGGATTGGGCGCGCACATCCGCCCGGAGGGGATCGCCATCGACAGCGCTGGCTTCCAGCATCTCGCCAACATGCAGCAGGGCTATGACGGAGCCTGGCTGTGCTTTGCCAACTTCGAGGCCGTGGAGGCGCGCGCGGCCGCGCTGGATCACGTCTTCGTGACGGCCGCCATGGGCGACTTCCCCAACTTCAGTGCGCTGGAATTGTTCACCGCCGAGCGCTTTCTCGCCGACCACGGCGATCTGGTGGCAAAGCTCGGCGCGCTGATCGGGCGTGCGGCGGAGCTGTGCCGGCGCGACCCGCAGCTGGCGGCACGCGCCTGGTATGCCTACAGCGGCACCACGCCCACGCCGCTCATGGACGCCATCCTCGCCGACACCTGTCCGCGCCTGGTGGCGCCGTTCCGGCGCGATGCCGAGCGCTGGCGTGACATGTGGTCGCGCTTCAATGCGATGGGACTGTCAGCGGTCGATGCAGAGGGCTACGCAGCCTTATATCGCTGAGCACGGCCGTCGCCGGCTGCCGATCACGGTTCGGCGCTGAGTTCCCGCCACAGAGCTGAGGGCTGATCAGCACGCGCCAATTCCTCCGCCGAGACCTCGACCAGCGAGAGCCCGGAGGTGTCGACACGCAAGGGTGGCGGCGGCGGTGTGGAATCGAGTGCGCCGCCAGCCTCGGCCACGCTCAGCTCGCTGAGGTCAAACTGCGGCGCCGGGATCGGCCCGCTGGTGTCGAGCACCGCCCCTTCAGCCGCCAAACTGAGGCCGCTCAAGTCGAAGTGGCGCTCGCTCTTGGGCTGTGCGGGCAGAATGCGCTCGCCGGCCTCGGCCAGGCTCAGCGCAGAAGTGTCGATCTCGGGGGCATGCGGCTTGGCCGGCATCTCGAAACCGCCATCCGCCAGACTCAAGGCGCTGACAGCCACGGCACTCACTGCACTGGCTGGCGCTGAGCTCACGCTGGTGGGCACGATCGGCGTTGCGGGGACTGATGCGACGGCCGGCGATGAAGGCGCAGCGACCGGCGGCGCAGCTGCGGCGACTGGCAAGGGCGCAGCGGCTTGCACCGGTGCGACAGGTGGCGGCGCCTCGTTGACCACGGCCACCATGATCCCGGCCTGGCGCAGCGCTTCCTGATAGCGCGCCGCGACATCCTTGCTGACACCAGACTTCAGCACGAGCTTGGGCGAATCCAGCATGGCGTCGATGCGCGCGGCATCGGCCTTGAACAATGCCATCAAGTTGCGGCGGACCGTGTCACGATCGAAACCGGTCAGGATCTTGCCGCGGAACACGATCTGAAAGCTTGCGTCGCTCATGCTGAGGTCCATCGCTCTGCCCTTGCGCGCCGGGAAGTCTAGCAGCGTGCGAAAAGCCCCGGTCTGGCGTGCCCCAACCACCACAGGGGCGCAGCTTGAGGCGGTCTGCATGCGCCTTCGCAGCCTTCACCGTGCAGAGCCGTCCATACGGCTGGATTTCACGTCCCAATCACCGATTGCTTGGCCTATGCTCCGGCACCTTTTCCGTGGCGGAGGCGGGAGCATGCGCGGTTTGCGTTGGAAGCTGTTGACGGCAGTGATGGGAATGGCGGGGACACACAGCCTGCTGGCCCAGGACGTGGCAGTGCGCGTCTACGGCTCCGGTCTGGGCAGTGCCCCGCCTGCCGGCATCCGCGCCGCGGAATGGGCCGACTACCAGAGCTACACCTGGGCACGGCTCAGCGCGGCCGATATCGCCACCTTGGAACGCCAAGGCCTGCGCGTCGAAGTGGTGGATGGCGCCGACCGCCTGACGGTCAATGGCCGGGCCTTTGACCCGCGGCTGGGTGCACCGGTCCCGAATGCCGCGCAAGCGCTGCTGGATGCGCAAGGACGCGGCCTGTACCTGGTGCAGTTCGATGCCCCGACACGCAGCGAATGGGTGGACGCGCTGAATGCCGATGGCCTCTTGCCCCTGCAGTACTACCCGCATCATGCGGTGCTGGTGTGGGGCCGACCGAGCCAGCTGGAAGCGGTCTCCGCGCGTGGCGAATTCCGCGCCAGCGTGCCGCTGGCGGCGCAATTGCGCATCGATCCCAGCCTGGTCGGCCGCAGCAGCCGCATCGAGGACGCCTCACTGTTCCTGTTCAACCCTGGTGACGCCGATGCCCTGCGCGCCCGCCTGGAAGCTACAGGCGTCGTCCTGAGCGCCTTCCACAGCGCGCAACGCGACGGCCGCTTCTACCGCGCGCTGGGTGCGATCGAGGCCGGCGCCCTCGAAGCTCTGTCACGCATGCCGGAGATGGTCTGGATCGGTCGCGAATCCGTGCCCGAACCCGATGACGAAATGGCCAATCAGGTCTTCGCCACCAACTTCAATCCGGCGATTCCCAACAACCAGCCGGGCTACCAGAACTTCCTCGACACCGTCCTCGGCGGCCTCAGCGGTCAGGGCATCACCTGGGCCGTGGTGGATTCGGGTGTGGACTGGGATCACCCGGATCTGGGTGCGGCGCGCGTCGGTGGCTTTGATGCTCCAGGCTGCAGCGCACTCTCTGGCGGTCCCGGCGATGACGGCGGCGGTCACGGTTCGCATGTGGCGGGATCAGTGGCCGGGCGCGGTCGCGGTGACCTTTCAGGTCCGGCGACCGAAGTCGATGCCCTGGGCTTCATGTACGGCCAAGGCGTGGCACCGCGGGCCGGCCTGTACTCGGTGCGTTCGATCGGTTGCGGCAGCATGACCAATCCGCAGCGCGTCTCCATCCCCTTGCTGGCTGGCGCGCGCGGTTCCAACAACTCCTGGAACAACTCGAACAGCCAGCCGCAGGTGCAATACCTGGCCTCCGAGCGCGAGTACGACATCCTGGTCCGCGATGGCGACTTCTCCACCCCGGCACTGGATCCCTTCATGATTCTGTTCTCGGCGGGCAACGCCGGCCCGAATCCGTCCACGCTGACGGGCCCGCACGTGGCCAAGAACATCGTCTCGGTGGCAAGCAGCACGGTGGGCCGCGCCAATCCGGCCAGCGCCAACCTGATGTCGAGTTTCTCCAGCCGCGGTCCGGCTGCAGATGGCCGCATCCTGCCGACCATCACCGGCGTCGGCGGCAGCACCGGCTCCACGCGTCGCGCCGAAGGCGGCAGCTGCGGCACAGCCTTTGGGGGCACCAACAACCTGTTCTCCTCATGCTCCGGCACCAGCATGAGCACGCCGATGGTGTCGGGCGCCGCAGCGCTGGTGCACGAGTGGTGGGGACGTCGCAACAACGGCGCCGCGCCCTCGCCGGCGATGACCAAAGCCATCCTGATCAACGGCGCGCGCGACCTGCCCGGCAGCGGCACGCCCAATTCCAACGATGGTTCGCGCCCGATTCCCAACAACGACGAAGGCTGGGGCATCGTCGACCTGCGCAACACGCTGGGCGTGAATGTGCGCGGTGTCTATCGTGACCAGGAGCAAGCCTTGAACACGGTGGGGCAGCAAGTGAGCTACACCGTCGCGGCGGTGGATCCGGCGCGGCCCTTGCGCATCACCCTGGTGTGGACCGACGCGCCCGGCGCGGTCAGCGCCAATCCGGCCCAGGTCAATGACCTAGACCTCGAAGTGGTGAACAGCGGCAACACCTACCGCGGCAATGTCTTCGCCAACGGCACCTCGACCACCGGCGGCAATTTCGACCGCTTGCACAACGTCGAGAACGTCTACATCAGCAATCCGGGCAGCGGCAACACCACGATCACCATCAGCGCCGCAGCGCTGAACGGCGATGCGCTGGCCGGCAACGGCTCGCCGGTCTCGCCGCGTCAGGACTTCGCCCTGGTCTGCACCAATTGCACCGATAGCGGCGTGCGCATCACCGCCAGCAGCCCGCACGTCACGCTGTGCGGCAGCACCAGCAGCGGCAACGTCACCGCCACCGCGCAGGCTGGCTATGCCGGCTCGATGAGCTTTGCCGTGAACGGTCTGCCAGCCGGCTGGAATGCCAGCTTCGCGCCGACCAATCACACTGGCGGCGGCAGCAGCACGATCAGCATCCTGCCAGCAGCCGGCGCCGCCGGTGGTGTGTATCCCGTCAGCCTCGTCGCCGACGCCGCCAATGGCGCCGACGATCGCCGCGCGATCGAGTTGTGGTACAGCCCCGAGGGCAGCGTGCCCGGCGCCCCGACACTGCTGTCGCCGAACAACGAAAGCGCCGTGCCCCGGCAGTCGCTGCTGCGCTGGTCGGCAGTCCCCGGCGCCCTGCGCTATGAAGTCTGTGTCGCCGAGTCGGCCAACGGCCCCTGCGTGGAAAGCGCAGTGGTCAGCGGCACCAACTATCGCATCCGTACCGACATCGTCGAACGCAACCGGCACTGGACGGTCAAGGCGCTCAATGCCTGCGGCGAAAGCAGCACGCCGGCACGCGCCAGCTACTTCACGCCACTCATCTTCTGCGGTTCGAGCACGCCGCTGTTGATCCCGGACGGCAATCTCGGCGGCGTGGTCGCCAACCCATTCACGATCCCCGATCCGGGTGTGGTCGACGACCTCGATGTGGTTCTCCAAGCCACCCACACCCGTGCTGGCGACCTTCGATTCGTGCTGCGCCATGCACCCAGCGGCGTGCAGGCGCGCCTGTACACCCAACAGAACACTTGCGATGGCGACAATATCAACGCCACCTTCGATGACGATCTCGGCCAGCCCCTGGTGTGCAGCAACACCGCACCCGCAGTGCGCGGAAGACTGCTCGCCCAGGACTCGCTGAGCCGCTTCCGTGGACTCAGCGCCAACGGCCCCTGGGAGCTGACCGTCACCGACGCTGTCACCGGCGAATCCGGCCAACTCGATCAATGGTGCGTCTTTGTCGCCAGCGGCGGCGGCTCGGAACTCTTCATCAACGGGTTTGAGTAAAAAGCACTACGTGCTGGACTGCCCCCGGCAGTCCAGCACGGCTAAATCTCTGGAAGCCGCGCCATGGCAACGAAGCGGGCAGTCCAGCACGGCTAAATCTCTGGAAGCCGCAAGACTGCAACGAAGCCGGCAGTCCAGCATCCCCGGGCTCCGCTTGATGCAAGCAAAGCAGCGCCGCCGGAGCGGCGCCCTCCCGGGGAGCGCTGCGCCTTGTAAGGAGGGCGCCTCTCCTGAGGCGCCGCTTTTGCAAAGGCAAGCAAAACCATCAATCACCGTAGCGCAGCGCTGCATGGCCAAAGGCGTCTAGACGGATACACTCCAG
>ERZ1066138.678-NODE-678-length-11183-cov-5.639378_pt1 | contig 11183 bp, 8 predicted proteins | sample MGYA00382785_ERZ1066138 | MGnify/ENA primary metagenome ERZ1066138 (study PRJEB33369, sample SAMEA5778368) | biofilm metagenome | biome: Industrial cooling water; feature: Water cooling tower basin; material: Biofilm | place: United Arab Emirates | collected...
CCCGTCGTCACCCCACAGCCGATGTAGCACACCTTATCGAAGGGCGCATCGGGCCGGATCTTGGCCAGGGCTATTTCGGGTAAGACCGTGTAGTTCGCAAAGGTCGAAGTCCCCATGTAATGGTGGATCAGTTGCCCCCCTTTCGAGAAGCGGCTGGTGCCATCGGGCATTAAGCCTTTGCCCTGGGTGCCCCGAATGGCCTGACACAAGTTGGTTTTACCACTCAAGCAGTATTCGCAGTTCCGGCATTCCGGCGTGTACAGCGGAATCACATGGTCGCCCGGTTTGAGGCTTTTGACCTCGGCCCCCACCTCGACCACCACACCTGCGCCCTCATGGCCCAAAATGCTGGGGAACAAGCCTTCTGGGTCTTTGCCCGACAAGGTATAAGCATCGGTGTGGCAAACTCCGGTGGCTTTAATTTCCACCAGCACTTCGCCAGCTTTTGGCCCTTCCAGGTGAACGGTATCGAGAGTTAAGGGTTCTCCGGGTGCATAGGCAACCGCTGCTTTGACATCCATAGTTTTGGCCGATCGCAAAATGGTTAGCTGCTTGCATTATCAGGGGCGATCGCAGGCTTTGACCGGAGATTAAGTATCCTTTTACAGTCCCTTGACTTATTTGGCGACAGAACTTTGGGAAGAAACCGTCGAAGGGGTGAGGGTAGGCCGCCAGCCATTGACCACGCTAGGCCGCTTCACCGTTGGCTCAAAGCTATTTTGAAAACCAGATTTGCGGTACTCCGTCGCCTCTTGGGTCAGGTTCCACATTGTCTCGTAGAAGAAGAAAGACACCCCGGCAAAACCATAATTCCGGGCCGCTTGAATCTGTTGTTGCACCTGGTAAATCGGCACTGGCTTCGCCCGTAACCCAGTCAAAATGCCCACCGCAACCGGAATATGGCGTTTAGCTTCTTGCACTTCGGGTTGCATCAACTCGCCCACAAAAGCATTCATATCCGAGCGATAGACTTGCAGAATTAACTCTTCGATGTAGCCCTGCTGCCGCCACGCATTCCAATCCTGGAGATAGTTTTCGTAGGAAAACTTTTGCGAGTTGGGGGAAAGGGCCACGATCGCCTTAGGCTTGCGGGCTTTGACCGTGCGGAAAACACGACCCATAAACGCCGTAATCTTGTCGGCCCGCCATTTTAACCAGGCCGGATCTTTGGGATTGGCGGGCGGTTCCTTGCCGTTGTTCTCTTTCTTATACAGCGCCACGGTGTAGGGATCGTAGCCAAAATCCGACGGCAGGCCCATGTGGTCGTCAAACTGGATGCCATCCACGTCGTATTTTGTCACTAACTCATCGACCAAATCCAGAATGAATTGCTGAGCTTGGGGATGGAAAGGATTGAGCCACAAGCGCTGATTCTGCCCTTCTAGCCACACTTTGGAGCCATCTTTGCGTTGGGTGATCCAATCGGGGCGGCGGGTGGCAATTTCCGATTCCGCCGTGGTCATAAAGCCAAACTCGAACCAGGGCATCACGGTCATTTTCTTTTGGCGGCTCAGGCGCACCACTTCGGCCAGGGGGTCGCGATTGCGGAGACCACTGGGGCGGGGATCGATCGCGTGGCCAATTTCCCGTTTGGCGACGGCGCTGGGGTAGAGCGTGTAGCCCCAATTCCACACCACAGGATAGACGGTATTAAATTTGAGGCGGGCCATTTCTTGCATCGCTTCTTGCAAGATGGTGGGATTCATCAGCACATCACTGTCAATGTTGGTGAGCCATGCGCCGCGAATTTCCTCGGTGGGAAAAATCTGGTAGGGCGGCGTAACGACGGGTGGGGTCGGGGTGGGCCGGGGAGTACCAGGCACAATGGGCACCACAACTGGCCCGGTGCTGGGGGGGCGAGAGGCGGGCGGGGTCACGGCTACAGGCTTATCCAGGGTGGCGACGTATTGCACGGGAATCGATACGGCGATCGCGGGATTGGCCTGACAGATGGCCGCCGCAAAATCTCCTCGGCGCAGGTCGTCATTGGGGTTCAGCCGTTTGACATCGGGATAATTCACAATCAGGCGATTTTCAAAGGCGGCGGCTAACCCAGTGCGGGTAAAGTCGGGCACCTGCCGCCCGTCTTTGAAGGCTTTCCGAAAATCGTTGGCTCCGGGTTGTTTGGCGACGTAGCCCAGGCCGTTCGCAATCCCCGCAAAGGCCCGCGATCGCGTTATGGCACGAGTCGGCGCAAAGGTATCCCGGCTTTCATTCACCCAAAAGCCCGCCTGTTGGGCATAGCGAATGGCCGTTGCATCGGAGGAATTGCTGGGCACATCCCGAAAAATCGTGGCTTTTTGCACCAGAGGCCGTTGGGGAAAGGCGCGTTGCACCGTGGCAGCATATTCGGCATGGGTCACTCTGGCATCGGGCCGGAAGGTGTTATCGCCGTACAAGGGCATGATGCCTTGCTGACTCAAGACTTGCAGGCAGGAGTTGGCCCAGTGGGTTTGGATGTCCGTAGCGCGGGGCGGGGGTGGGGTTTGGCCAATGGGGCCGGTGACAATAGGAACGCGAACTTGGGCAGAGGCGGGGGCGATCGCGCTCATCCACTGGGTGGCCGTCAAACTGGTGAGCGGTAGCAAGAATACGGACAGCGCAGATTGCCAACGGCGGGAGTGTGTCATTGTAGTGAATGGTAGAACTGATAATGGCCGGAAGATCGAAGCGATCCCATACCTTTCTCAAACTCGCGATCGCCCTCCTGGTCAGGATGATTTCCGCAAACGCCAGCGGCAATCAGATTAGGACAGGTAGACACCAGATTGAAGAGCAGTTCTTACCTAGACAGGCCTTAAATTGCGAGAAATATTAGATATACTGCCATTTCAGAATTATTTGAGATTTATTAAAATTCAAGGATTATTGAGATTATCGTTATCGCAATCCAACAATCTACTTAGCCTAAACAATATAAGATGCTGCACATAGCCTGGAGGCTCTTTTTCTCCTTGCAACCAACTTTGCAATGTCCTATGAGGAACGTCGAATAAAATTTTACACAACTCAACTTGAGTCACTCCAAGCTCTTTTTTTACCTGATTAAGCCTCTCCGAAAAAATAAGAGTCATAAACTAACCGCTTGACATTACGCACTGAGTGCGTAATCATATTTTTAACTACATGTTGAATGGTCAAATACTATCAAAGAAAAGTAGTAAGTGAAATGAAAAGTCCTATTATTTTTTCTTTTTTTTCTGGCAGTGGCTTCCTTGACTTAGGATTCGAACATGCAGGCTTTGACATCAGGTTTGTGAACGAATTTTACTTACCTTTTCTAAAAGCCTATAAATATTCAAGATCCCAAATGGGAATTGAATCACCTGAATATGGATACAGTACAGCCAATATAGAATCTTTCCTAGATGATCCCAATCGAGCATATCTTCAACATCTAGTAGAAGATGCCAAATTGACTTCTCGCTTTGTTGGATTTATTGGAGGGCCGCCATGCCCCGACTTTTCCGTAGGCGGTAAAAACAGAGGAAGAGAGGGCGAACATGGCAAGTTAACAAAAACATACATTGATATAGTTATTGATACCAAGCCTGATTTCTTTATCTTTGAAAATGTAAAAGGATTGTGGAGAACAAAAAATCACAGAGAGTTTTACGAAGAACTCAAACATAGACTATATGAAAACGGCTATATCTTCACTGACAGGTTAACGAATTGCATTGAATTCGGAGTACCCCAGGATAGAGATAGAATAATAATGTTTGGTATACAGGAAAAAATTATATCTACATTTGATAAAAGCTCATTAGATAAGGATTTTGCTTGGGAAAAATATAAAAGATATAACGCATCTGAAGTTTTCAATAAAGTTATATGGCCTTCTACAGAACTTTATAAGGAGGAATACTATAGACACATGCCAGAGCACATAAACGGATTTCATAAGCTTACTGTCCAATATTGGTTTGAAAAGAACAATGTTGAGCAACACCCTAATTCAATTCACTATTTTAAGCCAAGAGCAGGCTTGAAGAAGTTTCAAGTTATTGCCGAAGGAGACGATAGCAAGAAGTCTTATAAGCGCTTACATAGATGGCGATATTCACCTACCGCCGCCTACGGTAACAACGAAGTTCACCTACACCCATATAAAAGTAGAAGATTATCTGTAGCAGAGGCATTAGCTATACAATCTTTGCCAGCAGAATTTAGTTTGCCAGAAGATATGTCCTTATCAAATATGTTTAAAACTATTGGTAATGGAGTTCCATATTTAGCGGCTTTAGGTATTGCCAATACAGTTTATGATTTTCTGAGAAGTCTTAGGTAATCTTAATCAACTAGTATTTCAGCAAAGGCAGTATGAGCCTGCTCTAAAGTATTTATTTCAAAAACTTCATCTACAGCAGCTTGAGGCAAGCTCTGAACGTTAGTTATAGAGTGAGTAGCAACTGTCTTCAAAGCATCCCTATCAGCTTTCCCAACCTTTGAAGCCGCAGCATAATACTTTAAACCTCTTGGATTAATAATCCATTCTCGTGTTTGTAAGTGTATATAAGTTGCTTTCATAAGACTACCCTCATGAGGAATTTGAAGTCTTCTATCAGGCCTAAAACTTGCCTTAACAGATAAATAAGCAATTATATTATTAAACAAACATTTTCCCTGAAAGTCTTTATATGATTCTTGAAGCTTAGCTATCGTAGATTCTGTAAATTCAGTAATAGGAGTATTCAATGAATCACCAAGATGAAGATCCTCAGGATTAATAACAACAAAATCAGGATTAGAAGTTATTAGCTGAACACCAGCAGTATCTGAGACTTTTTTCCTTAGATCACTTATATGATCATGTAATTCGGAAACATATAAACTTGCAACATCAAACCTTGAAACATTAGGAAGTAGTAAAGCTAGTGGTTTCTTATTGTTAGTTAATCTAAAATTCCATGCCACACATGCAATCATCCATTCATACCAGTCACCATGACAATTGCTAAGCGCACCTTGTTTAACATCGGGACATGCAGTCTTTACAGCATTATCTAGAGCATCCAAAATACCTCTAAACGTTTCGTTAATATTTGGAATTTGGCCTTTTCTGACCTCGCAAAAAGCCTCAACTCTCTTTATCTGAGGCTTACCTGTAGCATCATAAGTCACAATTGCCATAGAGATTTCTATTTCCCTTAGCTTTTAACCACTACAAATTTAGGTGCTTATCATGCTATGCCTGCAACAATGTATCAAAAATTAGTCGCGACTCGGTATCACGACACCTTTCGGGGGGCAGTCGCGATCGTGACAGCACCCCTGACGCAACCCCAAGCCGGAGAGTTGCTGATTCGCAATCGGTATGCCGGAGTCAATGCCGGATTCGATACCCTGAGTTGCCAGGGCAAAGTTCCCTACATCAACCTGGTGCCCCCCTTTGATGTGGGCGTTGAAGCGGTGGGGGAAGTGGTGGCGATCGGGCTAGGGGTGACGGGCTTCCAAGTGGGGGATGCAGTCGCGACAACCGGGCGGGGCGGCGGCTACCGAGAATACCAACGACTCCCCGCGCAGCAAGCGATCGCCATTCCATCGGCCATTCCCGAAATTTTGACTCTCATGCCGACTGGGGTTTCCGCGTTGGTGGCCCTGGAACAAGCGGGGGAAATGGGCCAGGGGGAAACCGTGTTGATCACAGCAGCAGCGGGGGGCACAGGGCATCTGGCGGTGCAGTTGGCGCTGTTGGCGGGGAATCGTGTGATTGCCGTTTGTGGCTCGGACGCAAAAGCCCAGCGGTTGCAGACATTGCCCATTGTGCAGCAGGGCGATCGCCCCGGCTTGCGGATTGTAAATTATCGGCGGGAATCCCTGGATGCTGTATTGGCCCAGGAGTATCCCCAGGGTATTGATTTGATGTTTGATTGCGTGGGCCAGCAAGTCTTTGACACAGGGCTGAAACATTTGGCCGTGCGGGGACGGCTGGTAGTGGTGGGCTTCATCTCGGAGTATGCAGCGGGGCTAGAAACCGTAACCCAACCTCGCGTTTATGAACAACTATTTTGGAAAGCGGCATCGGTGCGGGGCTTTCTCATGCCCCACTATGCCAAGCATTTTGCAGCGGCCCGCGATCGCCTGCTGGCTTTGTTCCACACAGGCCAACTCCAGGTTTGGGTTGACCCGCAACCTTTTGTTGGCATTGCCGCGATTCCTGATGCAGTCGAGTATCTGCTGAGTGGACAGAGTTGCGGTAAGGTGGTTGTGCAGTTGGCCAATTAACGGGCGATCGCGCAGTTTCGCTGTCTAGACAAAACACTCTGGAGTAAAAGAGCCGTGGAGTCCGTAGGGCACATGATGCTTGAGATGGAGCCGTGCTTCCTGCTGCATGGTTTGGGCATTCAAAATCACCACATCCGAGCGATCGCGCTGGCCATCAAATACCACCGTTACAATCCAGCCGTCATCCTCTGCTCCCGTTAACTGTTCGGAACGGGGAATAAACACAGGTTCCCCCACATAGCCCCAGGGAGCCGCACTCCACAGGTGGCGATCGCCCGTCTGCATATCCAGCTTGCAAATTGCCTGATGGGGGGCATTCCCTGCGGGGGCATGGGCTGCGGCCAGATAGGCATAGCGATGCTCCTGGCCTACTTTTGCAGGATGCAAGGTGGGAAACTCGCAACACCGAGTATCCAGTTGGTGCCGCTGGATCTGGCCCGTCGTCAAATCAACGGTAAACCGCCACAGTTGCCCCGGAGCCACCGCCGAGAAATCCGTTTCGCGATAGTCGGCATCGGGCGCGACCTCCGGCAAAGACTCGTAGCAGATGGAATCAATCGTGAGGCGATCGCCCGTTTCAAACGCGTTGACATGATGAAACACAAACCCAGAGTCCATCTCCAACGTCAAAGGCTGTTGGGTGGTCGCTTTGCCAGCACGAGGAATCAAAATCAGGCGCGTTTTTTTCTCTGGATGATATTGAATGCATTCCCCCGCACACCGGAACCCCGCGAGAAACGGTAAGGGATTGAAGGTGACAGGATTTTGGAAAAAGATGACGTAATTGGGGGTAATCGCAAAGTCATGCATGAAGCAGAAACCGGGCACCACCTGGGAATAGCGCCGCAGCAGGGTGCCATCCAGCGCAAACTCGAACAGCGTGATGGTAGAAGACAGCCCCGTTTTGATGGAAAAATTCACTAAGCAAGGTTGGCCATTGTCGCCCGTTGGATCAACCCAGGGGTGGGCACCAAACGCATCCCCCGGAGCTAAAACGCCATCCAGATAATCCAGGCCCACGGTTTCCAGGGTGGTCGGTTCCAGGCGATGGGGTTCCGCCGCTTCCCACAGGGCCAAGAGTTTCCCGCCCCAGTAGATCACATTGGTATTCGCAATATTCTTGAGTTTGAAGTCAAAAGCATTAGCCAGCCAGCCGCCCGGTTTATCCGTGCCAAACACACCGCGATAGAGGATTTTGCCCGCTGCCTGTTCGGCCTGGTAGCCCTCGGTGCGAACGTAGCGATTGCGGAAATGGGCACGGCCATTCTGGAAGGCGATCGCGCAAATCATGCCATCGCCGTCAAAGGGGTGGTGAATGGGCTGCCCGTTGATATCCATGAGTCCGGGGCCGTTCCGAAAGAGGGTGCCGTTGAGTTCCGGTGGAATCTGCCCCTCAATGTCATCAATCCAGTAATCGAACTCTTGCTTGAGCGAACGGTAGCCCCGTTGCCACTCGTCGCGGTCGTAGGGCGTGGAGAACGGGCGGGATTGAACAGAATCGAGCAGGGTCATAATTGGGTCGTGCGGTAAGGGTTGCAAGATCAGGATTTGGGAGGCTCAATGGGGGCGCGATCGCCTAGCAGCAAAACTCAACCTTAGTCTTCGGCGATCGGCTCTGGTTCGCGGGCCGGCCCCACAAACTCGGCCACAAAATCCGGCAAAAAGGGTTGAGCCAAGTGTTTGCTGGCTGAGGAATCCAGTTCCAGCGCCGTTTCGGGATGCAGATCGGGCTGGGAATCCGCCGGACTGACCTCGTTTGTCGCCGGTAGCCAGCGCAACAGGGGCAAGGGCAATAGGGTAGTGAGATTGGTAATTAACACCAAGGGAGCCAGATTCGTAAAGTTACTTTCAGTCACACCCAGCCAGTGCATCAATGCCGCCCCCGTTTCGTAGGAAACCAGCCCCGCCAGGTTCACAATGGACATGAGCAACGCAAACAAGGTGGCTTCAATCCCCGGTGGACACAACCGCGCCGCCAACACCAGGACGGGCATAAAAGCAATTTGGCCCATCACCGTCAGCACTAGACTATCGCCCAGGCTGAACCAGCGATCGCTAATGCCCAAAGCCCGGTTCGCATGGGTGACGAGCAGCAAGGTCGAAAGGCCCAATACCGCAGAAATGACCGTAGACCAGCCAAAAATGACTCGAAAAGGAACATTTTTCAAAAACCGCTGGAAGACCCAGACCCCAACCAGGGCGGCAATGCTGGTGACAAGACGGACACGCCCCAAAAACTCCGGGGGAAAGCCCAGTTCGTTGGTGGTGAAAAAGAAGAAAGCTGATTCTGCTGTGGGGGTCGCTTGCCAGAGAAACAGAAAGGCAGTGGGCATCCAGATTTGTTTCTGCTTCACGGCTTGCCAAAGTTGGCTCACCTGATTGGTGACAATATGCCATTCTGGGCGCTTGGTCATTTGGGCTTCGGCAATGATCCAGGCCACCACCGACACCAACAGCGGAAAGGTTGCCGTGATCCCAAAGACGACGCGCGTTGAAAACTGCTCTAGCAAGAAGCCGCTGAGGTAGGCCGTCACCAAACCACCGAGGGCCGATGTGCCCCAGCACAGGGATTGCAATGATCCAGCCTTGGCGACCGATTCCGATCGCGCCCGCTCTACCACCAGGGAATCCACAATCACATCGCTGAAGGCCACCGACAGAGAGCTAAGGGCGATCGCCAACGTCGCCGCCCAAGCCGTATCCACAACGGTTGTCATTGCCACCCAGGCCAGGGTGCCCAGCAACCCCGATAGGATGAGATAGGAACGACGACGATAGCCAAATAGCGGCAAACCATCGGAAATGAAACCAAAGAGGGGTTTCACCATCCAGGGGAGCGACGCAACCCCCACCAAAGCCGAAACTTCCGCCGGACTCAAGCCCAAGTCATCTTTTAAGAAGAAGCTGACCGCTAACCGGGCCAAGCCCAAAATGCCCTGCACAAAATAGACTGTTAAAATTGCCAGCAATTCTGGCGTTGGCTCGTGCCCGAAAAAGACCTTCTCAGTCAGCGCAGCTTTGATCTTGGTGAAGCCAGAAGCAGAAACAATCATTGATATTTTTTAACAAAGGTTATCAATTTTACTCATGATAACGCTTTGCTCTGGTGGAAACATCCTCCAATTTTCGGATGCGGCCCCAAGGAAGAAGCTAGATGTCATCCCCAAGCAACTGATCGCGCGACAAAAAAATCCCCCCAGCAGGAGATGGGAGGAGAAGATAGCTAAGGAGCAGTCGGAAAACTTGAGGGTGTGGCCCTAAGGGGGGATGGAGCAGGAGTAAGACATAAGCTCCAAGGCCAGCTCAACGCCACGAGTGAAAGGTTAAAGCAGTGTTAAATGAGAAACGCTTGAAAACAGAGGTTTTGGGAGGGCGGCAAGGGGGCAACCTGCCGCTGTTTTGGGGGCAAATCAATATCGACTGTGTTTGATTAAGCCACGACCGGGGGGCAAGGCGATTCACCTGATCAGATGAACCAATGGGGCGATCGCGAACTCAAGCTACAGGTCGTTAATGGCTCGTAGGCGACAGCAAGGGGTCGCACGCGGTTGGGATAATCCATTGGCCCAGTGGGGAAGTAAACGCGAAGGGGGCAGCGTTGGGGTGTACTGGGCAATTTCAAACGGGGGGGAGGGGGCAACGTATCGCATGGGGCTTTTTGATGGGTTCGATGCTTGTATTGTGGCGGAATTTACTTAAGTTTTAAGTGACCACCGCCCAAGGATTGCGTGATTTTTGGGAGAGGGAAGTGTGATGGCGATCGCAGGCTAACGTGACCCAGATCACTTTTCTAGCAACCCTGCGGAGTGCTAAGCCATGAAGTTAATCAAGCCGCCCGTATTCTCTGGGAGGAAACGGCCCCGTCAAGGCTTCGGGCATTGCAAGTTTTACATGCTGTCTTTTGACAGAAGGAGGCTCAACTCCGTAGGCTAACGAGGTAGGCTAACGAGGTAGATATCGCTGCGATCGCGGGTATGGTTGAGTTCGTGCTGATTGCCAGCCTGGGCTTTTTGGGCAGTTTTGGTCACTGTGTGGGCATGTGTGGCCCCATTGCGATCGCCTTTTCCCTGGCCGAACACCAAACCGAGGGCGATCGCTGGCACCGTTTTCGGTTTAATGTGCTGCTAAATCTGGGTCGGATTACGAGTTATACCCTGGTGGGGGCAGGAATCGGGGCGATCGGGTCGTTGGTGGTGGCCGGGGGGCAACTGGCCGGAGTCGGTAGTTCCTTGCGGCAGAGCGTGACCATTGTGATGGGGCTGTTGCTCATCTGGTTGGGCCTCACCCAGATCTCGCCCCAAGGCTTGCCCAAACTGCCGTTGGTGCATCTGTGGCTGGAGCGGCAGTGGCACGATCGCCTCAGTCGGCAGATGATGGCGGTGGCAATGGGCAAACACTGGTGGACTCCGGTGCTGCTGGGGTTGGTGTGGGGCTGGATTCCCTGCGGCTTCCTCTACACCGCGCAGATCAAAGCGGCCGAAACCAGTAGTCTCTGGCAAGGGGGGGTAACGCTGCTGGCCTTTGGCTTGGGTACTGTGCCTGTGATGCTGGGGGTGGGCACCTTGGGCCATTTCCTGAATCCCGATCGCCGCCGCCAGTTGTTTCGGTTAGGGGGCTGGATTACGCTGCTCATCGGCATTTTGACCCTGGTACGAAGTGGCACAATGGTCGATTACACGGGCCATTTGGCGTTGCTGTGTTTGGCCTTGGCCCTGGTCGCACGACCGCTCTGCAAACTGGTGCCGGGGTTGTTGCGATCGCGGCGAGCCTGGGGAGTCAGCGCCTTCGTGCTGGCCGTGGCCCATGTGGGGCATTTGGTGAGCATGGGGTGGGATTTAGCCGCCCTGCCGTTTTTGCTGCCCCCGTTGCAAGTGGGCACCTGGGCAGGAATTGGGGGGCTTGCGTTGCTGGTGCCCCTGGCCGCTACCAGTTTTGATTGGGCCCAAAAGCAGTGG
>ERZ1066138.682-NODE-682-length-11158-cov-7.861119_pt1 | contig 11158 bp, 8 predicted proteins | sample MGYA00382785_ERZ1066138 | MGnify/ENA primary metagenome ERZ1066138 (study PRJEB33369, sample SAMEA5778368) | biofilm metagenome | biome: Industrial cooling water; feature: Water cooling tower basin; material: Biofilm | place: United Arab Emirates | collected...
CCCGAAAACAGATAACAGCCGATCGGCTTTTCCGGTTCGCGCAAGCCTGCGCGCGCCAGCTTGATGGCCGATGCCAGCGCCGTGATCGCCTTGTCCTGACCGAAGACGAGGCGCTTTAAATCCTTGTCGATGTTGTGCAGTACTTCTGCGTCCGACTTCGACACGGTCTTGGGCGGAATGCGCGCCATCGTGGCGATGGTGGCCTCGATCTCCTTCACCGTGATCTTCTTTTTCCGCTTCGCTTCGGTCACGAGCATCTGGGCCGCGCCCGTCTCGTCGATGACGTCGATCGCCTTGTCGGGCAATTTGCGGTCGTGGATGTAGCGCGCAGCCAGTTCCACCGCCGCCTTGATGGCGTCGTTGGTGTACTTGAGCTTGTGATATTCCTCGAAGTACGGCTTCAAGCCCTTCAGGATTTCGATGGCGTCGGCGACCGTCGGCTCGTTGACGTCGATCTTCTGGAAGCGGCGGACGAGCGCGCGGTCCTTCTCGAAGTGCTGGCGGTACTCTTTGTAAGTGGTCGAGCCGATGCAGCGGAGAGCGCCGGACTGAAGTGCCGGCTTCAAGAGGTTGGAGGCATCCATCGCGCCGCCCGACGTGGCGCCGGCGCCGATGACGGTGTGGATTTCATCGATGAAGAGCACCGCGCCGGGGTAGGCTTCGGCTTCCTTCATGACGGCCTTCAAGCGTTCCTCGAAATCGCCGCGATAGCGCGTGCCGGCGAGGAGCGAGCCCATGTCGAGCGCGAAGATGGTTGCGTCGCGCAGGACTTCGGGCACTTCGCCGCGAATAATTTTGCGGGCGAGGCCTTCGGCAATCGCAGTCTTGCCGACGCCGGGATCGCCGACGAGCAGCGGATTGTTCTTTTGACGGCGGCAGAGCACCTGGATCGTGCGCAGCACTTCGGGTTCGCGGCCGATCAACGGATCGATCTTGCCGTCGCGGGCCTTGCGATTGAGATTGACGCAGTAGGTATTGAGTGCGTCCTGCTGGCTCTTTTTGTCGTCGTTGGTTTCCGCCTGCTCGCCTTCATCCGATCCGCGCACGACGCGCGGCTCAGACATGCCGGGGCGCTTGGCGATGCCGTGGCTGATGTACTGCACCGCGTCGAAGCGCGTCATATCCTGCTCCTGCAGGAAAAACGCGGCATGGCTTTCACGCTCGGCGAAGATGGCGACAAGAACATTCGCGCCGGTGACTTCCTCACGGCCGGACGACTGCACATGGACAACCGCGCGGTGGATGACGCGCTGGAAGCCCGGAGTCGGGGAGGCTTCGGACGAGGCCTTCGAGGTGATCGACGTGAATTCGGTATCGAGATATTCGGTGATGCGGGCGCGCAAGCGGTCAACATCGACGTTGCAGGCGCGCATGACGGCTGCTGCGTCGCGGTCTTCGATCAGGGCCGCCAGCAGATGCTCCAGCGTGGCATATTCGTGACTGCGCTGATTGGCATGCTCGAGAGCGCGGTGAAGCGTGATTTCCAGATTCTTCGAGAAGGACGGCACTGTTGACCTACTCTTTCTCCAGGGTGCATTTCAAAGGGTGCCCGTGCTGGCGGGAGAAGTCCATCACCAATGTCACTTTGGCTTCGGCCACTTCGTAAGTGAACACGCCACACACGCCGACGCCCTTGCGGTGAACGGCCAGCATGATGTCGGTTGCTTCCTGACGGCCCTTTTGGAAGAACTTCTCGAGCACGTGCACGACGAATTCCATCGGCGTGTAGTCGTCATTCAAGAGTAGAACCTTGTAGAGCGACGGCTTCTTCGTCTTTGGCCGCGTCTTGGTGACAATCCCGGTCTTGCCCTGATCGCCGTCGCCCCCCTGCCCCTGGTCCTTGCCGGGACCAGCGGCGCGCAGGCGCGAGCCAATCGTGTCTTGCCACCCGTCTCCCATGCCCTCGATCATGCCCGTACTTGCGGCCGGTCAGGCCATCGCTTCAGTTCGTCGAATCGCCGGCGGGTTGACGCCGTCGCGCTCCGACAGTTCAATCCATCCGGCACACGACGACAAGGCCCTATCATGCTGTGTCCCATCCGGCTGTTGTACGACGGTTGCATGTAGCGTGGATGTTGGTGGGCGAAGCGTGTTGCGGAACATTCCTGGTCATATGTGGTGTCGCACTGCGACGCAAAAAAGGCCCGGGAGGAGACCCGGGCCTTATCAATTCGGTGGCGGCTGATTTGCAGCGGCCGGACCTTCAGCGCGACCCTGGGAAAGCGCCGGGTTTGAACGCGTCCTTGGCGAAGTTCTGATACATGGCGCCGATCTTCGACATCTGCTGCATGTAATCTTCGTAGGCGCGCTTGGCATAGGTGGTCTGGATTTCCATGGCCTGCTCGACCGACTTGGCTGTCACGAGCTTTTCAAAGGCCGACGTACCGTCCTCGAAAGCGCGTTTGGAATAGTCCGTCATTTCTGTGGCAATGGCCTGCCAGCTCTTGTTCCACTCACCCATCATCTTCATGTAGCCTTCCATCCCGGTCTGGCCGATCTTCTGGAAGTCCTGGAAATTATTGATCATCGGTATCCGCCTTTCTGGAAGGGAGCCGGGCTGCTCGACCCGGAATGCCGAATTTTCGCTCACATCGAGCTAGCTCAACATTATAGTTGCAGCGCAGCATATTGAAAGCAGAAATATCGCAATGCAGCAATTCATGTTGCTGGTGCATGGCATTTACCCTAACGAAGCGGTTTTGCGCTAGTCTAAATTTTAAAGAGACGGGCGCATGCCCCGAACCGGCCCAAAAGCCGCCCACAAGGCAGCGTTCTATGGGGTGTCGGAGGGGGAAGATGGTCCACGCGGCCCTGGCTGCGCGGCCTGTCGGTAAAGCGACCCCGATTGTTGCAGGGTACATACTTTCGGGCGTCAAACCGTGCGTCTTACCGGATGGTCCGTTGTTGCGTTTGTGATGAGCACCGTTGTGGCGGTGTTTGCGGGTGCGGCCGCGCCTGTGGCGGCTGCAGACAAGTCGGCGGCGATGGTCATCGACGCCAATACGGGACGGGTTCTGCACGATAACGCGGGCAGTGCCTCACGCTATCCCGCCTCCCTAACAAAGATGATGACGCTCTACTTGGCATTCGAGACCATCGAAGCCGGCCGGCTGTCGTTTTCGACGCGGCTGCCAGTGAGCGAGCGGGCTGCCGGGGCAGCACCGTCCAAACTGGGACTTAAAGCCGGTGCTGATATTGCCTTACGGGATGCGGTCAAGGCACTGATCGTCAAATCGGCGAATGATGTCGCGATTGCGATCGCGGAGAAAATCAGCGGCAGCGAGATCGAGTTTGCCCGGCTGATGACAAAGCGCGCACGTCAGCTCGGGATGCGCGACACGACCTTCCGAAATGCGTCGGGTTTGCCGGATTCCGGACAAGTCACGACCGCGCGGGACATGCTGACGCTCGCGATGCGTTTGCAAGACGACTTCCCACAGCACTACCGGCTGTTTGCGACACGCACGTTTTCGTACGGCGGCAAGACTTATCGGTCGCACAACGCGCTTCTGGGCCGATTTGCCGGCGTCGACGGCATTAAGACGGGCTACACGCGGGCGTCCGGTTTCAACCTCGTTTCATCCTATCGCACCGGCGGCAAGCACGTAGTCGCGGCGGTCTTCGGCGGCGTCAGCGCAGGTCTGCGCGATGCGCACATGCGCATGCTGCTCGCGCGGGCCATCGAGAAAGCGTCGACAGGGCGCACGCGTAAGGCGGGCCCACAACTCGTTGCCGAAGCGAAGCCGGCTAAGCGCCCGCCGCCGAAGCCTGTGATCAAGCCCGAGCCGCCCGCGGACCCGAAACCGGCGGACGTTGCGGTTGCCGCCGCCAACGATGCGGCACCTTCGCAGCCTGCAGTGGTCGAGGTTGCCGAGAGTGCCGCGAGCGCTCCCGGACTTCGCATTTCAATTGCGAAGGTCAAGGCCGTATCGGTTCTCGCGCCCTCCGTGGCGAACGAGCCGGCAGCGGCGGCTGACAGCGTGGCCGAAACAGCCGCGACGCCGGCTGCGGCATCGCAGGGCGCCCAGCCGCTGTCATTCGCATCGACCATGCCGCGTCCCGACTTCGCCTTGCTGAAGGCCGAGCTTGCCGCACGCGCGTCGGCCAACCCCGTTGAAGCAGAAGCACCAGCGGACCAATCGACGGCCGGCGGTTCCGCAACGAACCTCGTAATGCCGGTCAGTGAGACCGAAACCGTCATCTCCAAAGTCAGCGAACGGGGGCGGCCGCCCTCCACGCTGCAAGCCCAGTTCGCTCATCTCACTCAGGCGGACCCTGGTCAGTCCAACTCGGCAGCGTGGAGCGACAAGCCGGCATTGCAGGCCGCAGTCGCCGAACTTCCTGCCCCCATGCCGGTTGCGGTTTCCGCCGGGCAGATGGCGGCCGAAACCCGGCCCGCACCTGCGCAACCAAATGCGGATGCTCCTGCGCCGGGCTTCCAAGTCCAGATTGGCGTTTACAGTTCGCCGTCGGACGCGGAACGCGCCATGGCCGCTGCGCGGACCAAGGCCGGACATGTCTTGGGTGACAGCGAACCCATCGCGATGCCTCTGACCAAAGGCGACAAGCAGCTTTATCGTGCGCGGTTTGCGGGATTTGACAGCGCTGCGGCGACGAGTGCCTGCAACGAATTGCGCCGCGCCGGACTCGATTGTTTCGTGGCGCGGGCGAATTGAATTCAATCCCCGACCAGGACGGCCTTGGCTTCATTGATCTTCGAGGCGAGGTAGTTCGAGCCGCCGCGATCCGGGTGCACTTTTTTGATCAGTTCGCGATGGGCCGAGCGCACGGCATCATCGCTCGCTCCATCGTCAAGGCCTAAGATTTCCAACGCTTCGTCGCGAGTCATGCCACGTGAACCGGGCGGGCGATGTGCGTTCGACGATGCGCCGGGTTCGTCGCCGCCTGCCTGCCGCTCCAGATCGTCGCGCCACGTGGGATGGCGGCGGTCCAAGTAAGCCTCGAGCACTTGCGCGGAGTTCGGATCGGCGAAGGCATAGTCCTGCCACAGCAGCACGAGATCAGCCGGTGAGAGCGTTTCGATCTCCTGGCCGGCAAAGCGGCCCTTCCGCACCGTGCCCCGAATGGCGCCGCTGGTATGATCAAGCTCCATTTCCAAATGATCCGTACTCATGCGCGAACTTTGATTTGGGTCAGGGCTGCCGCCGCCAGACCAACCGCCGGATCCCCAGGGCAACACGCCACGGCCCATAAGCAGACCCCAGCCGGCGAAACCGACAAACAGCGCCAGATCGATCCGCCCGCGCAGTGCCAGGATTGCGGCGAACGCCAGCAGCGCTGCGCCAGCGAGAAAGCGGAGCTGGCGGGCCAGGACGGAAGGATTTGCCGACGTGAAGCCGCGCACGATCAGAAGAATTGCGACCAGAACGGAAAGCCCGGACAGAAGGTATGTCATCGCCCACCTACTCTTGGGACTTCATCTGGCTGAGCAAGAGTTGCGCACCCTTTTCGCCACCGCGCGCGCTCAACGCCAGCAGGGCCTTGCGTCCACCGGACGCGTACACGGCGACGGCGCGCAGGAGCGCACGCAGTTGTTCGGCGGAACCGGCGTCGAAGCGGCATGTGGCGCCTTTGGTCAGCCGCGCGATTTCCGTGTAGGCGCGTGTGACATTCGGGTCCGCGCCCTCCTGGAAGAGAAACACGGGCACGCCGAGCAACCCAAGCGCGCCGGCTTTCGAGCAGACATAATCGATATCTTCTTCCATGGCGTCACCGACGAAGACCACGGCATTGACGCGGCGCTTGGCGCTCTCTTGCGCGGCATGGGTCAGGACGCGGGCCAGCTGAGTCAAGCCGCCGCGGCAGGTTACGCTTGTCATCAGGCGCGCAAGGCCTGTGGGATCGGATACCCAGCGCGACGCGCGGCACTCGTTCATGCCGCGGAAAAAGACCAGTTGAACGTCCAGCCCGCCGATATCCTTGACGACCGTGAACATGTCCGACTGAAGCGCCAGCGCCATATCCCATGTGGGCTGGCGGCTCATGGTAGCGTCCATGGCAAAGACGAGGCGGCCGGGCAGTCCCGTGGTGGACGGGGCGATGGTCTTCATCTTGGCGATGAAGTCCTCCACGTCCGCCGTCGTTTCATTCTTGGCCGATGGCGCGTTGGCGGCATCGGGATTTGACACGGCGCCGCCCGCTGTGCGGGCTGCTCGTTCACCGGTCGGCGTTGGGCGCTTGTCCTTCGTGCTCATAGGCATAGTTTGGGGATCGCCCGGCTGAGCGGCAAGGGCGATCTCAGCCGTCGTCCTTAACGGTTCTCGTCAATAGCTGAACATTGCCGCCCGTCGCCGTGATGTCGGTCGTTCGAACACGTTCGGTGGCAAAACGCTGCACATAGTTGGGGCCGCCGGCCTTTGGCCCGGTTCCCGACAACCCCTCCCCGCCAAACGGCTGGACGCCCGGCACGGCTCCGATCTGGTTCCGGTTCACGTAGAGATTGCCGACCCGCGCATCGCGCGCCACCTGATCGGCGACCGCTTCGATCCGGCTGTGAAGAGCAAGTGTGAGACCGTATCCCGAGGCGTTGATCGCCTCGATGACCTTTGACAGCCCTCCGCGCGGATAGCGAATGACATGCAGGATCGGCCCGAAGACTTCGCGATCGAGCGTTGCGAGACTGTCGATTTCATAGCAAGCGGGGGATACGTACGTGCCGCCGCGGACATTCACAGGCAGCGGAAGATCGACCAGTTCACGCGCCTGATCCTGCATCTTGAGCTTGTGGGTTTCCAAGGCGTCCTGCGACGGCTCGTCGATGACGGGACCGACGTCGGTGTCGATGTCCAACGGATCGCCGATCTTCAGTGCCGCAATGGCACCCGTCAGCATCGGAATGGTTCTGCCTGCGATGTCGTCCTGAAGGAACAAGACGCGGGCTGCCGAACAGCGTTGACCGGCGCTGTCGAAGGCGGAGCGCACGGCATCGCGCACGACCTGCTCGGGCAGTGCGCTCGAGTCCGCGATCATGGCGTTGATGCCGCCGGTTTCGGCGATGAATGGGATGATTGCGCCCCGGCGTCCGGCCAGTGCCTTTTGAATGGTCCACGCGGTGTCGTTGGACCCAGTGAACGCAACGCCTTTGACGCGCGGATCTCGCACGAGCGCGGCACCCACGTCGCCGCCGCCGGGGAGGAAATGCAGCACTTTCGGCGGGACACCTGCTTCGTGCAGCAGCTTTATCGCAAGGAAGCCGATGACAGGCGTCTGCCCGGCCGGTTTGGCGAGGACCGGGTTGCCGGCAGCGAGGGCGGCCGCGGTCTGGCCGACAAATATTGCCAGCGGAAAATTCCACGGCGCGATGCAGGCGAAGGGGCCACGCGCGCGCCAGTCCATGGTGCTCGTCTCGCCGGTCGTGCTGGCGAGGCTTAGCGGTTCTGCGAAATATTTGCGCGCTTGCAAGGCGTAGTAGCGCAGGAAGTCGGCGGTCTCGCGCACTTCGGCGAGCGCGTTCGGGACGGTGCGGCCGGCTTCACGAACAAGAACGGCCATCAGCTTGGAGCGGTCGCGCTCGATCAGATCGGCGGCGGTATCGAGGATTTTGGCGCGTGCGGGGCCGCCCAGGCGATCCCAGTCGAACGCGGCGTGCGTAGCCGCCGTGAGCGCCGCGTCTATCTGGGCTTCGGTGGCGTTGCGGACGGTGCCGATGCGCTGGCTGCGATCGTGCGGGCACAGGACGAGGTTGGCCATGCCGCCTGCGGACTGAACCGCGCCGGAGACGATGGCTGCTGCCTCGAAGGATTGGCCCAGCGAGGCGGTCATTTCGGCGTACAACGCCGACCGCACGGCGGAATTGTCGAGCGCCAAGCCGGAGGAATTGCGCCGTTCCGGCCAGAAAACGTCGCGCGGCTTGACGAGCGACTTTTCGGGTTCGGCGCCGCCGGCACGCTCGCGCTCGGCCTCCTCGACGGGATCGCGAATGATCCGGGTGATTGGCATCTCATCGTCGGCGAGGCGGTTGACAAATGAGGTATTGGCGCCGTTTTCGAGCAGGCGGCGGACGAGATAGCCGAGCAGGTCTTCGTGGTCGCCGACAGGCGCGTAGATGCGGCAGGCACGGGGGGCCTGGCTTCCCGATCCGCCACCTTTGACGACGCTTTCGTAGATCGCCTCGCCCATGCCGTGCAGGCGCTGGAATTCGAACGGCGTGTTGCCGGCGGCGACCATGGCCGAAGCCATGGAATGCGCATTGTGGGAGGCGAACTGGCACACGAACTGCTGCGGGTAGGTCAACATCAGGCGCATGCAGGCGAGAAACGACACATCGGTGTTCCGCTTGCGTGTGAAGACCGGATAGTCGGCGAGGCCGCGTTCCTGCGCCCATTTGATCTCGCTGTCCCAGTACGCGCCCTTGACGAGGCGGACGGGGATGCGCTTGCCGCGTTCCTCGGCAATGCGCCGGAGCCAGCGCAGGACCGGCACGGCGCGGCGGCCGTAGGCCTGGACGGCGATGCCCAGACCATTCCAGGATCCGATCGCCGGGTTGACGAACGCTTCACCGAACATGCGCAACGTGGGTTCCAGGCGGTCCTGCTCCTCGGCATCGACCGTGATGCTGAGACCGCGCGCCATGGCGTGATGGGCCAGCGCATTCAGGCGCGGCAACAGTTCTTTCAAGAGCCGTTCTTCATGGCCGGCCTCGAAACGCGGATGCAGGGCCGACAGCTTTACGGAAATGGATGGGCGCGAAATGATGGCGTCGGCATTGAGCGCATGAAGCGGCCCAACCGACAGGCCGACCGCATCGATGGCGGCGACGTAACGCTGAAAATAGCGCTCTGCGTCGGCATCCGACCGGGCGGCCTCGCCCAGCATGTCGTAGGAAATCCGGTAGCCCTTTTGTTCGTAGCCACGCGCGCGGGCGATGGCATCCTCGATCGTCCGGCCAAGAACGAACTGCTCGCCAAGCAGCTTCACCGCCTGCCTGATCGCCTGCCGGATGAAGGGTTCGCCGGAGCGGGCAACAAGGCGCTTCAGGGCATCCACGGCATTGGCGGACCGGCTGTCCTTCAGCTTCACAAGGCGGCCGGTCAGCATCAGGCCCCACGTGGAGGCATTGACGAACAGGCTGTCGGAATGGCCGCGGTGGCGGTCCCAGTTCCCATGCGAGATTTTTTCGGCGATGAACGCATCGGCGGTTTCGCTGTCGGGGATACGCAGGAGCGCCTCGGCGAGACACATCAGGATGATGCCCTCCTCGCTCGACAGGCCGTATTCGCGCATGAACGCATCGACACCGCCATGCTGGGCCTTGTCGGCGCGGGCTTCCTGGACGATGCGGCGGGCGATCTCGGCGGTGCGGCGGCGTTCGTCTTCGGTATAGACGGCGCGCTCGATGAGCCCGCCGACGAGCCGGTTTTCATCGATCAGATGATGCGCGGCGATCTCATCGATCCCCGGCAAGCGGCCGAACGCCGGCTTGCCGGCGGCTCCCGCGCCCGTTCCGCCCATCTCCGGTGTCTTGCGTACCGCGACCATCGCCCATGTCCGTTTCACGCTGCCCGCGCGCGGGCGATTCGATCAGGACCACAGACTAGCAGATCGGGGCTGGCGGTTCAGGACGCAAGGGCTGGCTGACCACCCTCTTGACGGCTTTCCTGGGGAACGGTTCTGTGCCGGGCTATTCCGCCACACCGGCTGATCGAGGACGCCCATGCCGTCACCCCGGATCGTTCGCACCGTCAAGGCCTTGCGACTGGCTGTTCGGACGTGGCGGTCGGCTGGGGAAAGTGTGGCACTGGTGCCGACGATGGGCGCGCTGCACGAGGGGCACCTGACGCTCGTTACGCTGGCGCTGCGCAAAGCCGATCGCACGGTGGTCTCGATCTTCGTCAATCCGACTCAGTTCGGGCCGGCGGAAGATCTGGCGCGCTATCCCCGGGATGAGGCCGGCGACGCCAAGCTGCTCGGCATGGCCGGGGCCGATTTGATCTGGGCGCCGGACGCTGAGGAAATGTATCCGCACGGGTATGCGACGGCGGTCGTGCCGAAAGGGGCGGCGCTGCCGCTCGAGGGTGAATTCCGACCGCACCATTTCGCCGGGGTGGCGACGGTGTGCACCAAACTGTTTTCGCAAGCGACGCCGGATGTGGCGATCTTCGGTGAGAAAGACTTCCAACAGTTGTGCGTCATCAGGCAGCTTGTCGCCGACTTGAACCTGCCGGTGAAAATCGTGGCGGCCCCGACTTCGCGCGAACGGGACGGTCTCGCGCGGTCGTCGCGTAATGCGTACCTGACACCGGACGAGCGCAGCATTGCTCCGGCACTGCACCGGGCGCTGAAGGGTCTCGCCGCCATCGCTGCCAACGGCGGGCTCATCAACAAGGCGATCGACGTGGCGACGCACGATCTTCTGCACGCGGGTTTTGCGAAGGTGGACTATCTGACGGTGCGGGACGCCGCCACGCTCGAGGCGTTCGATGGCAAATCGGGGCGGCCGGGGCGGGTGCTCGGCGCGGCATGGCTCGGCGCGACGCGCCTCATCGACAACGTTGCTGTGTGAGTTGGGGCTTCGACCCGATCAGACGCGGGCGGCGAGTTGAAGGCCTGCAAAGAACGTTTCGAAGCTGTGCGCAATGAGGGTGATATTGCCCATGCCTTCGATGGTGCCGTCGGTCTCGTCGAGGTCGGGTTCCAACTCGTGGTCCCAGAAATAGACCTTGCCGCGCGCGTCGCCGGCTACGCCTAAGCAGATCGCATTGCCGCCGCTGTCGTCCATGATCCAGATGAGGTCGCGCGGAATGCGGGCGAGCCAGTCCTGATAGGTGGCGCGCTGGTTGCGCAGATCCATATGGGGTTCCGCGCGCAGTCCGCCGATGTGATGCAAGTCGGTGTCGATGGGTTCGCCGGTGGCCGTTGAACCGCTGATCAACAGCGCGCCGCCGACCCAGCCGCCGTTCACGGTTTGCAGAAATGCGCGGTAATCATGGGGAAGGCCATTGCCGATTTCTTTTTCAAAGGCTGCGATTTCGCCTTCCGACAGCGGCGTGCCGGGCTTGGCGAGGTAGGCGCGGAATTCGTCGAGGGTCATGCTGCATGTCCGGCAAGTATCGGTGCGATGCTTTTGCTGATTCCGATGGCCGGAAAGGGGCAACTAATTAGGACCGTGGCACCATTGGGCGAGAGATCAGCTTTTGTC
>ERZ1066138.684-NODE-684-length-11155-cov-7.978739_pt1 | contig 11155 bp, 10 predicted proteins | sample MGYA00382785_ERZ1066138 | MGnify/ENA primary metagenome ERZ1066138 (study PRJEB33369, sample SAMEA5778368) | biofilm metagenome | biome: Industrial cooling water; feature: Water cooling tower basin; material: Biofilm | place: United Arab Emirates | collected...
TTACCTTGCAAACAACAAGTCAATGCCCATGCCGGGCACACGAGGGCGCCGCTCCCGCGGCGCCGCCTTCCTGCCACCGTGTCGCGATACATCTGCACTGGCGACCTGAGGTCGATGGCCAGTCCCGGGAGCACCGGCGTCTCGCCGGCTGCTTTGCGAGCCACAGCAGCGCCGCAGGAGCGGCGCCCTCGGCTAAAGTACGCGCCATTCCACGAGGTGCTTGCCATGATCTGGTTGTTGCTCGGCTTGATGCTGTTCCTGGGTGGCCATTCGCTGCGCATGTTTGCCGATGAGTGGCGGACGCGTCAGATCCTCAAGCTGGGCGTGCTGGGCTGGAAAGGGCTCTACTCGGTGGTGGCGATTGCCGGCCTGGTGATGCTGGTGATCGGTTATGCCGCCACGCGAGGCGCTTCCGCGGTGCTGTGGACGCCGCCGCTGTGGAGCTATCACCTCGCCTTCCTGCTGACCTTGCCGGCCTTCGTGCTGCTGGTCGCGGCTTATGTGCCGGGCAATCGGCTCAAGGCGCGGGTCGGTCATCCCATGCTGCTGGCGACCAAGTTCTGGGCACTGGGTCATCTGCTGTGCAATGGACGCGTGGTCGATGTGCTGCTGTTCGGCAGTTTTCTGGCCTGGGCGATCGTGTTGTATGTGGTCAGCCGACGCCGCGATCGGCGGCTGGGCATCACTTATCCGCGCCTGGGCTGGGGTCGCGATGTGGCGGTGTGGGTGCTCGGCCTGGCGCTGTGGTTCGTCTTCGCCCACCACTTGCACGCCTGGCTGATCGGCATCGATCCGCTGGTGTGGATGCGCGCACGCGGCTGAGATGTCGCGCGTCCTGGTTTTCCAACACGTCGCGGCCGAGCCGCTGGGCACGCTGGATCCACTGATCCGGCGGCGCGGCCATCGCATCCGCTTCGTCAATTTCGAGCGCGACCCGGAGGCCAATCCGGAGATCGATGGCTATGCCGGCCTGGTGGTGCTCGGCGGGCCGATGAACGTCTCCGACCGCGAGCATCGCCGGCATCTGCTGACCGAGATGCGGGTGATCGAAGCGGCCCTGCGACAGGACAAGCCGATCCTTGGAATCTGCCTGGGCGCGCAGTTGCTGGCGCATGTGCTGGGCGCGCGCGTCGACCGCCATCCGGTGTGGGAAATCGGCTGGTATCCGCTGCACGCCACCGCCGGCGGGCTGCGTGATCCGGTGCTGGCGCCGCTCGGGCCCTGCGCACCGGTCTTCCAATGGCACGGCTGCAGCTTCGAGATCCCGGCCAGCGCCGAGCACCTGGCGCGCACCGAGGCCTGCGAAGCGCAGGCCTTCCGCTACGGCGAGCGCGCCTACGGCTTTCAGTTCCATCTGGAAGTGGACCAGCGCCTGATCGAGCGCTGGCTGTCCTCGCCCGGCACCCGTCGCGAACTGGAAGCCGCCGGCTTTCGCGACCAGACCGAGGCGATCCGCGCGCAGACGCGGCAGCAGGCGGCCGCCACCGCGGCCCTGGCAGAGCCGGTGTTCGAGCGCTTCCTCGACCTGATCGGCCGCCCCGAACGCCGCGTGGTGCTGCCTTCGCGCTGATCGCCGCTGCGCGAGTCCCGGAACGGCGGGGCGCATGCCGGGGCGTTGGTTCTTGGCGCGAAGAACGCAAAGCGAGCAAAGGACGCGAAAGGCGGGGAAGATTGCGGGAATGGCGATTGGTCGCTGGCTAGCGACGGGAGGGCTGATCGCCGGCAAGCCGGCGCCGACGAGGCTGCTGCGCCCTGCCCATCCCGCCGCTGCCGCGCGAGCGGGAGTCCGTTCCGACCGGCTGGTGCGGCGATATGGGCCTCATCACGCTCGTGATCGCAGGTAGAGTTCACCAGCGGCCGGATCAGGCTGGCAGGCCCCATCGCCCTGATGGGAAAGGTGTGCAGCACAGGCAAGCCTCATGGCTCAAGACGTCAGCCCGAATGCACTGATCGCCACCATCGTGCTGCCCGTGTTCTATCTGGCGGTCTACGCCGACTACGCGCTGAGCCGCGCACAGGGCCGGCGTGACTACGAGATCAAGGACACCGCGACCAGCTTGAACGTGTCGGTGCTGACCAGCGTGCTCAGCGTGTTCACCATCGTGCTGCGCATCGCGATCTACACCTTCGCCTACCAGCACTTGGCCCTGTTCCAATGGTCGCTGGACAGCGCCTGGATCTGGCTCCTGGGTTTGCTGTTGTACGACTTCACCTACTACTGGCAGCACCGCCTGGGCCACGAGTGGCATCTGTTCTGGGCCTCGCACGTGGTGCATCACTCCAGCGACCGCTTCAACCTGTCCACCGCCCTGCGCGTGCCCACAGTGAGCATGAACCTGTGGACCTGGATCTTCGCACTGCCCTTGGCGCTGCTTGGGATACCGCCCCAGGTCTTCGCCGTCGCCTATCTGCTCAACCTGCTCTACCAGTTCTGGATCCACACCGAGCGGGTTGGCAAGCTGGGCTGGTTCGACCGCTGCTTCGGCTCGCCGTCCAATCACCGCGTGCATCACGCGGTCAACGATCGCTATCTGGACAAGAACTACGGCGGCATCCTGATGCTGTGGGACCGCTGCTTCGGCACCTTCGTCGAAGAGTGCGAAGCCGATCCACCGCGCTACGGCACACGCGCGCCGGTACGCAGCTGGGATCCGCTGTGGATCAATCTCGACACGCCGGTGGCACTGGCGCGGCAGATCCGCGCTGCGCCGCGTTGGCGCGACAAGTTGCGCAGCCTGTGGATGCCGCCCGGCTGGGTGCCGGCGGGCCTGCCGTCCAAGCCCGAATTCGAACTGAGCCAGCACCAGCCTTTCGACTCGCCCTTGCCGCCAGGTCATGCCAGCTACGCCCTGGCCCATGGCTTCCTGTTGTGGCCGCAGATGGTGCATCAGCTGTACAGCGGCGCCGCCTTCGGACTGTGGGCGGTGCTGCCCTACGGCATCTACCTGGTGTGGACTTGCGCGGCCCTGGGCCTGCTGCTCAGCCCCTCGCCCGCGCGACGCCGTCTGGGCCGCTGGATGGAAGGCCTGCGCCTCGCCGGCAGCATGTTGCTGGTCTTGCTTGCCGGGCAATGGTTCGTCAGCGTGGTCCTGCCGCCCTGGGCGATCGTGCTGATCGCGCTGACTGCAGTCCTCAGTGCGGCGGCCTTGTGGCGCATCGCTGGCGCTGATGGCGCACCGGCCAGACAGCAGGGCTGATCGCCGGCAAGCCGGCTCCCACAAGGCTGCCGCGCCTTCCTTGGCGTCGCGCCTACCCGGGAGGGCGCCGCTCCTTTGCCCCTTTGCCCCTTTGCGCCCTTTGCCCCCTTTGCGCCAAAGGCTCTTCCCGGCCCGAGTTTCGGCGAGGCCTCAGTCCTGCTGCCGAACAACGTGCCGGTGAGACGCCGGGGTTCAGTGGGCCTCGACCTGCAGACGTTGCAGCTCGGCCTGGTGGAAGGCACGGGCGGCTTCGCCTTGTTCGGGGCCTTGGTAGCGGCCGAGTTCGCTGGCCAGGGCGAAGAAGCCTGGGGCGGGCAGGCCGTGGCGGTGGCGGCTGATCACCAGGGCGGCGAGCAGGGCGCGGCCGGCGGCGGCGTCCTCGCGCATCAAGCACTCCAGCGCCAGCACCACGCGGTGGATGCGGTACGGCGGCTGCAAGCCGGCGGCACGCGCCGCCTCTTCGTAGCTGAGCGTGGCTGCGGCCTGTACGCGCTGGCTGAGCAGCTCGCGCAGGCGCGCGGCCAGCGCGGCGGTCGCGTCCGCCGCAATCGGTACGCGCGGGTCAGACATCGATCGCTTGCAGCCGGCGCGCCAGGAAGTCGAAGTAGCGCGCGATGTAGCTGATGCCATTTTCGCGGTCGATCAGGAAGGGGTTCATCAGAGTCTGTCGCAGGATCACCAGTCGGTCGGCCTGTTCATCATCCGGATTCAGGCTGGCCGGATCGAGCCCCAGTTCGGCCAGCACGCGCGCGGTGTCGGCCGCGCCCAGCAGCTGCGGATGCAAGGTGGTCATCGAGCCGAAGAACTCATGCACCTGCAAGGGCACGCCCGGATCACTGCGCAGGCTTTCGTACACCGCGCGGGTGTAGCGGTTCATCCGCGCCACATCGCGATTGCCCACCGGATTCAGCGCCATGCACACCAGATTGCTGTCGGGTGCAAAGGGCACACTGACGCGCACTCGCCCGGCCTGCGCGGCGGCGAAGTGTGCCAGCTCGCTCAGGAAGGCCTCGGCGCTGCGCACCGTCTGTCGTTGCAGCAGTCCGAAATGGGCGTGGTCCAGCGGCAGCACCTGATGCGTGACATACACCGCGGCCGCATTGGCGCCGGCCTTGGAGCCTTCCGGAATGTAGCGGCCGAGGGCGCGATAGCGCTCGAAGTAGTCCTTGCTGTGCGCGTGGGTGAAGACGTAATCGGCGCTCTCGTCGAGCAAGGCCACGGCGCGGTGATCGCGACAGATGAAGGCGCCGGCGCCGTAGGCGATGTAGCCCAGCTTGTGCGGGTCGATGGTGACGGAATCGGTGCGCCCCAGCGCGGCAAAGGCGTCATACACAGCGCTGGAGGGAAAGTGCTGATAGTCCACGCGCATCGCCGCATGCTCGCGCAGACGACCGTCGGGCTCGCGGAACAGCGTGCACATATAACCGCCCCAGGCGGCGTCCACATGCACGGAAAAGCCAAAGCCCTGCTGCGCCGCACGCTCCCGGGCCGCGAGCAGGCCGTCGATGGGATCGATGGTGCCGAACTCGGTGCTGCCCAGCACGCCAACCAGGGCCAGCACCGGCTGACGAGCTGCCTGAGCCGCGTCCAGCATCTGCTGCAGCGCGCCCAGATCCATGCGCATGCCGGATTCGGGCACCAGACGCAGCGCCTCGCGACCCAGGCCGATCAGCTTCAAGCCCTTGCTCCACGAGTAGTGCGCGGTGACCGGCGCCAGCACCACCGGCGGCTTGAGCTGCGGATGACGGGCAAAGAAGCCGATCAGGCCGAGTTGCTCGTAGCGCTCGGCCTGAATGCGCTCGCGCCAATGCCGGCGCTCGGCTGCGTCCAGGCTGGCCAGCCAGTCCTCGCAGGCGGTGAGCAAGGCCAGCGCGGCATCCGGATGCAGGTTGAAGGCCGCCCAGTCATCGTCCGGCAGTGCCAAGCCGGCCGCGGCCGGCAGCGCGGCGGCTCGCGCCGCCACCGGCCAGCACTTGAGCGCCATGGCCAGGCGCAAGGCCTGGTAGTTGGCCAGCGTACCGCCGCTGGTGAGGTGACCGAAGGCGCATTCAGGCCGCGCCGGATCGCTGGGATAGCCCAGCATCCGCGCCAGTTGCAGCCCCACCTTCAGTTCCAGCTCGATGGTGATCGGCGCCGCCTCCACGCTCACATTGTTGGGGTTGTAGGGCAGCGTCAGGATTTGCGCTGCCAAGCCCGGCAAAAGCAAATCGGACACCATGTGCCCGAGATAGCGCGGACTATGAAAGGGCACCGAGCGCTTCAGCGCCGCCGACAGCGTGTGCAATTCCCGGCGCAGGCGCGCCTCGAAGGCCATGAAGGCAGGCGACTGCGCGGCGTGGGTGGGAATGGCCGGCGGATCCTCGGGATGGAAGTTGCGGCGCCAGTAGACGTGGTCACGCAGGAACTCGACCACCAGGCGTTCGAGCAAGGCGTCGTTCTCGGCATAAGGACCGAGGAAACAAGGGTACAAGGCAGGGTCGCTCATGGCCGCGGATGCTGCCGCTGGCCGCTGACCGCGGCCTTGACCTCGGTCAGGACGGCATCCTGGCGCCGCCTGCACGCCGTCATCGCACCATGGCCACAGGGTCTTGCTTGGCGGCACTGCCAGCCTTGGCTACCATCCCGCGTCTTTCATCTCCCCGCAGGCAGAGCATAGGCCCATGAAGATTCTGGTCGGACTCAAGCGCGTGGTGGACTACACGGTGCGCGTCCAGGTGAAACCTGACGGCTCCGGTGTGGCCATCGACGGCGTCAAGATGAGTGTCAATCCCTTCGATGAGATCGCGCTGGAAGAGGCGCTGCGTCTGCGTGAAGCGGGCAAAGCCAGCGAAGTAGTGGTGGTGACGATCGGGCGGCAGGAATCCATGCAACAGATCGACACCGGTCTGGCCATGGGCGCCAATCGCGGCATCCTGATCAAGGCCGATGGCCCGGTGCAGCCGCTGACCGCGGCCCGCGCGTTGGCCAAGATCGTGGAGAAGGAACAGCCGGGACTGGTGATCCTGGGCAAGCAGGCCATCGACGATGACTGCAACCAGACCGCGCAGATGCTGGCGGCGCTGCTCGATCGCCCGCAGGCCACCTTCGCCTCCAAGGTCGAGGTCGATGGTGCGGTGGCGCGCGTGGTGCGCGAAGTGGACGTCGGCCTGGAAACGCTGGAAGTCGATCTACCAGCGGTGATCAGCGTGGATCTGCGCCTCAACACGCCGCGCTTCATCAAGCTGCCGGACATCATGAAGGCCAAGACCAAGCCGCGTGAGACGCTGGAGCTGGCCAGCCTGGGCATCGAGAACGGCGATCACCTGAGCACCACCCACTACGCGGCCCCGGCCAAGCGGCAGAAGGGCGTGATGGTGAAGGACGTGCCCGAACTGATCGCTGCCCTGAAGAACAAAGGCCTGCTCTGACGCCCTCGCAAGGAATCAATTCCATGTCCAAGATCCTGATTGTGGCCGAGCACCTCAACGGCCAGTTGAATCCCGCCACCGCCAAGTGCGTGACCTGCGCGCGCAAGATCGCCGGTGCCAGCATCGACATCGTCGTGCTCGCCGCAGATCCGGCCGGCATCGCCAGCCAGGCGGCGGCGATCGAAGGCGTCAGCCGCGTCCGCTGCATCGCCAACCCGGCCAATGCGCAAGCCATGGCGGCGATCTACGCGCCGCAGGTGCTGGCGATCGCCGGCGAGTACACCCACGTGTTCGGCCCCTCCACCACCTTCGGCAAGGACCTGATGCCGCGCATTGCGGCCAAGCTCGGCGTCAGCCAGGTCAGCGATGTGATGGCGGTCGAGGGCTCGCACAGCTTCAAGCGCCCGATCTATGCCGGCAATGCCATCGTCACGGTGCAGGCGCCGGCGGCGCAGATCGTGGTTGCCACGGTGCGCACCGCGTCCTTCCCGGCCACCGGTGGCGGCGGCAATGCAGCCATCGAGACCGCGGCCATCAGCGTGGATCTGCCCACGCACACGCGCTACGTGGCGCTGCAGCAAGGCGGCGGCGATCGCCCCGACCTGCAGACCGCGCGCACCGTGGTTTCCGGCGGCCGTGCCATGGGCAGTGCGGACAACTTCAAGCTGATCTACGACTTCGCCGACAAGCTCAAGGCTGGCGTGGGCGCTTCGCGCGCGGCAGTGGACTCGGGCTACGCGCCGAACGACATGCAGGTGGGCCAGACCGGCAAGATCATCGCGCCGGAGCTGTACATCGCGGTCGGCATCTCGGGCGCGATCCAGCATCTCACCGGCATCAAGGACGCCGGCACCATCGTGGCGATCAACAAGGATCCCGAAGCGCCGATCTTCGAAGTGGCCGACATCGGCCTCGTCGGCGATCTGTTCAAGGTGGTCCCGGAGTTGATGCAGCAAGTGTGAGTCACCGCGGCGGGCCCGGCACGCCCGGGCCCGCCGGCAAACGCAGGTAACCGCAGGCTGGCGCAAGGCCCGCCTGCCATCCCGCAGGGCTGGCGCAGCTGCTTGCTTCTGCGATGATCAAGGGCCCTTCAGGCCTGCGGAAATCGACCATGCGTGGCGCCCTGTTGTCCGCTGTCTGCAGCGTCGCGGCCGCGCTCTGCGCCGCACCGGCTTGGGCTCAGCAGAGCGGCATGTTCAAGGACTGGATCGTCGGCTGCGATGAAGTCCGTCATTGTGTTGCGATCGGCACTTCGCCGGTCGATGCAGAGAACCATGCGAGCCTGTCGCTTGCGCGGGGCGGGCGTGGCAGCGATCGGGTCGAACGCGTGCTGATCGCCGTCGACGCCGAACTCGAGCCCAGCCTGCGCACCACGATCTCCGCCGACGGCGAGGCGCTGGGCACGCTGGTGGCCGAGCGCGTCGAAGACCTGGACAGCGAGGGCAACCTGCTCTACGTCAGCCGCGATCCGGCCTTGATTGCCAGCTTGCTCGCCGCGCTGCGCAAGGCCCAGACGCTGGAACTCATCCATGCGGGCACGACGTACCGGATCTCGCTGGCCGGCGCCAGCGCCGCCCTGCTGTGGATCGACGAGCGGCAGGCGCGCCTTGATACCGTCTCCGCCTTCGTGCGCAAGGGCAGCAAGGCGGACGACACGGTGCGCCCGCCGACGGCACCCGCGCCGATTCGCGCCGCCATCGACCCTGCGGCGGCGGAGTTGGATCCCCGTGCGGCCGCCGCTTTGGCCGCGCCGCTGCGTGCTGGTCTGCCGCCGGATGTCTGCGAGGAGCCCAATCCCGATTCAGCACTGCTCGATCGCGCCTGGCGGCTGGATGGCGAGCATCAGTTGCTGGCGATCAGCTGCTATTCGGGCGCCTATAACTTCACCGCCTATTGGTACTTGATTGGCCGCGACGGAAAGGCCACGCCCGTGGCCTTCCACGAAGCGAGCGACGAAGTCGACGGCGAGAGCGAAATCAACGCGTTGGTCAATGGTGACTTCGACCCAGCTCGTGCCACTTTGAGCGCCTTCTACAAGGGCCGCGGCATCGGCGACTGCGGCGAGATCAGCGAGCGGGTATGGAATGGCCGCAGTCTCGAGCTGGCCTCGCAGCTGTTCATGACCGACTGTCGCCTGGTGCCGTGGAGCCTGTGGCCGCAATTGGTGAAGCGCGAAGTGATCGGCAGGCCCGAGCCGTGAGTGCGAGGATCCAGGAGGCCGCATGAGCCGACCCCGCAATCTGCTGCTGCGCGCCGCCGAGATCGACGATGGCGCTGCCCTGGCGCGTCTCTACAGCGAGCCTTCGGCGGTGGCCGGCACCCTGCAACTGCCCTACCCCAGCGCCGGCGCTTGGACGCGCAAGCTGGAAGAGGCCAGCGCCTTCGAACTGCATCTCCTGGCCTGCGTGCGCCAAGACGTCGCCGGACACGGCTTCATCCGCCGCTTCGCCGAGTTCGCCCGCCGCCAGCATGCCGCCACACTGGGCCTCGCCGTGCGCAGCGACTGGCAACGGCGCGGCATCGGCGATGCCTTGATGCAAGCCCTGATCGAGCGCGCCGAGCAGTGGATGCAGATTCGCCGCATCGAACTCGAGGTCTACGTCGACAACCGCGCCGCCATCGCCCTGTACCGCAAGCATGGCTTCGTCGAAGAAGGCCTACTGCGCAACTACGCATTCCGCGACGGGCAGTGGGTGGACGTGGTGCCGATGGCGCGATTGCGCTGATTCGAGCCTCGGCAACGCAGATTTCACAGTGTTTTCCAAATCCCGGTTCCATGGGCGAAAAGCCCTGCGGGATGTCATCCAGGTCCTGATCGGGCCTGCCGAAGCCCCGGTTGCTTGCCGGAAACACTCGCTCAATCAATCGCTTGGCGAGTCGCTGCCGCACTCGCACGGACGCAAGCGCGGCGTAGCACTTCAGACGTCCAGACGCCTGCAAGGCATGCTGCGACGCAACATGCTGCGCCATGAGCGCCTGCCTACAGTGCGCCGCCCCGATTTACTCGGGTCGAAATCGCGGCACCTGGCGTGCCGAAATCAATCACTGGGGGAGTCACATGTCGAAGTCGTATCTGCGCTCGCTGTTGGCGGTTTCCATTGCCCTGGCATCGGGGAATGCCATGGCCCAAGGTGTGTCGGATCTGGCCTTGCAGGCCATCGCTCAAGGTCGCGAATTCGTCCCGGACGAAATGCTGGTGCAATTCCGCCCCGGCGTGACCGAAGCGCACAAGGAAGAAGTGCTGTCGCGCGTCGGCGGTGTGTCGATGGAAATGGTGGCGCGCGGACAGAACGATCGCAGCGCCCAGCGCGGCGATTTGGAATTGGTGCGGATCCCCTTTGGCATGCAGGTGGCGGATGCGGTGCGCGGCATGTCACGCGATCCGGCGGTCGCCTTCGCCGAACCGAACTGGGTGTACACACTGCAAGCCACCAGCAATGACCCGCTCTACACCAACGGCTCGCTGTGGGGAATGTATGGCGATGGCACCTCGCCGGCCAATCAGTTCGGCAGTCGCGCTGGCGAAGCCTGGGCGCGCGGCAACACCTGCAGCAGCAGTGTCTACATCGGCATCATCGACGAAGGTGTGATGGTCAATCACCAGGATCTGGCCGCCAACATGTGGACCAATCCCTTCGATCCGGTCGACGGCCGCGACAACGATGGCAATGGCTATGTCGATGACGTGAATGGCTGGGATTTCGACGGCAACAACAGCAGCGTCTTCGATGGCACCACCGATGACCACGGCACCCACGTCGCCGGCACCATCGGCGCGCGCGGCGGCAACGGCGTGGGCGTGGCCGGCGTGTGCTGGAACGTGAAGATGATCTCGGCCAAGTTCCTGGGCCGTCGCGGCGGCACCACCGCCAACTCGATCAAGGCGGTCGATTACATGACCGATCTCAAGCTGCGCCACGGTCTGAACATCGTTGCGACCAACAACAGCTGGGGCGGTGGCGGCTACTCGCAGGCTCTGGCTGACGCAATCCAGCGCGCCGCCAATGCCAACATCCTGTTCGTCGCGGCGGCTGGCAACGAGACCAACAACAACGACGCCAACCCGAGCTATCCGGCCTCCTACACCAACAGCAACATCATCGCTGTGGCCTCGATCACCAACACTGGCGCGCTGTCCAGCTTCTCCAACTGGGGCGCCACCAGCGTGGACATCGGTGCGCCGGGTTCGAGCATCCAGTCGACGCTGCCGGGCCGCAACAACACCTCCACCTACGGCGCCTACAGCGGCACCTCGATGGCGACCCCGCACGTGGCCGGCGCGGTGGCGATGTATGCCTCGGCCAATCCCAGCGCCAACGCCGCCACCATCCGCAACGCCATCCTGTCCAGCGCGCTGCCGACCGCATCGCTGGCGGGCAAGACGGTCACCGGTGCACGCCTGAACGCCGAAGGCTTCTGAGCCCCGAGGCCTGGTAGGCAAGACGGCGCCTGCGGGCGCCGTTTTGTTTTGGGGGTTGGGGGTTGGGGGCTGGGGGCTGGGGGTTGGGGGTTGGGGGGTGGGGATTGGGGCGCGTTGCTGGTGCGGCTTGG
>ERZ1066138.685-NODE-685-length-11153-cov-7.221842_pt1 | contig 11153 bp, 11 predicted proteins | sample MGYA00382785_ERZ1066138 | MGnify/ENA primary metagenome ERZ1066138 (study PRJEB33369, sample SAMEA5778368) | biofilm metagenome | biome: Industrial cooling water; feature: Water cooling tower basin; material: Biofilm | place: United Arab Emirates | collected...
CGTGTCGGGCCGGGGCGGACGCGCACTGCTGCTCGCCGATCCCGAAGCTGCGGCGGAAGCGCAGCTTGCGACACGGGAAGTCGCCGCCGACCTGGTGCTGCTGCCGCACCACGGCAGCCGCACCTCGTCCGGCGCGGCCCTGGTGTCGGCAGTGGGCGCGCGTTACGGCATCGCGTCGGCCGGCTTCGGCAACCGCTGGGGGATGCCGGATGCAGGCGTCGTCGCGCGCTGGAGGGGCGCAGGTACGACCGTCCTGTCGACGGCCGCGGAAGGCGCGGTGCGTGCGCGATTCCAGGTCGACGGCGGGCCGATCGAGATCGTCACGGCGCGGCGCGTCGCCCCGCGCTGGTGGCGTCCGCGGCCCGCTGCGTGAGCGCCGCAGGCAGCCGCGGCGGCCGCACGGTATCATGCCGCGCCATGTGGGAAATCATCCTCGCGGGCGGCCCGGTCATGTGGCCGATCATCCTCTGCTCGGTGGTCGCCGCGGCCATCGTGCTGGAGCGCCTGTGGACCCTGCAGCGCAAGCGCGTCATTCCGCGCGAACTGACCGACCGCATCTGGAAGCTGGTCGAGTCGCGCAGCCTCAACGAGCGTCACATCGAGGCGCTGGCGCACAGTTCGCCGCTCGGGCGCGTGCTGGCGGCCGGGCTCGCGAACCTCGACCAGGGCCGCGAGATCATGAAGGAAGCCATCGAGGACACCGGCCGGCACGTGGTGCACGAGCTGGAACGGTTCCTCGGCACGCTCGGCACGATCGCGGCGGTCACGCCGCTCCTCGGCCTGCTCGGCACGGTGACCGGCATGATCCAGGCATTCGAGGCCATCTCGAGCGAAGGCGTCGGCGATCCCAAGGTCCTGTCGGGCGGCATCGGCGCGGCGCTGATCACCACGGCGGCGGGCCTCATCGTCGCCATCCCGGCGCTGTTCGCCTACCGCTACCTGCGCGGCGTCGTGGACCTCCTGGTCGTCGACATGGAAAAGGAGGCGATCAAGCTCGTGCGCGCCTTCGACCAGCTCAGCCGCCGCCCGGAGCGCGGGCACTACCGCCGCGAAGCGGCATCGTGAGGCTGCAGGCCAAGCGGGCGGAGGAGATCGAGCTGAACCTGATCTCGCTGGTCGACGTCGTCCTGCTGCTCGTCATCTTCTTCATGCTGTCCACGACCTTCGTCCAGGACTCGCACCTGCGGGTCGCGCTGCCGGAGGCCGGAACCGCGACGACCGAACGCATGGCCCAGCCGATCGTCATCACCGTCTCCGCGCAGGGCAGCTACCGCGTGAACGACCGCGCCCTGGTCAACAACGAACGGGCCACGCTCAGCGCCGCGCTGCGGCAGGTGGCGGGGAAGTCGAGAAGCGGGCCGGTCACGATCCGGGCCGACGCGCGCTCCTCGCACCAGTCGGTGGTGACTGCGATGGACGTCGCCGCCCGCCAGGGATTCACGCAGGTCAACATTGCGACAGTCAGCCAGCCTGCGGAAGATTAAGGCCGAGCGGCCGCCGCTCGATCCCGGGGCGCTCAGGATCTACCTGAGGCTGCTGGGCTACGCGCGCCCGCACTGGCCGATGTTCCTGCTCGGCGTCGTCGGCATGGTTCTGTTCGCCGCCGTCGACACCGGTTTCGCGATCCTGGTCAAGAAGTTCCTGGACGGCGCGTTCGTCGAGCGGGACCCGCGCATGCTGCTGTACGTGCCCGGCGGGATCATCGTGCTGTTCCTGGTGCGCGGCGTCGGCGACTACCTGTCGGTGTACGCGCCCGGCTGGGTCGGACGCCAGGTGATCAAGTCGATCCGCAGCGACCTGTTCACGCGCTACCTGCAGCTGCCGGTTTCCTACTTCGACCGCAACGGCGTCGCGCAGCTGCTGTCGCGCCTGACCTACAACATCGAGCTCGTGGCGGAGGCGGCGACCAACGCCGTCACCTTCATCATCCGCGACACGCTCACGATCATCGGCCTGATGTCGTACCTCTTCTACCTGAACTGGAAGCTGACGCTGTTCGCGCTGGCGGTGGCCCCGCTCATCATCGGACTGATCCGGCTGACGAGCCGGCTCTTCCGCCGCTACAGCGCACGCATCCAGGCGTCCATGGGCGACGTCACGCGGGTCGCCAAGGAGTCGCTCGAGAGCCAGCGCATGATCAAGGTCTTCAACGCCGAGGCGCAGCAGCTGGGCGCGTTCGAGGGCGTGAACGAGCACAACCGCGCGAGCTTCATGAAGCTCATCACGGTCAAGGCCGTGTCCAACCCGGTGGTGCAGATGATCGCCGCGGTCGGCCTCGCGGCCGTGATGTACGCCGCCATCCGCGACGTTCTCGCGCACGGACTGTCGATCGGCGAGTTCACGTCGTTCCTGACGGCGCTGCTGCTCGTCACCGCCCCGCTCAGGCGTCTGGTCAGCGTCGTCGGGCCGCTGCAGCAGGGGATCGCCGCGGGACAGAGCGTGTTCGAAGTGCTGGACGCCCCCGCGGAGGACCGGGGGGGCGACATCGGGCTCGTCCGCGCGCGCGGCGAGGTCGAGTACCGGGATGTGGGCTTCGCATACGATGCCGACAAGGGCCCGGTGCTGTCGGGTATCCGCTTCAGGGCGGCGCCGGGAGAGACGGTCGCGATCGTCGGCCGCTCGGGCAGCGGCAAGTCCACGCTGGTCAGCCTGTTGCCCCGGTTCCACGACCCGCACTCCGGGATGGTGCTCATCGACGGCATCGACATCCGCAAGTACCGCCTGGCCGATCTTCGAAACCAGCTCGCCATGGTGAGCCAGGACGTCATGCTGGTGGACGACACGATCCGCAACAACATCGCCTTCAGCCTTCCCGGTGCGGACGCGGCGGCGGTGGAGCGCGCCGCACAGGCCGCCCAGGTCATGGAATTCGCGAACGAGCTGCCCCAGGGGCTCGATACGCCCATCGGCGAACGGGGCGCGCTGCTCTCCGGCGGGCAGCGCCAGCGGGTCGCCATCGCGCGTGCGATCCTGAAGGACGCACCGTTCCTGATCCTCGACGAGGCGACCTCCGCGCTCGACGCCGAATCGGAGCACCTGGTCCAGACGGCGCTCGCCGAGCTGCTGCGCGGCCGCACGACGCTCGTGATCGCGCACCGGCTCTCGACCATCGAGCGCGCCGACCGGATCCTCGTGATGGACGAGGGCCGCATCGTCGAGTCGGGCACGCATGCGGACCTGCTGGCGGCAGGCGGGGTCTACGCCGCGCTGCACCGGATGCAGTTCAACGTCTGAACGGAGGGGCTACCCCCGCATGGGCAGGCGCCTTCACGACTGGTTCGTCGCGACCTGGTACGGAGACACGCGGCGCGGCGGCTGGCTGCTGCCGCTGGCCTGGGCGTTCGCGGCCGCCGCCGCCCTGCGTCGCTGGCTCTATCGGCGCGGCGTCCTGGCGAGCTACCGCTCGCGGCGACTCGTCGTCGTGGTCGGCAACCTCACGGTGGGCGGCGCCGGAAAGACGCCGCTCGTGCTGTGGCTGGCGGCCGAGCTCGACCGCCGCGGGCTGCGCACGGGGGTGGCGCTGCGAGGCTACGGCGGCTCAGGCGGCGTCGCGCGGCGCGTCAGTGCGACGGACACGGCCGCGGAGTCGGGTGACGAGGCGGTCCTGATCCGGCGGCGCCTGGCGCTTCCCGTCGCGGTCGGCGCTTCCCGGACCGACGCCGTGCGCCTGCTGGAGGATGAGTGCGACGTGATCGTCTGCGACGACGGCCTGCAGCATTACGCGCTCGCCCGGGACTTCGAGATTGCCGTGATCGACGGGATGCGCGGCTTCGGCAACGGCTGGCGGCTGCCCGCCGGGCCCTTGCGCGAGGGTCCCGCGCGACTGGCCGAGGTCGACGCCGTCGTGGTGAACGGGCCCGGCCACGAGCACGACGGCGCGCTGCGCATGGCGCTCGAGCCGGTCGCGGCGGTGGCCGTCGCCGACGGGTCGCGCCGCCCGCTGTCGGACTTCGCGGGGCGCGAGGTCGTGGCAGCGGCCGCCATCGGCAATCCCGGCCGGTTCTTCGAGATGCTGCGTGCGCATGGGCTCGCGATCGAGACGCGCACGCTGCCGGACCACGCGGCATTTACGCCGGCGCAGGCGGGCCTGGGGCAGGGCAAGCCGGTCCTGCTGACGGAGAAGGATGCCGTAAAATGCACGGGTGGCGGATGGGACACGGCCTGGTGGGTGGAGGCCGCCGCCCGTCTCGAACCTGACGGCGGCGCGGGGCTGGTGGAGGCGATCGCGCGTCGGGCAGCGGCCCGCGGGAGAACGGCATCGTGACGGATCGTCTGGCGGATATCCTGGCCTGCCCCGTGTGCAAGGGCGCGCTCCTGTGGCTTGCGGAGTCGCAGGAATACCTGTGCCGGGCCGACCGCCTCGCCTACCCGGTTCGCGACGGCATTCCCGTCATGCTGCCCGATGAAGCGCGACGGCTTGCGCCCGACGACCGCGCGCTCGCAGGCCGCTGAGCGCCGTGTTCCGCGTCGTCATCCCCGCGCGGCATGCCTCGACCCGCCTGCCGGGCAAGCCGCTCCTGCCGCTGGCGGGAGAACCCATGATCCTGCACGTGCACCGGCTCGCACTGCGCGCCGGGGCCGCGGAGGTGATCGTCGCGACGGATGACGAGCGGATACGCGCCGCCTGCCGCGCGGCCGGCGCTGAAGTCGAAATGACCTCTGCGCATCACGCGTCCGGCACCGACCGCATCGCCGAGGTCGCAGCACGGCGCGGCTGGGCGGACGGCGACATCGTGGTCAACCTGCAGGGCGACGAGCCGATGCTGCCGCCGGCCCTGGTTGCCCAGTCCGCGAATCTCCTGGCGGCGACGCCGGCCGCCTCGATCGCGACGCTGGCGACCCCGATCGCCGGCGAATCGGAGTACCTGGACCCGAACGTGGTCAAGGTGGTCGCCCGGCCGGACGGCATCGCGCTCTATTTCAGCCGCGCGCCGGTACCCTGGGACCGCGACGGTTTCGCGGTCACGCCTCCCGCCGCGGACCGCCACCGGGGCGCCCGCCGTCACCTCGGCATCTACGCCTATCGCACCGCGGCGCTGCGGCGGCTGGCGTCCGCGCCGCCGGCCGATCTCGAGCGGCGCGAGCGCCTCGAGCAGCTGCGCGCGCTCGCGATGGGGCTCGCCATCGTGGTCGCGGATGCCGTCGAACTGCCCGGTCCCGGGGTCGACACGCCCGAAGACCTGGCGCGGGTCGACGCGCTCCTGCGCGCGGCGGGCCGGCGATGAACCGCGCCGCCGCACGGGTCGCGCCTTTCTACGCGGTGGAGATCAACCGCCTCGCCAACGCGCGCGAGCGCGCCGGGCTGCCGGTCATTCACATGGAGGTCGGCCAGCCTTCGGCGGGCGCGCCGGCCGCGGCGATCGCGGCGGCGCACCGGGCGCTCGACGGGTGCCCGCAGGGCTACTGGGAGAGCGAGGCGCTCGCAGAGCGGATCGACGCGCATTACCGCGACTTCTACGGGCTGGCGCCCGGGCCGTCGCGGGTCGTGCTGACCATGGGTGCTTCGGCGGCGCTCGTGCTGGCGATGTCCGCGCTGTTCTCCCCGGGCGCGCGGGTGGCGCTGCCGCGGCCTGGATATCCCGCGCACCGCAATGTGCTGCACGCGCTCGGACTCGAGCCGGTGGAGATGGATTGCGGGGCCGCAACGCGCTTCCAGCCGACGGCCGCCATGGTGGCCGCGCTCGACCCGGCGCCTGCCGGGCTGATCCTGACCAGCCCGTCGAATCCGACCGGCACGATGATCGCGGAGCCGGAACTGGCCGCCATCGCCGCAACCTGCGCGGCGCGCGATATCCGGATCCTGTCCGATGAAACCTACCATGGCATCACCTACGGCAGGCCCGCGCGCACGATCCTCGAGCACGCGCCGGACGCCGTGGTGGTCAACACGTTCTCCAAATTCTGGTGCATGACGGGCTGGCGGCTCGGCTGGGCGGTCGTGCCCGAGGCGCTCGTCGACACGATGCGCCGCTTTGCCGGCAACCTGTTCCTGGTGCCGCCCACGCTCGCGCAGCACGTGGCGCTCGCCGCGCTGGACGAGCGGGCCGAACTCGAGGCCCACGTCGCGACCTACGCACGCAACCGCGAACTGCTCGCCGACGCGCTGCAGGGCCTCGGCATCGCGCGCATCGCGCCGCCTGACGGGGCTTTCTACCTCTACGCCGACGTCGGCGACTTCACGCGGGACTCGCTGGCGTTCTGCCGCGAGCTGCTCGACGCAACCGGCGTCGCCCTGAACACCGGTCGCGACTTCGACGGCGTGCACGGTGACCGCTACGTGCGCATCTCGTTCGCGGTGTCGACGGCCGAGACGCTGCGTGCCATCGAAAGCCTGGATGGATGGCTCAGGCGGAGGAAACGGGCATGACCCGCGTGCTGTTCGTGTGCATGGGCAACATCTGCCGCTCGCCGACCGCGGAGGCGGTCGTGCGCGCGTTTGCCGGGCGTCGTACGGGCCTCATGCTCGAGGTCGACTCCGCGGGCACGCACGGCTATCACGCGGGCGATGCGCCGGACGAACGCTCGATCGCGGCGGCCCGCCGCCGGGGATTCGAGCTGTCGGCACTGCGGGCGCGCGTCGTCGAAGCGGACGATTTCGAGCGCTTCGACCTGGTGCTCGCCATGGACGGCGTGGTCCTCGAACGGCTGCGCGAACTCGCGCCGCGCCGGCACCACGACCGCATCGCCCTGTTCCTGGATTTCGCGCCCGGGCTCGGACGGCGGGACGTCCCGGACCCGTACTACGGCGGCGAAGCGGGCTTCGAGGAGGTCCTGGACCTGGTCGAGGAGGGCGCGCGCGGCCTGCTCGAAGCGCTGGCCGCGCGCGCCTGACTCACTCCTTCGGACCGAAGTGCTGGCTTTCGCCCGGTGTGGACGACCAGACCGTGTAGGTCTCACCGGTCCTGGGCGCCTGCGGTGCCTGGGGTGCCGGTGCGGATGTCGCCGATACGCTATCCCGCATGACCGGCTCAAGTGATGGAGCCGGCGCCGCCGGGACCGCTGGCGGAGCCCCGGCGGGCTCCCCGCGCGGTGCGCCGTCGCCATTGCCCGCGGCGATCGGCAGCGTTTCGTTGGGACGATAGGACTCCTGCCGGTCGCGGCCCCCGCGGCCACCCCGGCCGCGACGGCGGCGGCGCCGGCGCTGGGCCTCGCCTTCGGCGGCTGGCTGCTCCGGCGCCGGATTCTGGGGAGGCTGCGGCGGCCGTGGCGCGCGCGGTGCTTCCGGTGAACGATCCCGGTTCTGTGCTTCGCGGCTCTCGTGAGGGCGATCGCTGCCCTGGCGTTCGCCGCGTTCGCCGTCGCGGGGGCGGTCATGGCCGCGATGCCGGTTGCGGTCGCGATCGCGACGCGGACCGCGGTCGCCGCGATCGCCGCGTTCTGCTCGATGCGGGCGGCGTCCGCCGCGGTCGTCGCGCGCGTGGCGTCCGCCTGGCTTCTCCTCGCGCCGCGCGGGGCTGGTGGCGGCCGGTGCAGCCGGTTCCGCGCTGCCGGTGATCAGCCACTTCAGACGTTCCCAGAAGCCCGGGCCCGGCAGCGGGGGCGGCACCGCCTGGACCACCGGCACGGGGGCCGGTGAAGGCGGTGCGATCTGCTGCACGGCCGCCGGTGCCGACGGCGGGGCCTTGTCGGCCTGGGACTGGAAGTCGAGCTCCTTGAGGCCGGTTCCGGCGATCTGGTGGCTCATCACCGTGTTCTCGGGCTGCGACAGCTCGTCGTCGCGCACCCGCCTGATCGAGTAGTTCGGCGTCTGCATGGCGGGATCGGGCACCAGCACGATGTCGATCGCGCGCTGGCTCTCCAGGCGATGCAGCCACTCGCGCTTCTCGTTGATCAGGAACGTGCAGACGTCCACGGGCAGCTGCGCGACGACGCGCGTGGTCCGGTCCTTGCGGACCTCCTCGCCGATCAGGCGCAGCACCGCGAGCGCCATGGACTCGACGCTGCGGATCGTGCCCATGCCGCTGCAGCGCGGGCAGGCCAGGTGGGTCGACTCTCCGAGCGAGGGGCGCAGGCGCTGGCGCGACATCTCCATGAGGCCAAAGCGCGATATGCGCCCGAGCTGGATGCGTGCACGATCCGAGCGCACGGCGTCACGCAGGCGATCCTCGACGCCCTGCTGGTTCTTCTTCGACTCCATGTCGATGAAGTCGATGACGATCAGGCCGCCGAGGTCGCGGATACGGAGCTGCCGCGCGATCTCGTCGGCCGCCTCGAGGTTGGTGTTGTAGGCGGTCGTCTCGATATCGGCGCCCCGGGTCGCGCGTGCGGAGTTGATGTCGATCGAGACCAGGGCCTCGGTGTAGTCGATGACGATGCTGCCGCCCGAGGGGAGGCTGACCGTGTGCGAGTACGCCGACTCGATCTGGCTCTCGATCTGGTAGCGCGTGAACAGCGGCACTTCGTCGGTGTACAGCTTGATCTGCCGGGTGCCCTCGGTCGCCTGGAAGCGCTGCACGTACTCGATCGCGCGCTGGTGGGCACCTGACTCGTCGATCAGCACCTCGCCGATGTCGTCGGACAGGTAATCGCGGAGCGCGCGCGTGACCGCGTCGCTCTCCTGGTAGACGAGGAAGGGAGCGGGGCGCTCGCCGGCCGCGGTGACGATGGCGTCCCAGTTGGCGCGCAGGTTGTCGAGGTCCCACTGCAGCTCCTCGGGGCTGCGGCCGACCCCGGCGGTGCGCACGATCGTGCCCATGCCATCCGGCACGCGCAGCTGGTCGAGGGAATCCTTGGTGACGTCGCGTTCCTCGCCCTCGATGCGGCGCGAGACGCCGCCGGCGCGCGGGTTGTTCGGCATCAGCACCAGGAAGCGGCCTGCCAGGCTGATGAAGGTGGTGAGTGCGGCGCCCTTGTTGCCGCGCTCCTCCTTCTCGACCTGGACCAGGAGTTCCTGGCCTTCCTGGAGGACGTCGCGGATGTTGAACCGGGCGCCGGGCGCCGGCTGGAAGCGGTAGTACTCGCGGGCGACGTCCTTGATCGGCAGGAAACCCTGCCGCTGCGCGCCGTATTCCACGAACGCGGCCTCGAGGCTCGGCTCGACGCGCGTGACGCGCGCCTTGTAGATGTTGCCTTTCTTCTGCTCGCGGGACGGTAACTCGATCGAAAGGTCGTACAGCTTCTGGCCGTCAACCAGAGCGACGCGCAACTCCTCTTGCTGAGTTGCGTTGATCAGCATTCTCTTCATGTGCCCCATCCAAGGTGCTTGGGGCCCATTCGCGTCGGGTGCCACGTCTCGTCACGGGGTCGTCCTGTCGCCCGGCAGGCGCGGATCGCGGGCGGCAGGGGCGGCGACCGCAGCGACTGGCTGCGGGGACTCGCTCCGGCACGAAACTCGTGATCGACATGCGCGGGGCTTCATATCCGATCGAAGGGCCGGCGATGGTCCGGACGGACCGGACCAACTAACATGCGGCCAGCCCGCGACGGCACCACGATTGAACGGGACCGATGGGGAAGGACCGCGTACCGGTCAGCGGCCACGCTTCGCTTCGCGAAGCCTGCGCCGTAAGACCTGACTGCGGGCTAAGATATCAGATGCGCCCGGAAAATCAACACGTTAGAGAAACTCCGTGACCGAGGGTCGAAACCTCGTGCGGGCGGCCCGGCGGGTGCACGTCGGCGCGGATTTCGCCGGCCAGCGTCTCGACAATTTCCTGCTGCGGGAGCTTGCCGGCGTCCCGCGCAGCCGGGTCTATCGCCTGCTGCGCCGGGGCGAAGTGCGGGTCAACGGCAAGCGGAAACAGGCGGATTACCGGCTCGAGGCCCAGGATGAAGTTCGCCTGCCCCCGCTGCGCGACGCGCCGGCGCGGGACGGACCTGCGGGGCGCGTGCCCGACGCGTTGATTGCGACCGTTCGCCGGGCCATCGTCCACGAGGACGCGCGGCTGCTCGTGCTCGACAAGCCGGCCGGCCTGGCGGTCCACGGCGGTTCGGGCCTGGCCTTCGGCGCCATCGAGGCGCTCAGGGCGCTGCGTCCCGACGAGCCGCTGGAACTCGTTCACCGGCTCGATCGCGAGACCAGCGGCTGCCTGCTGGTGGCGCGCACGCGTGCGGCACTGCGCGCGACGCACGCGCTGCTGCGCGAAGGCGCCGTGGAAAAACACTACGCGACCCTGCTTGCGGGACGCTGGCGCCTCGGTCGCAAGACCATCGACGCGCCGGTGCAGACCGATGCGCGCGAGGGCGGCGAGCGCAAGGTGCGCGTGCATCGCGCGGGCAAGATCGCGGTGTCCGCGTTCACGCCCATGGCCCAGTTCCGCGACCTCGCGGCGCTCATGGACGTGTCGATCCGTACCGGCCGCACGCACCAGATCCGCGTGCACGCGGCGTTCGCCGGCCACCCGGTGGCGGGCGACGACAAGTACGGCGACCGGGAATTCAACGCGCGGCTGCGGGCGCTCGGGCTCAAGCGCATGTTCCTGCACGCATCCTCGGTCGCCTTCCGCTGGCCGGACACGGGCCAGGCGTTCCGGGCCGAGGCGCCGCTTCCGGCCGAGCTCGCCGCCGTGACGGAGCGCCTGCGCGCGCTCGGGTCGTGAACGTCCCCTTTTACCGCGGCTTCAGGCCAGGGGATCGAGGCCCGCGGCGCGGAGGGCGCCGGCGAGCCAGATGAGGGGCAGACCGACCAGTGCGGCCGGATCGTGCGTATCGAGCGACTCGAACAATGCCACGCCGAGTCCCTCGCTGCGGAAGCCGCCTGCGCAGTCGAATGGCTGTTCCAGTTCCACGTAACGGGAAATCTCCCGATCCGTGAGCGCGCGAAAACGGACCCGCGTCAGGTCGACGTGCGCCTGGACGCTGCGTTCACCGGGTCCGACGACGACGACGGCCGTGTGGAACGCCACGCGCCTGCTGCTTGCGGCCCTCAGCTGTTCCCGGCAGCGCGTGGCATCGCCAGGCTTGTCCAGGATCCGTCGGCCGGCGACGGCCACCTGGTCCGAGCCGATGACGCAGGCGCCAGGTTGCCGGCGCCAGACGGCATCCGCCTTGGCGCGCGCGAGGCGCAGGGCGCGGGCGGCAGGCGACTCGCGCGGCAGGTACGCCTCGTCGACATCCGGCGCCTGCACGCCGAATGGCAGCCCCAGCCGTTCGAGCAGCAGGGCCCGGTACCGGGAGGTCGAAGCGAGCAGCAGCGGTGGGGGCATGGGTCGTTC
>ERZ1066138.686-NODE-686-length-11132-cov-5.658211_pt1 | contig 11132 bp, 14 predicted proteins | sample MGYA00382785_ERZ1066138 | MGnify/ENA primary metagenome ERZ1066138 (study PRJEB33369, sample SAMEA5778368) | biofilm metagenome | biome: Industrial cooling water; feature: Water cooling tower basin; material: Biofilm | place: United Arab Emirates | collected...
TGGCCATTACATTCTGTGGGGTGGCCTACTCAATTGTCCCGTTGTACAAACTAATATGTCAGAACACTGGCATAAACGGTGCGCCTCAGATTGCTGACAGTTTGGACAGAAAAGAAATCACACCGAACAGATTAAATGAGCCAGTAAGTATAAAATTTGTGGCCAACAAATCCAAAAATCTGCCTTGGAAATTTAAACCTCTGCAGAATAGGATTACATTGTTTCCTGGACAAACGGCTTTGGCTTTTTACAACGCCGAAAACCAATCAGATAAGGACATCATCGGTTTTGCTACGTATAATATAGTTCCGGCTCGTGCCGCTCTATACTTCAACAAAATACAGTGCTTTTGTTTTGAGGAGCAGCAACTCGGTGGCGGAGAATCTGTTGAAATGCCTGTATTTTTTTACATTGACCCAGAATTCAACATTGATCCCGTTTTAAAAGGCGTGAAAGAGATAATTCTGTCGTATACCTTTTTCGAGAATAAAGACCAAAAATAGACAGACCCATGTGTTATGGTGGATTCAGATGATAGAATTACTCCATGGAAAATGCCGAAGCCCAACATTGAATTGCTCAGTTCAAGCAATCAGCTGGGGAAACTTACTAGCAATAGTAAAAATAGTCAACCAGCAGGATCTTCTCCCAAAACACCCACAAAATCAGCCAAGTCTAAATTTTTACTGCCAGTCAACTTGACTCCCTTCCCTTTTAGTCCTCACAGTGGACCGCATCTCAGCAAATTGATCACTCCGAAAACCGAGCCTGTCTCCAAGTTGGATTTTAATCCCTCCAAGCAACCCTCCAAGCAGTACGAAAGCTCTTCACCCACGCTTCATCACAGCTACGGCATTAACGAATTTGATGAAATGATGGAGACCGACGATAGTTTTTCAAGCGAAGAATACCTACATGAATTAGATGATGTTGGACATGAAACTCTCTGCCCATGGAGATGCCCTAATGTTTGCATTCTAGATGAGAACTATTTCAGAAATTCCTACCCTAAATTGAACTGCAAAAAAGGAGATTGTTCTGGTGAACTAGATTTTCTACACTCGAATTACGAAGTCGAGGAATGCATCGGAAAGGGCTCATTTTCTTTAGTGTACAGAGTAATTTCTAAACTGGATGGTAGCTACTATGCTTTGAAACAGAGCCTTAATCCATACACTGGAATATCAGACAGGTATGTGTATATTTTGTATTCATTATAGGCTTCATAAGATCGAAGAAGTAAAAAATCTTTGGAAATTGAAAAGTAGCAAAACTATTCTTCAGATTGAAACCGCATGGGAACAGTCTGGATTTCTTTATATTGTCACAGAATACTGCTGTAATGGATCGTACTGCAATTGGGTTCATTTTAATTTTAGTTTACGCGATGTGTTAAACCATATGTCTGAACACGGGGTATCTCTTGATGTTGCTGAAGTGCTCCACGTAATTTATATGGTCGCATCGGTATTTTTGTCGTACTGACGTTGAGTATAGGGTCTCCAGTTTATTCATGGAAAGAATTTGGTCCACATGGACCTCAAGCCGGAGAACATTTTGGTCGCCAATGATGGGGAGCTGCGGATATCAGACTTTGGACTAGCGAGACCCATTCAACTAGTTGATACCATCGTACTGGACACTGAAGGTGACAAGTGCTACATGGCAAAAGAGGTGCTGGATGGGCAAATCACTCCTGCAGTTGACATATTCAGCCTAGGTTTGATTTCATTGGAGTTAGCCACCTCGTTGAGTTTGCCCAAGCACGGGGAAGGCTGGTTGGCTCTAAGAGAAGACAATGAATTCATTGCCGAATTTGTCCCGAATGCACTGAAGGACATCATATTGAGCATGATAGATATAAATGCAGGTAGTCGGCCGAGTGCGACCGATTTATTGGGTAGAATCCTCATATAAGATTGTTCACAAGGGTTTGTCAGCATCTTTTCCTTTTCGAGCTGTTCCGGTTGCGCCGTCTGATACATGAATTGAGTAGATGTAATGGTCTTTGCACTCCATGCAGCTTTAGATAGAGAGCGCACGGATTGCACATCAGTTTACCTTGTGCCCTCCTCCATAAAGTAGTTTCATTGGTTCCGCAGTTGGAGCAAGTACAAGCCGATGAACTTTCTATTTTTCGAGGTGAACACTCATTGTGTTCAAGACTGTGAATTACGCTGTTTTTCAGTATTCTTGGATCAATGCTGGGCTCAGGAATGAAAGTCAGTACTTCGGTTTCGAAACGTTTATATTTGGATGAAATGTCATCAACAACATGGACCGTATCTTCTTCATTATCGCCGAAAATCTTGTTGTTTACGTCATTTGGGTAAAGCACTATTGATGGGGTCTTTTGAAATCCAGCATCAGAGGATAGCACTTCATTCAGAATTGGCCAGTATTCATGAGTGAAAATAACACTAGCCCCAAAGAGCTCGGCAACCATGGACTGATCTGCTTCAAAAGAATCACTTGACATGATATGGGTTGTACCATGTCTTATCGCTATTTATATATTTCGCACCTGTCATTGCTTGTTTGACAGGTCACCCCGGTGACAGCTGATGAATTCATTATCTTTTTGGCGGGAACCGAAGCGGAATCTGTTAGCTTGGCCAGCATGATAGTAAATAGTTACAGTAAACCTTTAAATAAATTTCCCATTCGCACCTGTCAGATGACTTAATTTTGATAAGCATTTCATTTTTACCGATTCATCATCAGTAGCTCCAATATGAACTGTTTTTAAGGTTGCCGTTTTGTGCCTTATTTTTAGAGTGGCATCGTAGAATTGAGACCCGAGATGAGCATAAATGAAGTAGGACGAAAAAACGTATTCCATGAAATGTTAGACCCCATGCTCGAAGTGTCCCAATCACTATTTAATTCCTTGCTATGTTGTTTCCTAGTAGACTTATATGGGGGTGCAAAAACCAAGGCAGATTATGATGTTCGTAAGGCAAGGTATATTCCTAGCTAAATATGTAGATCCACATTAGTAGGTGTACAAATGGGTGAATGTTTATTGGAAAGACGGGGTGTTAGCGAACGTCATATTGCATGCGAGTTCTCAGAGTGTGTTAAGCACATTGGTCAAACTATTTGGAGGCTGTGGTATCAAAAAAGTTGTGACTCAATGGAAGTTAGTAACTCAAATAGCAGTCAATGTATAATGGCAATGTGTTAATATTAGTTATGCTTTATGGATATAGCGTGGAGGACTCGAAGCTGATATCTACTGTGGAGGAAAATATTGGCATTAATCATTTACAAGTGATGGCAGGATTTATTCAATCTGTGTTGGCAGGTCAAGGTCACCGCGCCGATGTGACTTCACATTATGTAGAAATTGATGGGCATTTAAAAGAAGTCTTCGTTATTAAATTTCAGACTTTCTAAGTCACTTGGACTCTTTCGACGACATGCTTTTCATCCTCCAGGTCTTTCTTGATATTTTATATGTACAATTGATATCATATGGCAATAGTTTGAACGAATGACGCAAATTGTTAACGGCTAACTTAAAAGTTTTATTGGGAATGACAGTTGTCAATAATGTTTTCCCCAGATACATTCCAAAATGTTTGGGCCAATATTGCAGGATCTCAGCGGCGTATACATGTGATAGAATATTGGTCCTCATTTTCTATTCCGCATGGGTATGGACAGAGTCAACATTCTCAAGATCAGTCTTCAAGAAAATGAAATGGTTAAGAATGAACTAGAAAAATTGCCCGCTAATGCCTCTGTCTTTCGCAGTTTTGGCAACATTATCGTACCCATTAGCAAGAATGATGCTCTGAATGTCGTAAATGAGCGAAAGGCATATATTAATGGTGTATTAAATGAAGCACAATAAATTTTTAAAAATGCGGTATGCAGTGACATTTTTCTTAGGTCCGTGTAACCAATCTCCACGTATGGAGAATCATATCTCAGAACTCCTTAAAGTCAATGATTTGGTCGCAGTAATTTGTTATAAGGATTCTAGAAACAGAGAGAACATGACCAGGAAAGGAGTGCACTATGTATTTATAGACCAATTTGATCCCACAATTTCCATACCTCTGGTTAATATCGTCTTTAAATGCCTCTATCTTTTTTTCATGTCGCTTTGGGCCTTAACACAACTAAGATATTTTCCGGATATGATAATAGGGCAGGTATTTTTTCGTCTCAACTATAGATTCCACCTTCTGTGCCGACTCTGCCTATATTAACGCTGTATACTCTGTTCGTGTCGTGTCGGTTAGTGTTCGATTGGCACAACATTCCATATACGATCATTGAGAAAACGAAGCATTACCCTTCAATCATCAAAGCCCTGATACGAAGGTACTCCTCCATCGTGCTTACATCTGACTTGAGATCATGATTGCCGCAAGGTGCAATATCATGATGAGCTTCGTAAATCTTACTGTTAGTGATCGCATGGCAAAATTTTTGCAAGAGAATTACAATCTGACACCAGGAAAATGCTTTGTACTCCCCGATGGGTTTTGCCGTGATTATTCTACAAAGAGTCCTTTTTCTGGGATTTTCGATTTTGAAGATGTCTCTAATCATGGTTTGGTATTAATGTCGAGTACTAGCTGGTCAGAAGATGAACGCATCGATATGCTACTCGAGGCACTTAAGAAATATGAAGACTCGAACATTCAAACACACCTTTATATATTCATTACAGGAGATGGACCTTTGAGAAGACAATATGAGACTCAGATTGAAAGCCTGCATTTATCGAAATCTACAATAGTCACTTGTTGGTTGGCCAGCAAACAAGAATATTTCGGATTGATCGGTAAAGAGATGTGCATATGCTTATTCTAGAGTCATCTTCATGTGGAATCTGTTTTCATAACTCAACATCCGGAGTCGACTTGCCGATGAAAGTGGTAGATTTCATTTCATCCGCGACGCCGGTTTTGGCTTACGAATACGAATGGTAATTCAAGACGTTGCATAATTCTAGTATCCATGAACTTGTCAAAGATGGAGAGAATGGCTATCTCTTCAACGATTCAGCAAAGCTCTATCTTTTAATCAAGATGTTTGCAGACAATTCATCGGATACAACAAAGAGCTTGACAGCAGATTCCCGCACTCTGAAAGACTGGTCAGCTTCATGGTCTAAAGTGTTTTCTCAAATCAACAGTCTTCATGAATACTAGACAGTAAGCGAGTAAAGTGTAGCCCGTTGAAACATATAGTGTAGTCTCTAGCAGAGATTTAACGGTCAGAATGTGACTCAAACTGCAAAGTTTTGATACTACCACTGACGTTAGGTACAGTGATTGAATGCTAGTGTTCAACTTACTGGCAAAAATTGGCTTCAGTTCTGTCAGTTTCGAGCGCATGAGAAATCTCGCAGATCCAGCGATGATCGCGGCTTCCTTTATAAAGAGGGCACTAAGCAGCGTTCCTGGTATAGATTGATTTATGTACAATGCTAATGGTATTGAGAACGACAATACTTTGTCTCCAATGGGGTCTAAATAAGACCCTAAAACGGAAGTGGTTTTGGTCTTTCTTGCGAGCCAGCCATCAAACTAAGTTTAAAAAACATGCAGTACCAAGTCCGTGAGCGTCGAGAACACCAAGATACAGGCTCCTGTCTTGTAATCACTAACGATTATCTCACAAGATGCCAATGGGGCCAATAATATTCGTGAAAGGGACAGAGCATTTGGACCATTCATGAATTTTGTTAAGAAGTTCATCATCAGGGGATCAAAGAATGAGAATTCCCCGAAACATTTTGCAGAAAATTATACCTCTCCAAAACCTGTCCGTCAAGCACCCAATCAACATTGTCGTAGGTCTATTTGAAGAGTATAGTAAGAAATCAATCCCGAGCATCAGCTGCTTTCGTCATCATAATCCGTTGATTAGTACGCGGAGGAATTTTGATGAGCTCTTAATTAACCCAGATCATCCTAGCCGATCTGAGTCCGACACTTATTACTTTGATGATAACTACTTACTAAGGACCCATTTGACTCCCAACGAATTGGAGTTCTTAGAGCTTGGATTAAACTCGTTCATAGTAAGTGGGCCTGCTTTCAGGCGCGATGAAATTGATTCAACTCACTATCCGATTTTTCATCAAGTAGAGGGTGTTCATTTAGTTGAATCAGATCAAAGTGTGCAATGCGGTGTTGGTCATTTAAAGGGATTTCTTGAAGGCGCGCTCCGATACATTCTTGGTGAGAACACATGCTTCAGATGGAACCCTGATTCGTTTCCTTTTACCAGTCCAAGTTTTGAATTAGAAGCCCATTTCGATGGTAAATGGATCGAGGTGGCAGGCTGCGGAATATTGAAGAAAGAGATAACAGGGAGATTCCGTGAAGGTACATACTGGGCGTTTGGTGCTGGAGTGGAGCGATTGGCCATGCTTCTTTTTGGAATCCCTGACATACGCTTGCTATGGTCACAAGACGAGCGCTTCCTTGAACAGTTTGAAAATTATAAACGTGGAATGCCATTGAAATATCAGCCCATCAGTCAACAGCCATCATCGCATAGGGACATTTCATTTTGGATTGAAGAGAATTTTGCTGACAATTTCTTCTTTGAAGCCGTACGCAATTCTGACAATGGGATTGTTGAATCAGTGAAGCTATTGGATTCATACAAAGATCCAAAGAGTGGAAGACAAAGCAAAACATTCAGAATTGTATTCCGTAGCCATTTAAGGCCTCTCTGTAAAACTGAGGTCGATGAAGTTTTTGAAAGAGTCAGGAATTCATGCGGATCCGCATTCAAAGCACAGTTGCGTTAGAAGCCGCCGTGTTTCTCAAGATACTCCAGCTCTTCTTTCGTGGATTCTCGATTCAGTATGGCATTTCGATGAGGGAATCTGCCGAATCTTTCAATCACCTCCAAATGTTCGCGAGCGTATTTGGTCGCATTGTCTATGAATTGCTTCCACGGCGACAGTTTATCTACACTTTGCGCTAGATTCTCGAACCGCGAGACACACTCTATTTGCAGGTCAAGATTTTCTTGATGCTCCAATGGCTAAATCGAGTAAAAAGTCAGAGTATACCAGAAGGATAAAGACTTGGATAGCCGGATTGAATTGATTCAGCAAGCCATTTGAGATCGCGTGCTTCGATATCTTCAGAGCCAAATTGTCATACTTGAAAGTCTCTGGTGTATTCCTAAAAGAGTTTCGTGGAAATTGATCAAACAAGATGATTGAAGCCAGTATGCCCTAATGATTACAATATAAAAGTACATCAGGATCAGACTGGAGGTCTGCAAGTCGGTTTTCATCGTTGGATATGTTTCTTATCTCTTCGCCATACTCCTCCCTTATCTTTTTGTCCAACTCGAGGTCTTTTTTGAACCACATCTCTAATTTGGCGGCATCAAATTTTCCAGTCTTCCAAACGTCTAATTGTGAACATTGAATCGTAATGCTCGTGTACCACCAAACCAAAACAGTAGGATTCTGTCTTTCAGACGGCTCATTTGCAATTAAAAATTAGATTTATTAATCTGCAGACGCAACAATTAGGCATCGAGGTCCTTCTTGAGGGTTCCCATGAAGCTGCGCTTCTCCTCCGGAGTCTGGAAGCGACCATGGCCAAACTTGCTGGAGGTATCGATGAACTTGAGCACAACGTTCTCCAAGGCAGCGCGCGAGGTGTGCGGCACCAAGGACTTGCGAAGAGTCAGAACGCGCTTCTTCACACCAACGCAAGAGCCCTTGATCATGATGAAGTCCTGGTTGACAACACCATAGTGCGGGAAGCCACCCATCGGAGTGATCTGCTTGACGGTCAAGTCGAACTCGGTGCTAGCGCTGGCCTTGTCGGAGCCGGAGCCGATGCGGTAGATCTTCTTGTTCATCTCAGTGCGGTGATGGTAACCGTCCTGACCAGCGCGGGGAACAGAGAAGCGAACCCTGGCCGGATGCCAGGCACCGATACAGGCGACCTTGCGGAGACCCTTGTGAGTCTTCCTAGGAAGCTTGCGAGTACCCCAACGGGCAGTGACACCCTCGAAACCGTGACCCTTGGTGATACCAATGACGTCAATGTTCTCGTTCTGCTCGAACACGGCCGAGATGGGGACTTCCTTCTCAAAGTGGCTGTAGGCCCAGTTGACCTTGTCTTCGATGGAGCCACCGTTCAGTTGGACCTCCATGACATGGGCCTTCTTCTGGCCGACGCTCAGCTTTCTGACCTGAGTGTGGGCGATGACTCTGATGACGGTGGAGTACTTCTTCAGCTTCTCCAAACCAGCCTTGATGTCTTGGGCCTCACCAGTCTGGTACTTCTTGGCGTACTTGGTGAAGGCTTTCTTCTTGCACTGGGACCAGTTCTTGTAGAAGCGGCGCTTGACGTCGTCGCTCAAGTGCTCAGCCCAGACGGTGGTGACGGAGCGGAGACCGCGAGGAGTCTTGGCGTAGCCGGTAACACCGACAATCACCATCGGAGGAGTCTCGATGATGGTGACAGCCTCGAGGACTTCCTTCTTGTTGAGCTTGGAGCCTGGGCGGTCCAGGTCACGGACGACGTGGGTCATACCGGCCTTGTAGCCCATGAAACCGGTCAAGTGCACAGACTTGGAGGCATCATCCTTGGGGAAGGCCTTGCAGCGGGCTCTCTGGCTGGCAGCGCGCTTCCTGGGGAGGAACCCGAGCGAACCGTGGCGAGGGGCTTCGAATTTACGGTGAGACTATAGATGAATCGCGTGTTATTAGTTTCCCGAGGATGGATGGAAGTACCATTGGAGGGTGGTGTTAGATGAAAGATTTGACATAACCCTGGCCACTTGACTGCCTATATACGGGACCCCGGTTTAATCGTTACTCAAGATCTGCCGGTTCGCACCCTTGTTAACCGTATCCATCCATCTTCATGAAAGCCATCGAGACCTCCCAAACCGTTGTTATTCCGGAAGGCGTCACTGTCGACCTGAACGGCCGCAAGGTCAAGGTTACCGGACCGAGGGGCACCTTGGAGAAGAACTTTAACCACGTCTCTGTCGAGATCACCCGCCAAGGCAAGAACAAGCTGAACGTTGCCGTCTGGTTCGGTGCCCGCAAGCACGTTGCCTGCATTAGAACCGTGTGCACCCATATCAAGAACATGATCACTGGTGTGACCAAGGGCTTCCAATACAAGATGCGCGCCGCCTACTCTCACTTCCCCATCAACGTCGCCATCGTCGACAACAAGTCGGTCATTGAGATCCGCAACTACTTGGGTGAGAAGATTGTGCGCCGCGTGCCGATGGCGCCCGGTGTCACTGTCGACGTGACTGAGCAAAAGGACGAGATTGTGTTGCGCGGTGCCTCCATCGACGACGTCTCCCAGTCGGCGGCCACCATCCAGCAGATTACGTCTGTGAAGAACAAGGACGTCCGCAAGTTCTTGGACGGCATCTATGTGAGCGAGCGTTCCACGGTTGTCCGCGACCAGTAAAAATTGCTGCAGAATCATTTTACCGAATAAAAAGAATGAAAATTTAAATGGCGTCATTGTGTAAGAGTGTATTCAGTGTTTATTGAGTGTTTAATGGTTTTATAGGAGAGAACTAGTAGTTAATATTGTGAGAGGATTTAAAATTCAACTGGACAACTCACGGTCAGCAGCCAGGGCGGCCGCATGCACTGCGTCAATGTCGGCCTGAGTGGTGTGCTTGCGCATCTCGGCGAGAGCGGCGAGCCGACTCCGGTCCACCGCACACATCCAAATGCGCGTCTTGTAGATGCGGAAGAGGTCGCGCACCAGCTCGCGAAAGTCGATGCGCTTGTCGGACTGGAAGAAGAAGGTGAGCTTGTTGCGGTCCCACTGGTACTCGGCGTCGACAACCTCCATGGGCAGACGCTTCTGGCGGATGCGTGACTGGCAGCGCACCATGGCGATGGCCTCCTCTTGCGCTTTTACCTGCAGCATGCGCATGTCGTCATGGGTGGCCAGCCGGTAGATCTGCTTGGGGATGATCTCCTTGGCGTAGATGATCGGGGCGAGTTCGGGCTCCAGTGTGGCGGCGAGCTGCTCCAGCCCGTCTTCACTCACCGCATCCGCGGCAAGCGAGATCAGCTGCTGCAGTCGGTCGATGCCGACCGTGCAGGTCACCTTGCCCAGGTCCTCGCCCCTGTCTGCCTCCACAATCACCCAGCTGCCCGGACTGATCTTCAACTGCCCAGGTCCGTCGAGGACGTAGAAAACTTCGGTGCGGCCGGCCTTGAACTCGACCGCGTACATGGGGCCGTGGTAGGAGGACAGCTGGAACTCTTTCGGCGGTTGCTGCTGCTGGCTGTGTTGGTCTGATTCGGCGATGAAGGCGGGGTCATTGTAGGCGTCATTGTACATTGACGGCGGGGGCGTAAAGGAGGATGCCGCTGCAAAGGCAGATGGCCTCCTGTTCCCGTAAGCATGATGATAGCCTGGTTGATGATTGTGCGGATAATGTGCCGCCACCGGATGGGGGCTAAACTGCTGCGGGCTAAAGTGCTGCTGCTGGTCCATCATCGGATCATAGTAATAGTCCATTGATTGCGGGTAGGGAACGCTGCCACGGCGGGGCGAGTAAAAAGCCTGTTGCTGCGGGTGCTGATAAGCAGACATTGGGTGTGGCAGCGGAGGTGACGGAGTGGCGCGGTGATGGACACTGCCAGACCGCATCGGGTATTGTTGTTGGTGCTGCTGTGGATAGCCAGAATAAGAGAGGGACGGGCGGTGCTGGCGGGGCGGGTTCTGCATCATCGAATATCCTCCGGTCTGGCTCATGTGCTGCACGTCCATCAGGCTCTGTCGCCGCATTGGGTCATACGACGGCAGCATCGGGGCAGAATTGTTCTGTTCGGCAGCGTACATGGAATGGTTGATGGCGGGTGAGGAAGAACGCGAGGACTGCGGCTCCGAAGACTGGTAAAAGTAGGCGAGATCGGGGGCGGCCGATGCAGGCGGATTCAACGAAGACGATTCGGGGAAGGGTGAGAAGATGCTGTTGACGCGGGACGGACGGGCCGACATTGGTGTGGCAATGGGTGCCTTGATGGGGGCGTCGTCGGGTGTGCCGTCTTCATTGTCCAACAGGTGACACCCAGACACCCGCTCCAGCAGGCTCATCGCCCGCTCTCTCGAATGCCCTCCACTGCCTATTTCTTC
>ERZ1066138.687-NODE-687-length-11125-cov-10.256640_pt1 | contig 11125 bp, 11 predicted proteins | sample MGYA00382785_ERZ1066138 | MGnify/ENA primary metagenome ERZ1066138 (study PRJEB33369, sample SAMEA5778368) | biofilm metagenome | biome: Industrial cooling water; feature: Water cooling tower basin; material: Biofilm | place: United Arab Emirates | collected...
TATCCTTCAAGCAGGACGACATCATTCTCTCCGGGCATGCCATCGAATGCCGCATTAATGCAGAAAATCCGCGGACGTTCCGTCCATCGCCCGGCCAGATCACCTATTGGCATCCGCCTGGAGGACTTGGCATCCGCGTCGATAGCGGCGCGTACCAGGGCTATCGCATTCCGCCCTATTACGACAGTCTGATCGGGAAGCTCATCGTGCACGGTAAGACGCGCAACGAGTGCATGATGCGCTTGAAAAGGGCGCTCTCCGAGTTTGTCATCGATGGCGTCGAGACGACAATTCCGCTGTTCCACGAACTTGTTCGGCACCCCGATGTGGTGAACGGCATGTACGATATTCACTGGTTGGAAAAATATCTCGGCAAGTCCTGAATGGCTTCCGGCACGAGGAGCACACGTGGCCGACAGCGACGCCCCGTTCGGGACCTATCAGCCGACAGCTTTCGAGGCGCGCCTCATTGCAATTGGACGGCGCCTTCCGCCGACGAAAGTCGGAAAGCGCGCGGGTTCGTTCATTCGCTCGGCGATGCGGCGGCTCAGGCACGACCCGCTCGATCTCGAGGTGCTTGGTCAGAAGATGCGTCTGCACGCTGGCAACAACGCCTGCGAAAAGCGCCTCATCGTCACTCCGCAGTTCTTCGATCCGACCGAACTCGGCTTCCTGAAATCCCGGCTCCATCCCTCATTCACGTTTCTAGATATCGGCAGCAACGTCGGTGCCTATAGCGTTTTCGTGGCGAAGAATGCAGGGCCGGACGCACGCGTAATCGCCGTTGACCCGAACGCCATTGTTCTAACGCGCCTCGCCTTCAACGCGGCGGCAAATGGACTTGAGAATATCGTTGCCGTGCAGGCCGGAATTGCGGACGTGGACGGGGAGATGGAATTCGCACTTGAGGAGACGAATATGGGCGGCTCCTCCCTGCAGCTCGATCGTGATGCGCGGGGCGGCAAGACCATTTTCAAGGTGCCGGTGAGAACACTGGTCAGCCTCGTGAGCGAAGCCGGTTTCGACCGCGTGGATGCCATCAAGATCGACGTCGAAGGGTTTGAGGACAAGGTCCTTGTTCCCTATCTCTCTTCGGTTCCACGCAGTCTCTTCCCCCATTCGGTCATATTGGAGGCCAACATCGGAAGTTGGCAGTCCGATCTCATCGGGGTCCTGAAAAACGCCGGCTATCAGACTTCGGGCCAGCTTGCGCACAATGGGATCTTTGTCTTGGCATGAATTCACGCGCGTTGGCATATTCAGCCCCGGCTCGCAATTTCTGGGGAAGGTCGCTAAACTCTACGCCGAAACGGTAAAGCAGAGGCATTCCCGCCGATGTCGCGTGACGACATCCTGATCGAGATCACACCGCAGGTCCTGATGAAGGCCTACGCTTGCGGGATCTTTCCCATGGCGGAAAGTGCCGATGATCCTGCGCTGCACTGGATCGAGCCGCAGAACCGCGGGGTCCTCCCACTCGATGCGGTTCATGTACCATCGCGATTGCGCAAGACCATTCGCTCGACCCACCTGAAGGTGCGTATCGACACCGACTACGAGGGTGTGATCGATGGCTGCGCCGGTTCGCGCGAAGGGCGGGACTCGACTTGGATCAATGGGCGAATTCGAGCGCTTTACCGTGAACTATTCAGGCTCGGCCATTGTCATACGGTCGAGGTCTGGAACGACGATCGGCTTGTCGGCGGCCTCTATGGCGTGGCGCTCGACGGCGTGTTTTTCGGCGAAAGCATGTTCTCCTACGAGCGCGATGCTTCCAAGATCGCCCTTGTTTATCTCGCCGCACGGCTCATTCATGGCGGCTTTCGTCTCCTCGACACGCAATTTGTAACTGAGCATCTGAAGCAGTTCGGCACGATTGAAATCGATCGCAGTGCATTTCATCGGCGGCTCGAACAGGCGCTCGGTCAGTTCGCCGACTTCAACCGCCTATCGATCGACGCATCGCCTGAGGACATCTTGCGCATCATCGCTGCTGCGCACCGCAGCACGTAACTCAAGGCCGGCTGATCAGCAACCGGAATTCCTCAAAATTCATCCTGGTTTCAAAGCGACGGGACGGTGACGCCGTTTCGCTTTTTTGGCTCTTGGCGGGGTGGGCAAAACCCGTTACCGCAAGGAACCATTCAACGTCTCCGAGGAGGAGTTTCGTGTCCGAGACCGCTGGCTACGTGCAGGACATTTCTGGCTGCCTCGATCGCTCCATCGGAGCGCATGGATTGGAGCGCAACTCGCTGGATGCGTGGCTCAACAAGGCGGAAGCTGCGCTCGGACATCTGCGCGCCGACTACGCCAACGCAACGCTTCCTCTCCTGCGCATTGTCGAAGAAACAGCGGATATCGATGCGGCGGAAGCTGCTCTTGCCAAGCTCTCAGAGGGTGCCGACACGATCGTTTTCTTCGGTACCGGCGGTTCAAGCCTCGGCGGCCAGACGCTGGCGCAGATCGCGGGCTGGGGCATTCCGCACACCGCGGCGAAGGCGCCGCACAGCCGTCCTCGCATTCGCTTCTACGACAATCTTGACGGCGGCACGCTTGAAGCTCTTTTGGCTGCGACGGACTTCAGGAAGACGCGCTTCATCGTGACATCGAAATCAGGTGGGACGGTTGAAACTTTGGCGCAGGCGATCGCGACGATCTCGGCCATCCAAGAGGCGGGGCTCGGCGATCACATCCCGTCGCTGTTCCTCGGCATCACGGAGCCGGATGCGCCGGGCCGATCGAATGGCTTGCGGGCGCTGTTTCAATCCCTGAGCATCCCTCTGCTTGAACATCACACAGGAATTGGCGGACGCTTCTCGTGTCTCACCAATGTCGGCTTGCTGCCGGCGATGGCGCGCGGACTTGATGCGCGCGAGATTCGCGCAGGCGCACGGAGGATTTTGCAGCCGATGCTCGATGCTGCACCGGCGGCCGACGTCCCGTTCGCCGCCGGCGCGGCAACGATGGTGGCCCTATCCAAGGATCGCGGCATTCGCTCGCTCGTCCTGATGCCTTACTCCGATCGCCTCGGAAAACTTGCCGACTGGTACGTTCAGCTTTGGGCGGAAAGCCTCGGCAAGGGTGGGGAAGGTACAACGCCCATCCCCGCGGTCGGTCCGGTCGATCAGCACAGCCAGTTGCAGTTGTTCATGGATGGGCCGCGCGAGATCGCCACGACCATCCTTCGGCTGTCGCCCAAAGGTTCGGGACCCATTGTCGACAAATCGCTCGCTGGAAAGGCCGGCATCGGTTTCATAGGCGGCAAAGCGATCGGCGACATCGTCGATGCGCAAGGTCACGCCATCGCTGAGGCCCTGAACAAGGCCGGGCGGCCCGTGCGCACAATCGACGTGGCACACCTGAACGCGCATTCGGCAGGCGCACTCCTGATGCATTTCATGATGGAGACCATCGTGGCGGGGCATCTTCTCGACCTCGATCCCTTCGATCAGCCGGCTGTGGAATTGGCAAAAGTTCTGACAAAACAGCGACTCGGCGCTTGAAACTGTTGACCTTCATCGCCTCCGCCTGCCGCTGGCGTGCCCTCTTTGCTAAGGAGGGTGATCGCAGGAGATTCGCCCGTGGCCATCCGCCAGCTCGCGCCAGAAACGGTCAATCGTATCGCTGCCGGTGAGGTCATCGAGCGGCCGGCGAGCGTGGTGAAGGAACTCGTCGAAAACGCCATCGACGCCGGTGCGTGCGAGATCGAAGTTGTGACTGCAGGGGGCGGCCTCTCGCTCATTCGCGTCAGCGATGATGGCTCGGGCATGCCACCAGAGGATCTGCTGCTCGCGGTCGAGCGGCACGCCACCTCGAAGCTGGATGAAGATGATCTTTTCGATATTCGAACGCTCGGGTTTCGGGGCGAGGCCTTGCCGTCGATCGGTTCAGTTGCAGTGCTCTCGATCGCGTCACGGCCGCCTTCCAAGCGCGACGGTTTTGAAATCGTCGTGTCGCGCGGCGAGAAGAGCGGTCTGAAGCCTGCCGCCATTAATTCCGGCACACGCGTCGAAGTACGGGAGCTCTTCTCGGCGACACCAGCGCGGCTGAAGTTCCTGAAGTCCGAGCGAGCGGAGAACACGGCCGTTTCGGAGATGGTGAAGCGCCTTGCGATGGCGCATCCGGACGTCGGCTTTTCCGTCACGACAGGTGAGCGCATGGGGCTGCGTCTGCCGCGGTGCGAGGCATCAGCCGAGGGGCTGCTGCAGCGCCTTGGGCGGATCATGGGGCGCGAATTCATGGCGGATGCGCTCGTGATCTCGGGCGAACGCGATGGCGTGCGTATCCTCGGCTATGCCGGCTTGCCGACCTTGCATCGACCAGATGCCGGCCAGCAGTTCCTGTTCGTCAATGGGCGCCCGGTGCGCGACAAGGTGCTGGTGGGTGCGGTGCGCGCCGCTTACGGCGACCTCATCCCGAAGGGGCGTCATCCACTGCTGGCGCTGTTCGTCACCCTTGATCCTTCCGATGTGGACGTGAACGTGCATCCGACCAAAGCGGAAGTTCGATTCCGCGACGGCGGCCGAGTGCGCGCGTTGATGATCGGCGCCATCCAGCATGCGCTCGAAGGTGCGGGGCATCGTGCAAGTTCACGCGGCGGCGGATTAACGCTCGAGACGTTGGCACGCTCTGCCGGCGGTGTGCTGCCGAGCACGTATTCCAACTTCCACGCGCAGGAGCGCGGGCCGACCTCCATGCCTGCCGGCCTTGCGGAGGCGATGCAGGCACCGTTCTCCGCATTGGACGCGCCGAGTGCGGATACGCGTGCGCATGAAGCGCCGCTTGCTCCGGATCTTGTCGACCGCCCGCTAGGGGCCGCGCGGGCGCAATTGCACGAGACCTACATCGTGGCGCAGACGCGGACCTCCGTCGTCATCGTCGATCAGCACGCCGCGCACGAGCGGCTCGTCTATGAGCGCATGAAGGCGATGCTGTCGAACGGCGGTGTCGCGCGACAGGGGCTGCTGATACCAGCCATTATCGACGTGGGAGACGACGAAGCCCACGCGCTTGCCGAACGCGAAGCAGAACTGGCCGAACTTGGGCTCGTGCTCGAGCCATTCGGACACGGCGCGGTCGCTGTGCGCGAAGTGCCTGCGCTGCTCGGCGAAATGGATGTTGCGGGTCTCGTGCGGGATCTCGCGGCGGAGATCCTAGCGGAAGGTCAGGGGTTCGCATTACGCGATCGGCTCGAAGCCATCTGCTCGCGCATGGCCTGCCATGGCAGTGTGCGCGCGGGGCGGCGGTTGGCTCCCGAAGAGATGAACGCTCTGCTGCGCGAGATGGAAGCAACGCCGTATTCCGGCCAGTGCAATCACGGACGGCCGACCTACGTCGAACTCAAGCTTTCCGATATCGAGCGCTTGTTCGGACGCCGCTGAGCATAAGGATTGCAAGCGAACACGCCCAAATTCCACCACGGATGTGGGCTTTCCTGACGATGGGTGGGCACCCATTCGTATTGCGTTGGTTCCATGTTCAAGATTGCGACGTCGAGCGTCCTGCGCGGTAACTTTGTGGCCGCGGGGCAGGTTGAACTCGATACCTGGTTCGAAGGCGACATCCTGTGTTCGCGCCTCGACATCGGCCGCGATGGTTATGTGCTCGGCAACATCACAACCCGTGAGCTCTACGTTCAAGGGCAGATTGTCGGCACCGTTCACGCCGGCATCGTGCATCTGATGGACGGTGCTTTTGTCGAGGGCGACGTGCATCATCATGTCCTGTCGCTCCACGCCAACGCCTCGCTGATGGGTGCTGCGCTGCGCTCGACCAAAATGCCGTTCCCCCAGGAACTGCTTGCGCTTGAAGCGCGAGCAAGCGGAGTGCCGATTTCGCGGTTCCCCGTTTCCCTGGGTCGCGATTTGCGAGCGGTTTAGGGAGCCAAGCGGCCGAAGGCGACCTGTGTATCGCCCCACGTGCGCCGATCGAGTTCCGTGAATCCCTCGGGCCACGGGAGTTCGCTCGATGCGCGTTCTTCCCAGATGACGACTGCACCGGGCGTCAGCCATTTGCCGTCGCGCAGAGACTGAACTGCGCGTTCGCCAAGGCCTTTACCGTACGGCGGGTCGAGGAAGGCGAGGCCGAACGGCTGCATGGGCGATGCTGGCCCCAGATCGGTGGCATCGCGACGGAAGAGGCGCGTATTGCCTGTCAGTCCGAACGCTTCGACATTCTGCCGGATAAGGCCACGGCTTTCCGCGCCATCTTCCACAAACAGGCAGTAGGATGCGCCGCGCGAGAGGGCTTCAAGGCCCAGCGCGCCAGTGCCGGCGAAGAGATCGATGACGCGCTGGCCTTCAATTGAGAACCCATCGATGCCGTGCAGGAGAATGTTGAACACGCTCTCGCGCACGCGATCCGACGTTGGCCGCACGCCTTCGTGCTCCGGGCTCGTGATGGCGCGGCCACGGAACCTGCCGCCGACGATTCTCACGTGTCGTCCTCATCGCTGATGCTTTTTTGCTTGCCGCGCGCGTGGCGCTCCTTGCGCTGCTCGGGCGTTTCGGTGAGCCCGAATTCGCCGGCGAGCTTTGGACCCAGTTGCTCCGCCAGATGCTTGCGCTTTACCACTTCGACGGCACCTGGGACGAGGTCGGCCAGTTCGAACGGTCCGAACGAAATGCGGATAAGGCGCGAGACTTCGAGGCCGAGCGACGACATGACTTTGCGCACTTCGCGGTTCTTGCCCTCGCGGATACCGATCGTGAGCCAAGCATTGGCGCCCTGCACCGTGTCCATCGTAGCGTCGATCGGTCCGTACCGGATGCCCTCGATCTCGATGCCGTTTTTCAGCGCGTCCAGATCGGCCTGGGTAACGCGACCGCGTGCGCGAACGCGGTAGCGGCGCAGCCAGCCGGTCGCCGGCAATTCAAGATGACGGGCGAGCGCACCGTCGTTCGTCAGCAAGAGGAGGCCTTCGGTATTGAAATCGAGCCGGCCGATGGAGATCACGCGCGGCATTTCCGGCGGCAGCTTGTCGAATACGGTGGGGCGGCCTTGCGGATCCTGGTGCGTCGTCACAAGACCTTTCGGCTTGTGATAGCGCCACAGGCGAACCGGTTCGGCGGCAGGCAGCGGACGGCCGTCGACCACGATCTTGTCGCCGGGGCCGACCTCGCAAGCGGGGGTTTCGAGGATCTTGCCGTTGACCGCGACGCGGCCATCCTCGATCCAGCGTTCGGCTTCGCGGCGCGAGCAGAGGCCGGCGCGCGCTATCGCCTTGGCGATGCGCATGGGTTCACTCAACCGCGCGGGTTCAGGCGCTTTTTGAGGTCCACCGGGCCGGGCGCCGGACGGCAGCGATCCGGGAGACCGTACTTTGCCGTGGCGGGGGCTTGAGGCGCGGGATTTGGACGGGTGGGGTCTGGACGGGCGATCATCACCACGCCTCTTGTCATCTCGATCGTCGCTCGAAGCTTCGCGGCGGTCACCGCTGCGTGAACCTGGACGAGTATCCTTTCGAACGGCCTCGCGCCCTTCGAGACGGCCGGGTCCTTTACCGCCTCCGCGTGGCGGGCGTTGACCGGAAAAAGGTTTGCGCATTAGATGCGTGCTCTTTGCAAATTGGGCGGACGAACCGCTCGTTCGGGAAGCCCTTATGACACCGCCAGTGAAGCCCGGCCACATGGAACTCGCGCTCGAGGAAGCGCGCCTCGCCGCAGGACGGGGCGAGGTACCGGTCGGGGCTGTGGTGGTTGCGCCGGACGGGAGTGTCGTGGCCAGTGCCGGCAATAGGACGCGCGAATTCAGCGATCCTACCGCTCATGCCGAAGTGCTGGCCATTCGCGCAGCGTGCCGCGCTATGCAGTCCGAGCGCCTACTGGACCATGATCTTTACGTCACGCTGGAGCCATGTCCCATGTGCGCGGCGGCGATCTCGTTCGCCCGTATTCGGCGGCTCTACTATGGAGCTGCCGACCCGAAAGGGGGAGGCGTTGAGCATGGGGCACGCGTCTTCTCGCAGCCGACATGCCATCACACGCCCGACGTCTATCCGGGGATCGGTGAAAACGAAGCGAGCCTGATCCTGAAAGCGTTCTTTGCCGAGAGGCGCGGTTAGCGGCTCGACTTTGGCGTTCGCTTCAGAGACTTGAGACGGCGAAGGAGACGCGGTTGTTCCGCTGTCACAACAGCTGTGGCCGTCTCGGAACGCGACACGGGCAGTTCGCGCGTCTCGGTCATCTGAATAGTCAGCGTTTCCGCGCCCAAAATGCGGTCGAGCTTTACCTTCAGCTCTTCCTTTGCCGGGATAGCCGCGGCGAGAATCTCGTCGATTTTCCAGATATCGAGCAATTGGAAGTGGCTCGTTCCCGCCTGGATCAACACGTCGGGCTGAAGGGTCTTGAGCTTTTCGCGGATGATCGTGCGCTCAAAAATGAAAGATGCGGCGAAAAGCGATTCCGTGGCGGTTGGGTGAGCGCGATTGGGAGCGGGTACTGGGACGCCAGACACATCGATCGCAACAGTGATGTCGCATTCCGCTCGTACAAGATCGTAGGGGAGCGGATTGACGAGGCCGCCATCCACATACGCGCGACCGTCGACCATGATCGGTTCGAAAATCGCGGGCAGCGCCATGCTTGCAGCCACGGCTTGGCGCAGCGAACCGGTTTCGAAAATCCGCGCATCAAGCGCGTAGAAGTCAGTTGCTACGATCTTCATTGGGATCTGCAGATCGGCAAACTCGCGCGCGACGCGAGCGGGGTAGATGATCTCCAGCACGGCTTGGGGCGAGAGCACAGCATTCATGGGCGGAAAAATACGAGAGACGCGGGGCAGCGTGCGGGCGCGTGCCGTGAAGAGATCGCGCATCAGGTCCAATCGACCCGACAGAATCTCCTGCATCTGCGCGCGAATTTCGCGTGCGGCCATTCCTGAAGCGTAAGCCGCGCCAATGACGGCGCCGATCGAGGTGCCGGCCATAACCTTCGGCCGCAGACCCAACTCGTCGAAAGCTTCGAGCATGACGACGTGAGCCAAGCCGCGCGCGCCGCCGCCGCCCAGAGCGAGACCGATGGTCGCCAGTCCGGTGCGAACCGGAGGCCGTAATGATGCGGAGGTAAGTTCGGTCGATTTCGGTTTCGCGTTCATGGCCGGACCTCAATGAGGTTCAGGATGGCGGTGACGACGAAAAAAACAAGAGCCGGGAGGCAATCGCCACCCGGCTCTTTTTACAAACTCCTAACGGTCACCCCATCAGGCCAGTTTGAAAGGCATTTCCTTGCCGGCGAAGAAAGCATCGATGTTGTCGAGCGCTTCGAAGCCCATTTGATTTCGCGCTTCGACGGCGGCAGAGCCCAGGTGTGGGAACAAGAAGGTGTTCGGCAGGTCGTAGTAGCCTTCGTTGATGTTGGGTTCGCCAGCAAACACGTCGAGACCGGCATAGGCCAAGCGTCCGGACTTCAGTGCTGCGATCATGTCTTCGTCGTTGACGAGATCACCGCGCGCCGTGTTCACGACGATCGCGCCGTGCGGCAGTTTTTCAATCGTGGCCTTATTGAAGAAGCCGCGCGTTTCGGGCGTTGATGGCGCATTAATCGAGAAGAATTGTGAGACGGCGAGGAGGCTGTCGAGGGTCTCGTGGTAGGTGGCGTTGTATTTGTTTTCTACGTCGGGTTTTGCGCGGTAGATGTCGTAGTAGTGGATTTCCATGTCGAAGCCGCGGGCGCGCTGAGCGAGTGCCTGGCCGATCTTACCAAAGCCGTAGATGCCGAGTTTCTTATTGTCGAGGCGCTGGCCGACGAGTTGCAGGGGCTGCCAACCGGGCCAGCGGCGCTGACGGATCATCGCTTCGCCCTCTCCGGCTCGGCGTGCCGCACCCAGAAGCAGGAGCATGGCGATTTCAGCGGTCGCGACGGTGACTCCGTGGGGCGCATTTCCGACCTTGATTCCGCGCTGCTTGCAGGCCTCCAGGTCAATATGATCGAAGCCGATGGAAAAGGTCGAGATGCACTTGATGTTCTCAGGAATGCGCGCGATCACGTCGGCGCGGCACTTTTCGTTGAGCGTCAGGAGGATTGCGTCAACCGACTTGGCCGTCTCCAGCATCTCGTCGATGGTGATCTTGGGGTTATCCCCGTGCGCGATGACGTCATACGTTTCCCGGGCGCGGGCCATAACGGCCTCCGGCAGTGGCCAGGTGATCAGAATTTTCTTCTTTGACATAGGTTGCGTATCCTACCCGGGGTTCGACTTTCGTTGAGGATCGCCCCTCATGCCGCAAGGGCGGGCGGCTGACAAGGGTTGTGGCGGCGCAGAACCGCGCGTTGCGGCGCGGCACAGCGGCTTACTCTTTCTTCACCCGGATCAGCGAGACTGTTTAACGGTTGCAGCAGCCCCTTCCGCATTTTCGTAGCGGCTATCGGGCGTGACGTCAGCGAAGGAATCCCGCGATGCGCGCGGTGGTCATCATTCTAGCGCTCCTGGTCGCGGCCAAGGTTTGGGCTCAGGACAAGCTCCACCGCGAGGCCGCCAGTGAAGCCTTGCTAGCGGCTTACCAGCTGCATGCTCAAGCCGCCTGTTCAGAACGGCCCCAGACCGACGCGCGCGGCATGCCCGTCGCTGTCGGATCTATCAACTGGAAGCAGCCTGAAACGGCGGAAATCCTGCTCGGCAATCCACGGCTGAGTGTGCCGATCTGGCAGTTCGAGCATCCGCTGTGGAACGCTCGCTACAAGAATCCCGTCTTGCGGCTGACGGTGGGCGATCGCTTCTCGCGGCTTGCCTGCGACTATGACGTGATCAACGGCAAAGCCGAGTTGCTGGTGCTCTAGCCTTTCTCAGCGCCGCGTTCCCTGCACCGCGATCTGCGTCATGAAAAGATGATCGAGGCGCCCCGACGTCCAGCGCGAGATCAATTCAACGCGGGGCGAGAATGGGTTGACGGGGCCGACATGATTGACGCGAAAGCCTGCGTTCTCGAACATGGCAACGAAGGTTGCCGGCGTGAACCACCGTAAATGCGTGCGATCGAAGACGCCCTGATCGGCGAGATCGAACCGGCCTTTCGCCAACTCGCGCAGCACCCTCCAGTGGGCGATGTTGGGTGAGCTTGCCAGCACCATCCCGCCCGGACGAATGAAGCGCGACAGACGGCGCAGCAGGGCGCCCGGTTCCACGAGGT
>ERZ1066138.688-NODE-688-length-11119-cov-7.416215_pt1 | contig 11119 bp, 6 predicted proteins | sample MGYA00382785_ERZ1066138 | MGnify/ENA primary metagenome ERZ1066138 (study PRJEB33369, sample SAMEA5778368) | biofilm metagenome | biome: Industrial cooling water; feature: Water cooling tower basin; material: Biofilm | place: United Arab Emirates | collected...
GTACATCGCCGCGACGGTGATCAGCAGCGAGAAGGGCACGGCCAGCCCGACGATCACGGTCGTCGGCCAGTCCCGCAGGAACAGGAACAGCACGACGAGCGCCAGCCCCGCTCCGACCAGGCCCGCGTTGCGCAGCTCGGTCAGCGAACTCCTGATGTTCTCGGCCTGGTTCTGCAGCACGATCACGTCGACGCCCTGGAGCTGCGGCAGCTTGCGCTGCTCCTCGACCACGGCCATGACGCGCTCGGCGACGTCGACGATGTTCGCGCCGGTGGCCTTGAAGACGTCGAGCCCGACGCCCGGACGGCCGTTCAGGTGGCGTCCCACCGTGAGCTCCGGCGTCACGAGGCTGACGTCGGCGATGTCGCGCAGGCGCACGTTGCCCGCCACGATGAACTCGCGCACGTCGTCGATGGTGCGGAACTCGCCGATCGGCCGTACCAGGAAGCGCTGCTCGCCGCCGGTGATCTCGCCGGCGCTGACCGAGAAGTTGGCGCCCTCGAGCGCGTCGCGCAGGCGCGCGATGTCGACGCCGTGCGCGGCGAGGCGCACCGGGTCCACGAGGATCCGAAGCTCCAGCGGCTCGACACCCTCGAGCGAGACGCGCGCGACGCCGTCGAGCCGCTCGAGCGGTCGCTTGAGGTAGCGGTCGAGGGTGTCGTACTGGCGCGTCATGTCCTCCTGGCTCGCGATGCGGATGGCGACGACCCGGTCGTCACCGGCGGCGAACATCTGCGTCAGGATCCGGTTCGCGCTCGGCGGGAATTCGTGCCGGATCGACTCGAGCTTGGTGCGCACCTCGAAGCCGACCGCGGCGGGATCGCGGTCCCACTGGAAGAAGACCACCATCTCCGCGCCGGTCTCGGACGACGTCGAGCGGATCTCCTTGATGCCGGACAGCGTCGCGATCGCCTCCTCGGCGGGTCGCGTGATCAGCTGCTCGACCTCCTCGGGCGTCGAACCGGCATACGGGATCGTGACCTGGATGCCGGGGAAGCGGATGTCCGGGAACAGCTCGAGCGGGAGCAGGCGCGTCGCGATCGCGCCGATCAGCGCGATCGCGATGAAGGTCATCAGCGTCGTGACCGGCCTCCTGAGCGCGAACCGCGTGTGGATCATCGCCGGATCCTCAGTTAGCGCCGTGTACCGGGGCGGCGCTCACCGCCGCGCCGGCCGCCGCCGGCCGGAAGCGCTTGCGGTCCATCAGCGAGTAGGCCACCGGGATCACCAGCAGCGTGAAGAAGCTCGCGACCGCGACTCCGCCGATGACCGTGATCGCCATGGGTTTGCGGATCTCCGCGCCCTCGCCGAGGCCGATCGCCATCGGCAGCAGCCCGAGAATGGTGGTCAGCTTGGTGATGATGATGGGGCGCAGCCGCAGGCGCGCCGCCTCGACGATGGCGTCGTGCTGGGCGAGGCCCTTCTCGCGCATCTGGTTGACCGCGTCGATCAGCACGATGGACTGGTTGACGACGATGCCGGCGAGCATGATGAGTCCGATGTAGGCGACGACGTTGACGGTCGTGCCGGTCAGGAACATCGCCCAGACCGATCCCACGAGCGCGAGCGGGATCGTCAGCAGGATCACGAACGGGTGCAGCAGCGACTCGAACTGAGACGCCATCACGAGGTAGACGAGGAACACGGCCAGCAGCATGGTGAACTGGAGCGAGCGGAAGGACTCCTTCATGTCGTCGCTCTGGCCGCTGACGGCCGCCGTGACGCCGACCGGCATCTCGGTCGCCTCGACGATGCGGTTCAGCTCGGCGACGGCGGAGCCCAGGTCGCCGCCCGACAGGTTGGCGGAGATGACCGCGACGCGCTGCTGGCGCGTCCGGCGGATCTCCGCCGGGCCGGTCGCGACCGTGACCTCCGCGACGGCCGAGAGCGGCAGCGGGCGCTCGCTGCCCGGGTTCACGATCAGCGAGCGGATCTCCTCCACGGACGACGCGCGCGTGTCGACGCTGCGCACCAGGACGTCGATCTTCTTCTCGCGCAGCTTGTAGCGGGTCGCGACGTCGCCCCGGACGCTCGAGACGACCCGGTCGGCGAGCTCGCGCACCGTGATGCCGAGCTGCGCTGCGCGCTCCTGGTCGAACACGATCTGGATCTCGGGGTTGCCCGCCTCGACCGTGGACTTGATGTCGCTGAAGGTCGGGCTCGCCTGCATCGCGAGCCGAACCTGCTCGGCCGCCTGGCGCAGGCGATCGAGCTCGTAGCCGGTGATCGTCACTTCGAGCGGCGAGGCGAAGCTGAACAGGGCAGGGCGGCTGAACTGGAACTGGACGCCGGCCAGCGAGTCGAACTTTTCCCGCAGCGCGCCGATCGCCGCCTCTTCCTCCGCGCGGCCGGCGCCCGGCGCGAGCGTGATGGACAGGCGGCCGGTATTCTCGCCGGCGTCGGTCGGGCTGGCGTCGAGGCGGTTGCCGGTGCCCGTGACCGCGTAGGAAAGCGCGATCCCGTTGAGCGCCATCGCATCCGCCTGGGCGGCTGCCATCGCCCGGTCGGTCTGCTCCAGCGGCGTGCCCGGCGCGAGCCTGAGGTCCGCGATGAACTCGCCCTGGGACATCTGCGGGATCAGCTCGGAGCCGAGTCGGGGCACCAGGGCCGCCGTCAGGAGCAGGATTCCGAGCGAGACCGCGACCACCCGTCCGCGATGCTCGAGCGACCAGCGCAGGGCGGGCAGGTAGGCGCGCTGCACGGCGGCGAATCCGCTCTGCGTCGGGCGGGCCGCGAAGCCGAGCAGCCAGGCCATCCCGTCGGAGAACCTGCCGGCCATGCGGCGCTTCCACGCGAGCGCGCGGGCGATCGCGCCGCCGACGCGCCCGGGCGTCCGCTCGGGGTCCGGGACCGCGAACTCGGGCTTGCCGGCCGCCAGCATCGGCACGAGCGTCATCGCGACCACCAGCGAGAAGAGCAGCGAGAAACTCACCGTCAGCGCCTGGTCTCGGAACAGCTGGCCGGCGACGCCCGTGATGAAGACCATCGGGAAGAACACGGCGATGGACGTGAGCGTCGCCGCCGTGATCGCGGTGCCGACTTCGCTGGTGCCGCGGGTCGCGGCCTCGACACGGGAGCGGCCTTCCTCGCGGTGGCGCACGATGTTCTCGAGCACGACGACCGCGTTGTCGACGAGCATGCCGACCGCGAGCGCGATGCCGCCCAGCGACATGATGTTGAGCGACAGGTCGAACATGTACATCAGCACGAAGGTGCCGATGACCGAAACCGGGATCGCGAGGCCCGTGATGAACGTCGCGCGCGCGTCGCGCAGGAACAGGTACAGGACCAGGATGGCGAGCAGGCCGCCGAGGATCGCCGCCTCTCGCACCTCGCCGATGGCCGAGGAGATGAACTTGGACTGGTCGTAGACCAGCTTCAGCTCGCTGCCGGGCGGCAGCGACTTGCCGAGCTCCTCGACCCGGGCCCGGATGCCGGCCGCGAGCTGCACGGTGTTGGCGTCGCCCTCCTTGTAGACGGCGAGCTCTACGGACTCCCGGCCGTTGACGCGGGTGATCGCCTCGCGGTCCTTGTAGCCGCTCGTGACGGTCGCGACGTCGCGCAGGTACACGGGCTTGCCGTCCACGTTGGCGATGATCGCGTCCGCCATCTCCTGCACCGAGGTGAACTCGTTCAGCGTGCGCACCAGGAAGCGCTGCGTGCCCTGCTCGAGCCGGCCGCCGGAGAGGTTCACGTTCTCCTCGCCGAGGCGCGCGGCGATGAGGTCGATCGACAGGTTGAGCTGGGCCAGCTTCTGCTGGTCGACGAAGATCTGGATCTCGTCCTCGTAGCCGCCGCTGACCTTGACGGCGGCGGAGCCGTCGACCGACTCGAGGTCCGGCTTCAGCCGGTCGTCCGCGAACCGGCGCAGCGACTTGAGGCGCTCGACGCTGCCGGAGCCGCCGGACGGGGACTTCGCGAACTCGTCCGTGTCCACGAACGCGTAGCGCATCACGGGCTCGGTCGAGGGATCGAAGCGCAGCAGGATCGGGCGGCTCGCCTCGAGCGGCAGCTGAAGCAGGTCGATCTTCTCGCGCACGTCGATGCCCGCGAGGTCCATGTCCGTGCCCCAGGCGAACTCCAGGATCACGTCCGCCTGGCCCGCGCGCGAAACCGACCGGACGGAACGGACGTTGCGGATGATGCCGACCGACTCCTCGATGGGCCGGGCGACCAGCGTCTCGAGCTCGAGTGGGGCGGCGCCCGGCAGGTCCGTGCGCACGGTCAGCGTCGGGTACGAGAGGTCCGGCAGCAGGTTCAGCTTCAGCCTCGACAGCGACACGAAGCCGAACAGCACCACGGCCACGGTCACCATCAGGATCGTGACGCGGCGCCGCGTGGCGAACTCGACGATCTTCATCGCGCTGGCGCCGCGTTCAGCCGGCCGTGACGGGGGCGAGCTTCGCCGCTGCCGGCCGCGCCGAGGAGTTCACGACCCGCACCGAGGCGCCGGGCTTGACGGCGCCCTGGCCGACGACCACCACTTGCTCGCCGTCCGTGAGCCCTTCCGTGACCTCGATCCAGCCGCCGTTCGACAGCCCGAGCTTCACCGCGCGCTCCGCGGCCTTGCCGTCCTTGACCACGAACACCTTGGGCTGGCCGTCGGTGTCGAGCAGGGCCGTGCGCGGGATCTGCAGCGCGTCCGGCTTGCGCTCGTAGACGATGGCGACGCGCGCGAACATGCCGGGGCGCAGGAGCCCGCCGGTTTCCGTGACGCGGATGCGGACCGCGAAGGTGGCGGTCGCGGGATCGATGGAGGGGCTGATCAGCGCGATCTCCCCCTTGAACACACGGCCGGGGACGGCGTCGAACGCAAGCTCGGCGGGCTGCCCGACGGAAAGCTTGGACAGCTCCCGTTCCGGCACGTTGACGCGCAGCATCAGCGTGTCGAGGTCTTCCACGACGAACAGCGAGCTGTCCGCGCTCTCGATGACCCCGCCGACCGGGGTGACGGTGTTGCCGACCTTCACGAGGTCGAGGCGCTGCGTGACGGTGCCGGCGATCGGCGAGCGGATCTCGGTGTAGGAAAGCTGCAGCCGGGCGAGTTCCCAGCTGGCCTTGGCCGCCTCCAGCTCGTACTTCAGGTTGTCGATCGCGGTGGCGCTGACGAGGCCTTTCTGCTGAAGCTCGAGGTTGCGGTTGTAGTCGCGCTCCAGCTTGCGCATGGTCGCCTCGTTCAACGCGACCTCGAGCCGGAGCTGGTCGCCGTCGAGGCGCGCGAGCACCTGGCCTGCCTTCACGCGCTGGCCCTCGTCGGCGAGGACCGCGCGGATCTCGCCGGTCACCTTGGGCATCACGAGCGCGCGGCGATCCGCTTCGATCGGGGCGGTGCCGGTGTAGAGCGCGGCCATCTCGGCGCGCTGCGTGGTCGCGACTTCGACGGGCACGGCCGGCACCTCGTCCTTCTCGTCCTTGCCGTTCTCGCCGTTGGCCTTGCCGCAGCCGGCGAGCGCGACGGCCGCGCCCAGGAGCAGGGCACCGAGGAGTGACCGGTGCGTCTTGGCGACCAGGGATGTGGCGGTGAAATCGGTACGCATCGGAGTCCGCTCCAGACCATCAGGTGCCGACATGTTACGGTCCCTTAGTGTTGTAGTCAAGTATAACACTAACGGAACGCTAGTGGACCTAAGCGTTTGAAACTAAGGAAAAAGAAGCGGGAATCGCGCGGATCAGCTGAGACGTGCGGGTTCCTGAACCTTCGGCAGCTGGACGACGTCGGCGGCAATCTCGACCGCCTCGTCGAGGACGGCATCAGGGGCCTCGGAACCGTCTAGGGCGTCGATGCCGCTCAACGGCTCGAGGCCGCGGGCCGCGCGACGCGCGTTCTCGCGCTTCAGCCGGTCGGCGTCGAGCGCGTCGCGCTCCGCGCGGCGCTTTTCGAGGTTCAGCGACACGTCACGCTGGCTGCGCAGCTGCGCGAGCGCATCGACGTCGGCCTGCAGCGCGACGAAGTCGGGGTTCTGCGCGATGCGCTCCTCGTGCGCGCGGGAAATGATCGACACGACCGGCAGCTCGGCCGGCTCGGGCGTGTAGCGCGCTGCATTGATGCGGTCCCAGGGCAGGGCGCTCTCGCGCGTGCTCTCGCCGATGTCGTCGGTGTCGAGGAGCGAGGGCAGCGTGATGTCAGGCTCGACGCCGCGGTGCTGCGTGCTGTCGCCGGTCACGCGGTAGTACTTGCCGATCGTGACGGTGAGCTGGCCGAACCCGGCTTTCGGGCCGAGCGCATAGCGGTCAAGCGGGTAAAGGTTCTGCACCGAGCCCTTGCCGTAGGTCTGCTGGCCCACGACCAGCCCGCGCTGATAGTCCTGGATCGCGCCCGCGAAGATCTCGGAGGCCGAGGCGCTCGCGCGATTGACCAGCACGACGAGCGGGCCCTCCCAGGCGACGCCGGGCTCGGGATCGTCGAGCACCTCGATGCGCCCGCTGGTTTCGCGCAGCTGGACGACCGGGCCGCGCTCGACGAACAGGCCGACGAGGCCCGTGGCTTCCGACAGGTGACCGCCGCCGTTGTCGCGCAGGTCCACGACCAGCGAGTCGATGCCCTCGGCCTTCAGTTCGCCGACCAGCCGCTGCGCGTCGCGCGTGGTGCTGCGGTAATCGGGGTCGCCCTTCATCCGGGCCTGGAAATCCTGGTAGAAGCTGGGCACGGAGATGACGCCTACGCGGAGCGTCTCGTCGCCGCGCTTGATCGTGTGCAGCTCCTTCTTCGCGGCCTGCGACTCGAGCGTGATCTTGGAGCGCTTGAGCGCGAGCTGCGCCTCCTGGGTGCCCGGGGACGCCGACGCCGGCAGGATCTGCAGGCGGACGTAGCTGTTCTCGGGCCCCCGGATGAGCTGGACGACGTCGTCCAGGCGCCAGCCGACGACGTCGGTCAGCGCTCCGGACTCGCCCTGCCCGACGGCGGTGATGCGGTCGCCGACCTTGAGCTCGGTCGAGGCGGCGGCGGAGCCGCCCGGCAGGACGTTCATGATCGTCACGTAGTCGTCGACCAGCTGCAGCGAGGCGCCGATGCCCTCGTACGAGAGGCTCATCGCGATGTTGTATTCCTCGGAATTGCGCGGCGACAGGTAGTTCGAGTGCGGGTCGTAGACGTGCGAGTACGCGTTCATGAACGTCTCGAAGACGTCGTCGGCCGTGATCTGCTCGATCCGCTTTGCCACTCGCTCATAGCGCTTCTGCAGGATCTCGCGGGCCTCCGGCCAGGTCTTGCCGGCCAGCAGCAGCGACAGCGCGTCGTTCTTCACGCGCTTGCGCCACAACTCGTGCAGCTCGTCGACCGTCTCCGGCCAGCCTTCGTCGCTGCGATCGAAGCGGAAGGATTCGTCTATCGTGAAGTCGGGTTCGGTGTCGAGCAGCTCGAGGGCGTAGCGCAGCACCTCGCGGTTGCGTTGCTGGAAGCGGGTGAAGATGCCGAACGCGGGCGCGGCGTCCGCGCGCTCGATCGCGTCATCGAGCTGGTAGCGGACCGGTTCGAACTCCGCGATGTCCGACGCCAGCAGGTAGCTCCTGGAGCCGTCCAGCGCCTCGAGGTAGCGCTCGTAGATCAACGACGACATGGCGTCGTCGAGCGGGGCCTGGCGGTAGTGCTGGCGTTCGACCACCTCGGAGACGAGGCGCATGACGCGCCGGTGGCGCTCGCTCGGGACGAGCTCGCCGGAGGCCGCGGCGGCCGGGGTGATGGCGGGGGAGAGCGGAACCGGGTCGGCGCCGACGCCCGCGAGCAGCAGGATGCCCGCGGCCGCGGCGCAGGCAACGCCGGCGCGGAGAATGGAACCTTTGGGCACTCGAAGCCAGGGCGTCATGGGCTGTTACACTCGCGTTCACACGGCCCCAAGGGGCCGTTCCCGGTCAGAACAGGCTATGGGCGACGGGGCACGGTATCAAGTACCGGCGTCACGCCCCGGAGGATGGGCAGGGATGCGGCCACTCGGCTTCCTGACAGGCGTCGTCCTGGGGTCTGCTGCGTCGATTGCGCTCGTCCTGCTGCTGGTGGTCCTGACGCTGGCGCTGGCCGCCAGCCGGCATCCTGCGCCGGGCCACGAATACCCGGAGCTGCTGGTCTCCGCCGCGCTGTTCGCGGTGCTGGCCGCCGTGTCCGCGGCGGCCTTCGTCGGCCTGCAGCGCGAGCGGCCGTGGCGCTGGTTCGCGCAGACCGCGATGTGGCTCTGCCTCGCGGGCATCGCCTGGTATTACTGGCCTGCGGGCGACGCGCCCGGGGGATGACATGACCCGTTTGGACAAGCGACTCCTGCTGCCGTTCATTCTGCTGGCGCTGGTCACGGCGACCGGCGCCTTCAACGCCGACGACAAGATGATCAAGAAGGCCGGCGAGGCCATCCGGCAGGCGATCTACCGGGGCCATGTCCAGGAACTGTCGTCGGACGAGATGCAGGGGCGCGAGCCGGGTTCCGAAGGCGAGCGCCGGACGATCGAATACCTGGAGAAGGAGTTCCTGGAACTTGGCCTGCAGCCCGTGGCCGGCGGTGATTTCCGGCAGGACGTCGCGCTGGTCGAGATCAAGGGCAGCGACCAGAAGCTCTCGTTCTCGAAGGGCGCGGGCGGCATGACGCTCGCGCAGGGCGACGACATGGTGCTCGGCTCCCGACGCACGCAGGAGTCGGCCTCGATCGCAGGCAGCGAGGTCGTGTTCGTCGGCTACGGCATCCACGCGCCCGAGTACGACTGGAACGACTACGCGGGGATCGACATGCGCGGCAAGACCGCGCTGATCCTGGTCAATGACCCGGGCTTCGTCACCGGCGAGGAAGCGCTGTTCCGCGGCAAGGCGATGACCTATCACGGCCGCTGGACCTACAAGTTCGAGGAAGCCTCGCGGCAGGGCGCGGCGGCGGCGATCATCGTGCACGAGACGGCGCCCGCGTCCTACGACTGGGGCGTGGTCCGCAACAGCTGGTCGGGTCCGCAGTTCCACCTCGACCGCGAGGACGGCAATGCCGGTCGCACGACGCTCGAAGGCTGGATCACCGACGCACGGGCGCGCCAGCTCATGGAGCTGGCCGGCCAGGACTTCGACGCGCTGAAGGCGGCATCGGTGAAGCGCGGCTTCCGGCCGGTGCCGCTCGGGGTCACGGCGACCGGCGGCGTCCGCAATTCCGTCCGCCAGAAGCGCTCGCCCAACCTGGCGGGCGTGATGCCCGGCAAGGACCGGCCGGACGAGTACGTCATCTACATGGGTCACTGGGACCATCTCGGCCTCGTGGACGGGGAGGGCGAGGACCGCGTCTACAACGGGGCGGTCGACAATGCGACGGGGATCGCCGGGATCCTGACGATCGCGCGCGGTTTCCGCGACATGCTCCCGGGCGCATCGCGGTCCGTGATGTTCATCGCGGTGACGGCCGAGGAATCCGGGCTGCTGGGATCGGAGTACTACGCCGAGCACCCGCTGGTGCCGCTGGAGAAGACCGCGGCGGTGATCAACCTCGACGCGTTGACGCCGCTCGGACGCGCCAGGGACATCGAGGTCGTGGGCTTCGGCGCGTCCGATCTCGAGGACCTGCTGGCCCGGGCCGCCAGGTCCCAGAAGCGGACGCTGACGCCGGACCAGCGCCCGGAAGCCGGCTACTTCTACCGTTCGGACCACTTCAATTTCGCCAAAGCCGGCGTACCCGCCCTGTACGTCAAGTCAGGCGCGCTGCTGCGCGACAAGCCCGAGGGCACCGGCAAGGCGATGCTCGAGGCGTTCCAGGCGGAGCGTTACCACAAGCCCGGCGACGAGTACGCGGAGGATTGGGACGTCAGCGGCTCGATCGAGGACCTGCGCCTGCTGTTCGAGGTCGGCGCGCGGGTAGCGAACGCCAGGACCTGGCCGGATTGGCGCGAAGGCAACGAATTCCGCGGCGTGCGCGAGCATAGCGCCAAGAGCCGCGAGCCCGACGACGAAGACTAGCGGGTCATCCCGGCCGCCGCAGGGGCCGGGTCAGCAGGCGCACGGCGGTGAACAACAGATAGGGCCCCAGCACCAGCAGCCAGGCGGTCGGCTTCAACGTGAAGAAAGCCGCCAGCAGCGAACCGAGGAAGGCGAGCAGGCCGCCCTCGTAGGGTCCCAAGGTGAGCACGCCGGCGAGGTAGATGCAGAATGGCATCGCCAGCAACCCGAATGCGAGCCACAGGCCGCCGATCCTGAGCTCGCGACGCCAGGCGGGCGTCAGCCCCGAGTACCAGTTGCGGATCGCGTCGCGCCAGGCCATCGGCAGAGTCTCGCCTCTCGGCCGGGCCGGGGCAAGACGCGCCGCAGCGGCTATACTCGATCCCGCATGACGCGACTGCGATGCGCTGTCGTAGGAGCCGGGTACCTCGGCCGCTTCCACGCCCAGAAATACGCCGTTCTTCCGGATTGCGAGCTCGTGGGCGTCGCCGATCCGGCGCCGGAAGCGCGGGCGCGGCTCGAGACGGAACTCGGGGTCGCGTGCGTTGCGGACCACCGGGAGCTGCTGGGGCGCGTCGACGCGGTCAGCGTCGCGACGCCGACCGCCAGCCACCATGCTGTCGCCCGCGATTTCCTCGCGGCCGGCGTGCACGTGCTGGTCGAGAAACCGATCACGGCGACGGCGGAGGAGGCCCGCGAGCTCATCGCCATCGCGGCCGGCCGCGGTCTGGTGCTGCAGGTCGGGCACCTGGAGCGATTCAATCCCGTCATCCGCGCGGTGGCCGACGAGCTGGCCGCGCCGCGGTTCATCGAGTCGAACCGGCTGGCGCCGTTCAAGCCGCGCGGCACGGACGTCAGCGTCGTTCTCGACCTCATGATCCACGACATCGACCTGGTCGAGCACATCGTGCGGTCACCGATCTCCTCGATCGACGCGATCGGCGCGCCGGTGTTCACCGACGAGATTGACATCGCCAATGCCCGGATCCGCTTCGAGAACGGCTGCGTCGCCGACGTCACCGCCAGCCGGATCAGCCTCAAGGCGGAGCGCAAGCTGCGCATTTTCCAGGCGGACTCCTACCTGTCGATCGACCTGCAGCAGAAGCTGCTCACGATCGTGCGCAAGCCGGCGACCCTCGAGGAAGGCGCGCCGCCGAAAGTGGACATCGAGGAGCGCAGTTTCAAGCCGGGCGACGCGCTCGCCGACGAGATCCGGTCGTTCGTCGACGC